>Ga0105046_10019072_pt1 | contig 10416 bp, 5 predicted proteins | sample MAT03_FD_78385 | JGI IMG/M metagenome (GOLD analysis project Ga0105046, IMG submission 78385) | Freshwater microbial communities from Lake Fryxell liftoff mats and glacier meltwater in Antarctica - MAT-03 (megahit assembly) | ecosystem: Environmental > Aquatic > Freshwater > Ice > Liftoff... | reverse complement strand
GCGCATGACGAGATGCTCTTCATCATCCAGCATCAGACCAGCGAACTGTGGATGAAGCTGATGCTGCATGAACTGAACGCCGCCACTTCAAGCGTACAGAACGATGACCTCAGCATGGCCTTCAAGACCCTCGCCCGTGTCTCGAAGATCATGGAGCAGCTCGTTCACGCGTGGGACGTGCTCGCCACCATGACACCACCAGAATACAGCGCGATCCGTGGCTATCTGCTCAAGTCGAGCGGATTCCAGAGTTTTCAGTACCGGTGCATCGAATTTGCCCTCGGCAACAAGAATGCATCGATGCTCAAGCCGCATCGGCATCACGCCGGCCGACTCGCCACGGTGCAGGCCGCGTTCGAAGCCCCGTCGCTCTACGACGAATCGCTGCGACTGCTCGCGCGCCGCGGACTGCCGGTCCCAGCGTCACACACCGAGCGTGACTGGACGCAGCCCTACGAAGCGAACGACGGCGTCGAACAGGCGTGGCTCACGGTCTATCGCGATCCCAAACAGTACTGGGATCTGTATCAGCTTGGCGAAGAGCTCACCGATCTCGAAGATGCGTTCCGACTCTGGCGTTTTCGCCATGTGACGACCGTGGAGCGCGTGATCGGATTCAAGCGCGGCACCGGCGGTACCGGTGGTGTGTCATATCTCCGCCGGATGCTGGACGTCGTGCTGTTTCCGGAGATCTGGAGATTGCGCACCTCGCTCTAGTGACGCGCTCGTCTCTCACTACGCGCAGCATCACCTCCCAATCCATCACGACGCGCTCACGGTTTCGTCGACAACGACTTGAAGTATTCGTTCACCATCTCGCGGTACTTCGCCGGAACCTGAGCGTTGCCGCCAAGTGCCGGCCCAGCCGACTCCGGCGCGCCAAGTTTCCGACGCAGCGAAAATTCGAAGGCCTTCAGGTCCTCGATGACACCGACGCGCAGCTTGTCCACTGCATTCTTGTTGCCGAGCAGCGATGCACCATCGAGCGCACCGAGGCGCGCGATCGCACCATCCAGCGCCCCCGTGTTCACACCGGTGCCTTGCAGCGAACGCCGCAACTGCTGCGCCGACTCGCGTCGTGCCCGGAGCTCGCGAGACACCTGCCGCGCCTCCTCACCAGTGAACGATTCGCCACCACCGCTCCCACCACCCGAACCCTGCCCCGAACCACTCTCACCTTCGCCAGAGCCACGCACACTCTGGCCCGCGTCAGACGCGCCCTGACCAGAGCCGGCCGCACCCTTCCCCGCACCTGACGGGCGCTGGCCGGCGCCGGCCTGAGGGCCACCAGAACTCTGCTGACGTTCCCGCAGCCGGTCATCGAGCGAACTCAGTCCGCGCACCAGGTCCCGCGCCTGTGCCAGCGCTCGCGCGCTTTGCTGCGCAGAATCACGACCAGCGACCGCCGCGCCCTCTGCACCACTCACGCGCTGTGCCAGGCTGTCGAGATCCTGCTGAATGGACCGTTCGAGATTCCGGGCATAATCTGCAGCACCGGTTCTGCGCAGCAGGTCACGAGAGAACCGGATCTTGTCGCCGGTTCGATTCTCGCGAATCGACGACGCAGCGTCCTGTGCCGATCGTGCCGCGCGCGGATTGGTCTGCCGGTTCTCGCGTGCCAACCGATCGAGATCGCTCGTCAACGCCTTCACACGCTCTTCCATGCCTGACTTGCGTTCGTCAAGGCGATTCTGCCGCTCGATGCGCTCGGCGGCTCCTGCGTTCGCGAGCTGCTCGACATCACGCTGCACAGCGCGCTGTTCTTCGGCCAGCGACCGGGCACGCGCCGTCGCATCACTCAATCCCTTGCCCGTCGTCTGTTCGCGTGCATTCTCGAGTGCACGCCGCGCCGACTCGAGCCGGTCGGCCGCAGCCTGCGCAGCAGCGGCGCTTCCGCCCGATGCCGCCGAACGCCGCATAGACTCTGCGGCGCGGCGCATCTCCTGTGCAGGGGATTCCATTCCGGGTTGCTGCTGTTCGCGCGCCAGTCGCTCGAGTTGCCGCGCGGCTGCCTCCGTCTCGTCCGCCAACTGACGCTGCGACCCGCCTCCGCCGGATGTACCGCCGGCGCGAGACGGCTGCGCACGCTGCCGAGCCAGCTCCTGCTGTTGACGAGCCGCCAACTGCTTCAGTCGTTCGAGAGTTGCATCCGTCTGCTGCGCTCCGCTCTGCTCACGACTGCGCTGCACCTGGTCATACTGATTCCGCATCTTGTCCGTCTCGAGCTCGAGCAGGTCGGCCAGATCCGATGCGTTCGCACCTCCACCACCGCCACCACCACCACCACCGCCCTGCTGCTGCATGTTGACCTGCACTTCGCGGAACGCAGCCTCGGCCTTCTCCAGCCAGCGCAGCGCGCGCTGCTCCGGCGCGAGCGCATCGGCAGTCTTCCCCTGCACCAGCAGCTCCTCGGCCGCCTTCATCTCCTCGGCTGCCTTGGGGAGCACTTCCGCCAGAATCATGAAACTGGTGTCCACTGCCTGCGCTGCCGGTCGCGAAACACGACGCTGCAACGCAATCAGTTCCTCGCGCAGGCGTCCCTGCGACAGGTGCAGCGTGCTGATGTCACCGCGCAACGCCGATGCAGGCATGCGCGCGCGATCCCGCTCGGTCTTGAACGTGCCGGAGACGATGTCACGCTGGCGCTGCACGAGTGATCCCGGATTCATCTCCTGCTCGCCGCCCCCTCCACCGCCGCCCTGCTGATTCTGTTTGTACTCGCGCCGGAATGGACGGATCGTGAGGAACTGAATGTCACTGGCGCCGACTTTCGGCGACGGTCGCTGGTCGTTGTCCGCCACGCGCGCGTAGAAGCTCACCACGTCGCCGGCCGCCAGCGACATCTCCTCGAGAAACAGCGTATGCGTCGCGATCACCGCGCGCGGACGGACACCCGAGCCTTCCGAGAGGACGATCGCCTGCTCCGCGCCGCCGTTAACGCGGTATACCACTTCGAGCTTACCGATGCCGTAGTCGTCCGACGCCTCCGCCTCGATCAGCACTTCATCCACACTGGTTGGTCGCAGATCGCGGCCTGGTTGCCTGATCCGCACCATCGGCGGCGCATCCTCGAGCGCATCCACCGCGTACTCGACCGTCCCGCGGACCACCGTGCCGTCAGGCGATGTCAGCTCGACGCGATAGAAGCCATCACGCTTCACCGTGAGTCGCGCGGTTACAGTGGAATCATCGAGCCGCTGCAGCTGCACGGTATCGCGATCATTGAACACCAGCGTGCCACCGGACACGGGGCGCGTGGTGTGCACACGAAGCAGAGCGATGGCACCGCCCGGCGCGACAATGTCGCCGCCATCATCGGTGACTTCAGGCGGCAGGTTCATGTACGACGGAAAGCGTAGCTCGACGCCGATGCGGTCCACTCCAGGCAGGTCCTTGACAGTCATGCGACCCATCGACGATCGGACACCACCCGACTCGGCGTAGTACTCCGCGTCCTCGGCGACGTCGAAGAGTCGAACGACGAATGCGCCCGCGGACACACCGACACCCATCGGGATCCGCTCCCATGTGGCGCTGGTGCCGCGTCGCAGCATCAGGTCCGCCACCTCGCTTCTGAATCCCGCCAGCAATGCCGAGAGCTGCACGTCGGTGCCGCGGGGCACGACGATGGATGCTGGTTCGAGCGCAATCGCGTAGACCGGTGATGCAGGGGCGCTCCTCCACGGCGTCAGAAGTCGCAGCGCACCCATCCGAAAAAACGTCGGCCCAAACACAAACAACAGGCTGGCAAATATCGTTGCTGCGAAAACGACGGACAGTGCACGAATCGTGGTCGGTCGCTCAAGCTGCGGCACCGTGGATGACGCGCCAAGTAAACGCGTTGCGACGCTGAGCAGTCCGCGCTCGAGCATCACTGAATGGCCCGAATCCGATTGCGGCCTGAGCGTGACGGCCGTCAACACGGCACCGCCGAGTTGCGGCACCCGCTCCTCGAGATACAGCGCCAGTCTGTCATCAGGCAGCCGTCGCACCAGCGGCCACGCGATCCAGCGACTTGCAGCAACCCCTGTCACGAGAGCCAGCACGACGCGAATGGCTGTGATTGCGGCGGGCGTGAAGCGCGCCGCTTCCAACGCGACTGAGCCGAGTGCCAGCACGATCACCACCGCCGTCACCGTGATCGCCATCCCAACCGCCACATGGCGCAGCCTCCAGCGGCGGCGCGCACGCTGCAGCAGTGGCGCGAGGGAGGTGGTGACGTAAGCGGGCGGTGCGGTCATCGGAATTGCATCCGGAATGCGGCCAGGCAGCACGATGTCATATCCTACTCCGGAGCCGGCGCCAACGTGACGGCCCGTCGCGCCAGCACACTCTCCGCAACGAGCAGCAAGGTGGCGGCGATGAGCATATACCACCAGGTGGACTGCCGCGCCTCGCGATCGACGAGCGTCTCCTCCTCTGCGCGCACGCCGCCGGTGTCTGCCGCGCTTGCGCTGGTGGTCAACGCGCTCGTCAGCCGAAGGGCATCAAACGACGCCAGCTCGAGCTCTGATGGGGCGATGTTCGCTGCAACCAGCAGCGGGCGCGTTCCTGGTGATCCACCGGGCCGGAGCTCGTACACGCCGGCCTCCGTCAGTTCGAGCGCTGCGGGTGTGCCACTGCCACCGACTGTCGTTCGCGCACCAGATGGCGCGATTGCGATCCAGCGTTCCGACAGCGAAGCCTGTGCGTCCGCGAGATCAGATGGCCGCACGCTGGCACCGATGCCGAGGGCGCGGGGTGCGTCGCGCCAGCCTGCCGCGTAACGCGCCAGCTGCTGCATGAGTGGCAGGAACGCCGCTTGCCGCGGCAGGTCATTCCAGACGCCGTCGAGGCTCGAGCCGAAGGTGAGCACTCGGCCGCGTCCGACGGCGTGTTCGGTGAGCGCCACCGAGCCGTCGTCGAATCGTGCAAGCACACCGGCAGTCGTGTCGATTGCGCGGTACTTGAAGAAACGGGCCGCCGCGAGATCGCCGCCGAACGGGCCTGACAACTGCGCCAGCGCCGGATGCTGCTGATCCAGTTCGCCGAGCACGGCACCCGTGCCGTCGATGCGATCCGTCGCCACAGTGATCCGGCCCGGAATCAGCGCCCGTGCCGCCGCCGGCCATGCACGCGGACTCGTTTCGTCACCGAGTGCCACGAAAAGGCCGCCGCCATCGGTGACGAACCGCAGAAGCCGCGCCGTGCCGATGCCCGTCGGGAATGCGCCGTCAGCCAGGACCACCAGCCGGCGGCCAGCCAGATCTGCTGCGCCGGCGCGCGCCGGAGATCGACCCGTGATCTCGAAACGTGGCGCATCACCGATCGCCAGGGCTCGCGAAAGGAATGGCGAAGCACGCGTCTCGATCACGAGCACTGGCAGGACGGGTGCTCGTTGCAGCACGAAATGAAATGCGTCGTCTCCGGGCAACGGGTCGGAGGCAAGCACTACGCGTGCCGCCACCGCGTTCGGCGGCATCGGCAGCGCCGGGAACGTCACCATGGCTCCGCCATCGCGAGGCAGGTCCACTGTGCGTTCCTCGACCATGCGCCCAGCAACCTCGAGCCGGGCGGTCACAGCGCGCACCGCGGGACCAACGTTCGCCACGCGCGCGCTGACGATCACCTGCGCGGGCCCGGGTCGCTGATCGCGCTGAATTGCCACGGAGCGCACGGCGCGATCCGCGATCGCTGCATCACCGCTCACATCCAGCACCGCGATGTCCGTCCCCGCTTGCATGTGTGATTCGTCACTCAGATCCCAGCCGGTGCGCTGCAGGTCCGATACCACTACCAGCACCTTTCGCGGTGCGTCACTCGAGGCGAGTCGCTGCTGTGCCACGGCAATCGCCGACGCCAGCCGCGTGGACTCATCGGTTGGCGCGAGTGACGACAGTGCCGCACGCAGGACAGCGCGATCACCCGTCGCGGCGGTGACCGCCGCCGCACGTCGGTCGAAGGCCACCAGCGTCATGCGGTCACGTGGCGACAGGCTCTGAATGACACTGTCCACCGAGGCGCGCGCCCGGTCCCATCGCCGGTTGATCCGCATCGAGAATGAGCGGTCGAGCAGCACGACGACCTCGCGTCGCCGCTCGTCCGCCGCGCCTGCCGTCTCCCGTCGCCCAAACACCGGACGCGCGAATGCGAGAACCAGCGCCGCCAGCGCCAGCGCGCGCAGCAAAAAGAGCCAGGGGTCACGCAGATGCCGGCGTGCCGTGAATGGCGCCTTTGTACGCTCGAGAAACATGAGCGAGGGAAATGCGACCGGATCACGCTTCTCCCGCTGCACGAGGTGCACGAGCAGCGGCACTGCGATTGCCGCGAGGCCAAGCAGAAAGAGCGGCGCGAGCAGTGGCATCAGACGGCGGTGCGCAGGAACTCGCGCCGAAGCAGGACATCGAACAGCACACGATCCAGTGGCTGCGATGTCTCGACGAGGCTGTAGTCCACACGACCGCCACCGAGCTTCGCGCGCATCGCCCCAAGGTGTGCCTCCATCGCCGCGACGTACCGCTCGCGCACCTTGCCGGGGCTCACCGGCAATCGCTCACCGCTCTCGAGATCACGGAATGTCGCGGCGTCCTGAAACGGAAATGCGCGCTCGGCGGCGTCCAGCACATGGATCACGATCACGTCATGCCCCGCGCCCGTGAGGGGCGCGAGTGCGCGCTGCACATCGGCCGCGGGTTCGTAGAGGTCCGAGATGAGCACGAAGATCCCCCGACGCGGCTGCGACTGTGCGATCCGGGCCAGCGGACGCGCCAGCGCACCGCCACCGCCAGCCGTCGCGCGCTCCAATGCGTGCAGCACGTTCGGGAGATGACGCGCCGACGGCGGAATGATCTCGCGAAGATCATCGGCGAACGTCACCAACCCCACCCGATCGCGCTGACGACGCGAGAACCAGCTGAGTGTGGCCGCGACCAGCTTGGCGTAGGCCAGCTTGGCAATGCCACCGTGCCCATACCCCATCGATGCGGACACATCGAGCAGCACCGTGAAATTCGTGTTCGTATCGGCTTCGTACGTCTTCAGATACGTCCGCTCGGTGCGTGCGAACACGCGCCAGTCCACGTGCCGGATATCGTCGCCCGGAACGTACGGCCTGTGCTCCGCAAAATCAGTCGAGAAGCCGAGATGCGGTGACCGATGCAAACCGGAGACGAACCCTTCCACGACCCAGCGCGCCACCAGCTCGAGGTTGCCGATGCGCGCCAGCGTCGCCGGGTCCATGGTGAGGCGTTCGCTCACCGGATGCCCCGCATCGCGTCGCATCGCCGATGGACAATCACGCGAGGCCCGCCGTGGGACGCGGCACAACCTTCAACAGAATCTCCACCAGCTGGTCCGTCGTGACCTTCTCTGCCTGCGCATGGAAGTTGAGCAGCACCCGGTGGCGAAGCACCGGCGCCGCCAGCGCCGCGATGTCATCGAAGCTCACGTGATAGCGACCGTGCATGAGTGCGCGCGCCTTGCCGCCGAGTACGAGGTACTGCGCGGCGCGCACCGAGGCGCCGTAACTCACCCATTCTTTCACCTGCGGCGGCGCCAGCGGCGAGTCGGGCCGCGACGCGCGAACCAGGTGCACCGCGTAGCGCGCCACCGCATCCGCCACTGGCACACGCCGCACCAGCTGCTGGCAGGCCACGATCTCCGCCGCCGTCATGACGCGCTGGAATTCGTGGCGCTGCATCGACGTGGTCTGCTGCACCACCTGCAGTTCCTCGTCCTCGGTGAGGTAACCCACCGTCACCTGAAACATGAAGCGATCCAGCTGCGCTTCCGGCAACGGATACGTTCCTTCGAGCTCGATCGGGTTCTGCGTTGCGAAGACGAAGAATGGCGCATCGAGCGGATAGGTCCGTCCCTGCACGGTCACGCGGCGCTCCTGCATCGCTTCCAGCAGCGCCGCCTGCGTCTTGGGCGGCGTACGATTCACTTCGTCCGCCAGCAGGATGTTGGTGAACAACGGCCCCGGCACGAACGTCATCCGGCGACGCCCGGTCTCGGCATCCTCCTGGATGATATCGGTTCCCGTGATATCGCTCGGCATCAGGTCCGGCGTGAATTGCACGCGCGAGAACTTGAGGTCGAGCACCTGCGCCATGGTGTGCACGAGCAGCGTCTTTGCAAGTCCCGGCACGCCGACGATCAGGCAATTGCCGCCAGCGAAGAGCGCGATCAGCGCCTGCTCGATCACCGCCTCCTGGCCAACGATCAGCTTGCGCAGCTCGGCCATGATCGCAGTTCGTCCATCGCGCAGGCGATCGGCCAGCGCGAGGTCGTCCCCGCCGGCGAGTCGGCTAGTGGTGCTGTCAGCGGGCATGATCAGTGGGTGAGCGCATAGACGACGTAATTCACCGCGAGCTTGTAGGCTTCGTTGGTGAGCGGAATCGGGAGCAGGCCCTGGTCGGAGAACTCCATGTAGTCGCCGATGTCGTTGTTGAAGTTGGCAATCATCACCAGCCGCCGTGACGGGTCGTTGTCCTCGTACGCCCCCCAGAACTCCGATTGCAATCCAAAGTACGGGTGAGTCATCTCGAGACTCTCGATCCGGAAGAAGGAATCGAAAATCGGATGCGACTTGTCGAGCCGCACTGGCACCAGCGTCGGGAACGCGGTCCGCCACTTCTCCTCGAAGTTCTGCCATTGCCGGCCGGCAAAGTCGTCGAAGATGATGAAGCCACCCTTGTTCACGTACGCCTGCACACCGGCCAGCTCCTCCGGCGTCATCGTCCAGAAACCGGGCTCGGACACGTACGCCACCGGATACTCGTACAATGCCTTGTCGGCGAATGACAGGATGTTCGTGCCTTCCAGTCGCGGCTTCATGCTCGACACCTCGCCAAGGATTTTCATCAGGTGCGTCTCTGATGTGGGGTAGTCGTGATCCCACTTCAGGTCACGCCCACCACCGAGTGGCTCGAACTTGACGCGCAGGAACGTGTAACGACCGTCGTAGCGCACGTTCGGATTGGGTGTCTCGCCCGGTGAACCGCTCCGGAATCGCTGGGCCGGCAACACCAGCAACGGCAACGACAGCAACACGGCCAGCCACCAGCGGGTGCGTCGTATGGTCATGGCGCCTTCAGTGATGAGCGAATCGAGAGCAGCAGGTCCTGCGCCGCCTCGAAGTTGGGAGCAAGATCGAGCGCGCGCAGGACTTCTGTTCGCGCCGCAGGAAGATCTCCGGACGCCGCCAGCACCTGCGCCAGTCGATACAACGCACCGGCGCGATCCGTTGGTCCAAGCGCGATCACCGCACGCCGTGATCGGGCGGCAGCTGCCCACCCCCGTCGCGCATAGGCCAGGTCGCCGAGGCGCGCCTGAACCCTGGCGTCAAACGGATCGACGAGAGCGGCACGCTCGAGCGCCGCGATGGCGCCGGCAGAATCGTGCGCCGACTCGAGCAGGCCGGCGAGCGTGATGTTCTCATCCACCGCATCGCCATTCCGCGCCACAATGGCGGAGAGCGCTGCAGCGGCACCGACGACGTTCGCCTGCGCATTGTGTGCGACGACAAGAAAATGATAGCCGCTGCCTGGCTCGGTGAAGTCCGGGAAGAGGGCCACCGCCCGCTGCGCCTCCTTCACCACCTGCGGCCACTCCTCGCGCTCGGTGGCCGCAGCCGCGGCGGCAAGCGCCTCACGCAGCGGGCCGGCGAGCTCAGTCCGGGGCTCGCCGGTGGGGTCGGTGCGAGCTTCCCCGCGAACCGACGCAAATTCGCGCGCAAACCTCCCGCGGAACCAGTGGTCGAATGTCGAGTCCAGCGCGACCGGCTCCAGGCCATACACCTGCTGCATCAGTTGCGGCGTCCGGGCTCCGGATCGATAGCCCTCCAGCAGCGCGCGAATCCCGGCCATGCCCTTCCGTTCCTCGAGCATCTCGAAGACGTACGCCGACAGCGCATACGACAGACTGACTTCCTGCTCGTATCGCGGGTGCACGAAGCCATCATTCAGGCTACTCACAGGCTGCAGTCGTCCCGCACCGTAGGCGGCGATCAGTGCCGGTGTCACGCCGCCGCCCCATTCGGGCCGCGCGCGCCGCTCCTCATGCACCGACAACCCTTCCGATACCCAGCGCGGCACCCGATTGTCCGTCATGCCGAGCGTGATCGTGTGCGCAAACTCGTGCCACAACACCGCGCCCCAGTTGAACTCACCGCGAGAGCGCGCGGGCGGCCCGTCGAGTGCGAGGACGTTGCCGAATGCCACGCCGAGCGCACCGAGGCCCGCGAGGCCAACCGCACGCACGCTGAAGTCGGCGTGACTGCGAAAGAATTCGATGCGCACCTTCTCAGCAGGGCTGAACCCGTAGCGCGACGTGAGCGCAGCGTATGCCTCCTCGGCCAGTGGCGCTGCGTAGAGCGCCATCAGGTCGGCATCGCCGGCTTCGATCACGAGGTCGAAGTGCTCCGTCGCCACCGTG
>Ga0105046_10019071_pt1 | contig 10417 bp, 10 predicted proteins | sample MAT03_FD_78385 | JGI IMG/M metagenome (GOLD analysis project Ga0105046, IMG submission 78385) | Freshwater microbial communities from Lake Fryxell liftoff mats and glacier meltwater in Antarctica - MAT-03 (megahit assembly) | ecosystem: Environmental > Aquatic > Freshwater > Ice > Liftoff... | reverse complement strand
TCAACCAGGCGCCCTCAATGCGCCCGTCCGCGAGCCAATCGCCGGCCAGACCGAGGCCTTCGTCAAAATCAAGCGCGCTCAGGCTCGCTTGTGGCTCAAGCGCTTGCGAATAGCGCCAGCGGTGTGCGCGCAGCGCGGCAATCGGACCCAGTTTCCCACCGAGCGCCCGATCAAGCGCTTGCGCCAGCAGGCCCGCGACCGCTTCGGGCTCATCATCTAAGTGCAGCGCGCTGAAATCAGGATCGGCATGGACCACGAACGTGGCTTCCGTGCGACCCGGCTTGCTTGACTCATTGACGATCAAACGCAGACCAAAACCCTCGACAAAGGCGGCATCAAAATCAAGCGCAGGCGGCGTCACTGCGCTGATCAGCGCCGTCCAGCAGGGCTGCATCTGCGCGCTTGAAGCCAGCGCATGCAAAGGCGCGCTTGCGTCGATGAGCTTGAGCGCTTGCTTAGGCGGCACGGTAACCAGCACAAAATCAAAGTGCCCCTGATCGGCGCCGCCTGCGCTGTATAAACGACCGCCCGCCACGTGCTCGATCTCGACGCCGCAGCGCACGTTGAGTTCGCTCGCCAGCGCAGCCGGCAAGGCGTTCATGCTGGGCTTGCCGACAAAGCGCGTGTGTGCGGCGAGCGGCTCGTGAGCGGCGGGCGTTAGGCGCACAAAACGCCCGCGCCAAGAGGCCACCTGTCCTGCGTCGAGCAAGGGCTGCAGCATGCGCACGAAATCAGGGTGGCGCGCGGTAAACCAGGGTGCGCCGTGGTCGCCGCCGGGCACGCCGCGGGTCTTGCTCGCGATTCGCCCGCCCGGCACCTGGCCTTTGTCGAAAACGGTAACCGCAAGCCCCTGGTCACTGAGCGTGCGCGCGGCTGCAAGGCCTGCCATGCCGGCCCCGATCACGGCGATGCTTGGCTGCGCGCCGAGCGCGGGGCGGCCGATATGGGCGGCGTAGGCGACCTGATCCAAACGATTGCTGTGCACGTGCAGCGGGCGCGTGCGCACCGAGCCCAGCACCTTGACTTCGGGCGTGTGCGGGCTGTCGAAAAGCCCCAGGCACCAAAGCAGGCCGGCGTAGGAATTGGGGTTGTTGCCGTCGAGCGCATAGCGGTGATTGAGATCCACCAGCGTGCGCAGGGCAGCCTGCGGATTGGGCCGCCAATAAGCGATCGCCTTGCCCCAGGTCATGCGCACGTTGTTGTGCAGCTCGCCATGTTTGAGCAGGCTTTGCTGGAACAGATTCCACAGCTTCGCCGGCGATTTGGCGCGCGCAAGATCGGCTTCTGCAATCACTTCACGACGATCGGATGCGTGCGCGCTGAGGGTGGCCTGCGCCCACGGCGGGAGGGCTTTAAAATGCTCTGGATCGCGGCTGTGCAGACAAAAATTAAAGGCCAGTTCGCGCCACACAAAAAGCTCATCCAAAAACTTGGCTGCACCCAAGCTGCCTTTGGCCTCGGCTTCGCGGGCCAAACGCAGCGCCGAGATGTGGCCGTGGTGCAGATAGGGCGACAGCCGCGAAACGCCCATGGGCGGCGCAGTCGCCGCATCGTTGCGCAGCTCCGCGTAGCGATCAAGGCCTCCGCCATCGCGAAACGCGTGCCAGCGCTGATATCCCGCGGTGCTGCCGCCGGTGTGTTCAATGCAAGGCGCGATCGCGTGGTCGATCTGGCAGGCGGCGATCGCTTCGCCCAAGTCCAAACGGGCAAAATCCAGCGCGGCAAAACCGAGCTCGCCCGAAAAACGCAAAGGCGGCGCGGCAAAAGCGGGCCATGCCAGGCTGACCCTGCGCGCAAATTCTTCTTTAAGCGCATCGCGAAAAGCGTAGGCCCGATCAAAGGACTTGGGCTTGCAGCGGATCGGCACAATCAGGGCCGCATCCACCGCAAACACGGCCATCTTGGCGCGCTTGGCCCACTGCGCGGTCCAGCGCGGGAAGGGCGGCGCCGGAAAGTCCTCGACCACCAGCGCGCAGGCGCGATCGATCAACTGCGCAAGCGGACTGGCGACGCTGGGATCGGTCGGCAAATGGAAGGCGTAGTCGACGCCCAACGCGTCTAGTTCACGCGCGACTTCAGCGGCGCCTTCGAGGATAAACGCGTGGTGGCGGTCGGCGTTGTAGCGATGGCGCCCGCCTAGGCCCTGATAGACCAGCACCGGCTTTTTGAGCACGCGCGCCAGCTCGCAGGCGGTATCAAGCGCCGCGTTTTCGTGGCCGCGGACCGCGTGGTGCATCCAATACAGGACAAACTCGCCGTCGGCCCGCGGGGCCAGATCGTTGAGCCGATGCGTGCGCTCTTCCAGATAATCGGGCAGCCGAATCAAGGCTGAGCCCCGCGCAGCATCACCGCCAGCGCAATCAGCAGCACAATTGTGAGGCGCAAGCGCAGGCGCCCATACCAGGGCCGCACGCCGGGGCGCACAGAAAACACATCCATCAAGCCGAGCACAAAGAATCCACCCATCAGCACGGCGATACAAAGCGCGGGCGGCAACAGCAGCGCAGCCCAGGCGACCAACGCCGGCAGGACGGCAAAGAAAAGCGCGCCACCCTGGCGCCTTAAGTTGTCGTCAACGACCGCAAATCCAAAGCGCGCACCGCCGAGAAAGGCGAGGATCAGGGCCGCATACGCGCGCGCTGCAAACGCCCAATCGACCGGCGCGCTGACCGGCGGATAGAGCGTCAGCGCAGCGCCTGCAAGAAAAGGCAACAGCCCCAAAGCGCCAAGCCAGCCGGCCATTGGGGGAATATTGCGCGGGTTGGAACTCAAGCGGATCGACATGGTTTTGACTACAGGGGTGTGTTTGGCATAAGAATACGGGCTGACATGTTGCCTGGCCGTTGATGATGAGCGTATCGGTTCCGAATTACGACGCCCGCCTAGCCGAACTTGATGCGAGCGCAACCCGGGCACCCGAGCCCGGCAGCGACGCCGAGCTGGCTGCGGTGGAGCGTTTCAAGGCGTTTTTCGCTAGGCTCAACGCCGATGGTTTGGCCGAAGCCATTGATCGCACCTACGCCGAGGACGTGTACTTCAACGACACCCTGAAAACCCAACGCAGCCGCGAGGCGCTTAAACCCTATTTGGCCGAGTCGGCGCATGCGGTCGATCAGTGTACGGTAGAGGTGCTGGATGTGGTTCGCTACGGTGAAGATTTCTATTTTCGCTGGCGGATGGCGATCAAATTCAAGAAATTCAAGCGCGGCATGTTGACGCAATCGGTCGGCATCAGCCACATTCGCTTCAACCAAGACGGCTTGATCGTGTTGCATCAAGATTTTTGGGATTCGACCAGCGGCCTGTTTGAACATGTGCCGATCGTCGGTTGGCTGATAAGCAAGATCAAAGCGAGGTTATAGAAGAACTTGGCGGGCTTGGTAGCACTACGATGGAGTTCGATTCTGGCCGCACGCGGCGGCGTCGAACGGGATGCCGATCTGGCGTTTGGCAAGCTCTGCCGAACGTTCCAACCGGCGGTGGTGGCATACATCCGGCATGCGGTGCAAAGCGCCAACGCAGAGGATATGGCCAAGGATTTTTTCAGTTCCCTGCAAAAGCGTCGGCTCGAAGCCGCTAACCACCCGTTGCGCGGACGCTTTCGCCTGTATTTGCGCGGAGCGCTTAGCGATCACCTGCGCGATTTACCCAAGCTTGAACGAAGCTCACGCAGCACGCCCGGCCCAGAGCGCGCCTTTGATCACGCCTGGGCACAAACCATCATCGAGCGCGCGATGGCGCAACTGGAAGTCGAAAGCACTGCGCCGGAAGCGCCTCCACAGCCGGCGTCATTTGCGCACCTGAAAGGCTTTCTAACCGCGACGCCCTCGCCCGCGGACTACGCGCGCCTGGCCAAAGAGCTCAATTTGCAAACCAATTCGCTGGCCGTGGCCACGCAACGCCTGAAGCTGCGCTTGGGCGAGCTATTGCAGGCCCAAGTGGCCGATACCCTGCTCGATCCGTACCTGCTCCCGCAAGAGTTCAGCGCCCTGCGCGGCAGCTTCTAGCCGCGTGGATAGGGCGCCTGCGACGTCGTCAGCGTCGCGGCGCGTTATGGCGCAATCAGTCGCCCATTTGTTTTTGGCGATGTTCCCAGCGTTCTTGCGCATCCAGTGAGAGCGTGGCGATGGGCCGGGCATCTAAGCGTGCGACGCCGATCGGCTCGCCGGTTTCTTCGCAATAGCCGTAGCTGCCGTCCTCAATTCGGAGCAGCGCTTTGTTGATTTTTGAAAGCAGCTTGCGATAGCGATCGCGGGTGCGCAGCTCAAGCGAGTTTTCGGTTTCGCGGGTGGCGCGCTCGGCCTCATCGCCGACGTCGCGCACTTCCTCGCGCAGGTTGTCGATGGTTTGTTTGGATTCTTCAATCAGATCGTCGCGCCAGTGCAGAAGCTTCTGACGGAAGTACTCCTGGTGCTCGGGCCCCATAAACTCTTCTTTGTCCGATGGGCGATAGCCGGTGGACAAAGTCACTTCTTTGTTGTCGGCTTTCTTGTCTCGCGCAGCCGGGGATGGCCTTGCGCTGGCAACGACCGGTTCATCAGGGGTTGTGGTCGCCAACTTGCTCTTTGCGGGTGCGCGTGCGCTGGGTGTTTTGGTTACCACGGGTGGGATTTTCTCAACTGCTGCGGGTTCGCTCGACTGGGTCGCTTTTTTCGCGACGGCGGTCTTGGAAACCACGGGAGGAACTGAAGGCGCGCGCGCCGAAATGGCCGCCGTGCGTTGGCGTTTACTCAAAGCTTCTTCGATTGGCGCTTTAGCCATTGCCTTTCGGCTGCTCGCTGGCGGCAGCGCCTTGCGCTCGGGCGTGCTCGGTTTGCTCGCGGTCTTGGGTTCGGCTGCGGGCTTGCTCTTGGGTGTCGCCTTGACAGGCGCTGCTGCCTTGCCTTTGGATTGAGGCGGCTTGGTCACTTTCGGCGCGACGGCGACAGCCTTACCGGCTGGTTTCTTGCTTACTGTTTTCGATTTCGACAACGCTTTAGCCATGGACTTGGGTCTACACGAATATCCGACATCAATAGGGAGACGCTCTCACGCACTTGGCGCGGCTGAATTCAGCAGAAGCCCCCCGAAGGGCGCGTGTTATAGCTTAAGTTGTGTGACCGGGCAACCACAAAGAACCAAACTACGGAGAACCAAGGGCTTTGCTGCAATCACTGCTCTTAGCGTTAATTCGCGTCTATCAGCTAACCCTGAGCCCCATGCTGGGCGCGCGCTGCCGCTTTGAGCCGAGCTGTTCGCGCTACACGGCGGGCGCGATCACCCGCTTTGGTGCTTTGCGCGGTGGCTGGCTTGGTCTGAAGCGCATCGGCAAATGCCACCCGTTTCACCCGGGCGGCTATGATCCCGTCCCTGAAACCTGTGGCCATGTGCATGCACGAGAACAGCAAGACCACACTTCTGACTGAACGCGCAAAGCCTTTGCTGCATTCGCTGCTGCTGATCGCAGGTCTCGGTGCGTCGCCCTTTTTGCATGCAGACTTGCCGCATGACCTGCTGATTGATTTGCCGACTGAGGCAAGCCCAGGCGCGCTGATCAGTGGGCAAGTGCCGCCGGGATCAAAGGTGCGCTTTGCCGAGCGCAGCGTGAGCGTATCGGCTCAGGGTGACGTTGTATTTGGTTTGGGACGAGACGCCACAGCGTCCGCAGCGGTCAGCGTGCAGTTGCCCGATGGCAAGCGCCTGCAGCACGTGATCAAGATCAAACCGCGCAGTTATCGAATCGAAAAGATTGCCGGCTTGCCTCAAGCCACGGTCAACCCAAGCGCAGCGCAGCTCAAGCGCATGCAGCGCGACGAGCAGCTGGTGATCGCGTCGCGTCTTCGCGACGACCCGCGCACCGATTGGCGCGACGGCTTTATCGCGCCGGTTCCTGGGCGCCGTTTCACCGGGTTTTACGGCAGCCAGCGCGTGCTCAACGGCGTGCCCAAGCGCCCCCATTTTGGGCTCGACATGGCGGCACCTGCCGGAACCAAGATTGTGGCCCCAGCGGCGGGCGTGGTGACGATGGCCGAGCCTGATTTGTTCCTGACCGGCGGCACACTCACCTTAGACCACGGCCAGGGCATCAACACCACGTACCTGCACATGAGCCGCTTGGACGCGCGCGTCGGCCAGCGCGTCGAACAGGGCCAAACGATCGGCGCAGTCGGCATGAGCGGGCGCGCCACCGGCCCCCATCTGTGCTGGCGCCTGAATTGGTTTCTTGAGCGCTTAGATCCCCAGGCTGCGCTCGCCACCCATCCCTCCCGCGCAAAGGCGCCCTAAAAACATGCCATCCGATTGCAAGATCTTGATTTTGTATTACTCAGCAGGCGGCCACACCGCGCAGATGGCGCGCTTGATCGCTCGCGGCGTTGAAGAAGTCAGCGGAGCCCACGCGGTATTGCGCACGGTGCCTGCGCTCAAGCATCCGGCGCCTGAGGTTCCAGACGACGGGCCGGCGTGGGTGACGCGCGCGGATTTGAGTGAATGTGCGGGCTTGATCCTCGGCAGCCCGACGCGCTTTGGCAACATGGCGGCGCCGCTTAAAGCATTTATCGACACGCTGGGTGGTGAGTGGTTTTCGGGCACGCTGATTGGCAAACCGGCGGCGGCATTTACCTCGACCGGATCGCTCCATGGCGGCCAGGAATCCACCCTTCTGAGCATGCACATTCCGCTGCTGCACCACGGCATGCTGATCGTTGGCCTGCCCTACTCAGAGGCCGACCTGATGACGACCAGCAGCGGCGGCACACCCTATGGCGCCAGCCACTGGGCAGGGGCCAAAGGCGAGCGCGAAATCAGCCGCGAGGAACAGCGCCTGTGCGGCGCGCTGGGCGCACGGGTGGCCCGAATTGCGGGGAAGCTCAATGTCCAGACATAACGCGGCGCTGCTTGCAATCTTGTTCGCACTAATCGGTTTGCAGCTGTTTTGGTACACGTGGTGGTCGCCGCCGGAAATATTTTCCACGCGCAGCGTGTTGATCCTGCTCCTGCCGCCTCTGCTGCTGGTTACCCTTTGGCAAGCGCTTGCGCCCGGCATGGGCGCCGTGTATGCGGGCCTGCTGCTGTTGGGGTATTTCTGCAAGGGCGTGATGGAGGCATGGTCGGCGCCGCCATCGCTGCTCCCGGCCTTGCTCGAAGTTGCTTTGACGAGCGCGTTTTATGTGGTGCTCTACGATCGGGTCAAGGTGTCCAAAAAACAAAAGGCGCAGGCGCCGTGAACGAGAAGCTGATCCTGTCTTTGCTGGCGCTGGTGACCGGCGCCCTGCTGACCGCGCAGGCGGCGATCAATGCGCAGCTCAAGCTGCAGGTCGGCTCCGGTGCGCTGGCAGCGCTGCTCTCGTTTGCAACCGGCACCGCGACGATGTTGGTCTACTGGCTGATCCAGGGCGCACCGGGCACGGGCTGGCAATCGATCAAGACCACGCCGATCTGGATGTGGGCGGGTGGTGCGCTGGGTGCGGCGTATGTGTTCAGCGCCATTTTGGTGGTGCCCAAGCTTGGCGCCGCGAATCTGCTGGTGCTGGCAGTCGCCGGGCAGTTAATCGCCGCAGTCGTGCTGGATCATTTTGGCTGGATCGGGTTGCCGGAGCATCCGGTCAGCGGCATGCGCCTAGCTGGCGTTGGGCTGGTCTTTGTCGGCATGCTGATGGTGGTGCGTAATTAGGGCTCAAGCCTCAAACGCTGACCCGCCCGCGCCAGATATCGGCGTACATCACCCAATCACCGGCGAAACTATAAAACGGGTATTTGAAGGTCGCCGGACGATTTTTCTCAAAGAAGAAATGCCCAACCCAAGCGAAAGCGTAGCCGCAAAGTAAGCCCGCCAGCAGCCACCAGAAATTTGCGCTTAAGAAGGCCGCGATTACGCACAGCAGGGCGCCGCTGGTGCCCACAAAGTGCAGGCGCCTGCAGGTGCGGTCGGCGTGTTCGCTCAAATAGTAGGGGTAGAACTCGCGGAAGCTCGCGAACCGCTCAGACATCACTGCACTCAATCGTGGTCAAGTCAACGAATTTAAGTATAGGCGCGTTCTGATCGCTGTCTCACCCACTTTTGAGGAACACGCAATGAAAAACCGAACGATGATAACGGCCGCATTGGCGACGCTCGCACTGGGCATGGCGTCGGTTGGCTTTGGCGCTGCGCAAAGCGGCGGCACGCCAGGGGTTTATGCGCAAAGCAGTGGGGCTGCGAACGGCCACCGCATTGCCCGCCAAGCGCGCCGAGCAATGTTCAAGTCCTTAAACAACGACGAGCGAACAGCCGTCAAACAGATCCTGATGATCGAACGCGCGCTGCGCCAAAGCGACCGCGGCAGCGAGGTGATCGGCTTTTATCAAGACACCTTAAAGCGCACCAGCAGCAGCGCCTTGCGTGGCTTGATCGAGATGCGTCTGGTTCGCTTGGAAGGGCGCGCGAAAGGCAACCCGGTGACGCTGCCGATGCTTGAGCAGAACTTAAGCGAGACGCTTTCGCGGCTGCGCTGACAAGCAGCGCAAGATTCGTTTATGATCCGCCTCCCCTGTATGCCGGGATGGCGGAACTGGTAGACGCGCCGGACTCAAAATCCGGTTCTGGTGACAGAGTGTCGGTTCGATTCCGACTCTCGGCATGACCCTTGAACATCACGCTTCAAGGGTCTTTTAAGGGATTCGAGCCCGAACGCGGGCTCGCCAAAGCACTTATTTCTTGACCAAATCGCGCGCGACCCGAAAACCAGTTCTGGCCGAACGGGTCTTTGCTTTGGCTTGCGCCCGATAAGCCGAGCGCACGTCCAGCGGGGCCGAACCCCACGAGCCGCCGCGCACCACGCGCGCATCGCAACCCGGATTGACCCATGCGGACCCATCGGCAGGCGCGCGCACGTACGACTCGTGCCAGCAGTCTTCGACCCATTCAGAGACGTTGCCGGCCATGTCTTTCAAGCCGAACGGATTGGCGACCAGACGACCCACCGGCGACGGCCCCCAAAAACCATCGCCGTAGCCCGCGAACGACTGCGACCACGTGCGCCGAAACCGCGAGCGGTCCTTTGCACCGGTCAGATTCTCAATCGCACTGTTAGGCGAATCCTCACCCCACCAGAACCGTCCCGTTGACCCAGCGCGCAGCGCATATTCGAACTCCGCTTCACTCGGCAAGCGATAGGCTTGGCCTGAAACCTGCGCCAGCCAGATCGTATAAGCCACCGCGTCGCCATGGCTCACGTGCAGCACGGGCCCGTCTGGCGCGGCTTCACGCCCGGCATAGTCAAGCCGCCAAGAGATTTTTTTGGCGTTGACCATGCGTCCGCCGCGCTCGTCGTAGATGGCGCTTGTGTTCTCGCTCTCGGCCACGGTGATGTAGCCGGTGGCTTCCACGAAGCGGGCGAAATCGGCGACGCGGAGCTCGGTTTTGGCCAGCGCAAACCCGCGCGAAAAGCGGATCGGATGCTGCGGGCCCTCGTTGTTGCGACGGCCTTTTTCGGTGGCGGCTGAGCCCATTTGAAACTCGCCGGTCGGAAGCACCACCATTTCTGGCCCCTGCGCACCGGCAGTGTTGATCAGATCGCGGAACACGTCGCCGGGTTTGAAGCGCGAAAACGTAAGAATCCGCCTCACCTCTGCGCGCATTGCGCGGGTTTCGGCGCGCGGTGCGCCCAGCTTTTCGGCGCGCTCGATGCGGTCTTGTGCCAGCGCGCCCTGCGCCATCTCGATGGCATCGTTGGCTTGCTTAAGCAGCGCCTGCTGTTTACCGGTGCGGATGGTGTCGATCAAGGCCAGCGCGTTTGCGCGCTCGGGCGACGTCTTGAGCACGGTTGCGGCAATCGAGAGGGCGTCGCTTGCTTCATCAAACTGCGCCCGTTCCGCCGCGGCCAACGCAGCGGCGAGAAACTTGCCCTCAATCTGGCTCAACCCGGACATTGCTTCGCGGTTGCCCGGGTCGCGCGTCAGCACATCGCGAAAGATCTTCACCGCGCTTGATTTTTTAGGCTTGAGCTCGCGTCCCGCGCGGATCGCGCGATGCGCCTTGACCAACATGTCCTCGATCTCGCGAAGCATTTCTAGGTGCGCGCGGAGCGAGGTCACGCCCTCGGACTCCGGCGCCAACGCCAGCAGCAGCGGCATCAGCTCGAAGACCTCAAATTCGCGCCCTTCATTGAGCGCAGATCTGGCCTGATCGCTGAGCGTTTGCACGATCGCATCAATGCCCTGTTGCGCATCGACGTTGCTCGAATCGTCTTGCTGAATGCTGCGGTAAATTTCCAAAGCGTTTTGCCCAGGCGGCGCCAGCAGGCGGCCCTCATCTAGATGTTTGCGCGCAGTCTTGAGCGCTTTTTTGAGGTCACTGACCGACGCCGATTCCGGAAGTGCGAGCGGCTGCGCCCAGCTGGTTGGGCCAATACGCGCGGGATCCGCGGCGGGCTCCACCTCGGCGCCATCGACGCTATCG
>Ga0105046_10019069_pt1 | contig 10418 bp, 7 predicted proteins | sample MAT03_FD_78385 | JGI IMG/M metagenome (GOLD analysis project Ga0105046, IMG submission 78385) | Freshwater microbial communities from Lake Fryxell liftoff mats and glacier meltwater in Antarctica - MAT-03 (megahit assembly) | ecosystem: Environmental > Aquatic > Freshwater > Ice > Liftoff... | reverse complement strand
TGGGAATCGATGACGTATCAATGTCGCGGTTCCATGGTGACGCGGGAGTACAAAACGTTCCTTGCGACTTCGCGCCTTGTGAGCGGCGTCATCCAAGTTGTGATTGTGCGCTTTGACGATGGCGGATGGGCAGATGGGCGGCATATTTCTGCACCGATCCGGAGGTTGATGTCCGCGACATTCTGGAGACCATTGCCGCGCGCTGGGCCATCGAAGAACCCGCCAATACGCTTATGGGGCATGACGTGAAGGAAATCCGGGGAGCCGGTCAGCAGCAGTTCCGCAACATCTGGTCGAACGCCGGCTGCTGGCATCTGAATCAATGGATGTACACGCTGGTGGAGTTGTGCTCATGGGATGTCGCCAAACCAAAGTTGACGGACCGCAGTCACCGTCCGTGGGATAACCCCGACGGTCGTCCGTCTCACGCAGATCGCCGCTCCACGATAGCCCGAGAAATGCTGGGAAAACAATTTCTGGCGACTCTGCCCAAGACCCTAAACCCGAAGAAATTCACAACGCTGATCAAGGACGTGATGAGCCTGTGTACATGACCAAAACGCTGAACTGAACTCTGACTTGTCTTCTCCGCCAGATTTCTCATCTGCAACTCGACGCACTGAGTCTGCGCCGGCCACAACCATCACTCGCAGGCCGGAGAATATTTACCCAAAGTGCAGTGTTATTAAAACGAGTGGTATTGGGCGCTAGCCTCGGGGTGCGGCACGAGCAGTGTTTTTTACTTCGAAAAGCCCGACGCTAGCGCGTTCGGCTCACACAAAAAGACGCTGTCCTACTAAGCTCCTTCTGGGTTGAAGACTCTCCGGGCTCATTGGATGAATCAAGCCTCTTTCAGGTCTCGAATCGGCTTCAGTCTTTAAAGTCAGTATGGATTCCGCCCTGCGAGGTTGGATCTTCTCAATCCGACCGGATATTCTGCTGCCTCAGTAATAAAGCCAATGTGCCGAGCTCCCTTGGAAAATGGCAAGCACCGGGCGTCGATGTGATATCTGACAACTTTTGTGATCGCGGTAGTTCTACGCGGTCGCATTGGCTGAGGAAAAAACTTCCGCAAAGAAGATCGAATATCTCATATGAGTGATCAAACCCCGGTCGTGGAAATCCAGAACTTATCGAAGCACTACGGCGAGTTTGTTGCTTTGGACAATCTATCGCTGTCGCTGAATCGTGGCAGCATCCTTGGATTCATCGGCCCGAACGGTGCGGGGAAGACGACGACGATTCGCATCCTCGTCGGATTATCGCGACCAACGTCAGGTGTCGCAAAAATTGCAGGGGCGGATTGCGTTCGCGAATTGGCAAAAGTCCGTCGCCTGGTTGGATATATGCCGGACAAATTTGGTTCGTATGACAACATGCGAGTTCGCGAATATCTGGACTTCTTTGGGGCGGCGTTTGGGATTCCTCGCAAAGAACGTCGCAACCGGATTTCTGAAGTGCTGGATCTCACGAATGCAACATGGATGCAGGATCGCTATGTCGAAAGCCTGAGTCACGGGATGCAGCAGCGCGTTGGCATCGCACGTACTTTGCTGCATAAGCCTGAAGTCCTGATTCTGGATGAACCGGCGAACGGCCTGGACCCGGAAGCTCGAATCGAAATGCGAAACATTCTGCTGCGTTTGGCATCAGAAGGTAAAACGCTGATTGTTACCAGTCATATACTTCCTGAACTTTCACGCATCTGTAACAAAGTGGCGATTGTGGCCGGCGGGAAACTGCGGGCCTTCGGAACATTGCAGGAAGTGACACGCGAGTTGTCTCAACTGCGGACGATTGAAATTCAGTTTCTGACTGCGGCTGGGTTGTCGCAAATTGGAGACAAGGTTCGGAAGATGGTTGAACCGACAGCTGAAGTCACTGTTTCGGAAACGGAGTCGATCATTCGTTGCCGCACTTCTTGTTCCGACGAGGCGATGTCTGAAGTGCTGCGGCAATTGATCGTCGCGGGTGACAGGATTGCACAGTTTCGCGAAGTGGCAGGTGATCTGGAAGAAGCGTTCGTTTCTGCCGCTCGTGTGGCAGAAGCGGAACGCATGGGCACGAATCTCGCCACGGATGCCGCATCAACTGCCACTCTGCAGACGTCGGGGGCCGCTCGATGAACGGCTGCCTTGTCATTATCGAACGCGAATTGCTGGGACTGCTGCGAAACCGCAAGACGTTGTATATCCTGGTCGCCACAGCGTTGGCGTTTGCCGCCGTGGTGATCTTGAAATGGCCTTCCAGTGGGATTTCGGATCTCAACGGACAGCAGGCTCGCGAAACATGGCAATGGCTGACCTATGCCATGCTCGGCGCGGCAATTTTGATTGTTCCCGTGTTTCCATCGACATCGCTGGTGCGGGAAATTCGTGGACGAACGCTGGAACTGTTGCTGAATTCACCGTTGTCGCGTGCGTCAATTTACTTCGGCAAAGCTGGTGCGATGCTGGGATTTGTGTTGCTGCTCTTGTTCGCAACTCTGCCGGCGATGGCGTGTTGCTTTCTGATGGGTGGGCTGACAGCTAGTGACGTGCTGCGTTTGTATGGATTCCTGTTGTTGGTGTGTACTCAACTGATCGTCGTGGGAATTCTGGTCGGCACCTACTGTCGCAGTACCGAAGCCGCGTTGCGCTGGAGCTATGGCGTCACGTTTGCGATCACAATCGTGCCGACGTTTCCTGACTTCTTTATGAAGGGTGGCCACAGCCCGATTGCTCGCGGGGCTGGCTGGTTGAAGTTGATTTCGCCGATTCCGTCCTTAATGCAATTGCTGCGACAGGGATCGCTTGACGGTTCCGGACTCAGCGAACGTCATCCGGTGATGTTTTGGTATCTGATCTTCACAGGGCTGTCGATCGTTGTGGGCAGCATTGTTTGCATCCTTCGACTCAGCCATTCATTGCTAGATCAGTCACGTTCTCAGGGATCTATTACGGACGAACAATCACTGGGGATACGCGCGGCTCGGCGAGTTCTTTATCTTGTCGATCCGCAGCGACGATCGGCCGGGATTCCGTTCTTTCTGAATCCCGTCATGGTGAAAGAATTCCGCTGTCGCCAATTCGGACGCTTGCACTGGCTGCTGCGACTTATCGCTGGTTGTGCGGTACTTTCGTTAATGCTGACACTGGCCTCCGCCGGCGGTGCGGAATCTCGCGGCGTCAACTTTACCGGTGCCATCATTATTGTATTGCAGGTGGCACTCATCGTTCTGCTGACGCCTGGGCTTGCCGCCAGCATGATTGCGGGTGAAATGGAAACCGGTAGCTGGAATCTGCTGCGTGTGACTCCCATGGGGCCCGGAACGATCCTTCGAGGAAAACTCATTAGCGTGGTTTTGACGCTGGCATTGTTGCTGTGTGCGACGTTACCGGGATACGCGGTCATCATGCTTATCCAGCCGAACTTACAGGCTCAAGTGCAGCAGGTGATTGTCTGTCTGATTCTGGCTGCGTTACTGGCGATGCTGATCAGTGCGACGGTGAGTAGTTTTTTTCGATCCACAGCTGTTGCGACGACCGTTGCCTATGGCATTCTGATTTCGTTGTTTGCCGGCACGATGCTCGTCTGGGTGAATCTGGATGCTCCCTTTGGCCATTCAGTGGTAGAACGCACGTTGCAATTCAATCCGCTTGCGGCTGCTTTGAGTGCGATCGAGGCGGACGGATTTCAGAACTTCAATCTGATTCCATCGGCATGGTGGATCAGTTCGATTCTCTGCGGACTGTTGCTGATCGTGCTGTACTTTCGAGTGCGTCGTTTGAGTCAGCCTGATTAATTTGTCTTCTGATCGATTTGCATTCGAGAGTTTCGTCATGCCGTACAGACAATTTCGATGTATTCAAAATTTCCTTGCGTTGCGATTTTCGACGCTGCTGTTCTTAGCGCTGTTGCTGCCTGCGTCGCGAATGCTGGCGATCGGCCTGGACGACGTTAGTTCAGCCACTACACAACAAACTGCACCGCCATCTAATGTGCAGAGTGAACAGCCTGATCCTGATTTCTCACCGCGAGGTCCGTATCAGGGACTGCTGGGTATTTCGCATATCGCGAGATTTGACAAGTTGCCAATGCGGATGCATCTTGAGCCGCATCTGACCACACCACCTAACAACGAAAAACTCGATGATCGTTATGTGCCGCTGTTCGAACGGACCTTGCGAGAAGTCGATGACATTGAATTGCTTGAAACGGCCGCACTTAGTCTTGCTCGTGTTTCGGAAGGAAAGATGCAGAGTATAGAAACCGCTGCGGACATTCTTGTGAAACATTTGCAGTCTCACACAAATCGCCGCGTACGATTTGCATGTGCTCGAGCCCTGGCGAATTCTGAGTCAACGTCGTCGGCCGCTGCGTTGCTCGCGCTTGATTCCGAGACTGATGACGCAGAGCGACTTTGGATTGATCCTGCCCTCGCGCGGTGGAAATATGCCCCGGCGGCTGATGTTTGGAAAAAACGTCTGATAGATGATTCACAAACCGCCGTCGCTGTTTCACTGGCATGTGAAGGACTTGCAGCACTGAATGATTCGCAGGCGTCCGAGCCGCTGCGAACCGTTCTGAATAATCGTCGTTTAACTTTTGAAAAACGCTTGGCCGCTGCAAAAGCTTTATGTTCAATTGCTCCCGAACCCGGATTTGAGGAATCGGCAAAATACATCCTTGGAAATGTTTCAGAACGAATCCTTGCGGTTCAACTTCTCTCCAGTCCGCAACCAGAATCGCAGGCCAAAGTGTTCGCACTGTGTGCTGATAACTCGGATGGAGTTGCTTCTGCTGCGTGGCAGGCGATGTTTCGTTTGAACTCCGAAGGATTACTACCAGCACTTGATTCCGGTCGCAGTCATCGTGACGCTGTCGTTCGAATGACGACTGCTCGAGTGATGCGGCAATTCCCAACGTCGGAACGAGCGGTTTGGTTGCAAGAACTACTCAGCGACAAGCATCTGGAAGTGCGAAATGTCGCTCGAGAAATGTCGGTGTTAGTGGCTCAGGAGCAGCCAACGTTGCGTGATTTCATCTTAGCGATGGCAGGTGATCGAATCGCTGCAGAGCCAGAAAACTGGCAGGGAATTGAACAATCTCTGTTGCTGCTGGGGCAACTTCGCGGAAGTCAATTTTCCGATCGCTGCATTCCACTTCTCGAACATCCTCGCAATGAAGTGTTGGTGACTGCTGCATGGCTTCTGCACTTGTTTCCCGATGCCGCCGTTGAGCCCGCAGTCAGGCAACATCTGACTCGAAACGACAGGATGTTTAAAGCTCCGGCAACAGCACCCGAAGGTGCGTATCTCGGCCATCAATCGGCGTACCTGATTCAATACGCAGGTTTGATGCGACTGAAAGATCTGCAACCTTTCCTGGAGCCTGATTTCAAAAAGAGCGAACCAGGCGGCAACGAAAAACGATCTGCTGCAATGTGGGCGTTGGGCCTGATGCATGAGAATGACCCAGTCCCGGAACTAACAAAATCTTTTCTCGACCGTCTGGCCGATCGCGGCGGCTTGGTGCCGGAGCGAGACCCAATCCGTCGAATGTCTGCGGTGGCGCTGGGAATTTTACGGGCCAGATCTGCGGCTCGAGGATTAGTCGAAGCATACAAACTCGATCCTATCGAAGGCATGATTCCCGATAGCGCGAGATGGTCGCTTGGAATGATTGGTGAACCGATGCCGGCACCTACCAAGGGATTTTCAGGTCTGATCGGTGGCTGGAAATTGAATCCGATAGGCGAATGATTTCAGCCGGTCTTATTCAATGTTGCTGAAATCAATCTGGAATTCGTGATACAGAGTCGCCTGATCGAGATAAGGAACATGCCGGAATCAGTGAAGACGACCAAAGGTCATAATTGTAATATCGTCGTTTTGCTCGCGGCCGTCGGCATGAACGCGAACGTCCGCCAGCAGCGCTCGTCCCATTTCAGTGGGGTCAGGTGAACCCGCTGCGACAAATTCATATACGCGTTCTTTTGTGTAGAGTTCACCGTCGGGATTCATCGCTTCATCGACGCCGTCTGTAATCAGAACAAACATATCCCCAACAGCAATATCCCGCTCCACGATTTCATACTGATAGTCAGCCTTAATTCCCACCGGAATCCCGATTGTATCCTGATTAAATTCTTCAACCACTCCATTTGCTTTGCGAATTAACGGCGACATGTGCCCGGCAATTGCCAATGTAATTCGGTTTTTCTTCAGGTCGATCACACCAAGGATATATGTTACAAAGCGACCCTCAACCATGCTGTGGCACATGTGAGAGTTGATTCGCTGAATTGCGACCAGGACGTCATCGGTGAAGCTCATTGTGTTCTGCACGACACTTGCAATTCGCGACATGATCAATGCGCCAGGAACGCCTTTACCGGCGACGTCACCAAATGAAACGCAAACTTTGTGTTCACCAATCCGGAAGCAGTCAAAGTAATCGCCGCCAACAGCCTGAGCTGCATCGTAGGACGCATAGAAGCGGTAACCATCGACATCGGGAAGTTTTTCGGGCAGCAATGCTTTTTGAACGCCGCTCGCGATCTTCATCTCTTTGTCTTGTTTTTTCTTGTCGAGATGGCTCTGCAGCAGTCGCACATTTTCGTACGAATGAGCAGCCTGATTGGCGACCGCCAACAGCAATTCCAGGTCTTCTTCCGTAAATCGCTTCATCGGATTCTGAGTGTCAAGGCTGATGACTCCGAACACTCCTCCTTCCATGTCCAGCATTGGAACGCACATCATGGAATGAATCGTCAAACTGGAAATCGATTCGCTCGCGCTGAAACGAGAATCGCTTGCGGCATCGGCGGACAGAATCCCAGTCTTGTCATTGATGACACGTTCCAGCACAGTTCGGCTGAGCCGTACGGATTCGTCTTCGTTCTCAACACGCTGTTTTTGAGCCACCGGAATATATTTTTTATGGGCCGCGTCTTTCATCAGAATCGCGCCACGATCGGCTTGAGTAAAGATTTCGAACAGCGTGTCCAGAATCTTTGGAGCAATATTGCCGACTTCAATCATCCCCGCCAGACTCTGATTGATCTTCAGAATCCCGCGTAGTTTTTCTTCCGGACGTACTTCGAAGACGCCAAAGCCCCGGGCCGACGCGCTACCCATGATCGTTGACGACGCGCCGTCGTTCAGATCGACGCCCAGCGTCATGCCCTGTTCGGCCGAACTGTCATCGGCGTCATCTTCAAAACGGAACTTGATAGGTCCCAGTTTGATGCGATCGTTGTGTCGCAATGGCAGAGGTTTGTTCTTTTCCAGCTGCCGACCGTTCAGAAATGATCCGTTGCCGCTGCTGAGATCTTCCAGCATGACCTTGTTGTTGAAATTCACCAACTGCGCGTGGAAACGCGACACCATGTTCGAATCGACCTGGACGTCACAATCCGGATGCCGCCCCAGTTTGGCTGGGAAGTTTGTCAGTTCGTAGGGAAACGATTGACCATCTTTTAGAAGAACAATGCGTGCCATGAATGAATCCAGTACCTGTCATCCAAATTGATACAGTTTTGAATCGCCAGCGTTGATCTTTGATTCTCAGGCTGGGATCGACGGAACAGCAGGGTGGGAAACTACTCCGTTCGCGAGCCCGATTCACTTCCCCAAGCCTGATTCACTTCCCGAATATTGCCTCAACGTTGCCCCGAAGTACAGTCTTACCTAATGAAACGGCCTTCTCAACACTCCAGCCGCGTTCTACCACGAAATCCTCAGCTAAAACCTTCGCCAAAATCCGGCGATACATCGCAAATTTCGGCAAGGCAAACTCTAATTTGTACATATCGCTGTAATAACCCACCTGTTTTGTCTGTGGGACGGCCTGTAATCGGCCGCGAGTGTCACGTTCGATGTACACTGGAATATTGGAATACCACCAATGGCCACAGGTCACAACGTTTGGGAAAATCCACGAAAAACTGACCAGTTCCTGATTACATGTTTCTGACAACACAGAAATCGGAAACACAACGCTTGGGAAGGCATTCAAAAGAGCCTTGTACTGAATCAGTGAAACTCGGCGATCAAACAAGTCCTGGCCCTGAAAGACGCCATCCTCGTAGACTCGACGATTTACGCCAATCATCAGATCGAATGGCAACTGATGTTCGGCACAGAATTCCGCCAATGACCAAAAAACAAATCGGCTGAGCGTGTTAGATTCTTCGGCAGTCAGTTCTTTCCCGCCAAACACCTTTGCAATCACCGCATCCGCTGCTGAAGGGGAAACGGCCGCAGGCGTAAAATCCGGTGGCAGTGAAATCGCACAGGCCCCGACACCATGTGCCTGGAAATGATCGAACAGCATTCCGATTGATTGTTTCAACGTCGCGGAATTGCCGGGGTTGATTCCTGTGGCTTTTTGCAATCGCTCACGCACTGCAGGCCTGGCAAGATGAAACACCAGATCGTCAGTTCGCAGGCAAGGAACGTACTTGCGAATGTCAAAGCCCTGCAGTGGATCATCAAAATCATTTGTCAGATACACCTGATCCAGCCCGGAGCGTTCAAGGACGGTTTCTTCCCAACCCGGAGCCTGCATCTTCTTCAGTGAGTTGTCATACAACGATTCCCAGTTAGCTTCGGTGATCCGATCCTCTTTGAAGTCAAAAAAGACCTGACACATTTCCAGCAGCCAGCTGTACTGCGCAGTGTTTTCGATCGTGGACAGCCATGGAACCAGACGACTGACTTTTTCCTTCGGCGAAATTCCCGGTTCTTCAATTTCTGACTTTGACATTCCGGCAGAATGGGCAAGTTCCGTGTAGTAGTGGTATCCAAGAATATCGGCCAGCGTCGATGAGGCCGCTTGCAACGGATTGATGTGCGTGTGCGGATCAATGAGTCGCATTGACTGCAATGGTTCAAGGATTTCAGCGATCAGGTTTTGCGTCATCGTGGTTTAACTTTCTAAGATGGACTGTCATTCAAGGACGTATCATAACACGATCACCAGTAGTCCTTTCAATTCCGACAACGATCGCTTGCGTTTTTACGAACAATCATTCATTGTTTGTATCTCCCAGGAACCCCCTGTGTTATTTCCCCCGGCAATTTCCATGCAAGCAGTTGATTATCTGAAGGAACTGATTCCGTTTCCAACGGTGAGCAGCGAATCGAACAGCGACATCAGCGACCAGGTCGCCCGGTGGCTCGCACAGTTAGGATTCGAAACAGAACGCGTCGATTATCTCGACGCAAACGGCGTCAGGAAATCCTGCATTCAGGGCCGCAAAGGTCCTTCAACTGGCTGTGGCCTTGCCTACTTTTGCCATACGGATGTGGTGCCGGTTAACTCGTGGAGCTTCCCGAAATCCAATCCCTGGACTCCATACATTGCCGATGGAAAAATCTATGGCCGTGGCTCGTGCGACATGAAAGGCTCCCTAAGCTGCATGCTGGCAGCTGCGGAGGCTTTGCAAACGGTACCGCTCAAAGCTCCGCTTTATTTTGTGGCAACGGCGGATGAAGAAGTCGGAATGCCAGGTGCCAGGAAGGTCGTCGAACAGTCCGCCTTGTATCGGGAAATCGTCGCATCGCAAACTCGATCCATTATCGGTGAACCGACTCGACTTCAGATCGTTCACGCTCACAAAGGCGGTCGAGCCATCCGCGCGACTTCCATCGGCCGGGCCGCACATTCCAGCACTGGATTGGGGCTGAATGCCAACATCGCATTGATTCCGTTTCTGAATGAGATTCGTAAGATTCATCATGAAATGGACGCATCACCCGAGTGGCGAGATGATCGATTTTCACCACCGACACCCAGCTTGAATATCGTCATCAAGGACACAAACACGGGTTTGAATATCACATCGGCAAAATCAGAATGTCTGGTTTATTTTCGTCCGATGCCAGGCCAGAACGCTGATGGCATGGTTCAGCGGTTGAAGGCGTTGGCTGAATCCTGCGGTCTGCAATTTGAACTCATGTTTTCCGGTACGCCACTTTACACCGATCCCGAAACGCCGTTCATCCGCGAGCTGCTGGAACTGACATCGCTGACTTCATCCCGCACAGTCGCCTACGGTACCGACGGGGCCGTGTTTACCGAGCTTCGTAATATCGCAGTCTTCGGCCCCGGCGATATCGCTCAGGCTCACACAGACGATGAGTGGATAGATCTAGAGCAGTTGGAATTGGGCACAGGACTTTACGAAAAGGCCATTCGTCGCTGGTGCTGTTGAGGAAATACGTTCTCACAGACCCTGCTTCGACTGTTTCCCGACCATGATGCGATGACGCCGCGATGAGAACGCAATGAAATAACTTGACACGTTCCGCCCTGACTGATAACTTTCGCGACGTCCTGACTCAAAGGACAAATCTAGGGGGATTAGCTCAGTTGGGAGAGCGCTTGCATGGCATGCAAGAGGTCATCGGTTCGACCCCGTTATCCTCCAC
>Ga0105046_10019067_pt1 | contig 10419 bp, 8 predicted proteins | sample MAT03_FD_78385 | JGI IMG/M metagenome (GOLD analysis project Ga0105046, IMG submission 78385) | Freshwater microbial communities from Lake Fryxell liftoff mats and glacier meltwater in Antarctica - MAT-03 (megahit assembly) | ecosystem: Environmental > Aquatic > Freshwater > Ice > Liftoff... | reverse complement strand
TCTGATTGGTCACGGTCAGCCAGTAGATCAGCGTGCGGTAGTTGAGGAAGAACCCCCAGGCGTGGGGAAGGAAGCCGGACCACCCATTCACGCACGGCAGCCCGAGTTCCTGGCTCGCCCGCATGGCCGAAACCTGCGTGTCGTAGAGAACCCAGGTGTTGTAGTCCCGTGGTGGAAAAACGTACACAAGTTTTGGGGCCGGATGGCAGCGAATCGCAGCAATGACCCGCTCGTTCCGCTGAACCATGTCGGCCCGGGAAAACCGGATGCCCAGCCAGGTGTTATCGGGAAGGACAGTAGGCGGAGTCAGCCAGTTGTCGGCAGCAACGGCTCCGACCGCGAGCAACCCCACGACCCCGGCGGGCACCCGACCCACGCACCGGACAACGCCCACGAGAACATCAACTGCACCGGCGAGCGCAATCGCCGCAGGGAAGAGCAACACGAGCGCCACCCGACCGACAGCCCGGATTCCGCGACCACCCGGCAATTCCGTAAATGTCTCGTAAAGCCACGTCTCCCCGAAATTGGTCACCACCACAGCGATCAGCACAGTGGACCACACGCCGACGCCGACCGCCAGCGCTCGGCTGCCGACACGGCGTGGCTTCACTACCGCAGCGATTCCGACGAGCAACCCCAAAGCAAGCGAGGCCAGCGTCAACAGCCCAGGGAACAAGTTTCGCTCGCTATCCGGTGTCGGCAAAATGCCAGTCGCCTCGGTCAACCGCGCGAATTCAATCGAACAGCGAGGAGGGCTAATCCACGATCCCGGTTGCGGCGCGAGTCCCCGAATCGCCTCCGGGGAATCGCCTGCGGATCGCTGCGTGTGAGCACTAATGAGCGGGTACAGTGCGCCGACCGCAGCGGCCAGGACCACAGCATTGGCAATCCACACACGCCATTCCGGGAAGAGCAAATCGCGTGTGAGCCATCGCCCGCGCTGGATGAGCAACCCGACGACCAACCCGGCCGCGAGGAGCCAAATCAGGAAAACCCCGATGTAAACCGTGAGGTAAAACTGGCCGACCACGCACGCCGCCGCCGCCGCCAACCGCCACGTCCGTGGGGAACTGAGAAATTCCCAGGCGAACACCACCGCCAAAGGCACGAGAAATCGGGGCATGAGTTGGATGTGCCCGACCTGTGCAAGCGCTGGCAAGCCAAACGCAAAGAGATACGCGCCCGCAGCGGTGCCAAAGCAGCCGAAACCGAGCCGCCGCAAGGCCCAGACGGCTGTGATGTAGCTCAGTGCGAAACTCAGGAAGAAGTGACCCTGGAACGCACCTTCGGGAGTCGCTCCAACTGCCCGGATAAGTGAGTATGCCGGCAGCATGCCGATGTGGGCGTCCGACCCCGCCGTCACGCTTTGGGCGGGGTAGTACGAGGGGGCATCCCAGAATGAAGGCTCCAGACCCGTGAGATACCGATAGCCATGTTCGAGGACGAAGTTGTTCAGCCGGTTGTCGATTTCGTCGCCGGGCAGGTAGTCGCAACTCCATCCGGTGATCCGAATCGGGCCGTTTCCGAAGCCGAGGAGGAAGGCCCCCGCCACGATGGCCCACCCCGCCAGCCCCCACGGAGGGGAAGGTGTCGCTGCGGACGGGGCGGGCGCTGTCTCGCTTCCTGGATTGGAAGGCGTGGGGGGCGATTGCGGAGCCTCGGTCACGGGAACAATCCTCGCTTGGCCTTCTCGGTGGCGACCTTCTCGACACCAAGGCTCAGCGCCGCGGTTCGGTTCGTCATCGCCCGGTCCTTGGCTCGGGTGCGAACGCGGTGGAACGCGCCGAGCATCAACTTCTTCAACTGGGCGTTCACCTGCTCTTCGCCCCACATGAACTGTTGCAGGTCTTGCACCCACTCAAAGTACGAGACGGTGACGCCACCGGCGTTGCACAGGATATCCGGGATCACGAAAATGTCCGAGTTCGCCAGCACGGCATCGGCGTCGGGGGTGGTCGGCCCGTTCGCGCCTTCGGCCAACACCCGGCAGTTGAGCTTGTGGACGTTCTCCCCCGTGATAACCCGTTCGAGCGCCGCGGGCACGAGTATCGTACAGGCCGTTGAAAGCAGTTCTTCCGGGGCGATTTCGTCGGCCCCTGAGAAGCCCTTGATCGTCTTGAGCTTGTTCCCCTCGGCCGTGGCGTACTTCACGAGAGCGGGAATGTCGATGCCTTTCATGTTCCGGATCGCGGCGTAGCGGTCCCCGACGGCAACGACCTTGACCCCCAATTGGTACAGTTCCTCGCAGGTTACGGAGCCGACGTTGCCGAAGCCCTGCACCACGGCCGTCGATTCCACCACGCGAATCTTGAGTTCTTCGAGCGCCTCGCGGACGCAATACACGACGCCCCGGCCAGTGGCTTCCTTGCGACCTACGCAGCCGCCGAGTTCGACGGGTTTGCCGGTCACGATTTCGGGGCAAGCGTACCCGACCTTCATCGAGTAGGTGTCGTAAATCCACGCCATTGTTTGTTCGTCGGTGCCCATGTCGGGGGCCATCACGTCCACACGCGGGCCGATGATGGTCAGGACTTCTTCGGTGAACCGGCGGGTGAGCCGTTCCTTCTCGCCGAGGCTCAGTAATGCCGGGTCGCAGGCGATGCCGCCCTTCGCGCCACCGTAAGGCAGGTTCATGATGCCGCACTTCCAACTCATCCACATGGCGAGCGCCGCGACTTCACCGAGATCGACACTCGGGGCATAGCGCAGGCCGCCCTTGCTGGCCCCGCTCGTCATCGAATGTTGGACTCGAAAGCCGATGAAGACGCGGGTTTCCCCCTTGTCCATGCGGATCGGGACGGCGACGATCAGGGATCGCTTGGGAACCATTAACCGCTGGGTGATTCCTGGGTCGAGATTGATGGCCTTGGCGACCGTCTCCAGTTGGCTGCACGCCATCTGATAGACCGGTGAACTATCGAACAGGGTGACCGGGTGAGTCGTGGGCGCAGCCGGGGTAAGCGAGGACATGAACGCACCTCGAACGGGAGAGAGGACCGCCGGGATGGAACTACGGAATTATACGCGGGTGGGTGTCGTCGTTTTTGTTTAGCGGTCGGGCACCAACCGCCAGGGTCTCACGACACCTGGCTACCGACTACCGCCCCATCCAGGGCTGGAAACCAAAGCAGAAGACGCATTTCTTCAGCCCCGGATGGGGCGGCAGTCGGTAGCCAGGTGTCGTGAGACCCTGGCGTGAAGGAACTCACTTTCCGGCCTTGGCGGCGACGTACTTGGCTTCGACCGCCTTCCAGTTCACCACGTTCCACCAAGCATCAATGTAGGCGGCGCGGAGGTTCTGGTACTTGAGGTAGTAGGCGTGTTCCCACACGTCAACGCCCAGAACGGGGACCACGCCATCGGACAGCGGGCTATCCTGGTTCGGCTTCTTGACCGCTTCGAGCTTGCCGAGCGTGGGGTTGTACACGATCCAACTCCAGCCGCTGCCGAACTGCGTGATGCCGTTGTTCTTCACGGTTTCCTTGAACTTGGCGAAGTCCCCGAATGCGGCCGTGATGGCGTCGGCGATTTGGCCAGTCGGTTCGCCACCGGCACCCGGCCCCATGACCTCCCAGAACAGCGCGTGGTTGGCATGCCCACCGCCGTTGTTGATGACGGCTTGCTTGATCGTGGCCGGCACTTTGCTAATGTCGCGGAGAAGCGTGACGATGTCGAGGCCGGCGAGTTCCGGGGCCGATTCGAGCGCCTTGTTCAGGTTATCGACATACGCCTTGTGGTGCTTCTGCGAGTGAATCTCCATCGTCTTGGCGTCGATGTGCGGTTCGAGCGCATCGAACGCATACGGCAACGCGGGAAGGGTGTGAGCCATGATGAAACTCCAGAGGTCGCAATTCACGGACAGCCGAGCGCCGGCCGTGCCCCGGTAGTGTACGGAGCGCGGCCCACGTCGTGACCGCATGGTACAATCGGAATGTCCCGGTGTGGAGGAAACACGATGCCGTCGCCGTTCCCCGGAATGAACCCGTACATTGAACAACCCGCCGCCTGGCAGGACTTCCACACGCGGTTCATGACGCTCGCCGCTGAAGTGATTGGCAATCAGGTCGCCCCGCGCTACTTCGTGAAGATCGAGGAGAACGTCTTCATTCACGAGTTCGCGTCGGACGACCGAAGACCGTTCGGCCGGCCCGATGCGCGCGTGGTTCCGGTCCATTCGCATGCGCCCGCCACAGGTCAGGCGACGGTTGTGGCAGGGCCTGCGACAGTGCTTCTGCCGGACGCGGTGGACGAAGTTTCACAGCACCACCTGGAAATCCGGGACCGGCAGAGCCGCGAAGTGGTCACGGTGATCGAGTTACTCAGCCCGTCGAATAAAGACCCCGGTGAGAACCGCGGTGCGTACTGGAAGAAGACGCGGTTTCTGCTGAGTCGAACGAACGCGGCCTTTGTCGAGATCGATCTGCTTCGGGGTGGGCCGCGATTGCCGTGGGGCGATATGCCGAAGTGCGACTATTACGCGCTGGTGAACCGGCCGGCCGAACGCCCTCGCATGGCGTTCTGGCCCATCGGCATCCGCGACGTGCTGCCGTGCATTCCCATTCCGCTGCGGCCTGGCGAGGCGGAACCCACGCTCGACTTACAATCGCTGCTCCACCGCATTTCCGACACGGGGCACTACGGCCTCTTCATCTACGAATCGAACCCCGAACCCCCGTTGCCCGGTGCCGATGCCGTGTGGGCCGCACAAACCCTCAACCCGCCGGCACAATCGTGAGGCGTTCGGGTGTTGCGAGTATACTCCACGCGGTTAGGAATGAGGCATTTTTGCCTCAAGGCGTTTGGCGTCAGGATGTTCTCCGTTCGTCCGCCTGGGGTTGCGCTGCGCTTCACCCCAGGCTACACTCGGTGCCCGGTCCAGGGCTGCAAAGACAAAGCTCATGCACCCTCTTGCAGTCGCGGATGCGACGACCGACGGTCGCCAGGGGTGGAGCGCTTCGCGCAACCCCTGGCGTGAGGCGTCCAGAGACACGCAACAGTGGGCGTCAGACTGATGTTGCCGGCTCGACAAATGTATCAATCCCGGCCGCGCGGATATTAACGGATCGGCGAGCCTTGCCGTTCGGGTAATTTGTGAGATGCCGCACGGATTGAATTGACTCCTCGCCGAGAACCGACTACCTTCTACAATTGAGAATGACGCTGCCACGGCATTCTCACCCTGCCGACGCATTGCCTCGCTGCCCACCAGAACACCCCGGTACGCCGGGGCTTGCCGATCGATGGATCAACGGCGAATCTCAGTTCGCCTAACCCATAATCCTCCCCGCGTGAAAACTTTAGCCTAACCCCGCCTGGAGTTCGCTGATGAATTTGTTGAGCCGCTGCACCGGATCGCCGTTAAATCGCCGGAACTTCATGCACGTTGGGGCTATCGGGGCGCTCGGCCTCACGCTCGACCAATACATGCGGTTGCAAGCCGCCGAGCCTGCCGCCGCGCCGGGCGCTGCCGCGAAGAAGCCCAAGGCCGAGGCGTGCATCCACATCTTCATGCCGGGTGGCATGGCTCACCAGGAAAGCTGGGATCCGAAGCCGTTCGCGCCGGTCGAATACCGCGGTGAGATGAAGTCGATCGCCACGAAAATCGAAGGCGTGCAGTTCAACGAATGCCTGCCGCAGACGGCCGCCATCGCCGACAAGATCACCGTTGCCCGCGCCATGACGCACGGCGAAGCCGCCCACGAACGCGGCACGCACAACATGTTCACCGGCTACCGGCCCAGCCCGGCGCTCACCTTCCCCAGCATGGGTAGCGTGATTAGCCACGAACTCGGCGTGCGGAACAACCTGCCGCCCTATGTCGCCGTTCCGAATATGCCGACGAACTTCGCTGGCAGCGGTTACCTCTCCAGCAGCTACGCTCCGTTCAGCCTGGGTTCCGACCCGGCCGACGGCGGCTTCAAGGTGCAAGACCTCACATTGCCCGGCGGCGTCACCCCGGACCGCTTCGCCACCCGTAAGAACATGCTCGACGCGGTGAACGCCCACTTCGCTGGCAAGGAAAAGTCCGACAACCTCGACGCGATGGATTCGTTCTACCAACGAGCTTACGGCCTGATTTCGAGCGAGAAGGCCCGCGCCGCGTTCGACATCAACGCCGAAGACGCCAAACTCCGCGACGCCTACGGCCGCAACGCCGCCGGTCAGCGGTTGCTCATGGCTCGCCGTCTCGTAGAAAGCGGCGTGCGGTTCGTCACGCTGACCTACGGCGGCTGGGACTTGCACGGCGGCATCAGCGGCGGCACGAAGAGCCAATTGCCTGCCTTCGACCAGGCGTATGCCGCGCTCATCACCGACCTGCAAACCCGTGGCATGCTCGATACCACGCTCATCATGATTTCCAGCGAGTTTGGCCGCACACCGAAGATCAACACCACCGCCGGCCGCGATCACTGGCCCAAGGTGTTCTCGGTGGTGCTCGCCGGTGGCGGCGTCAAGAAGGGCTTCGTCTACGGCAAGTCGGACGCGACCGCCAGCGAACCCGACGAGGACGCGCTGACCGTGGAAGACCTGGCCCACACCGTCTACCATTGCCTGGGCATCGACGCCGACAAGAAACTCATGTCGCCCGGCGACCGCCCCATCGATATCGTCCGCGAAGGCCACACCCGCAAGGATTTGCTGGCGTAAGCAAACCAGGATTCACCGCAAAGAACGCGGAGAACGCAGAGAGAAGACAAACACCAGGAGTTTTTCAGCGATGAGTTTCCGCCATCTGTTTTCTCTCTGCGTTCTCTGCGTGTTCTGCGGTGAACTCTCCGCCGCGTCCCCAAGCATCGGGGTGATCCAGCCGCGCGGGGCGACACGCGGCAGCACCGATGCCGTTCTCACCTTCACAGGCGCTCGCCTCGCGGACGCCCAAGAAGTTCTCGTTTACTACCCCGGCATTACGGTCAAGAAGCTCGAACCCGTCAATGATGCCACGCTGAAGGTGACGGTGGCCATCGCGGTCGACTGTCGGTTGGGCGAACACGCTTTCCGCGTTCGCACGGCGACAGGCATCAGCGAACTCCGCACATTCTTCGTGGGTGCGCTGCCCGTCGTCGAGGAAATCGAGCCGAACAGTGAGTTCGACAAAGCGCAACCGATCCCGCTGAACGTGACCGTTCACGGCATCATTCAGAATGAAGACCAAGATTACTTCGTGGTCGAATGCAAGAAGGGCCAACGCCTGTCGGTCGAGATTGAAGGCATGCGGCTCGGCGTGACATTCTTCGATCCATATGTGGCGATTCTGGACGCGAAGCGGTTCGAGTTGGCCACCGGCGACGACTCGCCGATGGCGGGCCAGGACGGCGGTTGCTCCGTTGTGGTCCCCGCCGACGGCAAGTACATTGTCCAGGTCCGCGAGAGCGCCTACGGCGGCAACGGTGCGTGCCAGTATCGCTTGCACGTCGGCAACTTCCCCCGTCCCACGGCTGTCGTTCCCGCAGGTGGCAAGCCCGGTGAAGAACTCGAACTGACCTTCCTGGGCGACCCAAGCGGGCCGATCAAGCAGAAGGTGAAACTCCCAGCGGACGACGGTAACGGCCAGTGGCGCATGCACTGCGTGACGCCGGACGGCATCAACCCCACGGGCTTCAAGTTCCGCCTCGCCGACCTGCCGAACGCCCTCGAAACCCCGGGCAACACCACGGCGGCGACCGCAAGCCCAGGCGCTGTTCCCGGCGCGTTCAATGGCGTTATCGCAACGCCCGGCGAAACTGACTTCTTCAAGTTCACCGCGAAGAAAGGCCAAGTCTTCGACGTGCGCTGCCATGCCCGCGTTCTTGGCTCACCGCTCGATTCAGTGCTGTACATGGGCAATGCCGCCGGTGCCACAATCACCGGCAACGACGATAGCGGTGGCCCGGACAGTGCGTTCCGCGTGACCATCCCCGAGGATGGCGTTTACACCCTGTGGGTTCACGATCACCTCCGGAAAGGTGGCGCGGATTACTTCTACCGCATCGAAGTCACGACGGTCGTCCCGAGCATCTCGACCACCATTCCCCGCGTGGACGGCAACAACCCCGCGAACCAGGACCGCCAGACGATTACCGTGCCCAAGGGGAACCGCTCCGCCACGCTGCTGATCGCCAACCGCGCGGAATTCGGCGGGCCGCTCACTCTTGGCCTGGGCCAACTGCCGCCCGGCGTGACCGTCACCGCCGACGTGATGGACCCCGGCTTGAACGTCATTCCCGTGGTCTTCGAGGCGAAGGTTGATGCTCCGACTGCGGGCTTCCTGACGACCATTACCGCCGCACCGACCGACCCGATGGTGAAGGTGCCCGCGCATACCGCGTTCGACGCCGCGTTCAGCATCGGCCAACCCGGTCAGACGGTTTACTCTCGCCACTACACCGACCGCACGGCCGTCGCGGTCGCCGATGCCGCACCTTACTCGATTGAAGTCATCGAGCCGAAGGTGCCGCTCGTGCAGAACGGGTCGTTCAATCTTCGTGTGGTGGTGAAAAGGGCCGAGGGTTTCAAAGGTGCGGTTACCGTGTTCCCGCTGTGGACACCGCCCGGTCTGGGCATCCAGGGTTCCGCCGTGATTCCGCCAGAAGCCACCGAAACCGTGCTGCCGATGAACGCTGCCCCGACCGCAGGCCCCCGCAAGTGGCGGACGGCCGTTCACGCCGTCGCCGACGCTGGTAAGGGGCCGGTGTGGGTGTCGAGCCAGTTGTTCACCATCGAAGTCGCCGTGCCGCTTGTCACGATGACAATGGAACGCCCGGCCGCCGAACAGGGACAGACCGCGCAACTGTTCTGCAAGGTCGTGGTCGCCACGCCGTTCGAGGGGAAAGCTAAAGTCACGATTCTCGGCCTGCCCGCGAAGGTGACCACGCAAGTTCTCGAACTCACCAAGGACACAAAGGAATTGGTGTTCCCCATCGTCGCGGACAAGACAAGCCCGGCCGGTAAGCATGGCGGCATCTTCGCCCAAGTCGTCATCGAACGCGGTGGCGAACTCATCACCGGGAACGTCGGCGGCACCGAACTCCGCATTGATGTGCCACTGCCACCGAAGGTCGCCGTCGTGCCGCCGACCACTCCAATGCCGATGGTGACCACGCCCCCGCCGGTGCCGCCCGTCAACCCGGCGCAACCGCCGAAGCGCCTCACCCGCCTCGAACAACTCCGCTTGGAGCAAGAGGAACGCGAGAAAGCCCAGGCTGGTGGTGGCACACCCGCCCCCGCGCCGAAGAAGGAAGAACCGCCGAAGAAGCCGTGATACGATGCAGGTGGTGAAAAGCCGCACGAGGATTCCCGATGTCCGAAGCCGCCGAGAAACTGAAACCCGCACTCCTTGCTTTGACCGTCGCCGAACGGGCCGAGGTCGCCGAGTACCTTGCCACACTCACAACATCAGAGGGTGATGAGGAAGAGTTGTCCGAGGAAGAATGGGAAGACCAGTGGGCGGAGGAAATCAACCGGCGGGTCGCCGACTTCGAGGCGGGGAAGACTGAGCTTATCCCGTACGAAGAAGTGAAGAAAAAGATGAAGGAGAAATACGGGTGAAAACCATCCGTTTCTTTCCCGAAGCACAAGCAGAATACGATGATGCGTTGGTGGCATCCCCTGATGCTGGCGAGTTCCAACGGGTGATCGACAAGGCGCTGCAAGACATCACTACTGGGCTAATGACACACCCTCGTGTTCGGAAAACCCCCGCCCGACTGTGCGGATTTTCCACCCTCCCGTACTCGATCGTGTACATCGAGACCGATGCGGAGATTGGCGTTGTGGCACTCCAACACAACAGACGAAGGCCGAATTACTGGAAAAGCCGACTCCGCCCGAGACCGTGATACGATGGAGGCTCGTTAAAAGCCGCACGGAGGATTCCCAATGTCCGAAGCCGCCGAGAAACTGAAGCCCTCGCTCCTCGCTCTGAACGTTGCCGAAAGGGCCGAGATCGCCGAGTACCTTGCAACTCTCAACGCGACTGAAGAAGACAGCGAAGAGCTTACCGAGGAGGAGTGGGACGAACACTGGGCCGACGAGATTAACCGCCGAATCGCCGACCTCGAAGCAGGGAAAACGAAACTCATCCCCGGCGATGAGGTGATGAAACGCCTGAAGGAGCGGTTCGGGTGAAAACCTTTGCCTACCACCCCGAAGCAGAAGACGAAGTCATCAATGCCCTGCTCGCCTCCCATGGCGCAGCCGCGTTCCGGCAGATGATCGCTGCGGCACTCCAAGACATTGTGAACGGGCTGATGACCCATCCACTCGTTCCTCGAACTCCGGCCCGGAAGTGTTCGTTTACCAAGCCCCCGTACTCGATCATTTACACTGAGACTGACGACGAAATCCGTGTTGTGGCGTTCCCGCACCACAAACGCCGCACGAGGATTCCCGATGTCCGAAGCCGCAAAAAGTCTCGCCGCGACGTTACTCGCGCTTCCG
>Ga0105046_10019066_pt1 | contig 10419 bp, 7 predicted proteins | sample MAT03_FD_78385 | JGI IMG/M metagenome (GOLD analysis project Ga0105046, IMG submission 78385) | Freshwater microbial communities from Lake Fryxell liftoff mats and glacier meltwater in Antarctica - MAT-03 (megahit assembly) | ecosystem: Environmental > Aquatic > Freshwater > Ice > Liftoff... | reverse complement strand
CGGGTGGATGTCCATCCGTCTGACGAGAGATGTCATCGGCCAGAGATCTGCTGCGGGGTTGGTGGTCGCGCGGGCCGATGCCAATCGCCGTGTCTACCGTCTGCGCCCCGCTACATTGCTCGAACTCGACTGACCCGGCGGAGCACTGCAGTCGCCGTTCGCGTGCGAACCGGTGCGCCGATCCGTGCACCCGAACACGAACAGTGCCTCAGCCGCTCGGAGCGACAGTCGTTTCGGACGTGCCGATCGGCTCTTGGACCGAAGGTTCCCACGCATGCAGCCTGCGCAGCAGGCTGCGCTTCTTGTCGTGGTGGCCGTCCATGCGCGTCAGGATCGAGTCGAGCACGCCGACAGCGTCCACGATGAACGAACCCTTGTTGAGCATGACGCACTCGGCTCGTGCCGACATCGCGGCGTCGGTGATCTCGGAGCGGGACGGATAGCCGGTTCGAGCAAGAGTGTCGAGCACCTGCGTCGCCCAGATCACCGGTACATGCGCCGCCTCACAGGCCCACAGGATCTCCTCTTGCACCTCGGACAGACGCTCGAACCCAATCTCGACGGCGAGGTCGCCCCGAGCGATCATCACGCCGACCTTCGCGCTGCGCATTGCCTGCAACAACAGCCCAGGCAAGTTCTCGAACGCGATCTTGTTCTCGATCTTCAACACGATGCCGAGATCGACGGCGTCGAGTCGACGCAGTTCGTGCTGCAGGCGGGACACGTCGCTCGGTCGACGGACAAACGAAAGGCTGACGATGTCAGCGCTCCCGACGACGAACTCGAGATCCTCAAGATCCTTCGGGGTCAGCGCAGCCAGCTGGAGGTCCGTGTCTGGCAGGTTGATCCCCTTGCCGGCGCGCAGGTTCGCACCGCCCGGGCGGACGTCGGTGACAGTGACCGCAATCTCGTCACTTGTCACGGACTCGACAACCCCTCCGATCTTGCCGTCGTCGAGCAGCACTCGATCGCCCCGTCGCGCCCGCTGGAACGCCTCGCCGAGGCTGCAGCCAATGAAGTGGTCGCTGCCAGCACGCGTCGCTGCTGCCGGTTCCATTGCTCGCGTCAGGTAGAGCCGGTCGCCATGGCGAACGCGATGGGCCGTCTCGACCTGGGCCAGATTGCCGACAACCGCTATGCCGGGACGCTTTCCACGGCAAGTCAGCTCGATGCCGGTCATGACATACGTCGTGTGCTCGACCGTAGCGACGCACCATCCGCTTCCCACCTCGACAACCGTCCACGTCCGATGCGCGCCCCGGCTGTCATGCAACCTGATCCGGTCACCGCAGCGACGATGGCGCAACCAATCTGCGTCGTCGACGGGAACATCGATGATCGAGGCGTCCCGATCATCGGCCAGGGACCGGTCCACCCCGGCGGACACCATCAGGCGCACCCGGGCAGCATCGATGACTCGACCCTCTTCGTCGCGCAGCGGTCTCACCTTCACCACACGCGGACCCGGCTGCAACGGTCCAGTACGCAGCTTCGGGCCGGCGAGGTCCATCGCAACCATGCACGGCCGACCATCGGCGTTCATGCCCGCCCGAACAAGAGCGACCATCCTGGCCCACGTTGCGCCGTCGTCATGAGCGCAGTTGACCCGAGCCACATCCATTCCCCGACCGATCAGCGCACCCACCAGACCTTCGTCGTCGGCGGCCCCGCTCGGCATCGTCACCATGATGCGAGTCTGTCGCCCGCTCGGAGCCGGACCCAAGAGCCTGTTTGCGTTCCGCACGAGGAGGCCCTGACCCTCCTCGAGGCTGATCTGTGCAGCCGGCTTCGATGGAGCCCGGCCCCTCAGACCCGCCACAACCGCGAGCAGACCTTCGACAGCTGCGAGAACAGACGGTTCCGACCGGCCGAGTGATGACAGTCCGAGCAAGGACAACCTGACCTGGAGTGCACGTACGTCGTGGCGTCGGAACTCCGTGTAGTGCACGAGGTTCGCCGCAGATCGTCGGTGAAGCGGATGGGTCGCGGCGATGTCGGCTGCAGAGGTCGCCTCGGCCACCACCATGCACGCGCGCAATACCTCTAACTCGGAGCCAATGCTCCTCAGCTCTCCGTCGACGATCATGAACTGACCGTACGAGTGCAACATGAACGCGGCGTGAACGGCCTGACATGCGTCCGTAAGGGCCCACGCGTGAACGGCGACGTCAGCCGCTGTTGCGCAATCCGGTTGCGACGCCGTTGATCGCGAGCTGGATGCCGCGCTTGATCAACTCGCTCTGGTCGCCCGCCCGCCAGCGTTCGAGCAACGTCACCTGTAGATGGTTGAGGGGAGCGATGTAGGGGATCCGGTATCGCATGCCGCGCGCCAGCGCCGGGTTGTCGGAGAGCAGGTCATCGTTGCCCGACACTGCGGTCACGGCCCACACTGCCCGTTCGTGTTCGGCCGCGACGATCGCGAACAGCGCGTCGGCTCCGTCCATCCCCTCGGCCAAGGATTGGTACCGGGCAGCGATGTCGAGATCGGTCTTTGACAACACCTGGGCCATGTTCGAGACCACGGTGCGGAACCACGGCCACTGCTCGTGCATCGCCTGCAGTTCGCCCAGCCGCTGCGGGTCGTCACCCGCCCAGTCGGCGATCGCGGTGCCGACGCCGAACCAGCCCGGAAGCATCAGCCGGCATTGGCTCCAGCTGAACACCCACGGGATCGCGCGCAGGTCCTCGATCCGCCCACTGCTGGTGCGCGACGCCGGCCGTGAGCCGATGTTCATGCTCGACAGTTCGGCCAGCGGTGTGATCAACCGGAACCACTCGACGAAGCCCGGCGTCTCGTAGACGAGCGTGCGGTAGGAGCGCTGCGACGCATCGGCCAGCTCCGCCGCAATGTCGAGGTGCCGCGGATCGACGTGGTCGTCTTCTGGGCGCCGCATCACCGTTGCTTCCACCGTCGCAGCGACGAGCGCCTCCAGGTTCTGGCGGGCACGTTCGGGGTCGGCGAACTTGGCCGAGATCATCTCGCCCTGCTCGGTGAGCCGCAACCCCACCTGCACGCTGCCGGCTGGCTGGGCAACAATCGCGTGATAGCTCGACCCGCCGCCGCGGCCGACGGTGCCGCCACGACCGTGGAACAGCCGCAACTTCACGCAATGGTCGGCGGCGACATCGACGAGCTGTTGCTGGCATTGGTACAGCGCCCAGTTCGACGCCATGTAGCCGCCGTCCTTGTTGCTGTCGGAGTAGCCGAGCATCACCTCTTGGCGGCGGCCGCGATGGTTCAGCCATTGGTCGTAGAGCGGGTGAGACCACAGCGCCTCGGTCACCGCGCCAGCCTGATGCAGGTCCGCAATGGTCTCGAACAGCGGCACGATGCCGATTGCCAGCTGCGTCGGTGTCGACGAGTCGGCGGTCGAGCGGAGCAACCCGACTTCGCGGAACAGCACCGCGACCTCGAGCATGTCCGAGACCGACTCGCACTTGGAGATGATGTAGTTCTCGATCGAGTTCGGGCCGAACGTGCGCAGGGTGTTGGCCGCCTCGCGCAGAATCGCCAGCTCGCCTGCAGCCAGGTCGCTGAGGACCGGATCGACGCCGAGCAGCGGGCGGGCGCCGGCGAGTTCGCCGGCGAGCAACGTGACCCGCTCCTCCTCGTTCAGTCCGAGGTAGTCGGCGCACACGCCGGATCGGCGGAACAGTTCGTCGACCACCTGTTCGTGGACGGCCGAGTTCTGACGCAGGTCGAGGGTTGCGAGGTGGAAGCCGAACGCCTCGACGGCGCCACGCAACGAGGCCAGCCGTCCGCCTGCGACGGCATGGGCGCCGTGGGCCAGCAGCGCGCCGTCGATCACATCGAGATCGGCCAGCAGCTCGCCAGGGGAGCGGTAGGGATCGCGCTGGCCGATCGGTCGTCGTCCCGGCACATGGCCGACCAGATCGACCGCAGTCGCCGCGAGGCGAGCATGCATCCCGCGCAGCGCCTGGCGATACGGCTCGTCGAGCCGATACGGCGAACCATCTTCGGCATCGGTCGCGAGTTGCATCAACGCATCGTTGGGATGGACGAGCCGCGATGACATCGACAGTTCCTCGGCCAGGTACCACAGGTCGTTGAGATGATGACCGAGGGCGGTGGTGGCCTGCTGCTGCACGGTGGCAGCCAGTACCTCGGCGGTCACGAACGGGTTGCCGTCGCGGTCGCCGCCGATCCACGAACCGATCCGCAGCATCGGCCGCTCGCGGTCCGGCCGGTCGCCGAACGCGGTGTTGACCGTGGCGTTGAGTCGCGGCACCTGGCTCAGCAACGACAGGTCGAAGTAGCGCATTGCGTCGTTCACCTCGTCGCTGAGGCGCAGTTTGGTCAACCGCAGCATCGCCGTTTGCCACAGCGTGATCACCTGGCTCCACAGATCGTCGCGCCACTCGGCCTCTTCGATGGGCGTCATGGCGACCCGATCGTGGTGCTCCATCAGCGTCGCGATCGCAGTCTGGATCGACTGGATCGTCTTGCGTCGGATCTCGGTCGGGTGGGCGGTCAGGACGGGGATGATCTCGCTGTCGGCGATCGATGCCCGCACGGCGTTGGCATCGAGACCTGCCTCGGCGATGACGTGCATCGTGTGTCCGAGCGTGCCGACCGGCGCTGCTGCCCCGCTGGCGAGGTGGGTCCGGCGGCGGCGGGCATGGTCGGTGTCCTCGGCAATGTTGGCCAACATCGCGAAATAGCTGAAGGCCCGGATGACGTGCAGAGCCTTGTCGATCGGCAGCGGATCGAGCAGATCGATCAGCTGGACCTGATCAGCCGTGCTGTCGACGGCGACTCTGCGGATGGTTTCGACCAGGTCGAGGGTCGCGTCGCCGGCCTGGTCGGCGATGACGTCGCCGAGCATCTTGCCGAGCAGCCGGATGTCGTCACTGAGCGCTCGGGGGGTTGACATCGAGCAAGGATACGCGCCAGAACTCAACGCTGCTGTGGCCGGGTGGGGCCGAAGGATTCGCAGTCAGCGAAGCCCGACCAGCCGGCGGTGCGGTTCTTGCCGTGCGGGGGAGCCGGGATACATTGCTGATCTACGTCAAAGACGTCGGGAGTCGTCGGGCCTCGGCCCGAAGAATCGTGACGCAGGAGCCTTGGGGGTCAGTCGAGATGAAGTCACGCGCTGCGGTGTTGTGGGGCATGAACCAGGAGTGGAAGATCGAAGAGGTCGAGGTCGATCCGCCCAAGGCCGGCGAGGTCATCGTCAACTGGAAAGTGGCTGGGATGTGCCACTCCGACGAGCATCTCGTCACCGGCGACATGGTGCCACCGGCCGAGTACTGGCCACTGATGGGTATCGAGGACTTCTTCCCGATCCTCGGTGGACACGAGGGTGCTGGCATCGTCGTCGAAGTCGGCGAGGGCGTCACCAGCCTCAAGGTCGGCGACCACGTCTCGGCCAGCTTCATCCCCAGTTGCGGACGCTGCAAGCCGTGCAGCACCGGTCGCCAGAACCTGTGCGACAACGGCGCCAAGACATTCATCGGCGGGATGATCACCGACGACACGCACCGTCACCACATCGACGGCAAGCCCGTGACCCTGATGGCCAAGGTCGGCACGTTCAGCGAGTTCGCCTGTGTGTCGGAGATGTCGCTGATCAAAGTCGACGACGACCTGCCGCTCGAGTGCGTCGCGCTCGTCAGCTGTGGCGTCGCCACCGGCTGGGGTTCGGCCGTCAACCGAGCCGGCGTCGCCGCCGGCGACACGGTGGTCGTGGTGGGCATCGGTGGCATCGGCATCAACGCCGTGCAGGGCGCAAAGATGGCCGGCGCCACCCGCGTCATCGCGATCGACCCGGTGGAGTTCAAGCGCGAGAAGGCGATGGAGATGGGCGCGACCCACACATTCGCTTCGATGGAAGAAGCACTCCCTGCGCTGATGGAACTGTCATGGGGACAGATGGCCGACAAGGTGATCATGACCCCGAGCGTGATGTACGGCGACCTGATGGCACTCGGCCAGTCGATGTGCGCGAAGGGTGGCACCATCGTCGTCACCGCCGTTGCACCAATGAGCCAGACCGAGGCCTCGATCAACCTGTTCGAATTGGCGATGATGAACAAGGAGATCAAGGGCACGATCTTCGGTTCGCTCAACCCGCGCGCCGACATCCCCAAGCTGCTCGGGCTCTACCGCGAAGGCCAACTCAAGCTCGACGAACTGATCACCAAGCGCTACCCGCTCGAGGAGATCAACGAGGGCTACCGGGCGATGCGTGACGGCGAGAACATCCGCGGCGTCATCGTCAACGACTGATTGGTCGGCGACCATTTCTCATGATCTCTGCTGATCTGCTCCAGCGCCTCGACCAACACGTGGTTGGTCGGCGGCGCGAAGTCGAACTCGTTCTGGCCGCGCTCGACGCGGACCGCCATGTCTTGCTCGAAGGCCCGCCCGGAACCGGCAAGAGCACGTTGCTGCGCGCTGTCGCACGGGAGATGGACCTCGGATTCGAGTTCGTCGAGGGCAACGCCGAGCTCACGCCGGCTCGCCTCGTCGGCCACTTCGATCCGGCCCGGGTGCTCAGCGACGGCTACGACCCCGATGTGTTCGTCGACGGACCGTTGATCAGCGCGATGCGTGAGGGTTCGTTGCTCTACGTCGAGGAGATCAACCGGATCCCGGAGGAGACCCTCAACGTGTTGATCACGGTGATGAGCGAGCGCGAACTGCACGTGCCTCGGCTCGGGCGGGTCGCCGCTGCGCCAGGGTTCCGGCTCGTCGCAGCGATGAACCCGTTCGACGCGATCGGAACCGCCCGCATCAGCGGAGCGGTCTACGACCGGGTCTGCCGGCTGTCGGTGTCGTACCAGTCGGCTGCCGAGGAGTCCGCGATCGTGCAACGCTCGATCGCTGCATCTCGCGGTGGTGTACCGACTGCTGTGGCGCCGGTGTCCGACGATTGGATCGGCAAGGCGGTCGAGGTCGTCCGCCGTACTCGCGATCACTCGGAGCTGCGGGTTGGTTCGTCGGTCCGTGGCGCGATCGACGCAAGCGCAGTCGCCGCGTCGTTGGCATCTTTGCGTGGAGTCGCCGCCGACAACCCGGCAGTCGGGCTCGATGCCGCGCTCGTCGCGCTGTCGGGTCGGGTCCGGGTCCGTGAAGGCGGCAGCCGGACGAGCGAGCAGATCATCGCCGAGCTGTGGCAAGAGGTGTTCGGCCGGGTCGACAACGGCGAGGGTGATGGCTCGGAGCAGGGCGGCGGATCGGGAAAAGTCCCAGCCCCGACGGGGGCAAGCCTCCAGTAGCCAAGGAAGGCGACGAAGCCGACCAGGCCGTCAACGAGGCCGGGCGCAAGACCACGTCACGGCGGGATCTGTCCCGTAATCCGCAGTTCGAACAGGTGTCGCCCGAGGTCGGCGAACTCGACGAGGCTGCGGTCGAGGACAACATGCTCGAATCGCCCGACGACACGATGGCGCTGCTCGCGGATCTCACCGCCGCGACCGACCCGAAGTTGCGCGAGTTGGCCAAGCGCCTCGCAGCGCGGCTGTTCCTCGACGTCAGCCGCCGCGGTCCCGTGCGTCCCCGTGGCACCGGCAAGATGGTGTCGCTGCCGTTCACACCCGAAGGTGGCGACCTCGACTTCGACCAGAGCTTCGAGGGCATCGCCGAGGCTTTCGGCTCCGGCAGTGCTGTCGACCCCGACCGGCTCCGGGTTCGTGGGTGGGCCAAGCCCGGCACCGCACTGTGCCTGATGGTGGACCGCAGCGGATCGATGGGCGGTAAACCGCTCGCTGCGTCGGCCGTCGCCGCGGCCGCCGTTGCCTGGCGGGCACCGCAGGACTACAGCGTGCTCGCATTCGGCAAGGACGTCGTCGTCGCCAAGTCACAGGACGTCTTCAAGGACAGCGACAAGGTGGTCACCGACGTGCTCACCCTGCGCGGATTCGGCACCACCGATCTCGCCGGCGCCCTACAGGTCGCCCACCGCCAGCTGATGCGCTCGCGCGCCGGCCGCCGGATCGCGGTGCTGCTGTCGGACTGCCGGGCCACCGTCGAGGGCGATGTTGCGGCCGCGGCCGGCATGCTCGACGAGCTGTTGATCATCGCTCCCGAAGGCGACTCCGCCGAAGCCGAGAAGCTCGCTGCCTCCGTCGGCGCCAAACTTACGACGGTCACCGGGCCGAGCGACGTCGCCGCCGCCATCAGCCGCCTGCTCGACGACTGACCCCGCCGCACTGTTGACGATTCAACCGGCGCGGTCGGTGGCGCGAGCGGGTGGTGGACTCACGGGTTGCGGAGGTAGGTGAGCACGGCGAGGACTCGACGGTGTTCGGTGTCGCTGACGGGGAGATCGAGCTTGGTCAGGATGGACGTGATGTGCTTCTCGACCGCTCCGTCGCTGACGACCAACTGCTGGGCGATGCCGGTGTTGCTGAGACCCTGGGCCATCAGGCCGAGCACCTCGCGCTCGCGTGGCGTCAGCATCGCCAGCGGTTCGCGGCGACGGCTGCGGGTGAGCAGCTGAGCGACGACTTCGGGGTCGAGGGCTGTGCCGCCGGCAGCCACCCGCCGGCAGGCGCTGATGAACTCGCCGACGTCGGCCACCCGTTCCTTGAGCAGATAGCCGACGCCGACGGTGCTACCGCCGAGCAATTCGGTGGCGAACCGCTCCTCGACATACTGCGAGAGCACCAGCACGGGGATCCGCGGCATGACGGCCCGCAACTCGACCGCAGCCCGCAGACCTTCGTCGGTGAACGTCGGCGGCATCCGCACGTCGGCGATGACGAGGTCGGGCGAGGTCTCGCGAACCGTCGCCAACAGGCGGCTGGCGTCGCCGAGCGCTGCGACCACCTCGGCGTCGTATTCGGCGAGCAGGCGAGTGATGCCCTCGCGCAGCAGGACGGAATCTTCGGCGATCACGACGCGCATGGCAGCTCCACGACCAACAGTGTGGGCCCTCCGGGAGGACTCGACACCCGCAGCCGTCCCTCGACAGCGGTGATCCGGTCGCGCAGTCCGCTGAGGCCGCCACCAGGATGCTCGATCGCGCCGCCGATGCCGTCGTCGTAGATCTCGATCTGGATCGTCTGCTGACGAGAGCCGACCCTCACCGAGGCCCGGTTGGCGTGGCTGTGCTTGGCGATGTTGGCCAGCGATTCGGCGACGACGAAGTACGCCGCAGCCTCGATCGAGGCAGGTGGTCGACGATCGAGTTGCACGTCGATCTCGACCGGCACCGGGCTGCGAGCGGCCAGTGCCGACAGCGCTGCATCGAGGCCACGATCGGTGAGCACTTGGGGGTGGATGCCGCGCACGAGGTCGCGCAGTTCGCTGATCGCGAGCTTGGCTTCGTCGTGGGCCCGGCCGACCAATTCGACCGCTCGCTCGGGGTCTTCACCTCGAGCGAGGCGCTCACGAGCCATGCCCAGATCCATCGCCAACCCGACCAGGCGCTGCTGGGCGCCGTCGTGCAGATCTCGTTCGATCCGGCGCAGTTCGACGCCGGCGCCTTCGACCGAAGCATCGCGGCTGACCGTCAATTCTTCGACCCGCTGGGTGAGCAGGCTCTCCGGGCTCGGGGAAAGCATCGTGCGGATGATCGCGATGTCGGCCCGGGCGATGCCGCGGATGATGCGCGGCGCGGCCATCAGCAACAACAGACCAACAACGAAGACGCCGGCGCCGTACCCGAATCGGCCCCAGCCGTGCAGGACATAGTCTTCGCTGAAGCGGTAGGGGCCGTTGTCAGTTGTTTCGGGCACGAAGAACTGCGTGACCGGAAACGTCGCCATCCCGATCGACACGCTCCACACCACGACGGTGAGGGTGAACGTGAGGATGCCCCAGGGCAGCGCGATCACCGAGTACAGCAGCCCGCGCCATCCGGCGCCGTCGGCGATGAGGCGACCGCTTCGCTTGAAGAACCCACCTTCGGCGACCGGCCGAGGGAACGCCGACAGCCGCTCACCGAACAGAGCCAGGACTCGTGCACGTTCGATCGCGCCGATCGCGCGGCCCATCGCCACCGTGGCGACCAGCAACGGGATGCCGACGAGGGTGACCAGCAACCCGGCGCTGACCGACAGCATCGTGACGGCGGCGGTGAAGAACGCGATGCCGAGCGCCAGATTGATCAGCAGATGCAGCGTGGCCGCCCACGTGCGCTGCTGCCACAGCGGGCCGTATGCGCGCAGCAACCAGTGACGGTCGTCGGTTTCGGTGGCCGCCGGTGCGGGCGGAGGGAAGGAGGTGAATGAGGACGTCATCGGCGCCTCCATTGTCGTCCGGTGATCGGCGTTTCCATACGTCAAGTGTGCGACAGCAACGCCGCAGTGCCCATCCGGCATCCCGGCGTCGCAACGGTAGGGACAGCCCCACCCTCGGGCTATGGAGAAGGTGGCTCGGCCCGGTCGAGGTAGTCACCCGACTCGTCGACGGTGTGCACGACGAGATCGATGCCTTCCGCCCGATAGGTG
>Ga0105046_10019065_pt1 | contig 10419 bp, 7 predicted proteins | sample MAT03_FD_78385 | JGI IMG/M metagenome (GOLD analysis project Ga0105046, IMG submission 78385) | Freshwater microbial communities from Lake Fryxell liftoff mats and glacier meltwater in Antarctica - MAT-03 (megahit assembly) | ecosystem: Environmental > Aquatic > Freshwater > Ice > Liftoff... | reverse complement strand
TGACTCCCCGGATAGGAGATGACCTTCGCTCCCGGTTTGGTTTCGCGTCCGCTGATGGCCCCGGTGGCTCCCGGTCCGGCAAAGGTCTCCTCCTCCGACACAACGGCCAGAGTGCCCGTGGCCGGCCCGAGTTCCCGGCGAAAGGTGCCGTCCTCCTTCCGGTACAGTCGGGCCGCGGCGCGACCGTTGGGAACGATCAGGTCCGCGCCTGCCTCGACCAGATAACCCTGGGGGGAAACGTTGCCGAGGTTGCGTCGCCAACGGAGGCGTCCATCGGCGGTTTCCAAGGCGACGAGGTAGGTGCCTTCGAGCGGAAACAGTCCGGCCGTGGCATACACCAAGCCGCCGGAAACGAGCAGCCCCGTGCGGACCGGATACGGACTGATGAGCCGGCCATTGCCGGAAATCCAGGGCTCATCGGGCCCGATGCGAACCCGCCAGCGCTGCCGCCCGGTCGCCCGGTCGAAGGCGTGGATGCAACCGTCGTCCGAACCCGCCAGCACCTGGTCCCCGTCGATGACCGGGGCGTAGCGAACCGGCCCCGCGCACCACTGCGACCATCGGAGATGCCCGGTATCGCGGTCGACGCAGCGCACCTCGTCCCGGGTGGTGGCGAAAACCACGGCTCCATCGGCGACGAGTGGAACCGGAGCCAGATCATCGGCAGCCCGGGGAACGAACGCCTGATCCAGCTTCTGCCAGAGGCTCCCGCGGGCTTCCCCGGCCCAGGCCGGAGCGGGAAGGCCGGAATCGAGGGACCAGACATGCTGCAAGGGACCCACGGGACCCGCGAGGGACACACCCGTCCGCCCATTGTCACCCCGTGCCGTGACCCGGTCGGCGAGGCAGGCTCCCGGGAAGATCAGCACGAACGCCAATGCCCACCGGGCGGCGCGTTGCACGGGATGTGGATGCGCGGCCATGGCTGGAAGCGGTCAGAAGAAGAACTCTTCCGCGATGCTGCACCAACCGTCGACCATGGCCTCGGTGGCCCCGAGTTCGACCAGACGTTCGGCGAGTTCATCCACGGCCTCTTCGCCTTCGAGTTGAGCGGCGATCTCGGTCATGTTGCCGGCGTAGAGCAGGAATTTCTCGAAGCTGGAGGCGAGCAGAGCCGGGGCTTCCTCCAGGTCGAAGAGATCCAACGCGAGCACCGAACCCTCGGGCACCCGGGATCCCTTGCAGGCGACCGCAATCAGATCGCTCTCACCCAATGCGACCTCGACGAATCCCTCGTTGCTGAGCCGTGCCCAGGCCGGATTCACCGCAGAATTGGTCCGAAGAAGACCTTCGACCAGGGTGCCACGGCCTGCCATGGGGCTGAGTGAGAATCCACCGGCCTGAACGCCGGTGAACCGGAACGTCCGGGCACAGGCAAGGTAGGTTTCCGGGAGACCCGGGAAGGCGCTGCGGAGAGCGGCACAAGCGGCCTCGTCGATCCCGGGCCGGGTCAGCACGCATTCCGCGGCCAACAACGGTTCGTCCTGCGCGAGCGCCTGCGAGTACGCCTCGAGTGCTTCCAAGGTTCCAATCATGTCGGGACGCTACTGGTCTCGGAACCCGGACCAAGCGGATAATCCGGGGGGTTCCGTCATCGCCGCGTCAGACTGGGCCCCGCCCAAACCGGACGAATGCCGCCGTGACCGCCAGCATGGCGGCGGTGAAGCCGCACAGGACCTGCACCCCGGTGCGGTAGGCGTTGGCTGGATCCATCTGGAGCAGGTGTGGTTTCAACCCCTGCAGGGTGGCGACATAAGCGACGGCGAGGACGACGATCCCCGCCACCACCCCGAACCGGCGGCGGGCGAACAGGTCACTCAGGAGAACATTGGCGAGGGTGAAGAAGGTCATCGCCCAGGCGAACCAGGGCACCAGCGGAGACGCCACCCAGTTGGCCGGCTTGTTGAAGAACATCACCTGCAACGGAAGCTTCGGCAGGATCGTGCAGGCCAGCGCGGCACCGCCCCCCATCAATGCCGTCGCCAGCAGGGTCAGCCTAAGTGAATCCGACTTCTCACCGGTGGCCGCGCTCCGGGCGATCCGCGGGAGCATCACCAGAGCCAGTGGCACGGTGAACTGGGTCAGACCGAACCCGATCGTCTGCGCGGGGGAATAGCGGGCACCCAGGTTCCAGGACGCGATGTCGGCCACCGGCACCGCCGCCTGCCAGAACATGTTGTCGTACTGCTGAAAGACCTGGGCGGCGGCGGCGTTGATGGCGAGGGGAACAAACCCGGTGCGCCAGACAGAGCCATCGATCTTCCCCGGCGGCAGGCGCAGGACCTCACGGGCTCCCCAGACCCCCACGGTCAGGGCTCCGGCAGAGCCCAGTGCCGCCCCGGCGATGGCACCGGCCGCGCCTCCCGAAAAGAGGGAGACCAGAGCGAACACCGTGGCGAACCGGCCCAGTCCGTCGAGGATGGTGAGCCAACCGAGCGCCGTGAAATTCTGACGTCCCTGAACCAGACCGCGAACGACGGAAACCCAGAGGGTGAGCAGGCCGAGGACCCAGGTGGCCCACAATCCGCCGGGGCCGGAAAGCTTCCAGAGGACGACCAGATCCTGCTGGAAGAGGAAGAGCACGACGGCCACGACCAGCCACAGCCCGAGAATGACGGCGAAGGCGCGCCGGGCCGCACTGGCCACGCCGCACAGGAGGGGCTCCGTCACCGCCGCCGCCGTCTGCTGACCGAACAACATCCAGAGTCCGCCGCCCACGGCCGCGATGACATAGAAGGAGGACAGCAAGGCCTTGAACTCCGCGTAGGCCTGGTCGCCACACCGTTTGCTCACGAAGGTGTGGACCAACATCATGGCCGCTCCGCCCGCCACGGTGGCCAGGACCATCCACGCCCCCTGCCGGGCAAAGCTCTGTTTGGATTCACTCATGAAGATCGTCTGTCCTCGGCCCCGTTAGAACTGCCTCCGCCGTTTCCGGTCTTCCTTCTTCACCCACGGTGCCGGTGGATGCAGATGAACCCGCTCGGCAAAATCGACCGCCTTCCGGGCGAGGATGGGCCAGTCGAGTTCCTGTGCGACGCGACGCGAGGCCTGGAGCCCGATCTGGACGCGCCGGGCAAGCGGCATCGCCAGCCATTCGATGATCTGCCGGGCGAAGGATCGTCCGTCGAACCCGCTGAACCGGATGGCCTCCTCGGTCGCGAAATGGAAGGTGAGATTCTCCAGGGGCGTACTGACTACGGGCAACCCGCACGCCAGGTATTCCACCGCCTTGGCAACGAAGGCGCAGTGGGCACCCTCGGTTTCTTCGTAGGGCACGATCCCCACCGACGCATCGCGCAGGTGCCGCGGCATGTTGGCGTAGTGCACGAACCCCAGGCAGTCGATGGCGATGTTCGGGCACTGCTGTTTCATCTCCCGCACGAAGCGCCGCAGGTGGGACGTCTCACGCCCAACGAACCGGAAGCGCACGTCGGGACGAATGCCATGCACCCGCCTGAGGGCATCCCGTGCGATCTCACCGAGGTGATGCCGGTCGAACGATCCGTGCATGACCACCACGGGCGGCGCATCGTCCGGAGGCGGAGTCTCTGGCGGCGTGAACAACCGCGAATCGTAGCCGTAGAGCAACGGCAGGATCCGCCCACGGGGACAGCCCTCGGCGGTAAAACGCTCGGCCAACGGTTCGGACACCGTCAGGATTCCCTCGGCGTCGAAGCGCTCGGGCATCGACATCTCGTACCGGTTGAGAGCCCGCACGAAGCCCGTCCGCGTGAAGGGTGCCGGCCATGCCTCCATGAAGCCGGTCAGGTAATCGAGGAAGTTGAAGACCAATCGACCGCCGATCCTTCGCCGCACACGGCCCGCCGCCACCGCCGAGATGGTGTGTTGGGCGAAGATGATGTCGAAGCCCGGGTTCGGGTCGCCCTCGGCCCGGAACTGGTTCACCACATCGCAAATATCCTCCTCGAGCACGAGGGGATAGAGCAGGTACTTGAGGGTCCGGAACGAGGTGTACCGACCCATGTTCCACTGGGTGAACAGACGCACCCTCAACCCCGGGTCCTCTTCCAGCTTCCGCCAGTCAGGAAACTCCGGACAGAAAAGGTCCAGCCGATGCCCGCGCCGGCGGAACTCACGAACGAGATGCGGTGCCTCGGCGGAACCGCCACCGCTGGGCGGCAGAAAGGGTTCGTGGGTCAGGAAGGCAACGCGCACGTCAGTGGAGGATATCCGCGGGTTCGCTGGCGTTACTCGAGGTTTCTCAGGAATCCTTCGAGGATCGCAGTTCCCCGTTCCAACGAGGCCAGCGAGATCCACTCATCCCGCGTGTGCGCCTGGGCGATGTCGCCCGGCCCAAAGACCACCGCCGGAATCCCTCCCTCCGCCAGCGGCGCGGCATCACAGAAATAGTCGACTCCCAACGTCCGACGCCGCCCCGCCGCACGGCACAGCGCCACCACCAACGGATGTTCCGGATCGGTCTCCATCGGATGGCAGGGAGCCGTCCGAAGGCTGTCGAGCGTCGCCACCAATTTGTGGCGCTTGAGCAGGTCCCGGATCTCGCGGCGCACCGCGGTCTCGGATTCCCCGGGCAATGTCCGGCGATCCACCGAGATGACACAATCATCCGGCACGATGTTCGGCTGGGTGCCGCCACGGATGGAACCGACATTGACGGTGGGACTGCCCAGGAGCGGGTGCGAACGCCGGCTGAGGTCGGCCCGGTACTCGCATTCCAGCAGTTCCACCACACGGGCCATCGCATGGACGGCGTTCCGTCCGAGGTGCGGCGTGGCTCCATGCGCCGCACGACCGCGGGTCCGCACCTGCAACCAGACATCGCCCTTGTGGGCGGTCACGACTTCGAGCCGGGTGGGTTCGCCCACCACTGCCAGCCTAGCGGCATAATCGGGCCGCGACGCCTGTTCCGCATAAAACCGCGAGCCGGTTTGCCCGTTCTCCTCATCGATCAACCCGAGAAAGACAATCTCGGTCGAGCTCGGACGTCGCCCGGACCGGGCCACCCGCCGAACCGCCTCCAACATGGCAGCGACGCAGCCCTTGGTATCGCAGGCCCCGCGGCCGGTCAGTCGACCGGCTTGCACACGGGGTCGGAGAAGTGCGTCGAGATGAGGTTGGCCGACAGTGTCGAGATGAGGCGCGAGCAAGACCCGGTGACGGGTTGGACCGGTGGGAGTCAGTCGGGCGAGGAGGTTGCTCCGGCCCGGAAGCACCTGCTGAAACTCCACCGTCAGGCCGGCGGTGGCCGCCGTGGCCGCCACGAAATCCGCCATCCGCGACTCTCCCGTGCGCGGGTCCCCCGCCGGCAGAAAGGCCGGGTTCACACTCGGAAGCGCCACGAGTTCGCGGAGCAACCGCACCACAGGAGTCATCAAGGCCATGCGGAAATCAGGCGCCGTTCCGGTCACGACCCATCAGGGCCGGACCGGAGGCTTGCAGGGAAGGACCGCCAAGGGGGTACGTGCCCCAACGGATCAGGGCAGATCCCTCCAGCCCACGTACCGGTACTTGTTCCAGACCCAGCGGAAGTCGGGATTGGTGCGACCGCCCCCCGCCCAGTTGAAGCTGGAGATGCCGACCGCGGAATCCCTGGCGGCCTTGATCGTCCGGGCCTCGATCCACTTGTGGCCCTCGTAGTGGCCATCCTGGAAGGAGAAGGTGCTGAAGTTGCCGTGGAAGACCGCGAACGGATCGATCCAACCGGGGGAGGCGACGCTCAGCACCCAGGTGCCCAGGTTGGAGTTGCGCGGGTCGGATTCTTCAATGAACACGAAGGATTCCGAAGGGCTGTTGACGTCGGTCGCCTTGGAGAACGGGATCTGGGCCGATTCCCAGCCCCGGAGCCCGTTCATGCCATTGGCCTTCGAGTAGCTGTCATGCGCCCAACCGGCACCCGGCTTGCGCTTGCTGCGGAGGTCTCCAGGACAGTGGTAAGTGCCGACGGCCTGTGCGTAGGTCCAGAGCGGACCGTTGGTCAGACCGTTGCGTACCCGGCGCATCGCCTCGGTGAGATTGATCCCGGCAGCGATATCAGGCGTGGGACCCGCCCAGTAACCGCCCCCCGTCAGTGGAACCAGAACGTTGCGACTGTTGCGCCAGTTGTCGGTGGGCGCCAAGGCGTCGTTGAAATCGGTGGAATACAGAGCCCACGCCAGCGCGAGCTGCTTCTGGTTGTTGGCACAGGCCGCTCCGGTGGCCTTCAACTTCGCCCGTGACAGCGCCGGCAGCAGCATCCCGGCAAGAATGGCAATGATGGCAATGACCACCAGGAGCTCGATGAGCGTGAATCCGCGCCGACTTTGCGGAGGAGAAGTCTTCATGTTGGCAGGGGAATTTCTTGAGATCGATGTGATGAGAGTCCGTGCCCGCGGGATAGATACCTTTTGCCCGAGGACGAAGCAGTTTGTCTGAACCTTTCGTTCCGGGCAACTACTCCAAGATGCTCCCCGGTTTGACAGGCTCGCGAAGCCGCACCGATGGTCCGCCCATGACCCGGACGACTGCGGAGTTTTACTCCCGCTGGCTGGAGCGCGTACGCTCGGCCCCCACTTTCCAGGAAGACCGAACCCCACCCGAACGTTGGCTGCAACACCTGTGGCGGCATCAACGTCTCCATCGCGAGACGCTGCGCACACTCGACGGACGCGCCGTCCGCGTCCTGCACCCCGGTTTCTGGAACCGCTCCGCGGGACCCGACTTCAAGGGCGCCATCGTGCAGTTCGAAGACGGACCCGCGTGTTCCGGGGATGTCGAAATCGATCTTCAACCCGCGGGATGGACCGGGCACGGGCACGCGGGGAATCCGGCCTACCGACGGGTGATCCTGCACGTGGTCTGGCAGGAGGGGATCAATCCCTCGGGAATCCCGGTGCTCCCGATGCAGCCGTCGCTCGATTCCCCCCTGGAAGAGCTTGTCCCGTGGCTCCTGGGCGAAGCCCCCGGCCTGATTCCGGCCAACGTCCGGGGCGGATGCTCGGCACCCCTTCGCCGAATGGATGACCCGGCCCTCGAAGCCCTTCTGGAAGATGCCGCCCGACATCGACTGGCCCGCAAGGCCACGGAACTCGGGGCGCGGGCACGGCACATCGGATGGGACCAGGCGCTCTGGGAGGGATTGGTGGGAGGCCTGGGGTATCGCCACAACACCTGGCCGCTCCGACGCCTGGCGGAACTCGTCCCGCTCGTGGGCGCGCCCGGCTCGGTCCCGGTCGAGGAAATCCAGGCGCGACTCCTCGGTATTGCCGGCTTCCTTCCCCCGGATCTGACCGCCGGTACGCCGCCCTACGTGCGCCGGCTCTGGGATCATTGGTGGCGGGAACGAGGTCAGTTTGTTCACCGGATGCTTCCACCCGAGGTCTGGCATTTGAAGGGGCTTCGACCGGCGAATCATCCCCAGCGCCGCCTGGCCCTCGCCGGGCATTGGCTCAACGGGCCGCGCCTCGCCAACCGCCTGGTCCAGGCGGTCCTCGGATCCGATGACGCGGAATTGGTGAAGGCGGCCATGGAAGTCCTGCGTCCGGGAAACGATCCGTTCTGGGAAGGGCATTGGACCCTGGGATCGCGGGAAGGCACCGCCAGTCCGCTCCTCGGAGAGGCGCGGGTGACCGACTTGGCGATCAATGTGATCCTGCCGTGGCTGTGGGCCCGGGCACGAATGGCCACCGGCGGTGATGCGATTGCCCAAGTGGAGCGCCGTTACTTCCGCTGGCCTGCGGGGGAGGACAACGCCGTCCTGCGCATGGCACGACAACGATTGATCGGCATGGAACCCCGGCGACTGCCACGCCGGGCCGCACTTCAGCAGGGGTTGCTCCAGATCTCCGACGACTTCTGCTCCGCAACCGATGCCCTGTGCAGCGGCTGCGGCTTTCCCGCCTTGGTGGAGGCGTGGCGGGCCAACCCCTGAACGGGAACCCGTCCCGGGACCACGGGTCGGAGGGACGAGTTCTGGAGGGACGAGTTCTACGAGTCCCCATCACCAACTTCCCCGGTTTCGGACTCGCGGAGCTCGTCCCTCCATCGGAGCCGAGTCCGCGCCGGGCGGCAGGCCTACATCCCGGCGGGAGCGTTGGTCTCCGGCTTGGGACGGAAGGCGGCGGCAACGCTGCTCTTCTCCCATTCCTCGGTGAACCACTGTGCAAACGGATTGCCGGAGCGGCGGCCGCGGGCCTCGACCAGGAAGGCCGGAAGGCCAGCCTTGAGCACCTCATCGGCCACCGGCTTGCGCTCGTTCAGGAAGAGGACATAGCCCCCATCGCGCGACAGGGTGAAACCACTGACACCTGAAGGTTCGAGGGCGAACGCGGTGTCCTTGAGCGAGCCGAGATCCACATAGGCCGGCAGGCCCGGAACCATGGTCATCGAAAGACTGAAGGGAGGAAGCCCGACCACCGCATGCTTCTGTTCGGCCGCAATGGCGTCGAAGGTCTTCCCGGCCGCGATGCCGTTGGTGACGGTGTTGCGGAAAGCCTGACCGGCACTGCGGGCCGCCTCCAGAGCCAGGAACCGGCGATAATCTTCGGTGACACGCGGTTCGATGCTCGTCAACGGCGGGATGCTGGAAGGGATCCGGGTCTTGACAGCGATGATGTAGGCTCCATCGGGCGCGGTCACCGGCTCAGTGAAGGGAAGCTCCGGCGTCAGCCGCTGGAGATCGGTGTTCAAATCGGCGATCCCCTCGAGACCGAAAGGCCGCTCTCCGCGGGCGAAGGGCTGGGTGATCTCCACCTTCAATCCGCGCTTGGCCGCCACAATTTCCAGATTCTCGGGCTTGGCCGGATTGAGCTGGGCCAGATCATTGTACACCTCGGTGGCCACCTCAGCGGCACGGGCCGCGGCGTTGGCACGGATGGCGTCGGACCGCAGCTTCATGAGCGCGGCGTCCTTGCCCAGCACCACGCCCTGATCATCGACAAAGGTGTTGGTCGGGCGCGACGCATAGGCCTGCTCCAACCGGTTGGTCAGATCGGGAATCTTGGCCAGTTCCGCCTCGGCAGTCGCCAGGTGATTGGTGCCGGAGAACTTCAGGTACGAGAGCACCAGCTTCTCCTGAATGCGGTAGTTCTGGGCCCGATTGGTGTAGAAGGTTCCCAACCCTTCCGGGGTGATGGTGACCGAAGTGAGGAAATTGGTGCTGAGGAAGAACACGACACTGGCCGCGGCTTGCTCGTTCTCGCGACGGTACTCCGCCTCCGCTTCCCGCGGAGTGATGAGGGCATCGGGAATTGAGAGCACATTGATCAGGAGCGATTGCTCCACCTGACGACGCAGGATCGAGAGGTAGTCTTCTTCGCGCCCGTTGAACGTCTGGATCCGCTCGATCAGCGTGGGATAGGTCGACTGGCCGGTGGCCGGATCCTTGAAGGCATCCCGGATCACACTCGCGAGGACGTCGTCATCGGCAACGATTCCCAGCGAGCGAAGCTTGAAATCAATGAAGGCCAACTGGGCCGCCGAGGACTCGCGTTGATCCTCGGTCAGGGACCGGGGACGCTCGGAAAGCCGGTCCTGAAGGAGGAGTTGCCGATAGGTGGCCTGGATCTCGTCCCGCGTCAGTTGGTGACCGTCAACGTCACCATACCGACCTCCAGAACCGCTCAACATGCTGGTGAGCGAAGAAGGACTGTTTCCAGTCCAGGCGACGAAACTGAGGATCACCACGACGACGACGATCCACCAGAGAACCGCTGAATGCTTGCGAATTGTGCCGATCATAGTGCCTGCGTGAGCGGGCAAACCTACCGGCCGGAAGGAAACCGGGTCAATGGGCGATTTGGGCCGCGCCCGAGGGAGAAATGGGCAGCCAGCCCATTCCTCCCCTCTTTCCCGGCATCATTTCGCCTCAGCGCGCCGCCGTGACCGCCGATCCCAACTTGCGGATGGTCCCGATCACTTCCGACCGCATTTCAACTCCATCCGCTGATTTGATCGAGTACCGGACGCTGAACTGGTCGGCCGGCCGCAGGCCGTCCACCACCAGGAACACGGTCTTGCCATCGGCAGACAACCGGACGGCGGAAACCTCCAGCTTGTCGTGACCCTTTTTGCCCTCGGTGAGAACCGAGAGTTCATCGGAGCCGTATCCGCCGGAGTAGCGGTATTTCCACATCTCGACGGCGTAGCCGGCGGTATCCTGGGCGGAGGCAGGATCCAGCGGGGTGCTGAAGGTGAGTTGGATCCCGTTGCTGGCAACGTGCGCCTTGACCGGCATCCGGACCGGCTTCCCGGTGTAGCGGACCCGGTAGACGCCGCCGTCGCGGGTCGCCGCATTCTGCCAACCCTTGAGACCGCAGACATACAGTTGCCCATCCAGGGGTGAGAAGCGTCCGCGCATGATCCCGCTCTGGAACTTGAGGTTGAAGGGCACCATGGAAGCCTGGACATCGCCATCCACCTGATCCAACAGCACCGCGTATAACAGGCACTTGCCGTAAC
>Ga0105046_10019062_pt1 | contig 10420 bp, 7 predicted proteins | sample MAT03_FD_78385 | JGI IMG/M metagenome (GOLD analysis project Ga0105046, IMG submission 78385) | Freshwater microbial communities from Lake Fryxell liftoff mats and glacier meltwater in Antarctica - MAT-03 (megahit assembly) | ecosystem: Environmental > Aquatic > Freshwater > Ice > Liftoff... | reverse complement strand
TGGGTGAGCGAGCTTGGGTCCGGGGTCGCAACGCTGCCCGGAGCCGGCTGGCGTTTGGCCATGGCCCAGCGCCAAAGCGCTGTCGTGGGCACAGGCAAAACCAGCATCCAGTGTTCGAGAATGGCCAGCGCGAGCATGGTGCCGACGAGCGTCAAGCCCAGTACGGTGGCCGCATCGGCCGTGGGGTCGAGCGCACGCATCACCAGCAACCAAAGCGCATAGCTGGCTGCGGCAACCACAAAAGGAAAGAGCAGGTTCATCGCACGCCGACGGAAAAAGCTGCTGAGGTAGAGCAGGTGCGGCGGCAGGAACTCTTCGCTGAGGTTGCGCACGCCCAAAAATAGATTGAGCTTGGCGCTGGTGCGCATGGACCACAGCACGATGAAGGTCCAGGTGCCGACCTGATTGGGCGCGCCCCAGGTCATCGCAATGATCAACACACCCACCGCCAGGATGCCGAGTTCGTGCCACAGGATGGCGCGCACCGACTCGATGAAACGCCGACCCTCATAGCCTTGGCGATAGACCTCAGGCAGCGCCGTGGTGCGAGGTCCGGTGATCCAGCCTGTCAGGAAACTGAGCTCGTGCCAGCCCCAAATCAACAGCGCAGAGGTGAAGGCGCAGTAGATCGCCGCAGTCGTGGTCTGTGACGCGGTGTGATTCAGCGCCACAAGCGCCGCCACCGCCAATGCCGAAGAGGTGAAAAGGCTGAACTTGTAAGCGCGCCTTTGCATGCCATTGAGCAGCAGCACGATACCGGTGCTGAACCACCAAATGAACACCGCAAAAAGCGCGGCCAGGGCGGTATCTGACATGAGCAGGTAAGTCCTGTATCAGGGGGGGGGCAGAACGAACTGGGCGTGTAAGGCGATGTCCTACCAAACCGGTGCCATGCGCACGTTGGCCGGCAACTCGTGGCGCTTCACCGGCATCAGGTACAGGCGCAAGAAGATAGCTGCGCCCGCAGCCGCCCACACGCCTTGCTTGACCTTGCCGACCAGGCCGCCGCGCTTCTTTGCCGCATCCATACTCGTCTGGATCACGAAAAGTCGGGCCAGCCCGGCACGGAAGGCAGGGTTGTCGGTGTCGAGCGAAATCGGGAAGACCTGCTTGGTGATCTCGGTGGTGATGCGGAAGACTTCGTAGTCGTATGAGGTCGGATCCAGCCCCATCGCCGCCTTCAGCATCGGCCGGGTGTGGTCGCGCACGTACATGGTGGCGTACACCGCCAGCAGAAAGAAACGGATCCACAACAGGTTGCCGCCCTTGAGCAGGTGTGGCTGGGTGCGCATGATCAACGCGAAGCTCTCGCCATGGCGAAACTCGTCGTTGCACCAACGCTCGAACCAGCGAAAGATCGGGTGGAAGCGCTTCTCAGGATGGCGTTCGAGCTGCCGGAAGATGGTGATGTAGCGTGCGTAACCAATCTTCTCGCTGAGGTAGGTGGCGTAGAAGATGTACTTGGGCTTGAAGTAGGTGTAAGCCTTGGTACGCTTCAAGTCACCGAGGTCGAGGCCGAGGTCGAAGTCGCGCAAGCTCTGGTTGATGAAGCCCGCGTGGCGCGACTCGTCTCGAGCCATGTAGCGCATCAGCGCCTTGATGTCGGGGTTGCTGACGTTCTTCTGGATTTCGTTGTAGAGGATGCAGCCACTGAACTCGCTCGTCACGCTGCTGATCAGGAAGTCCACGAACTCCTGGCGCAGCTCGGGCGAAACCTTGGAGAAGACCTCTGCCACCTCGACCGCGAATTCCGGCGTGCGCTGGAAGTGGTCGTGGTTGTTGTCGCCCTCGTATTCAGCCAGCATCGTGTCCCACTCGGCACGCATGGGCGAGACATCGATGGCGTCCATGGCCTTGAAGTCCGTGGTGTAGAAGCGCGGACTGAGCATCGACTCGGTCTTGGCCTTGCGCGCCGCGTCGGCAGAAGTGTTGATGCCTGCGGCTTCGGGGGCCGTTGCGGGGGTGGCTGCTTGCATGACAGGGTCCTTAGACTTCAAGGCTTGACGGATGGGGACGCAGGGCCGGGCGCGGAGAGGGGTGTCGCAGTCAGCAACGGTGCAAAAGCGCCTGCGTTCGCAGGTCCGAATGATTCCAGATCAACGCGCTGCTGGGTCACCGGATCGAACAGTGTTAACCCGCCATCGGTGCGCGAGATCAACTGGAAAGGCTGCTCTGAGCCGATACCACGCGACTTGCGCTCACGGGCCAGAGCCCGTAGCGTGCCGCGCAGAAAGCCCTGCTCACCCTGGAATGAACGAACGAGTTCACCGGTGCGACCGTCGATGACGGCGATGCTGCCGTCAGGCCGGTCCTCAAAACGAAGCGAACGCTCTGCGGTGCCGGGAGCAGGTTTCTGGTCGGGCCCGTTGCCCGTGATGCGCACCAGACCCACGCTGATGAGGGAAAAGGCGATCACGCCACCGGCACACATCAAGACCCAGCGAGGGAAAGAATCCGGCGGGGGCTTTTCCACGGAAGTCGTCGGCCGGGGCGGAGGATTCTGGATTGCGGTGCTCATGAATCGGTCTCGTCGGTCGGAAATCAAGTAGGACTGACATGCCAGCTTGCACCAGCCGCTGTCGGTACCAACGCGGGTGCCGTTGACGCAGGTGCCGCAGACGCGGCAGGGGCTGTATCGGGAACAATCGCACCGCCCGTGGTAGCTGACCAAGCCTGGGCCAGAAGCGCGGCCACCTTCGCGGCCTCAGGCACGGCACGCAGCATCGGTTCAGGCCGCGCAAGCACCCACGGGCGCACATGCGGCCACAGGTGCAACCAAGCGATCTGATCCTCGCCGCCCATGGTGATGACGATGTCGCCGCTGCCGTCCTTGTGTTGGCGCAGGCCGGCCGACTTCACAAGCCGCAGGGGCAGGTTGAAAGTAAGCGTGAGAGCAATGCCAATGCGCATCACGATGCGCTTGTCAGTGAGCGTGTAGACCGCCGTACGCGCGGTCGCCCAGGCCAGACCACCAAGCGCCACCAGCCCCATCACGGCCAGCGCGCCCAGCACAGTGATTGACAACAAGCCGTCGACCAAAGAGCCGCCGTCGCTCATCGTGCTGTAAACCTTCAGCGCCAGCATGACGGCGAAGTAAATCGCCACCTTTCGCAAGTGGAAGACCCGCAACGCCACCGCGCGAATATCAGGCGACCCCTGCCACAGGATCTTCTCGTTGGTCGGCAACAACTCGGGCAGTCCGTACTGCGGTTCGAGTTCGTGTTCGTGGCCGTGGCTCTCGATGGGCATGGTGGTCTCTTGCGTGCAATGGTTCTGAAGGGCTCAGGCTATGAGTCGGTGCCTGGATTCAAATCAAGGGATCGCCGCGGCTGGGCTCGGCATAGAGGGTGCCCGCGCCGTAATACGCGCTGATGCGTTCTTCTTCAAGGAAGGTCACCTGATCGGGGTTCTTCAGCCCCGGCACATCGGCAAACTGGTGGGCAAAGATCGAAAGCACTTGCACACTCGTGCTGCCGATGCGCGTAAACGGCACGGGTACCAACACGCGACGCATGCCGCTTGCCGTAGGCGTTTCGACCTCGAGGTAGCGGAACAGCATCTCGGCTTGGTCGAGCCAGACATCGACCACCTTGCCGGCGCTCATAAAGTCGCCAGCAATGACGTCCAGGCCACGCGGATCGGTGTCGTTCTCGCTCACGCTGTAAGCCTTGGCCACACGCAGCGGGATGATCTTCGGTCCACCGGCATGCATCATGTCGGGGACATCAGCACGGTTGGACCAGGCACCTGCGCCCACACCTGCGAGCAGCGGGTTGCCTGCCGGCTCGATAGGGGATCCTGGCGCCGAGTAGGTGGCAGTGGCCGAATAAGCCGGCTCGCCACGCTTGAGGTCAGGCACGACGACATCGCCGTGCACGGTCTTGAAGGTCTTCGGCGAGGGCACGGGCCAGCCTTGAACTTCCTTGCTCAGCCCATCGGTGACCATCGGATAACCCTCGCGGTGGCCTTCTCGGATGAGGTAGTAAATGAGACCGGCAAAAAACAACCAGAACACGTACAGAAGAATCTGTGCCAGATCGACGTAACCGGTAATGGCGCCAAATTGCATGGGGAACGCTCCTCTCTTGCGGGGATGAATGAAGACCGGGGGATCTTCTAGGGACTGGTAAGGACTGGTGGGAACTAGTACGGACTGGCTAACCCGGCAGTTCGGCCAGGCCGAACTTGCGCGGGGCATGGGGGGTTGCCGATCGGCGGTCGACCAGTGGGCCGATGGCCACAAGGGTCATGAACAACAGCAGTATCTCGAGGTGGTACACGACGCTGTAGCCTGTGGACGGAAGAGCCAAAGCTGTGCCCAGGGTCCCGTTGGCGGCCAATGCCGATACGACATCGCGCAGACTGCCGCCGAGAAATGTAGACAGCCCCGCGCCGGCAGCCTGCACGGCACCCCAGGCACCCAGGGCCATGCCGACAAAACCACCCTCTTCCATTCGCATGGCCGCCGAAAGCGTGCCCACCGCGAAGATGCCACCACCAAAGCCGATGCCACAGGCACCAGCGCGGAACAGCCAACCGGCGTCCAGCGGCGCGGCAAAGATGACAGCCGAAAAGGCAGGCAATCCGGCGATCGCGCCGTAGGCCGCCAAGCGAATGGGGTCAGCACCCCGCGCCAGTTGGCGGCCTGCCAGCACGAAGCCGATAAGGGCACCGCCAGACATCATGGCGGTGAGCGCGCTGGTGGCCCCCACGCTCAGATTCAGGATCTCACCGCCGTAAGGCTCGAGGATGATGTCCTGCATCTGAAAAGCCATGGTGCCCAGCCCAGTCGCCCACAGGAAACGGCTTGCGCGTTTGTTGGCGATGAACCGGCGCCAGGCAGTGATGAAGGGCGGCGGCGGCGCTTCCCGCTTTAGTGCCGCAACCCGCGCCGGGTCGCGTGGCTCTTGCTTCCACAAAGCGATGCAGTTGAGCAGCAACACGACGAGCGCAAAGCCCTGAATGGTCGACACCAGTCGCTGCGGCGAAAACTCTGACAGCAGGAAGCTGAAGACCAGACTGCCACTCACCGCGCCGAGCAGCAACATGATGTACATCAGCGCCACGACACGCGGCCGGGTGTCCTCGCTGGCCTGGTCGGTGGCCAGCGCCAAGCCGGCGGTCTGGGAAGTCTGCAGCCCTGCACCCACCATCAGGAACGAGGCTGCTGCTGCCGCCGGTCCAAACCAATCGGGCACTGCCACGGCATTGCCGCCCGACATCACCAACAGCGCGAAAGGCATGATGGCAAGGCCGAAGAACTGCAGGATCGTTCCGCCCCACATGAAAGGCACGCGCCGCCAGCCGAAAGCCGAGCGGTGGGTGTCGGATTGGTAGCCGGTAACTGCACGAAATGGCGCCACCAACATCGGCAACGCGACCATCAACGACACCAGCCAGGCCGCAACACCGAGCTCGACGATCATCACGCGGTTCAGGGTGCCCACCATCAGCGCGGTGGTCATGCCCATGGTTACCTTGAAGAGCGACAAGCGCAAAAGGCGAGACATCGGCAGGCCCTGGCTGGCGACGTCGGCAAACGGCAACCATTCCGCGGGAACGGCCCGCGCCACTTTGCCGAAAAGCTTGGCAGTCATGCCCGCCTCCACTCCAGTGCTTGACTCTTGTAGAAGCCGCCGGTGATGAGCTCGAAACGGCCGGTCTGCCAGGACTCGAAGGCGGGCTCGCGGGCCATCAACCAACGCAGCACGTCAGGCGATACCGGCTCGATGGCCGGCGAACGGTCGCTGCGCGGGAAGAGGCGACCCATGCCGAGCATCAACATGGTGGCCGGCGTGCGCGGTGCAGCGGTGAAAACGATGGAACCGCGGGTGCGGACAGCCAACTGAGAAAGCGACGAAACGATGTCGGTCTCGCGGTAATGGATCAGCGAATCCATCGCCACCACATGGTCGAATTCCCCAAGCGCGGGGTCGAGCATGTCCCCGCTGCGGAAGTCGATCGAACCCCACCCCGGCCTGTTGACCATCTCGGCTGGCAAGCGCTCGCGGGCCAAGTCCACCAGCGTGGGCGAGAGATCGATGGCGACGACTTCCGCCCCACGCAAGGCGGCCTCGACCGCCAACGCGCCGGTGCCACATCCGGCATCCAGGATGCGTTTGCCATGAAGGTCTTCTGGCAACCAAGACAACAGGGTGTTGCGCATGCGGTCGCGACCCGCTCTTACCGTGGCACGCACACGTCCTACGGGTGCGGTGGAAGTCAAACGGGCCCAGGCCTCGGCGGCCGTGCGATCGAAGTAGGTTTGAAGTTCGCCGCGGCGTGCGACATAGCTGCGTGTGGTCATCGTGACTGCTCTGGAATGACGTCAAATACGCCAAGGCTCAATCGAAGCCCAGCAGGTCGAAGATGTCGCGGTCTTTCAGCGGCACCGCCGGCAAGGGCTCAGATCCCAGCCACATGGCAGCGGCCAGGCGCATGTACTCTTTCTGAACGGCTTCAAGCTCAGGGCTGTGCTCCATCTCGAAGATGGTGCATTTCTTCAGGCGGCTGCGGCGGATCACGTCCAGGTCCGGAAAGTGCGCCGCCAACTTCAGGCCTGTACGGTCGTTGTATTTGTCGATCTGGTCGGTACCGGCACTGCGATTGGCAATCACGCCGCCCAGCCGCACGTTGTAGTTCTTGGCTTTCGCGCCAATGGCCTGCACGATGCGGTTCATCGCGAAGATCGAATCGAAGTCGTTGGCGGTGATGATCATCGCGCGGTCGGCATGTTGCAGCGGCGCAGCAAAGCCGCCGCAAACCACGTCACCCAGCACATCGAAGATCACCACATCGGTTTCTTCAAGCAAGTGGTGTTCTTTCAACAGCTTCACGGTCTGTCCAACGACGTAACCGCCGCAACCCGTACCGGCAGGCGGGCCGCCCGCTTCCACGCACATCACGCCGTTGTAGCCCTCGAAAACAAAGTCTTCTGGGCGCAGTTCCTCGGCGTGGAAGTCGACGGTCTCCAGCACGTCGATGACGGTGGGCAGCATCTTCTTCGTCAGGGTGAACGTCGAGTCGTGCTTGGGATCGCAGCCGATCTGCAACACGCGCTTGCCCATCTTGCTGAAGGACGCGCTAAGGTTGCTGCTGGTGGTGCTCTTGCCGATGCCACCCTTGCCGTAAATGGCAAACACTTTGGCGGTACCGATCTTGACGTTGGGGTCGAGTTGCACCTGCAGGCTGCCCTCGCCATCGGCACGGCCCATCGCCTTCTTCAGCGAAGTCGGCATTGGAAGATTGACGGTTTCGATACTCATGCTGCGGCTCTTTCCTCATACACGCCTTCAAGGCGGTCTTCAAGTTCTTCACCGGCACGGCGAAGGGCATCAAGCATTGCAGGATCGGGCTGCCAGAAGTTGCGCTCAGACGCTTCGATCAGGCGGTTGGCCATACGGGCAGAGGCGGTCGGGTTCAGCTTGGACAAGCGCTCACGCATGGCCGGGTCGAGCAGGAAGGTTTCGCTCAGCTGCTTGTAGACCCACGGCTGCACCTGCCCCGTGGTGGCCGACCAGCCCATCGTGTTCGTGATGTGCACCTCGATCTGGCGCACACCTTCGTAGCCGTGTTCCAGCATGCCCTCGTACCACTTCGGGTTCAGCATGCGGGTGCGAGTTTCCAAGGACACCTGCTCTTTCAGCGAACGAACAGCGCCATCACCCTTGGTCTGGTCACCGATGTAGACCGGCGGTGTTTTGCCACCCTTCGCAGCCTTCACCGCCTGCGTGATACCACCCAAGGTGTCGAAGTAGTTGTCGACCGTGGTCACACCGAGTTCCACCGAATCCAGGTTCTGGTAGGTCAACTCCACATCAGCCAGCACGCTTTGCAGCAAGGCGGTCTGTTGCACCGCACGGCCAGTGCGGCCATAGGCAAAGCCCTTGCGGCGGCTGTAGGTCTCGGCGATTTCGTTTTCCTCATCCCACTTGCTGCTCTCAATGAGGTTGTTGACGTTCGAACCGTAGGCACCTTCAGCGTTGCCGTACACCCGCAGTGAAGCAATCTCCAGCGTGCAGCCGTGTTCCTGTTGATAGGCCAGGGCGTGCTTGCGAACCCAGTTCATCTCCATAGGCTCGTCAGCCGAAGCGGCCAGCCACGCGGCTTCGGCCAGCAGCTTGATCTGCAGGGGCATCAGGTCGCGGAAAATGCCCGACAGCGTGATCACCACGTCGATGCGGGGGCGCCCCAATTGCGCCAGCGGAATCAGTTGCGCACCAGCGATGCGGCCGTAGCTGTCAAAGCGTGGCAGGGCACCCATCAGCGCCAGGCACTGCGCAATTGGTGAGCCTTCGTTCTTCAGGTTGTCGCTGCCCCACAGCACCATCGCCACGCTCTCGGGCAAAGGGTTGCCGTCGGCAACGTAACGGTCGATCAGGCGCTGCGCTTGTTGTGCGCCGTCTTTCACCGCGAAGGCGCTGGGGATGCGGAAAGGATCGAAGCCGTGGATGTTGCGGCCGGTGGGCAGAACCGCCGGCGTGCGCAACACGTCACCGCCCGGTGCGGGGCGGATGTAATGGCCGTCCAGGGCACGCAACATGGCTGGCACCTCGTGGTCTTCGGCCAGCTTGATATTGGCGTCGACCAGGCCCTTCACCATGTCGATGTGGGCTTCTTCACGCGGCAGACCTGCCAGCTTCAACACACGGTCGGCACCTTCGCCTTCAACCAGTGCCTCGACCGCTGCACGCGGCAGATGCACGCCATGGCCGGCATCGGCCATGGACAGCAGCATGTCGACACGCTCGGTGGCACTCGGGGCCCGACCTGCCACGTGCAGGCCGTGCGGGATCAGCGTGTACTCCATCTCGAGCACTTCTGCGTTCAGGCTGTGGATGCGTCGATCGGCATCCGCCAAGAGCCACGAGGGCTCGGCCACATCGAGGTCGAGTTCGGCGGCCTGCGATTGCACCAACTTCGCCAGTTCAGGTCGTTCGCCTGAATCCGATTCCAGACCACGCCAACGCTCGATCGAAGCCTTCAACTCGTTCAGACCCTTGTACAGACCGGCTTGCGAAATCGGCGGTGTCAGGTAGCTGATCAGCGTGGCGCCCGAACGGCGTTTGGCGATCGCGCCTTCCGAAGGGTTGTTGCTGGCGTACAGGTAGATATTCGGCAGGTCGCCGATCAGCCGGTCAGGCCAGCAGTTGCCAGACAGGCCGCTTTGTTTGCCCGGCATGAATTCCAGCGCGCCGTGGGTGCCGAAATGCAGCACTGCATGGGCCTTGAAGTCTTCACGCAAGTAGCGGTAGAAGGCTGAAAACGCGTGGGTGGGGGCCAAGCCCTTTTCGAACAGCAAGCGCATCGGGTCACCTTCGTAGCCGAAGGACGGCTGCACGGCGATCAGCACGTTGCCGAACTGCTTGCCAAGCACGAAGATGCCCGTGCCGTTGCTGAGTTGTTTGCCCGGTGCGGGCCCCCACTGCGCTTCGATTTCCTTCAGCCAACGCTCGCGACGGACGTGGTCGTTGGCCGAGATGACGGTGTGCACGTTGGCGTCGGCACCGTAGCGCTCGGCGTTGCCCTTGAGCACCGACTCGCGCAGCGCGTCAATGCTCTCCGGCATGTCCACCGAATAACCCTGATCGCGCATGCCACCCAGGGTGTGGAACATCGACTCGAATACCGACAGATATGCGGCGCTGCCGATGTTGCCGGCATTGGGCGGGAAGTTGAAGACGACCACGGCCACCTTGCGCTGTGCCCGTTCGCTGCGCTTGAGCGCCACCAGCTTGTCCACCCGTGCAGCCAGCATTTGCGCGCGTTCGCCGCAAGAGTGCATGTCCTGGGCGTTGATGCCGGCGTGGAAAGTGCAAGCGTGTTCGCAGCCGGTGCAGGTCACGCCATCGGCGCCCGGGCGTCCACCAAAGACCATCGGACTCGTCGAGCCGTCAAGCTCAGGAATCGCCACCATGATGGTGCTTTCCACTGGCATCAGGCCGCGGTCAGAAGCACCCCAGGTGTCGAGCGTCTGGAACTCCACCGGGTGGGCCGCCACGTAAGGCACGTCCAAGCGGGCAAGGATCTCTTCCGCGGCTTCAGAATCGTTGTAGGCCGGGCCGCCAACCAGCGAGAAACCGCTGAGCGACACCACGGCGTCGACCACTGTACGGCCATTGGCCATGAAAAACTGCTCGATGGCCGGGCGCGAGTCCAAGCCGGCAGCGAAGGCGGGAATCACACGCAAGCCACGTGCTTCCAGGGCCGTGATCACACCGTCGTAATGGCCCGAATTGCTGGACAGCAGATAAGAGCGCAACAGCAGCACACCGACTGTGCCTTTCGGGGGCGCACCGGCCGACAAGGGCAGTGGCAACCGCGACGCGTCTTCGCCCAGACGGCTGGCCAGATTCGTGCCCATGCGCGGGTGGTACACGCCCACCTCAGGATAGTCGACCGGCGGTTGCACCTTCACATG
>Ga0105046_10019059_pt1 | contig 10421 bp, 8 predicted proteins | sample MAT03_FD_78385 | JGI IMG/M metagenome (GOLD analysis project Ga0105046, IMG submission 78385) | Freshwater microbial communities from Lake Fryxell liftoff mats and glacier meltwater in Antarctica - MAT-03 (megahit assembly) | ecosystem: Environmental > Aquatic > Freshwater > Ice > Liftoff... | reverse complement strand
GAGCCAGTTCGACCTGCCCCGAATCTGTGCCCTCGTCCAACCCCAGACGCTCGGCCAGCTTGCCTTGCAACTCCGCAGAATACCGTGCCTCACGCGTGATCATCCCGTGAATCGCAAGGACCCGAACCGCCTCGTTCGGAGAAGCATCAAGTGCCTGTCGCAGCCCCTCCACGCGCGCCAGACCAGACTTGCCTGTCGAGTAATGCAGCGGTCTGATGTCCGAAGACCTCAGCGTTGGTTTACTGCCGCACGCCGACAGTCCGATGACAACCGTGGCCAGCAACAAGTGGAAGTGGACTCGGTTCACAACCGTTGGCTTTCCCATGTTTTGAAGGTGATGTGCAAGGGCTGTGTCATCCCACGCAGGCGTTGACTCTTGGCGTTCGGGTCTGGATTCTTCAGGCGGTCAGCGGCCTAGAACGTCAGGCCGAAGCTCAACTCGGTTTTTGCCGTATCCGCGCGCCCGGTGAGCAGATCGGCACCCACCGAGCGAGACAATTGCAGCGATGGAATCAGTTTGTTCGTTGCCGTGTCCGGTTGGGCGAACAGCAGGTTCAGCTCCAGGCTGTACAGATTCCGCGTCTTCTTCATGCGACTTCCCGCGGCGTCCAGGTCGCGTTGAGTCTGGGCCGCCAGGCGCATCGTGGGGACGAGGGCCAATCCGCCGACTGCCTTCGGCTCCAGTCCCAACGGTGCGTAATTGACTGCCAACTTGAATGAAGCGCCAGTGACGTGTCCGGTGCCCATGACGCCTTGGCCGCGTGACTCGTCGAAGTACAGGCTCGGACCGCCATCGAGGAACAAGACGGCCGGGACTCGTCCAACCATGGGAGCACCAGACATTTTTGGCTGAAGGAAGCCGCCGAGTGAAAAGACAATGCGATTCTTGGTCTTGTCGACCTGAATCTTGCTGCCCGATGGCTGATCCACGTCCACCAAACCTTTGCCGGTGCTGGCCTTCAGCGAGTAGCCCAAGCTTCCCACGGGGCCGGCATTTCCCCAGTCCGGTACGAGAAGGCCCGAATACGAGGCCTGCAACCCGCGGTCATTTTTGACGGCACCTGCGGCGTTGTCGCGGTGCAGGTAGACACCAAAGCCGTAGGAGCCTTGCGAAGCAAAGCCTTCATTCGCGCTTCGCTGAACCTCGGACCTGTAGCGCAAAACAAGATCGGCTGTGGCGGTGGTCGAGCCCTTTTCTCGGACCCAAGAGAAGTTGGCGGGCTGCGTCCAGGGAGGATCGACAGGCGCTTCGTCGGCCGCCAGCGTGATGGCGCTCCAGGCCGACGGTGTGCCGGCCGCGAACGCAAAGGCAGGAATGATGGCTCGTGCGTGTTTGGTGAAGTTCACGATTCGGGCCCTCACCGCGCGTTCGCCATCACTGCGTTGTTGACGTCAGCAACCGTCTTGCATTTCATCGCGACGTCGGGGGCCACTGGCGCGGCGTCTGGATGGCAGTGCGCATTGATCCACAACCACATGATTGAGGCGCCCTGAGACGTGATTGCCAACTCCGTCAACTTGAACTTGACGATCTTCTCCAGTGAATCGGTGGTGGCGCCGTAGGCAAGCGCGTAGGGTGAAGCCTTGTCGACCGAGTAGTAGACCAAAGTTTCGATCCTCTGTTTCTGGTCGTGAGGTAGGGGATTTGCTGTTGCCATCGCCATGTCGCCTTTTGTTGATCGTTTATTCGTGGCAGTGATCGATGCCGATCACCCGCCCTTGCTGAGCCGGTGCAGGCAGATCGCCAGCCCTCCAAAGAACGAGCGAAGACTGGGGCAATTCCAAGCGACTGGAATCATTCAGTCTGATGACGTTCGGAGTGGATCTGTGCCAATTCAGCATCAGCGGCACCCACAACGCTCGCCAGCGGGTGTGGTGTCACATGACAGCGTTGGCTGGCGACCATCGCTCGATGCCCCGCTGAAGAGCCGTCAACTCAACCGCCTGACGCAGGCATCCGAAGAGGTCGTTCTCCCAACCCATGACGCCGCCAGGCGCTCGCCCAAGGAGGTGAGCCGCCTGGCGGTCGAAGGCCTCTGGGGTTGCGTCGCGCAACCGATTCCAGTGAAGGACGATGGCAGCCCTGCGGTGCATCAACAGCTCAGCGTGCGGGAGCTTGTCCGATTTCAGACCATTGATGCCCGCATCCGCCGGAACCAGGTTCCACAGGTCGTTGTTCCCCCAGAGCGAAAACGGGATGACGTGGTCGACGGCGAAGCGCCGGGGCGAGATCGGTCGGTCCGACCAAGTGCATCGGTCGACCCCCGATGCGATGAAAATTTGACGTGCCAAAGCCGTCGTGCGGTCGGGCGACGGCCGAGCCAGCAGAAGGGGCAGCACGTCTCCAGCGCCGATCGCTTGGCGGTGCGCGAACCGCTCCGTCAACGACGCCCAACGCACGATGACTGCATCCACGATCCAGTGGCCAAGCAGGCTCAGTTCGCGCCAAAGCTCACCCGACATCAACACCGTGCGCGCGGCACTGTCGTACCCAAACACCGCCCCCGTTTCGAGCGAGCCGCCCGAAAACGCCACCGGGCCATATCGGATGGCATCGGCAATTCGGCGCAAGGCGGCCATCTGCAGTTGAACGACCTCCACCGGCAAACTGCCAGTCGTCCATGCGCTGTGCCATGCCGAAAGCCCGCCGTGCTCGCCTTGCCCAGCGAAGGCCTGCATCAACGCCGACATCGTGGCGCGAAAAGCTAAAGGTTTGGCGGCTCCTGCGCCCTCGGACTGGGATTGCGGCACGAACCGCTGGCTGGCGAAAATCGGCCAAAAGTAAATCAGCCATCGCTCGGCGATCCGTGCGATTGGAACCGCGACTTCCCCAGTTGTCCGCCACTGGGCGCTCGGTGGTTCTTGAATGGCGATCTCCGCAAGCGCCCGAAACAGGGCCAGCTTGTAGGTGGCAACCTTGCGGTCCCGATTCAGGATGCCTTCGATCTGATCGACGGCGCGAAGTGGTCCACCGGCACGCAATTCGAAAAGCAACGTCGTCCAACGCGTCCTCGCGCGTTGAAGGGCGTCGTCGGTTTCCCAGTTGCCGATCAGTTGGAACCCCAGCCGTTCAAACAGCAGCTGGATGTAGCCCGCCGTGTACGGCTTGAAGAGGCGTCCATGGACGTCGCGGTCGTCCGCGCCCAAGTCCGGTCGGACGGCCGGCAACGAAATCAGAAGCCGGCCGTGGGGCTTGAGCGCCCGACGCAACGCGAAGGCGGAGTCAAACAGGTCGGCCTCGGGCAAGTGCATTAGTACGGCGCTGCACAGCACGCCATCGAAGCCGCCGCCGAACGGCTCGCCCAGGTTCGGCAACGCAGCATCGGCCAGGCGGCCGGACAGCTCGGGGTGCGCTGAAGCGGCCGCCTCCCGGAAGCCTGCGCTGGGTTCGACGCCGAAGCCTTCGAATCCGTGTTTCAGCAAGGCGGCCAGATCGCGCCCGGATCCAGCGCCGACGTCGAGCACGCGAGCGCCATGTGCGAAAGCCAACGAAAAGTACATCGCGACCGGACTGGCCACCAACTCGTAGCGCGCGGCGATGTCGGCGGCGTGCTCGGCGTAGTACGTGCTCGTTTTGAGATCCACGCGCCATTTTGCCGACTCGGTCAAGAGTTTACAGTTCTGTGGCATTGAGCCCTGGAACCGCACCGTTGGATGGCCCCCAGGAAACGGGCTGCCGGCGGAAGTTGGTTGGGGTGCGACGGCTTGAGACTGGTTGCTTCCGGTCAGCTTCGCCAGTTGAGCGGCGCCTGAGACCGCAACCGGTCACATCGAGGATTGCGAGGCGCGTGACCACTGCACGCCCGTGATCAATCGCTCGGGCGTAGTGATTCGGAAGCGACGTAGGATCGCCACTCTCGGCACGCGGCGGTCTGCTCAACACGACTCTAGGTGATTGGCGACATCCATCTTGACTGAGCGGGGAAGGACCGTCTTGAAGTTCGATGCCCCCATCGCTCATCCCCACTACCCCGCAGCCTCAAAGAAGACCCACGGCCGCCTCGGAAGTCGATCGTCAAGCCCCTCCATGGCCTTGCGCAGCGCCTGCGAAGGGCCGCGCAAATTGGGGCTGATCCCGCGATGTGGCACAAAAAAGGGCTCGGTCTCAGCGCCCCCTGAGCGCACCCGCCACAGACGATCCGCGCATTCGAACGCCGCTGCTAGAACCGGCTTGATGCACAGATCGAGCGCCGAAATCCGATGCTCTCGCATCTTCAGTCTCTCGATCTCTGACCGCCCCATTCGAAGGACGCTCTCGACAGGCATTGCCGTCAAGATCGTTGCGGCAACCGCGGCGACGTCACGTGCACGCACCTGCCTGCTCGTGCTGCGGTTGGCAGGACCGGCTTCGATGTAGCGCAGCAGGCCATCTGCAAATGCTGCAAGCTCGCTTGTTGTCGCCGTCTCGCGCTTGGCGAACCGTTCGCGGACAGTCGCTGCATAGCGCGATCCCAACATTCGTCCGACTGCTTCCGCATGCACAGGCAGTCCCCCCGACTCCAAGACTTCAACTGCGCTGTCAACATGAGCCGCCGTGATCATTCGTCCGGGCTGACCAAGCTCTTCATCCACCACGCCCAGGAACCACGATGGCAGCCCATGACGATCCTCGGAGAAGTCAACAGCTGAAACTCCACAGTTGCTGGCGAAATTCAGAAACCGATGAGGCCACTCAGCCATCAAGGGCCAGGCTGCATCGATGAGCAATCTGCGATGAATCACATTGATCCGGTCGAACGACCTGTTGCCCACGCCCTCAGCATCCAATGCGTCAACCGCAAGCCGAAACGGCTCCTGCACTCCGACTTTTCTCCTGGATCGTCGCCTCAAGGCGAGATTGATGACTCCAAGCAACGCGTCAAAGCCCTCCCGCAGGGAAGGCACTGCGTCTGGTCCCAGGCCGCGCGGCAGACCGCCATCAGAAACCGATCTCGCGCAAGCCATGACGTTCGCTGACGTCTCCGCGCCCGAGACGCTCTCTCGCAGGCGGAAGCGACATCGAGGGCACTGGTCGAGTTCCAACTGCCTTTGAAAGAAGCCGCTGGCCGTGGCCGCGGCGTACGGCCAAGCAGGCAAGGCGCAAGTTGGACACCGATCGAGCAGTTGAAGCCGGTGGTGAGGACAGGCCGTGGAAGCCGACAGGCGCCATGCAGTTCTGAAATAGGGTTCGGGACCTTCCATCAAGCAGAGCGGGCAGAACACCGAACCTGACCCCACACCCGCACGTGCGTACTGAAGAAGAACGACCCAGCGAGGCATCCTCCGATCGGTGGCTCCAGCCAAGCCGGGAAGCAGCGGGTGTGACCAGAGGCTGAGCGCTTCGACATCGCCGACCGCCATGCCAACGCGACGGGAGACGATGTCCATCACCGCAGGCTGCCTCTGAAGGTCTGGATCAGTGCGTCGAAGTTCCGGGTGGTAAACCGGAAACAGGGTGTGCCCATTGCGCATCCAGATCCGCTGGCGGAAGCTCGACAGCGACTCGCCGGCCATGGGCCTTCCACGGATGAGAAGCATGGCACCCGCCCACCCGATCAGGTCGCCACAGAAGCACGGCCTCGACGCCATGCTTGAACCTTGTGCCGATCGAAGTAGTAGTCCACAAGACTTCGAGGTTGTGGCGTCGTCGCGTACAGCGACAGCGTGCCCTGTTCGAGAGCTTTGAAGATGCGTGTCGCGCCCTGGCTGGGGTTGCTCGAAATCTGCTGCTCAAGCACAGCCCCCAGGTACAGGCGATCGTTCGCAGGGAGGCTTTCCTTAAATTGGGACTTGGTCCCCAGGAAGACATCTAAGTCGACGAATGCATCGCTGTCGATGAGGCGCTGGAGGTAGGCTGGCCGAAGTGTGCGATCGCCGAGGAGTCGTCGCTCGACCAGGTGCTTGACCGTGGCAGTGGACACACTCAACCGATTCGCTGCCTTGACGAAGGTCGATGATTGCTCGCACTCAGCCCGGATCTCTGAAAGCCGTTGCGCGCTGATCAAGTGCTTGGACTTGCCCGTCTTGGAACAGGGCACACGGTCGACCCCATGGATCAGGTCTTTCGCTGACAGCGAGCGCAACTCGCGCGGTGTGAACTGAGTGGCTCCTGCCAGCTCGTGAAGCCAGTGATGGGTGAACTGCCGCGAGAAGGGCAACTTCTGCGTGCTCCATGCGGTCCTTGGATCGTGGTTGCGAACTTTCGATGCCACGGCGCGCGCTGTCGGGAAGCTCAAGAGACTGAGGCGGTCATTGACGTCTCGAACCTGCTGATAGTCGCTCTTGGCGTATTGCCCACTGAACTCGATCGGCATGCCGATCCGCGAGTCCTGGAAGCACTGCTTCAAAAGATCGAATTCTGGAGAGAGGATCATCGCCAGCTTGTCGCGGTTCATGCGGTCCCTGTACCGCGTCGGGTTCTCCTTCACGCGCGCGAAATAGGACAGCGCGCGCGCTGCTTTGCGTTCGATCAGCAGCGAGCCTTCATCCGGGTTCTGCATCCTGGGATTGGTAGCTTCCGCGAACGCCACCTCCATGGCTATAACCCAGCCTGGAACAGCGACGACTGGCATCTTCGCGAAGGCTTGGCCGCACTCACACTGGTCGAACTGCCGTCGATCGTGGCGGATGTCGGTCTGACAGGCGGAGCAGCGATCGATGAGCAGACACTCGTGCTCCGGGCAGCGCAGTTGGATGGGCCGATCCCACAATGCCCGCCCGAACTTTACGCGTTCCTCAAAGCACAGGGGGCACACCCTGGCGTGCCAGGAGCGCCCGTACGTGGTGGCATGTGACCATCGCTTCGTCGTCGACGATTTGATAAGGCGAATGGCCAGCGCTCCGCGCGACGGAGTGGGCCTGGAGCAGAGCAAGTCGATGCTCGCGAGCCCGAGGCACTTGGCCAGGGCAGGAAGTCCGTTCAGCACGTTTTCGGCTGCAAAGCGGCCAAGGTAAGCCGGCCATGACTCGGTCAGAAGCATGACTGGGCGAAAGTGAAAGTCGTCGAGTGTCTTGTAAGCCATATCGCAACGAGTGCTGTTTCAGGTGTGAGCCGTGCTCAGTTCGAGTGCAGTGGGTGCAACGCTAAGGATCAGGCAGCCTTCTGTCGATCAAATACTTGCCCAGGCTTCGTCAGCGGTTCACCGTCGTAGCCCTGGAGGAAGGGATTGCCATTGGCTGCTGCAACTCCGAGTGTTGCAACGAAGCCTCCGCTGAGGTGTTCCAGTTCGATCCTCTCGGAACCCGCTTGGACAGCGAGCTTCATGCCCTGATGCAAGATCCCACTCAAGTAGCCGAACCGTGCGTTCGATCCCATGAGGAGCCGCACGGCGATATCGGGGTCCACCAGGTTTGAGCTCTCAGCCATCGGCAGCGCGGCGTCGATCTGCGACATCAATACGTACCAACGACTGAACGTACTGGCCACTCCCTGCTTCGATGAGGATGTGATGCCTTCCACACTGAAGGGCAACAACCGTGCGGTCGCCTTCATGCGACGCTCTAGCTCTTCGTTTGAGTCACGCACGATCTTGGCGCTTTCCGAACCCATTGCGATCACCAAGCAACCCGCACCATTGATGATGTTGCGCAGCCAATTACCCAATGTCTTGATGCCCAACTTCCTGGATGCGGGGATATCCTGGAAGTTGTCGATGAGAAGCATTCGCACGCGGCACTTTCGCATCAAGTGAGTGCACCGCAGTCGAAGTTCATTAGCGTTACCAGAAAGATCCGGATGGCCCATTGCCCGTAGAAGTTCTACCCCCATTGATCGCTCGGTAGGGCCCCCGAGAACGTCCATGTAGACAGCAGGCAAGTAGGTTGCGGTTTCAGTTCGCCGGGGAGGGTGCCGTTCCAAGAGCCTGCGGGCAAAAGTGCTCTTGCCCGTGCCGGATTCGCCGAGCAAGAGGATGCCCGTTCCGTACTGAACAGTCCCTAAGTACACGAAGTCATCTTCGTCTAGGCCCGGACACCCTTCAATCTCAAAAATCTTGTTTTTGATCAAGGTCTCCGCGTCGAGGAGATCGGCATGCGCGATGTACAAATCCTTCATTGCTTGAGAGCGCACATCGATACTTACGCCGCGCCATTTGGCACGGGAATCACAGTTGGATTGCTGGTTCGCAGTCATTACTTAGCACCTTGGTTTGTAGGTCATGTACTGGCACGCGCTTGCGCAGCCCGAGCTTCTTCCATCATGAGCTCGAACTTTGTCGGCTTTGACGATGCACTTGACGTCTGCACCGCAGCCGGCGTTTGCGTTGGCGGAGGCAGACCATGGCTTGCCGCACCGTTTGGCAAGAGAGGAGCCGGCAGGGTTGCGCACGCGACAGCTGTCGGCGCCGGCGCCGGCGCCGGCACGCCGCGAAATGCATACTTTGCGAGGTACGCTTTGCGTCGGACTTTCAATTGCTTGGACGTCGAATCCTTGAGCGCCTGTGACCTGAGGTCATCGCGTGCGGTGCGAAACTTCGCCACCGAGAGCACGGTCTCCTTCTTCCGCTCCTCGATAAAACTCCTCGCGAGCTTGTGTTGACGGTCAGTCAGGCCCCGGACGTATGCCGGGTCTTCTATGCAAGGCACTGTGAACCACTCTTCCGCTCGGCGGTCGCAGACAAAGATCTGCTCGAGGTTCTTGGGGTTGACGCGAAGATCCACCGATGCGCTGCGCCCGAGGAACGCCCGCAATTCCTTGAGCCGGTCGTTCTGATAGCGCAAGTCATTTCGCTCCACTCCGCCTGAGTCCCGGAACTTGAGCCTCTCCGGTAATATGAACTCGGAGAACTCCTGTCGGTCCATTCGCGGAATTCGCAGATCGAGGTCGTTCTCCTGCGCCCGCCAGCGCTCGATGGGCGAATAGCCATCTTCCTGGCGCTTGTGCGAATAATCGTCAACGATCCACTTCATCGACTCCCGCTGGAATTCTGCCAGCGTCAGCTTGGCCCTCTTCATCGCCTCACCAATTCGTTCGCGCTGGTTCTTTTTCACGCACGCACCGCGAAGCTTTGCAACGAATTCACGCTTGAACAGCCCATTGAAGTGTTCGACAGCCGACTTGTTCGTTGGCTCCTTTGGCTTGGAAAACGCGTAGTCGATGCCCATGCTGATCATGGCCAGCTTGAAAGATACAGAAGTGTTGTACGACGCGTTGTCCAGGAGCGCGATGCCGGGCTTTCCGCAGCCCACCCATGACTCTTTGCACAGTGCGAACTCCGGATCGTTCATGTTCTTCCGCCGCACGGCGTGTATGACCGTCGAAATTGCTGTCTCCGCGCATCGCGCCTCTGGCCCATAGTTCAATCCGGTCACGTACTTCGACTTTTCGTCCACTCCGAAGGTGAACTTTGGTGTCCCCCAAGGCAAGCCTGTGTCTTCGTCGACGAGGAAGATGCGAGCATCAATGTCGTCAAACTGAAGGAACTGCAGGATTCGATCTGCAGCAACACGAGCTCCAGTGGATCGATACAGCTTTGCCGTCTCCTTTGCGCCGTTTCGATGCTTGGACAGTTCCTTGGCAGGGATGGTCTTGTTGATCCATCGGGCAATGGTGACCCTGGCCGGCAGCCGAAGTTGGTCCGAAGACGAGCGGCTGGCGTTTTCCACAACGAGCTTGTCTCTCAGCTGACCAAAGACTGTCCCGGGATCGATTTGCGATTCCTTCTCCGCTTGTTGCGCAGCCAGGAGATCGATCAGATGATCGCCAACGACGGGATCGAGTCTGGGCCTGAAGACAGTGACAGAGTGACCGCTTTCGGGGCTCACGACCGTCTGTGTCGATCGACCTCGCAAGCGATACTTCGGAAGTGCCGCGCGGAGCGCGCCACCGGCCTCAAAGACTTTCTTTTGGACTCGGTACAGGGTCCAAATGGATGCAACGGGAAGTTTGGCTGAAGAAGTCGCCTGTATGCTTTTGACGAATTGCTTGTGTGCGGGGCATCTGGGATTCAGCTTGTTGAAGCCACCGGCTTCAAGCTCATGCAACCAGTCGGTGAGTTCGATCAGCCGCTTGACCGCTGATTTGCTCTCACCAATTACTGTTTCGCCAAAGGGCAGACTCAGGGACTGAAATCCGCCTGAGAGGCCAATCCGTGGTTCCAGTTGGCCAACGGCCAAAGCGTTTTGAAGTTGATCGAACGTGGCAAATCGCCTCTGATCGTCGCCGTCACGTTCCAGCACGGCACCATCGTCACGCAACTCACGCACACGGCAGACCGCTCCAAACCAGATCAGCTCGGCTCCAACCTTGAAATAGGGGTGCGAGAAGGCCGGGCTGGGGTTGTTCGTAGACATAGGTGTGATCCTCGATTTCTTGAAAGATGTTCCAGAAGGCTTTTCCGCGGTAAGCCGTCGCGAATACAAAGTCGGAGCTCACCTTGAACGGCGGCGATCTAAGCTCTTTGAGTGTTCGCGGCTGGTCCCTGATGGCCTGAATCAGTTCTTCG
>Ga0105046_10019055_pt1 | contig 10422 bp, 9 predicted proteins | sample MAT03_FD_78385 | JGI IMG/M metagenome (GOLD analysis project Ga0105046, IMG submission 78385) | Freshwater microbial communities from Lake Fryxell liftoff mats and glacier meltwater in Antarctica - MAT-03 (megahit assembly) | ecosystem: Environmental > Aquatic > Freshwater > Ice > Liftoff... | reverse complement strand
TGTAGTGATGGCGGTCGTGGTGAGTGTTGCCGGGAACAGAAAAGCAGAGATGCTCTGGGGTGTGCAAATCCTAGTCACAGTTTTTTCCAAACCTTATATGGGACGAACCTCTGACCGCCTGGGACGACAACCTCTACTGTTTTGGGGAATGTTTGCCTGTGCTATTCCCTTTGCCCTCATTCCCTGGTTCCAAAACTATGCTGTGCTGTTAGTTTTAGCGGCTGTGTTTGGAGTCGGGGAAGCTGTAGTGACTTCTTCAGCAGCAGCACTGGTAGCGGATTTTTGCAGTGAAAGCAATCTAGGGTCAGCGATGGGAACCTTTGGCACAATCTTCGATGTGGGACACGCAACAGGCCCTCTACTGGCAGGTTTTTTGATTAGCTGGTCTGGAGGCGAGGACTTCCGACTATCGTTTGCGCTGATATCAGGAATTCTGATTTTGGCAGCATTGGCTTTTCAGATTGGTATGCGAGAAAAACCCGTAAGCGGTTGAAGAACAGATTTAATCGATAATAAAAGGAGAGAATTGCAATGCAGACTGAAATTACCAACGAAACTGGTTTGATTCCCCTACAAGCTGATACCAGTCTTTTAAAAGATCCTAAAAAGTTCAGCAATGGCGACCTTAAAAGCCTGGAAGATATAGCTCAATTCAATCCCCGTTTCTTTGTTCGGCGGCGAATTTTCGTTACTGATTCGATGCACTTCAATATTTACTGCGTTGAGCCTGGACAATCCAACCCCTTGCATAAGCACTCAGAAAGTGACGAGATTTGCTACTTTGTGCAAGGAACAGGAGATGTGATTGTTGGTGATGAGATTGCTGCTGTGAAAGCTGGGGACTCAGTTCATATTCCTAAAGATGTAGGACATGAAATTATCGGTTTGAAAGAACTAAATCGCTGAAAGCCTTTCGGAGCTTTATTTTCCAGTTTTTTCCGACTGCAATTAACGGTTCTAACAGTTCTCATTGGTCTTCGGTCAGGTTACTGGAGTATGCTTTACTCATGGCTCTCAATGGTGCTGTGTGTACGCATATACAGCTTATGCCCTGAGAGCTTTTTTTACTCAATTGCCAACTTTTCAAACATCCTCTTAGGCGGTAAGCTTATTTCTTACAATTTACTTTCAATAATTTAACTGATGTCCATAAACAAATATTTATGGTTATATAACTTTTAAAGCCTAAACTAATCAAAGGATTCTCATGGTTAAGTCTCTGGAAAACCTGGAACCTAAATTGCTGAAGCCAAGTGTAAAAGCGCCTATCAAAGAAACATTATTAACACCGCGGTTTTACACCACTGACTTTGAGGCTGCGGCGCAGTTGGATATTTCGGCGCAGGAGACTGAGTTACTGGCAATTGTAGAGGAGTTACGAGCAGATTATAATCGGCATCACTTTGTACGTGATGAAGAATTTCAGCAGTGTTGGGATCACATTGATGGCGAAACACGCCTCGCCTTTATTGACTTTCTGGAACGTTCTTGCACTTCAGAGTTTTCTGGATTTCTGCTGTTCAAAGAATTATCGCGCCGTCTGAAAAACCGCAATCCGATTTTAGCGGATGCCTTTAATTTTATGGCACGGGATGAAGCACGCCATGCGGGATTTTTGAATAAGTCAATGGCAGATTTTAATGTTTCCCTCGACTTAAGTTATTTAACCAAAAATCGTACTTATACCTTCTTTCCGCTAGAGTGGATTATTTACGCGGTTTACCTATCTGAAAAAATTGGCTACTGGCGTTATATCTTGATATATCGCCACATGGAAAAACATCCAGAACACCAAATTTACCCTCTATTTCGTAAGTTTGAGAGTTGGTGTCAGGATGAAAATCGACATGGAGATTTTTTCAAAGCGCTACTGCGATGTCTGCCGACAAGCCGCTCCGCGTCTACGCAACCTCAATTATGGAATAATTGGAGAGCTAGATTGTGGGTGCGTTTCTTTTTGCTGAGTGTGTTTGCTACCCACACTTTAACAGTATTTGAACGGGCAACGTTTTATCAATCCATTGGCATAGATCCGCGCGAATATAATACCAGAGTTATTCAAGAGACGAATAACACCGCCGCACGCGCATTTTCCTTGATTTTGGATACAAATCATCCCAAGTTTTTCCGGCGATTGGAACAGTGTTCTGAGCTTAATCTAAAACTAGCAGAGATTAACAACAGCGATCGCTCAAAAATTGTAAAATTCTGCCAAAAATTACCCCTGATAGCGTCCATAATTGGGCATTTATTGCAGACTTACTTAATCAAACCCGTTGATGCTGAATCATTGAGAGGAACAGTTCATTAACTATTAACTGTAAAACCTACAAATCTACCTTGGGAATCTCAATTTTTTTCTCTTTTCCTAAACCTATAACGAGTAGTTTTTGCTGGTGCTGAATTATTTTGCAGAATTGCGATTTCCCTCTGTGCATCTTGATAACTATCTTTTTCTCCTTGCTGTTGAAATAGTTTTGCGGCTTTTGTGAAATCTGCGATCGCTCCCTGTTTATTCTTTTGCTTGATGCGAATTACACCCCGATTATAATAGGCTAAGGCATTATTAGCATCAATGGCGATCGCTCGTGAGTAATCTTGATTTGCAGCTTTTTTATTTCCCAATTCGAGATAAGCATTACCACGGTTGTTATAAGCTGCTACATTATTAGGATCTAGTTTCAGTGCTTGGTTGTAATCTTCAATAGCGCCTTTATAATCTCCGAAAGAAAAGCTGTGAATACCCCTGTGGATGTAAGCAGCAATAAATTTCGGATCAATTTGTAAAATAGTATTGTAATCTTCAGTAGCTTCGAGTTTATCTCCCAGATCACTGTAAATATCACCACGATTAAGATAGGCTTCTATATATTTGGGATTGATGTTAATTGCGTCCGCATAATCTTTAAGTGCTGCATATTTTTGTTGATTAATAACTTGAGTTAAACCCCTTTGATAATAAGCTTTGGCATCACTAGGATTAATCTTAATTATTGTATTAAAATCTTGGATTGCTGCTTGTCTAAGTTTGAGACGACGGCGGAGAATTCCTCGCTGCAAATAGGCTTCGGTATACTGGGGTTTGAGAGCGATCGCTTTGCTAAAATCTCCAATTGCTCCTTTATTATCTTTAAGCTGAGTCCTAGCTATACCTCGCCCATAGTAAGCATAAGCATTCTCAGAATTTAACTTAATTGCTTGAGTATAGTCAGCGATCGCTTCTTTATATTTGCCTAATTCATAATAAGCAAATCCTCGATCAAAATAGGCATTAGCATCTTGAGGATTAAGCAAAATGGCTTGGCTAGAATCTGTTTGTGCTTGCTCATAATCTCCTAATCGATAATAAGCATCGCCTCGCCTATTATAAGCCTGAGCATTTTGTGGTTCTAATTTAATAGCCTGATTTAAATCTTCAATTGCTCCTTCATAGTTTCCTGCCTCATATTTATTTACTCCTTCTTGGTATGATGTCTGTTGAGCATTAATTACAGGTTTTGGCGGCCTCAATTGCCACGCTCCAACCCCAAGGGTAATACAGCCAGCTACCCCTGTCAGAACTAGCAATAATTTTTTCTGATGCTGTTTTTGGCGATCCTGCTGATGATTTGTTAACTTTTTCAGATCGTCTAAAACTTCAGTTGCATACTGGTAGCGCTGACGATAGTTAAAACGCACCATTTTATCAATAATTTTTGCTAACTTTCTGTTAATTTTTAAACTTTTGTTACGCCAAAGAATTTCACCTGTCAGCCTATTTTTCTGGCTTCGCAATTTAGATATTTGGTTTGTTGGTAAACCGATAAGTGCTGCGATCGCAACTATACCTAAAGTATATATATCACTATTGTATTTGAGGTTGCCCTTAACTTGTTCCATAGGCATATATTCAAGATGTTCAACGGTATTAGTGATAGCTTCATTAAAAGTACCAAAATTAACCAAAACTAGCTTTTTATCTGACTCTCGGCGAATAATATTTACTGGCTTAATATCCCGATGAATTACACCATAACTATGTAGAATCACCAAAATCTCTAATATCTCTGATAAAAGAATAATTACTTGGTCTTCCCTCAGAGGTTTTCCCTGGATAATTTCGTCGGTGAAAGGATTACCGGGTATGAATTCTTGGACTATATAGAATTCTTCATTTTCTTCAAAATGGGCAATTAGCTTCTGAATTTGGTTATGTTCCTGCCCTAGTTTTTCTAAAGTTGCTGCCTTACTGGCGAACAAGCGGCGCAGGATTGTTAAAGTTTGAGGATTGCTACTAGGAGGACGTAACTGCTTTATTATAAATTGGCTGCCAGGAAGATTAGCATCTTCAACTAAATAGGTTTTTCCCCTTGCATCATCATTCAAAACTTTTACTATTCGGTAATGCCCATCTAGTAAATGATTACTCATCAATATAAATATAGTCTGATAAATTGTTTAATTATAGCTTACGGATTATTACTGGTGATTTTAAAATATAAATATTTTTTTAAAATAAAAAAGTTAATGCCATTCTGGCACGTAGAAGTATTAATAATTAGCTAATACTACATATTGTTAGTAATATTTTTCTCTCATCGAAAGAATGTTACAAAGTTAATACGGTTATATATTACCAGACTTGAGTAAGATTTGTGCATTAAACTACACTTGGGAAAGGAGGTGAGTCGATAGTAAGGTTATTTTGATCCTGATTCTTCGGCAATCCTACTCATGACACTTAATTCTCAAATAGAGTAAAAAAATAGCAGTTTGAATTATCCAAAACCCCATATAGAAGATTGAAAATCAACATATTTGGGCGCAAAAAAGACCTGCTAGCTACTGCAAAGCGTCAATTGCTCAAGGCGCTCAATTGCCGCGATATAGCTGCCATTAAGAGCTTGATTGTAGAGTGGCAAACCATTCTGGGAGCGGAAAAGTTAACTAATTTGATTGTTAACGAGGTAATAATCGAATGCGATTCTGATAGCCACAGTTGGTTTTGTCAAATTTTTCTTGGACAAGCCCAATATGAACAGATCGCGGAAAAAGCCCAAAGTAACGTCTTTCAAATCTTATTGAGTGAAGGTTTGGAACCTGGCAAAGACTTTAGCTCTGGATTGGATGGCATAATGATTATAGGCGATCGCGCCCAGCAAATCTTACTTAGCCAAGTGCCACAAGAGCATCGGGCATCATTTGAGGCACAGTTAGAATCCTCGCTAGTCTTAGATCCAGTTACTACCATCGAACAGCAGTTAGGGTGTGCATTTTTTACCAATTTGACTGAGATTGCCATCCAACAGATGCAGGTATTGAGTAATTCCCAAGCTGCGGCTTATCTAGGAGTCCTGTTAGCTGGATTAGTGTCGCGTCATCCTCAACTTAAGGATGCGGACTTTCCCACACGATTTATTTTCAATACTCTCCAAGAACTGTCGCCGGAACGAGCAATGCTAATCTTGAACGATCCAGAGACAAATCCCCAGTTCGATGAAATTATGATCTTTCAGCATTTATTAGCAGCAATGGGAGATAAAGAATATCACCGCATTGCTGAGGAAGAAGATGGTATCAGTCTTGATCAACTTAAAAAACTTGATTTAGTTTGGTGTGGTGAACGCCGACTTTCAGAAATAGTAGCGATGATGGAAAAATGGCATTTCAGAAATAGATAATATAGCGGTTCTCGTTTACGTGAGGTACACCCGTAGAGGGACGGTATGCCGTGCCCCTACACCTTGGGATATAACGTTGTACCTCATCCGAATGGGAACCGCTATAAGCAATTCAAAATTCAAAATTTAGTTCTACGCTGGCACGACAAATTTCTCACTACCAGCCAGTCCAAAAGCAGTATGAATGGCTTGCAAAGCTTTAACACCTTGCTCTTGTGCCACGACACAACTAATTTTTATTTCTGAGGTGGCAATCATTTGAATATTAATTTGGTGTTGGGCTAGTGCTTCAAACATTTTAGCAGCAACACCTGGTTGTCCGAGCATACCTGCACCCACAATACTTACCTTAGCGATCGCATTATCTAAAACAACTTCACCCCATCCCAACTCTGTCGCTACTTGCGTGAGCATTTCTCTTGCACTTTCCCCATCCATCCGCGAAACTGTGAAGGCAATATCTCGCGTGGGAACACCATCAATTACCCGACAGCGCTGAGATTGGATAATCATGTCAACGCTAATATTATGTTGCGCCAACAGTCCAAACAGTTTCGCCGCCATCCCCGGACGATCTGGCAATTGGCGAATAGCCAGACGAGCTTGCTTTAAATCGAGGGCAACGCCGCAAACGGGAGGAGTAGAGACGCGATTAATCGCGTCTGTGAGCAGTTCTCCCCTACTCCCTGCCTCTATTTCAAAGGCGGTGCGGAGTGCGTTGACAGCGCGATCGCATTCGGCTGCATCGACTACACAACTGACTTTTATTTCGCTGGTGGAAATCATTTGGATGTTCACACCTGCTTCTGCTAAGGTGGCGAACATCTTCGCAGCCACACCAGGACGGCCAATCATTCCTGCGCCAGCGATGCTGACTTTGGCAATGTTATGTTCTACCATTACCTCCGCTTCGTCAAATTTGGGGTTAGATTGACTCCTGAGTGCTGGGGCGATCGCTGCTGCTACTGCTTCAGCCCGTCTTAATATTGGTGTGGTGACGGTAAAGGCAATATCATTACTGTTACCTTCATGAATTGACTGAATAATCAAATCTACGTCTACTTTTTGTCGGGCAATTTCGCCAAATAACCTTGCTGCTACCCCTGGGTTGTCGGGTACGCGCAACAAAGCCACCTTTGCTTGGTCAGTGTCAAATTCTACATGATCCACAGGACGGGCAATTTCTAGATTAATTAGCGATCGCCCTTGGCGTTTAGCTGATGTTACCCAAGTACCTGGGGCATCCGTCCAACTAGACCTGACCACTAGGGGAACGCCATAGTTACGAGCAATTTCCACAGCGCGGGGATGCAGCACTTTTGCCCCCAAGCTGGCTAATTCCAACATTTCATTGCAGGTAATTTCATCTATCAACTGAGCTTCGGCAACTAAGCGGGGGTCTGTAGTTAAAATCCCTGGAACATCGGTATAAATTTCGCAAAAATTCGCTCCTAATGCGGCTGCGATCGCCACTGCTGACGTGTCGGAACCACCACGCCCCAAAGTTGTAATTTCCATCTCTCCAGCGCTAGATGTGCCTTGGAAGCCAGCTACTACAACTACTTTACCTTCATTTATGTAGCGAGTTAGGCGAGTAGTTTCAATATGCAAAATCCGAGCGCGGCTGTGTTCAGCTTCGGTAACAATTCCTACCTGAGCGCCAGTCATGGAAATTGCAGGTTGTCCGAGTTCCTGCAAAGCCATAGTTAGTAAAGCGATCGTTACTTGTTCGCCAGTGGAAAGCAGCATATCCATTTCCCGGCGGTTAGGATTGGGAGAGATTTCATTAGCTAGTTTGACGAGTCCATCGGTGGTTTTGCCCATTGCCGAAACCACTACGACGATAGAGTTTCCAGCTTTAACCGTTTTGTAAACACGCTGGGCAACAGCTTGAATACGTTCGACTGAACCGACAGATGTACCACCGTATTTCTGAACTATGAGCGCCATAACTTTTGGTCAATCAATTGTGTCTGTTTTGCTCAATGCTCCCGCCAGGTTAGGAAGCCTTGAAGCTATTACATAGATATTTAGTTTACTAAACATCGTGCATAATACCGCATCATAATTGATTATTCAAAAACGACATCTTCGTAAAGTGCTGCCATTGTTTCCTCAAAATCCACGCTATTGAGTCGAAAAGATTTATGTTCTGCTGTATAGGATTGTAAAACCCACAGCCCTTGCTCATTGCGTCGAAAACACTCGACTCGTTGACGTTTTGTATTAATTAAAACATACTCTTGGAGACTTTCTAGTGTTTGATAATCGGCGAATTTGTCGCCCCGGTCAAAGCCTTCAGTAGAATTAGATAAAACTTCGATAATTAAACAGGGAAATCTTTTATAAGCTGGCGTTTCTTGATCTTGTTGGTCGCAAGTAACCATAACATCGGGATAATAAAAGCGATTCAGAGATTCAATTCGGGCTTTCATGTCAACGATATAAACACGACAACCAGAGCCGCGTACATGATTACGCAGGAGAGCAAACAGATTCCCAGCAATGGTAACGTGTGGGTCAAGCGCTCCAGCCATTGCGTAGATGTAGCCGTCGATGTATTCATGTTTGACAGGGTTTTCTTCCTCCATTTGGAGGTACTCTTCAGGAGTAAAGTAGTTTGGTTGGGGCGAGGCTATCATGGTTAAAACTTCAAGGTTTGAGTGATGCTGATTTCTAGGGTAGCGTTTAGTGTTGATTGAAGTTAGTTTTTGAGAGAGAATTTTATGCTAGGTCTAGACAGAATTACATTTGACCCTAGCGTGTTATTTTCCAGAAAGGCATAATCGTAAATCGTAATTGAGTAAAAATAAAATTACTGTAGGGAAAGCAGGATAAATAATGGGAAAATGACAATTAAAAAATACAATTATAAATAAAAATTCTTAAACTAGAACTCCATGACCAGATCATATCTGATTGTCATGCAGATGTGAATACAAGTACAGCAGAGTAATCATATACTGCAATTAAGTGTCGTTGGTGTGAGTAAGATGCTTTGAAGATAAAATGGCGATCGCATCTCAAACCAAGAGGAATATTGACATTAGAGATGGTGGCAGAGCAGTAAATCTTAAATGGACTACAGGGAAAACCAATGAGAGCAATCAAAATTATTGTTGAAAAACATAACGACGGTTACGTAGCCTATCCCTTGGGTATCAAAGGGGTTGTAGTTGGCGAAGGTGACAGTTATGAAGAAGCACTAGCTGATGTTAAATCTGCTATCCTCTGCCATATAGAGACATTTGGTGAAGAGGTTTTAGAAGAAGAATCACCAGTACTAGAAGCTTTTGTGGCGGAAGCTGAGGTTCCTATTTAATGGTTAAATTTCCAGTAGATGCACCTAAAGCTAAAGTAATTAAGACATTGGAATTTCTGGGATTTACTATTATTAGGGAGCGAGAGCATATTGTTATGGAGCGAGAAAACGAAGATGGAACAAAAAGTCCACTGACTATGCCTAACCACTCTCAAATTAAAGGTTCGACGTTGAGATCCATCTGTACTCAAGCGGGTATCTCAAGAGAGGATTTTTTGACTGCTTATGAGCAAATCTGAAAAGCTGCATTCCGTTTTCAATCAAAACACTCTAAAAAATACAGTCACAAATAAATTATTGAACTACGCGATCGCATCTCTCCAGACAAGTTTACCAATACGCGATTCGTGAAAACAAGATGATATGCGATCGCTCTTTAAACTTCTACTTTTTACCTCTGAACTCGGAACTTCGACCTTTGAACTCGGAACTTCGACCTTTTAGCTCGGAACTTCGACCTTTGAACTCGGAACTTCGACCTTTGAACTCGGAACTTCGACCTTTGAACTCGGAACTTCGACCTTTGAACTCGGAACTTCGACCTCAGAACTCGGAACTTCGACTTCAGAACTCGGAAGTTTGACCTTTTAGCTCGGAACTCCGAGATCAGAACTCGACACTTCAGTTTTATAGAGAAGATTGGGGTTTAGAGAATAGTTTTACACTACCCCAATGCCCCATGCCCCATGCTATTTAATGGCTAAATGTAGACCAAGAAAAGGATAAAATAGAATCAAACTTGAAGATTCAGATCATGAACACAACTATTATTGCCAAAGTGACGGTTGATGGAAAACTAGAAATTCCTCCAGAGGTTTTAGAAAAGCTTCAGCCTTAGAGGTTGTTTGAAAAGTATTTGGCTATGATTTTAGGCACTTAGAGATCCCCCCTAGCCCCCCTTAAAAAGGGGGGAACCGGAATCAAAGTCCCCCTTTTTAAGGGGAGCCACTGCGTTGGGCGGGTTTCCCGACTTGAAGCACGTGGCGTGGATTTAGGGGGATCTGAAATATTTTGCTACCAACGAGAGGACTTTTCAAACATCCTCTTATACAGAATATGAAGTCTCTGTTACCGAAGATGAAATTGTGTTTAAAAAAACAAAAATAGATTTAACACTAAAAGCATTAAGACAACAAGTAACACAGGCTGGTTCAGATCCAAATCAACCAACTCTCGAAGAAATTAGTCAAATAGTTAACGAAGTTAGGCAAGAACTTTGGACTAAGCGATCGCATCTCTCCAGACAAGCTTACCAATAAGCGATTCGTGAAACCAAGATGATATGCGATCGCTCTTCAAACTTCTACTTTTTACCTCTGAACTCGGAACTTCGACCTTTGAACTCGGAACTTCGACCTTTGAACTCGGAACTTCGACTTTTGAACTCGGAACTCCGACCTTTGAACTCGGAACTTCGACCTTTGAACTCGGAACTTCGAG
>Ga0105046_10019051_pt1 | contig 10423 bp, 8 predicted proteins | sample MAT03_FD_78385 | JGI IMG/M metagenome (GOLD analysis project Ga0105046, IMG submission 78385) | Freshwater microbial communities from Lake Fryxell liftoff mats and glacier meltwater in Antarctica - MAT-03 (megahit assembly) | ecosystem: Environmental > Aquatic > Freshwater > Ice > Liftoff... | reverse complement strand
CTTCGGATTACAGCGGGGATTACCGTGTTAATCTATGCGTTGTTTGCGACATTGGCGCATGGCAATCTTTGGTGGTGGATCACCGTGCTGCCGGTGGCGGCGGGGCTGTGGCGTTATTTGCAATTGATCGCTCGTGAAAATACCGGGCGTTCGCCGGAGTTGTTTCTGTTTTCCGATCGATGGCTGCAAGGGGCCATTCTGATTTGGGTGGTGCTTTGCTTTGTCGTGCGGTATCAGCCGGGGCTTTTCCATGGTTAAACTTGGCACATTATTTACCCGGATCGTCGCAGCCCCCTGGTCGGGAGCAGACTCAGTGCGTGAAATCGTGGCAGCCAGCGAAGGCGGGGCACGGACTTACGCGGCGATTCGATTCAAAATTATCCCGCCGGAACTGCTGCGATTGATCGCGGAATTTCTGCCGAGGCAGGGGGCTTGTTTGGATGTGGGGTGCGGTTTCGGTCTGTTCAGTGCGTGGATGTCGAAGGAACAACCCGATGCGCAATGGCTCGGCGTCGATCTGGATGAGCAACGCATCGCGACGGCGAAGGGGCTTGCGGCAAGACTGCAATTAACGCGTTGCGATTTTGAAGTGGCGGATCTCCGGGTGTGGCGACCCATGCGACCGTTTGATTCGGCGCTCTGCTTGGATTGTTTGCATCATTTGCCGGAACCCGCCGCAGATGAATTGCTCGCGGCCGTGCATGCGCGTCTGGCACCCGGTGGCGTGTTGGTGTTGAAAGAAATCGCAGCATCCCCTTGGTGGCGGGCGACGTGGACCTTTCTGCTCGATCAAGTGACGGCGTTTGGCCAAGCGGTGGTTTATCGCGACGGCGCGATATGGAAAGAAAAGCTGGAGGCAGCGGGTTTCACGGACGTGCGCGTGATTCCGTGGCGGCATTGGCTGCCGTATCCTCATCTGTTGGTGGTGGGGAAGAAGGGTTGAAGCTGGAAAAACGCGGGTCACCATTTTTCTTTGCTGAATTTTGACGACTGCATGAAAGTCTTGTGCATGGAACGAAGCGAGCGTCGCACAATATTGGCCATGGCGGGAGTGCTTGTCGCTGCGGCTTTATTGGTGGTGTTGAGTTGGAGCCATGTGATGTATTGGCCGGACTCCGACAGCTATTGGGAGGCTTTGGTGCACGGACGATTTGTGGCGCATTCGCCGGGGTATTGGCTGTTTTTGCAAATTGCACGGGTGGGTTGGGCGATTACGGGTGACCCCTTTTACGGGCTGCAGTTGATCAGTGCATTTTTTGTAATACTCGCTGTTGGTCTGGTCGCGTGGTTGACCTGGAAAATTCCAGCGGGCAGGGCGAGGTCACCGATCTTCGCGCTTTACGTGTTTTCGCCAGCGGTGCTGCTTTTGGCCGGGACGGCAACCTCACATTCGACGGACTTTTTTATTGGCGCTTTGATGGCCGTGCTTTTGTTGTCGGACGGTTGGCGCAAAGGCACAGCGTCGGCGATTCTATGTTTTGGAGCGACGCTTGGGTTGGCGGGCGGACTGCGTTCAGCGACCTTGTTGCTTTGGGTTCCGTTGGGAGTGGTAGCCATGATTCGCTTTTGGAAACGCCCCACGTTCTGGGTGGCCACCGTGCTTGGGATCGCGATCACGGGGGGGACCATGGCCTGTGCCATTCATGCTTATGGCGGGATTGAAGGATTTCGGGCAGCGACCGAAAGGCTTCACACGATTAATGCATCATCCAGTATTTTACACAGCGGATTGATTCCCAGTTCAATGTATAATTTTGCCAGATCTGCCTTCATCATCGCCTGGGGGATGGGGCCTTTATGGTTGCTGATGATTTTGGCAGGACGCGGGCTTTGGAAAAAGGTCTGGGAAGAGGATCGCGTGGTGCTGCTTCCTCTCCTGGCGAGTATTCCTGGTCCGGTTTTTGTCATGTTGTTTTATTTTGGCTGTCACCCGGGCTATCTCGGTCCTTTGTTGGGCACGAGTGTTGGTCTGATGTTATTGCTGGCCTCCAAATCCGATGCGACGGGTCAAACGCGCCTGCGTAATTTCGGCACGGTGCTGGCGGCAATCCCCTTGCTGATGTTTCTCCTGATGAAACCGATCGAACCCGTGACACGTCCTTGGCACGCCGTGGCGAATTCCCTGCTTTTGCAATACGGCATGGATGCCACCAAACGCTCCGTGTATTTTTCCACCTCCGAATGGTTGCTGGACGCAAAGCTGGAAAAATGGATCCCACCGGGGCGGGTCGAGGAAATCGAAGAACTTCGAAAGAAGCGTGAGACTGAATAGCGATGCTTTGACGCTCGCCTGCGGGGTTTGCGTAACGTTAAACAAGCGATGTGCGGATTTCAGTGGTGACCCCCAGCTTTCAACAGGCGCTCTATTTGCCAGAGACGCTGGCCTCCGTGCGTGCGGCGGCTGAGGCTGCTCCAGAGCATGAAGTTGAGCATTGGGTGATTGATGCCGGATCGACCGATGGCACGCGCGATATCTTGCGGGGACAACATTTCGCTCAATGGATTTCCGAGACCGATCAAGGGCAATCGGATGCGGTGAACAAAGGGTGGGCACGTTCTACCGGCGAGGTGCTCTGTTTTTTATGCAGCGACGATCTTTGGGAAACAGACACCGTGCGATTGGTTGCCGAGGCGTTTTTGAAGCATGCAGAAGTCGATCTTGTTTATGGCGACTACGCGTTTTTGGAAGGAGACAGTGGATGGAGACGTCCGAAGCTTGCCGGCGCATTTTCGGTGGAGCGATTGTTTGTGCATAATTTCCTTTCGCAACCCGCGACATTCATGAGGAGACAAGTTTACGAGCAATTTGGAGGCTTGGACATGACTCTGCGATATTGTATGGATCATGAATATTGGCTGCGGATCGCGCGCGACACGCGTTGGCATTACATCGAATCTCCGCTAGCGGTGATGCGCATGCATGGCGACGCGAAAACCACTGCGAAACTTGCCGAAGCATGGGAGGAGACGGCGAAAATGGCAGATCGATATGGCATTGGCCCGGCCTTTCGGCGCAAGGCAATTTGGATGCGCTTTTTGGGGCAGCCATTGTTTCGATTGCGGCGGCGGATTTATGGGATGTTTGGGAAAATGCAGAAGAGGCGAAATCCTTGATGAACATAGAAAAACCACGTCTTCTTGTTTTGGAATGGCATCATTTGGGCGATGCCGTGATGAGCTTTCCGTTTATACGCGGTGCGGCGGATCGTTACGAAGTGCATGTGGCCTGTCGTCCGCATGCAGCGGAGGTTTTTCATTTGCTCTTGCCACCGGAGCAAGTGCACGGGATTGCCCCGCCATGGTTGGGGGGAGGAACGCGTGAGTTGCCGAATTTGTGGCGGCTGCTAAGAGGGTTTGACGGGTTGGTGACGAGCTGGGCGGATGCGCGGGTTGGTGTTTTGATGCGGCTCGCGGGTTGCCGTTTACGGGTTGGGTTGTCGATGACGAAAGGGAACTACCTTGGCGTGGGTATTCCGTGGCGGAATAGGCTTTTGAAGAACGGAACACGCCTGGAATGGTGCGCCCGGAAAATACTCGGACCGCTTTACACGCATGAGATTTCACGCAGAGATCCGATGCAGCATCGGCTGGAAGATTGGAACATGGTTGCACGCGCTTTGGATGTTTCGCCGAACGAAGTGCGGCCTTGGATCTCCACGAAAGAATCCGGACCGCGCCATGGCGTGCTGATTTGTTGCGGTGCCAGGAGTTTGGATCGGGATTGGACGGGCAACCATGCCAGGGAACTCAAAGCCGCTTTTGGCCTGGGGGTGGAAGTGCGCGTGGTTTGTGGTCCTGAAGATCGCCTGCCGGATGGTGTCGATGCTGAGCGTTGTAACAATGCGGAGCAACTATGCGCCGCTATTTCCCGGTGCGAACTGGCCATTTGTAATGACAGTTTTGCCGCGCATTTAGCTTTTGCCATGGGAAAACGCGTGCTCACGATTTTTGGTCCGGGTAGTCCTGCGTGGTTTGCACCTGGTGGGGACATGGCGGGAGCAATTAGCGATCCCGGATGCCCGCACCACCCTTGTCTGGATGTCTGTCGGATGCCGTCGCTCATATGTTTTGCCGCGATAACTCCAGAGATGGTGGTGGAGCGGGCTGGAGTTTTTTTGCGCACCATCCAGTCGGAGTAAATTTCGCGCGTCAAAGGACACTCTTCAAACGTATCCTAACATGCGCTTTTTCTATCATCCTGATTATCATTTGCCTTTGCCTGAGGGGCATCCGTTTCCGATGGAGAAATTCACTGAGGCGCATGCGATGCTTGCACAAGGCGGGTTTTTGCGGGATTTGGAAATGGTGGAGCCGTGTGATGAAGCGCGTTTAATGCGTGTGCATACAGCAGACTATCTGGACCGTCTTCGGCTCGGTAATATTGATGGCGTGGAGAAATCACGGCTTGGTTTGCCTCCGGGTGAACCTTTGTATCGACGCAGCGCGCTGGAGGTGGAAGGCACACGGCGGGCCTTGTTTGCCGCGTTGGAAGATGGAATCGCAGCGAATCTTGCGGGGGGGACGCACCATGCGTTTGCGGATCGCGGGGAGGGGTTTTGTGTGTTAAACGACGTCGCAGTGAGCGTGCGCGATCTCCATGCGGTGGATGCGAAACTGCGCGTTTTCATTTTGGATACCGACGCGCATCAGGGGAATGGCACCAACGCGTTGCTTGGAGAAGACGAGCGGATTTTTACCTGCGATTTGCATGTGGGAGCGAATTATCCATCGCGGAAAATCGCCGCATCACTTGATTTACCAATGCCGCGTTTTGTGGGGGATGACCTGTGGCTGGAGACCATGAGGAAACACGCGTTTCCAGCGCTACGCAGTTTCCGCCCGGATTTGGTTGTCTGGATTTCTGGCGCGGATCCGCATTGCAATGATCGCTTTGGTCAGATGCAACTTTCCTTAAAAGCCATGATGACGCGAGACCGCGAAGTGGTGGGGTTTGTGCGGGAAGCAGGCTGGCCGCTCGCGATCTTGTATGGCGGTGGTTACAATCGCACACCGGGATGGACGGCGAAGTTACATGCACTTACGATTCGTGCGGCGCTTACTGGGAGCGGTGATTAACTTCACGGCATTTGCGTCAATCGTTTACGTTTCAGCTTTCTCGCCAGCAGTACCAGCACCAGGCCCACACTAGCGACTCCAGCGCTGAGGCCCACGATGAGAAGTCTACCTCCGGCGTCGTTCGGTACCAGGATCAGTGCTAGAAATCCACCCGCCAGGATCAAGGTCAATCGGCCAATGGTGAGCAACTGGTCTTCATCATTTCCATGCCCGATCTCTTCTTCGAAGTTCACTGGTGTGCGCATTTTTTTATAGAAACCAACCGTCTTCGCAGTGTCCTCAGGACTCTCCAGTTTTTTGAAAAGGTAGCTCAACACAAAGCCTGAAACCGTGCAGGCCGCGATCAAAATGACGCGATCTGCAAAATCGAGTTTGATGCCCAGCCAATTTTCCACCACCGGCTGCATGAGCCACGGCAGGATCAAGCCGGAGCCCATGGAGAAAATTACGCAGGTCCGGGGTGCGCTCCGAATGAAAAGCGCCAGCAGCAGCGGTAACGAAATCGGGAACTGCACACGGGCAGCGAATCCCAGCAACAATTCAAAAAGCCCTTTGTCTTTTGCTGTGGAAAGATAAAGAGAAAGCCCGATTACAAAAATGCATAGCAATACTGAAACAGATCGCGCCATTTTCAATTCCTGAAGGCCGTTGAGTCCGGGTTTCTTCATGAGATGCCGGATCGGCGGCACGACATTGCGAACGATGACCCCAGAATTGCTGTTTAACCCCGTATCCATGGAACTTGCGGTGGCCGAAAACATGGCCACGATCACCAGACCCATCATTCCAGCGGGAAGCAGATTTTTGCACGCCACAACGTAGGCTGCTTCGACGGGTTTCGCGATGAGTCCTGTGTAATTCGCGATCTGATCGGCGTAGAGAATTTTCGATGTGAAGGTCGGAATAATAAAAAACGCGAGACTGAATAGCCCGATGGCAGTCATAAACAAGGCCGCTTTTTTCGCTTCTGGACCATCTTTCGCGGTGAAAAAACGGGAGGCCCAACCGAGTTGTAATTGTGCGACAAATTGCAGCGCAAAAACCGCAAAGATCCATTTCCAGGTGTAAGCCCCGTCGCGAAATGAGCCGTTCTCGTGCACAACGGTCAAAAGCCCCGCATCGCCGGCCTGCATAAAAAAGTCACCGATGCTTTCGAATTTCAACAGGCACAAAATGCTCACCAGAATCATCACTGGATACATGGTCAGACTTTGCAGGAAATCCGTCGCCATCACCGCCCATTTCCCGCCGGACACGGAATAAATGCCGACAACAATTCCAAGCACCAAAACCACTATCCATAACGGAAATCCAAAAACGGCGCTCACAAAAATCCCGAGGCCCAACAACTGGAAAGCCCCGTAGATCGGCTGCATGATCATATTCAAATAGGCAAACACCTGCTGCGTCACTGGACCGAAGCGTTCGCGGATCACCTCCGGTCCGGTTACTGCGCGGGTCTGGCGAAACCATGCGGCCAGGAAAGTCCCCAAAATCAACCCGGTGAAGACCTGAGCGACATTTGCTGATAAGGGAGAAAGACCCGCTTCAAAAATGGCCCCGGTCGAAGCAGTGAAGACACTGGCGCTGGTCATGCTCATCATGAGGCTCGGTCCCATCAACCACCAAGTGCTCCGTGCGCCGCTGCGGAAGTAGTCGTCGGAGTTGGTGTTAAAGCGCTTCATGACAACTCCCACCGCCGCCATAAAAGCCAAATAAACGCCGACGACAATATATTCAGTGAGATGTTCCATGAAAAAAAGGGGAGTTTTTGAAGCTGGCGATATACACAAAGGTTTGACAAGTTGGAAAATCAAATAATTGATAGTTGGGTATGAATTCCTCCAGCCGTCCGAATATTTTGTTTGTATTCACCGATCAACAAACCTTGCGCGCCATGGGTGCGGTCGGAAATCCCTGGTTAAAAACGCCAAACATGGACCGGCTCGCGAGGGAAGGCGTGCGCTTCGCGAAATCTTACTGCGCTTCGCCGGTCTGCGGTCCTTCGCGTGCCTCCATCGCCACGGGACGTCTGCCGCACGAACACCGTCTCATTTATAATCACGACGCACGATTTAAGAACGCGGATGCCGAACGGTTACCTACAGTTGGTGACTATCTTCGTGAAGCGGGTTACGAGGCTTATTGGATTGGAAAATGGCATGTGGATGAATTCTATCCGAATCACGACGAGCGCCTTCACGGATTGGATTTTCTACCCATCACTTTCACAGGTTTTAATGGGCTTGGGGTTGTGGTGGATGAACCGGTGACAAAGCGCACGTTAGAGTTTCTGGATGATGCCCCCACGACTCCCTGGTTTCTTGGGGTGTCGTGGCATAATCCGCACGATATTTGTTATTGGATCGCCGAGGAATACCGCGATCAATTAGATGCGTTTATAGGGGAGGGGGAATTGCCACCGCTTCCCGATAATTTTGCCATCTCGGAAGATGAGCCCGGCTATTTTCAAATTTGTCGGGAGCGAAAGCAGTATGGTGCGGAAATGCAGCGCACGATGGAGTGGAGCGAAACGCAGTGGCGCGAATACCTGCGGGCTTACTATCGACTGACCGAGTTGGCGGATGTGGAGTTGGGCAAGGTGCTGGATGCTCTCGACCGCAATGGTTTGGCTGAGAACACGCTGGTGGTTTTTACCAGTGATCACGGGGAAGGTTGTGGCGCGCACAAGCTGGTTGCGAAGTTAAGTCCCTATGAAGAGGCCGCCTCTGTGCCTCTGATTGCGCGACTACCCGGGCGTATCCCTGCCGGGCAGATCTGCCACACGCATGTGGCTTCGGGCATCGATCTAACGCCGACTTTTTGCGACTATGCAGGAGCGAAGATTCCTTCTGAATTGCCGGGCGTGAGCCTGCGCGGGGTGTTGGAGCAACCGGAGAGCGAAGGACGTCCTTTCGCCATGGTCCAGGTCGAAGCGGATCCGCAGCAGCATGCGGTGACAGCAAGGGCCTTGTGCGCGGCGGATTATAAATATATGAAATTTTCGGTGGGCGAACCGCGTGAAGCGCTTTACGACCTGCGTTCGGATCCGGGCGAAACGCGCAACCTGGCAACGGATCCCGGGCAGGTCGAGGTGCTCACAAAATACGCGACGCTCTTTGATGAATGGCAGAAAATGGTCTCAGATCCCTTCCCTGGTCAAGGTTAATACCGTTCAATAAAAGTTCAGCTTTGCATAAATCAAATTTTTGATTAGAACATGCGAAATGCCGTCTTTGCGTGATGTGGCCGAAAAATTAGATGTCTCCATTTCTTTGGTTTCAAAGGTCCTGAATGATCGCCTTGGAACCACCGGGGTTCGAAAGGATTTGATCGCAAAAATCCGCCTGACAGCGGCGGAGATGGGCTACCGCAAGAACTTCAGCGCCCTCTCCTTGTTGGCCAAACGCCAGAATTCTCTCGCTGTGTTCATCCACTCCTCTGGGGCCCATGGTAGCGGCTTGGTGGAGAAAGTGCTCGACGGCATTTCGCAGGCGACAGCCGCCCGCTCGCAACGGATCAATCTGGAATTCTTCGAAAATGCGGAGCATTTCCGCAGCAAACGAGGTTCTCTACACGGGGGCCTGGTGGATGGACTCATCGTGGGTGGCGTGAGTCACCCCGATTTAATCGAAGACTTTCTTGAGATTCAGCGGGTCGATATACCAGTCGTTACCATTTATAATGAGGCGATTCATCCTGATTTGGTTAACATCGGAATCTATCATGAGGACGTCTCCGAGGCCGCGACCACTCACCTGATCGAGCAGGGGTGTCGCAATATCCTGCATCTCTCGGTGCTCCCGCAGCGCACGGCGGGTTATGTGCGCGCACTGGATAAAGCGGGAATCCCATTTCGAGCGGAATTGGTGGAAACCATGGCGGCACCCGATGGATTTCTCGCAGCTGCGGGTGAGGCTGCGGTGACCAAATTTTTAGCAAATGGAATCGCAATTGATGGGATCAGCGCGCAAAGCGACACCCAGGCCGCTGGAGCGGTGACCGCGCTCACACGCAAAGGTTTGCGAGTGCCGGAGGATGTGAAAGTGATTGGCATCGACAACGCGCCGTTTACCAAATTTTGGAGTGTGCCATTGAGCAGCGTTTCGCAGCGTTTCGTGGACCGCGGTCAATGCGCAGTGGAAACGCTCAACGATATTTTCGAAGAAAAAGAAGTGACTGTTAGCTACTGGGAACCCAGGGTGCACAAGCGGGCTTCCACGGGTTTTTAGTCCAAAGTTTCTAGCTTGCAGGCGCTAAGAGTCGCGTTGCCTTTTACTTCTGATCTCACCGCAGGATCAACCGTGCACGCGCGCGCCAACTTTTAAGCGGAGGCCGTTCAAACGAATAAATCCGGTGGCATCACTTTGGTCATACGCCTGGGTTGGATCGGCTTCCATGGTCGCGATGTGTGGATCGTAAAGGCTCAGCGGGCTTCTGCGCCCGGCGGACATGATGTTGCCTTTGTAAAGTTTCATGCGCACTTCGCCGGTGACGTTTTTTTGCGTTTCGGTGACAAGTGCCTGGATGGCTTCGCGTTCGGGTGCAAACCAGAAGCCATTGTAAACGAGCGTGCTGTATTTGGGAATGAGTCCGTCGCGCAAATGCATGACTTCGCGATCCATCGTGATCGATTCCATTTGCCGATGGGCCGCGTGCAGGATCGCGCCGCCTGGGGTTTCGTAAATGCCGCGGCTTTTCATGCCAACAAACCGATTTTCTACCATATCCACGCGTCCCACGCCGTGTTTGCCGCCAATGGCATTGAGCAGCCGCATGATGCCAAGCGGGGTGAGGAGAATGTATTCGCCCTCAGTGCCGGTGACCAAATGCCGGATGCCGAGCTGACCGATCAATTCGTCGATTCCATCGAATTGCAAACCTGTGCAAAGTCCTTTTTCAAATTGTAGCAGCACATAAGCGGGCGCATCTGGCGCGTCTTCGGGCGCGACGCTAAGCACATACATGCCGCGGGCTTCGAGAGTCGTGGCGTCATACCAGGGATCCTCGAGGATCCCGCTCTCAAAGCTGATGTGTAGAAGATTGCGATCCATGGAGTAGGATTTTTTCATAGAGGCGGCCACGGGAATACCGTGCGCTTCCGCGAACGCGATCATTTCCGTGCGACCCGGGAATTCATTGCGAAAACGTTCCTGCCGCCAGGGCGCGATAATCTCCAGTTCGGGCGCGAGCGCCGCCGTGGTGAGTTCAAAACGCACTTGATCGTTGCCTTTGCCGGTGGCGCCGTGGGCAATAGCGGTTGCGCCTTCCTTGCGGGCGATTTCGACCATGCGCTTGGCGATCAATGGCCGTGCGATGCTGGTCCCCAAAAAATATTGTCCTTCGT
>Ga0105046_10019049_pt1 | contig 10424 bp, 11 predicted proteins | sample MAT03_FD_78385 | JGI IMG/M metagenome (GOLD analysis project Ga0105046, IMG submission 78385) | Freshwater microbial communities from Lake Fryxell liftoff mats and glacier meltwater in Antarctica - MAT-03 (megahit assembly) | ecosystem: Environmental > Aquatic > Freshwater > Ice > Liftoff... | reverse complement strand
GGGATGATCCCGCCGGAGTCGCTCATCCCGTTCGGGGTGGAGTTGAAAGAAGCCCGCGACGGGTTCGCCAAGTGGCTCGTCGGCCTGTGGTTCGCTCCCCGCCAACTTCGCGCCGTTTCCCAACTCGGCCAACTCACCGGCGTGTATCTGCCGTACTGGACCTACGACGCCCAGACCGTCACCTTTTACGACGGCGAGCGCGGCGACGACTACTACACCACCGAAAGTTACACCACCCGCAACGCCCAGGGAGAGAGCGTCACCTCGACCCGGCAAGTGCGGCACACCCGCTGGTATCCGGTGTCCGGCGACGTGGCCCACTTCTTCGACGATGTCCTCGTCCCGGCGTCGCACAGCGTGCCCGGCGACCTGCTCGCCCGCTCCGCCCCGTGGCCGCTGGCGAAGTTGGAGCCGTTCCGCCCGGACTACCTGAGCGGGTTCCGCGCCGAGCGGTACGCGGTCGGGCTGAAGGACGGATTGAAGAACGCCAAGCGGGTGATGCAGCCGACCATCGACCAACTGGTGCGGCAGGACATCGGCGGCGACCATCAGCGGGTGCGGTCGCAGAAGACCCGCTACTCGGCGGTCACGTTCAAGCCGCTGCTGCTGCCGTTCTGGGTGGCCGTGTATCGCTACCACGACAAGACGTATCAGGTATTGGTGAACGGCCACACGGGGAAGGTGTCCGGCTACCGGCCGTACAGTTGGATGAAGATCGTGCGGTTCATCGTGCTGATTCTGTTGGCCATCGGCGGCATCGCGTGGCTGGTGCTGTGGCTGCGGGGGTGAAGTCCGAGCCGGACGCGTGAGCGACGGTCTTAAAGTCCCGTCGCTCACGCGTCCGGCTCGGATGAAGACCGTCGCTCACGCATCCGGCTCGGATGAAGACCGTCGCTCGCGCGTCCGGCTCGGATCATTTCCCTATCCTGACTCCCATGAGCGTTCCCCCCATTTCCGTTGGGCCGCACCGCGTGGGCGACGGCTGTCCGCTGTTGTGGATCGCCGGGCCGTGCGTGATCGAGAGCCGCGACCACTGCCTCGGCGTCGCCGAGCAACTGCGCGGCATCGCGGATCGCCTTTCCGTGCCGCTCGTCTTCAAAGCCTCCTTCGACAAGGCCAACCGCAGTTCGGGTAAGTCCTTTCGCGGCGTCGGGCTAGACGCGGGGCTGAAAATCCTCGACGAAATCCGCGTCGCGTTCGCGGTGCCCGTCACCACCGACGTTCACGAGATCGGGCAAGTCACGGCCGTGGCCGAGGTGTGCGAAGTGCTGCAAATCCCCGCGTTTCTCGCACGACAGACGGACTTGATCGAAGCCGCCGGACGAACCGGCCGGGTGGTGAACGTGAAGAAGGGGCAGTTCATGGCCCCGTGGGACATGCGGAACGTGGTGGCGAAGCTGGCCGAGGCGGGCAACCGGCGGGCGCTACTCACCGAGCGGGGCACGACGTTCGGCTACGGCCTGCTGGTGAACGACATGCGCGGCATCCCGTGGATGCGGGAAACCGGCGCGCCGGTGATCTTCGACGGCACGCACAGCGTACAGACTCCGGGGGCGCTGGGGGACCGCACCGGCGGCGACCGGCGGATGGTGCCCCCGCTGGTGCGGGCGGCGGTGGCGGCCGGGGCGGACGGCGTGTTCGTCGAGTGCCACCCGGACCCGGACGCCGCGCCGAGCGACGGCCCGAACATGCTGCCGCTGGCCGACGTGCCGGCCCTCATCGCCGTCTGCCTCCGCCTCCGCGCCGCCCTCGCCGACTCCGCCCCTGGGGATCAGCCGTCATGACGTTTCGCTCGTGGATGCTCGCGGTCGGGTTGCTCGCCGTCCCGTTGGTCGGCGGGTGCGGCCGATCCGCGCCGACGACTGTCGCCCCGTCGGCCGAGCGGGAGCCGGAAAACCCGTGGGGGAAAGCCGTCACCGCCCTGCGAAAGGACACGGACGCGGGCACCTGCCGGCGGGTGCTGGCGGACCTGAGTACCGCCGGCGTGGGGCCGGGCGGGTCCGCTCTCCCCGCGATGTCGGACGCCGAACAAGGTGCGGCGAAAACGGCGCTCGGCCTGACCGACGACGAGTTGAAGGAAGTCACCGGGGCCGCATACACCGGTCTGGACGCGGCGTACTTGGCCGAGTGCTTCTACCTGCGCGACGTGGGAAGCACCCTGGACGCGGGCAAACTGGCCCCGGCCGCGAAGGCCGCGCGGGCGCTCGCGTGGGTGTGCCGCCAGGTGCAATTGGTGCCGGTCGCCACGGTGGTGCCCGCGCCGGCGTCGTACACCCTCCGGCGGGGCAGCGGGGGCGGACTGGACCGCGCCACCGTGTTCGCGGCGGTCTGCCAACAACTCGGCCTGGACGCCGTCCTCGTCGGCACGCCCGCCGCCAACAACTGGCCGCCGGCCAATCCGCCCGAAGGAAAGCCGATGCCGGAACCGTTCTGGGCGGTGGGCGTCCGCAACGGCACGACGCTGATGCTGTTCGACCCGCGGCGCGGGGTGCCCCTGCCCGGCCCGGCGGCGGACAAGCCGGCCACCCTCGCCGAAGTGAAGGCGAACCCGGACTTGCTCAAGCCGTGGGCGACCGACGGCAAAGTCACGCTGCCGACGGCGGACGAAATCAAGGCGTCGGTCGTGTTCCCGACCGTGCCGCTGTCGGCCGTGTCGGCGCGGATGGCGACGTTTCAGATCGGGGCCGGGGACGAGTTGGGCGTCCGGGTGGCGGTGGACGTGGCGGCCCTGGCGAAGGCGATTCGAGCGTGTGGCGAGGAGTTGACCCCTTGGGCACCGCCGGGGTACGTCCTCACCCCGCTGCGGAGTTTGCGGGAGTATGTGCCGGTGGCCGACGGGGGCAACGGCGACCCGGCGCAGTCGCCCTGGCTGGCGGACTACTTCCGCGCGCAGCTGCCGACGTTCGACCCCGCCCCGGCCGGCAGTGAAATCGGGTTCACGGATCGATACCTGTACACCCTCCGCGCGGCGTACGTTCGGGCGGTGATCGAGACCGGCCCGCGCGAGAAACTTCAGCGGGGGCAGTACCTGGACGCCGCGCGACTGCTGGTGAAACAGCGGGACGAGTACCGCGCCCTGGCGGAGCAGTCCCGCGACCCCGCCCGCCGCGCCGCGGCGACCGGATGGGTCACCGACCTGAACGACCTTTACCAGAAACTGCGGGTCGCCAAACTGGACGCCGGGTCGGACACGGCCCGCCAACTGGAAGCGGACGTCCGCAAGAAGTGGGAAGACAAAGCCGTTTCCGCCCTGGTGTTCGCGGCGGTGGCCGACCCCATTTTCAATGAGGCGACGTACCTGCTCGCCCTGACCAAGCACGAGCAGGCCGAACGGGCGAAGGCGGCCGGCGCGCCCGACGCCCAGGCCAAGTGGCGGGAGGCCAACAGTTGGTGGCAGCGGTACCTGCCGTTGGCCGCCGCGCAGGACAAATCGTTCCCCGGCCGGGCCGCCCACGCGACGGCGCTGGCCGCCCGCGCCGCCACCTTCCAGTAATCGGCACCGAGGAGGTGGTGATGCGGGCGCGACTGTTTCCCCTGGACGGCGGGCCGCCGGTCGAACTGACCAAGGACATCACCCTCGTCGGCCGGGGCGACGACTGCGAATTGCGGATCGAACACAAGAGCGTGTCCAAACGGCATTGCGTGCTGGTGAAGACGGACGGGCTGATCCTGATCCGCGACTTGGGTAGCACCAACGGCACCCGCGTGAATGGTCAGCAAGTCCGCCGCGCCGCCCTGCTGCCGAACGACACCCTGTCCGTGGCCAACTTCCGTTACGCGGTGAAGTTGGGCGACGGCCCGGCCCCACCCCCCGCCGTCAACCCACTCCCGGACGCGGCCCCGGCGTGAGGCGGCTTCCGGCGGATGCGCTCGGCGTCCTCGTGGGCGGCGGTGATCCGCGCCCGCAAGTCGGTCAGGATGGCATCCCGGTCCATGCCCTTGTAAAAGCCGGGCGGCAGCGGTTCGCCGAACGAGACGCCGATCGACCCGCCGTTGTCCGCCAGGAACGGCGGCGCGGGCTTCGGCCGCTTGGCCGTGCGCGGCCACACGGCGAACGCCCCGGCCACCCCGCACGGCAAGATCACGGCGTCGGTCTTCTTCAGAATCAGCGTGATGCCGGCCTTCATCTCTTGCACCGTGCCGTCGTGCGTCCGCTCGCCTTCGGGGAACATCAGCACGGCCCGGCCGAGGGCCAGTTGGTCGAGGACCGTTTGCAACCCCTCGCGGCCGTACCCGCGGTCGATGGGCACCGCCCCCCACGAGCGGATGACGGCGGCGAAAAGGCGGTTCTTGAACAGGCTGCTTCGCGCTAGATACGTCAGCGGGCGGGACGCGGCCAGCCCGATGAACAGCGGGTCGATGAACGACTGGTGGTTCGACACGATGAGCAGCGGGCCGGTTTCGGGGCAGTGCCGCCACCCACCCCGCCGATACCCCCAGCCGAGGGTGAACGCCGCCCACGCGGACCAGTAGGAGGCGTAATACTGGAACCGCTCCAGCGCGCGGGCGATTAGCGACATTCGGCCACCTTGGTGAGCATGAACGCGAGGATGCCGCCCAGGTCCATCACGGCGGTGTCGATGGCATGGGCTGACGGGTGCGGGTAGAGCGGGCCGTGTTCGCGGGTCTTGTCTCGCTCGTCGCGCTTCTCCAAGTCCTTCACGATGTCGGCCAACGCGCCGCCCCGTTGGAACTGCCTGCGCTTGGCCCGCACGGTCACGTCGCCGTCGATGTAGAACTTCACCTCGGCCGTCGGGAACACGGCGGTCCCCTGGTCCCGCCCTTCGCACACGATGTCCCACCCGGAGGCGATCCGCCGTTGCTCGGCCACCAGCCTTTCCCGCACTTCCGGGAATAGCCCGATGACGCTGGCCAACTCCCCCGCCTCCTTCGCTTCAATGCGTTCGGTGAAGTCGATCCCGTTGAGGATCACTTGCCCGCCGACGGGCATGTCGAACGTCATCCCGGCCACCGCCGCCGCGATGCCGGCCGCGTCGCGGGCGGTTTCCGACAGGTTGACGCCGGCGTCGCGCATGCGCAAGCCGGCCGCGCGGTACATGGCCCCGGTCTTCAGCAGGTGAAAGCCGAGTGCCGCCGCCAACCGCTCGGCGGCGGACGTTTTCCCGGACGCGGCCGTCCCGTCGATAGTGATGACCACAACCTTACCCCCGTTTGCACACCGTCAGTTCCCCACTCCGGCTGAGGGTGAAGCCCCGGCCGGCAATGGCCTTTTCAAAGATCGGCGTGCATTCGCCGAAACTGCTGTCGTCGTGCAACTCGATGACCAGCGTATCGACTTTGTCCAGCCACGCGGCGGACGGGTCGGCGAACACCACCGCCTCGGCCCCCTCGATGTCCACTTTCAACAGCGAAATCCGCTCCGCCCCGGAGTCGGCGAGCAGCGTACTGATGTCCACGGCCGGCAGTCCGCCGGGTTCGTCCGCCCGGCACTCCCGGACCTGCCGCGCCCACTCGCGGCCGTCGCGGTACGGGGTTTCGCTCAGCGTCAGCCGGGTCGGGTGCGACCACACCCCGGCGCGGATCGCCTTCGCCCGGTCGCCGTACGGCGCGAGGTTCCGTTCCAAAATGGCGAAGTTGTCCGGGTCCGGTTCGACGGCCACCACCCGGCACGTCGGGAACCGGCTGAGTAAGTACGCCGACGAGTAGCCGACGTTCGCCCCGCAATCCAGTACGAGACCCACGTTCGGCAAGTCGTTCAGGCAGGCGTATTCGCGCTCCAGGAAAATCTGCCCGAACACGGCCCAATCGGAGGAATGCGGGCGGAACCACAGCGGGAATTTCGCGTCCCGGCTGCGGAGGGTGCGCGGGGCTTTGTCCGTTTCGCTCCGCATTTGCCGGCGGCGACGGACGTAGGTGAGCATCCCCCGATAGCCGAGGACGCCGGCCAAGGCGCGGTATTCGGACAGTTTCCGCCGCCCGTAGCCGAGCGTTCGTCGAAGCATGGGAGGCGTCACCGGGAATTCGTGGGCGGGGGCAATCTTCACGGGCGGCTGCCCCGTCTACATTGATACGAACCGGCCCGGTGGGCCGGCCGCACCCGTTTTCCCGGAGCTATCCACCATGCGCCGAATCCTCATCGCCGTGGCCCTGTCCGCCCTCGCCTTCAATGTCTCGTCGGCGAAAGCCCTTGTCATGATCGCCAACTACGGCACCACGCAGAAGGCGGTCCTGGCGGATGCCGTCGTGGTCGGCAAGGTGTCCGAGATCGAGAAGGCGGAAGTGGAAGTGCTGCCGTTCGTCGGGTCGAAGGACAAGGTGAAGATGCGGGTGGCGGTCATCAAGATCGAGGACGGGCTGGTCGGGGCGAAGAACATCACCGTCATCAAGGTCCTCATCCCCGGCTCCGCCGCCGACGAACCCGCCCAACCGTTGCCGCAACCGCTGCCCGGCGGCGGCTTCATCGCTCGCCCGCTGCCGGCTCGCATGCCGCAGATCACGCTGAAGGAAGGGGAGGAAGCGTTGTACTTCCTGGCCAAACACCCGACGGCCGCCAACTACTACACCATCAACATGGGCAACAACCCGGTTGCGGTGAAGGACGCCAACTTCAAGGGCGAGCTTGCCAAGGTGAAGGCAGTCGTCGCCACCCTGAACGACCCGATGAAGGCGCTCAAGGCGGACAAAGTGGAGGACCGGCTGTCGGCCGCCGCGACGCTCATCCAGAAGTACCGCCGGGGGCTGACCGTGCCGGCAAAGGAAGAAGCCATCCCGGCCGAGCAGACCAAGGCCATCCTGAAGACCCTCGCCGACGCCGACTGGGAAGCCGCCAACAAGCCGCAGAAGCCGGGCGTCGTGATCGACCACCAGGCGCAACCGATGAATCTGGTCGGGCAACTCGGTTTGTACCCCGGCAGCCCGAACGGCCTGCCCGGCATACAAGTGAAGCCGGGCGAGAACTACAACGTCAAGTACGCCGAGGCGTTCAAGGCGTGGTACGCCACCAACGGCGACAAGTTCGAGATCAAGAAGTGGGTGCCGAAGAACTAAACCGGGTTATTCGTTCTTGGGAGGGCGGGGGCGACCCGCCCTCCCAAGAACCGTTTCCGCCCCATCACCCTCCCCCATCCCACACAAAGTGAACACATGATTCGCAAATTCATGATCGCGGCGACGGCCGTGACCGCATTCGTCCTGACCGACGTGCCGGCCAAGGCCCGCGTCGCCTTCATCAACTATAGCACCACTCAGAAAGCGGTGCAGGCCGATGCGGTCATCGTCGGCAAGGTGACGGCCATCGAAAAGATGGAAGTGGAAATGCTGCCGTTCCAGGGTTCGAAGGACAAGGTGAAGATGCGGGTGGCGGTCATCAAGATCGAGGACGGGCTGGTCGGGGCGAAGAACATCACCGTCGTCAAGGTGCTCATCCCCGGTGCCGCCGCCGACCAGCCGGCCCAACCGCTCCCCGGAGGCGGCCCGGTCATCGGCCGCGGCCGTCCGATCCGTCCCGGCCAGCCGGCCATCACGTTGAAAGAAGGGGACGAGGGGCTGTACTTCCTGACCTCTCACCCGACCGCGGACAACTACTACACGATCAACACGGGCTACACCCCCGTGCCGGTGAAGGACGCCAACTTCAAAGACGAGTTGGCCAAGGTGAAGGCCGTCGTGTCCACCCTGGCCGACCCGATGAAGGCGCTGAAGGTCGAGAAGGCCGAGGACCGGTTGTCCGCCGCCGCGACGCTGATCCAGAAGTACCGACACGGCCTGAGCGTGCCGGCGAAGGAGGAAGCGATCCCGGCCGAGCAGACCAAGGCCATCTTGAAGACCATTGCCGACGCCGACTGGACGCCCCCGCAACCGAAGCCGGGCGTGGTCATCGACTACCAGGCGCAGCCGAACACCCTGGCGTCCCGGTTGGGCCTGTTCCCCGGCAGCCCGAGCGGCATCCCGGCCATCCAGGTGAAGCCGGGCGAGAACTACAACGTCAAGTACGCCGAGGCGTTCAAGGCGTGGTACGCCGCGAGCGGCGACAAGTTCGAGATCAAGAAGTGGGTGCCGAAGAACTGAGATCGATTGCGCCCGGCGTCAGCATGTGGCGATCCGGGCGACTTCCAGGGCGAACGGCCCTTCCTGCTTGTCAGCGATCATCAACGACACGCCGCGGACGTGGGCCGGATTCACCGGTTCCACGCCCACCCGGAAGCCGAACCGCATCAGCACGAATTGGTCGAACGGGAGAATCACTTCGGCCCACTCGCCGGCCGGCGGTGTGAACCGGCAGCGATACGACATGCCCGGCATCAGGGCGCGGGTGTGCAGGCAAAAAGTGTACGCTTTGCCGTCGCCCCGCACCAGCAGCGACACGCCCGCGCCGCCGCCGAAGCCGGTGGCGAGGTCGGGCGACCGCACCGAGCAGAACCCGCCGTCGGCTTCGAGCGACACGACTCCGGCGAACGTGGCCACCCCTTCCCCGAAGACGAACCGGCTCCGCGACCGACCACCCATCAGCCCATCGTCGGCCGGGCACCACGGGTCCGAGGCCCGGTCGTCGAAGGCGAACAGCATCCGCGTTTCGGTTTCCACTTGTGCGGTCATGGTGCCCCCGCCGGCGTCATCGCGACGACGAATCGTCCCTCCTTGCCGCCCTCCGACACCACCACCCCGCCGGGCGGCTCGACCGTGACGGCGAACACCGCCGGCGCTTTCAACGTGAGTGGCGAGCGGACGGGGACCAACGCCGTGCCGTCCGGGTTCACGTCGAACACGCCGCCGTCCACCGGCTCCTTGAACGGCCGGCCGGTGTCCACCACCCACAGTTGATATTGCGACTTCGTCGGGTCGTTCGGCGTCATGCCGCGCAGTTCCATGTACCCTTCCTGCTTCGCCGCGCTAAAGACCACGTTGCCCGCCGCGGCGTCCGGCTTGGCCGCACTGGCGTAGCGGGCGGCGGTAGGGTCGGCGGCCAAGCGGTCCCGCTTCTGGGCGACGGTCGGCGCGGTTCGCCCGAATTGCAAATGCAGCAACCCGACCAGCAGCGCGGCGGCGCACGCCCACCCGCCAACGGCCCAGTACACAACGGCGCGGCGGGGACGGCGCGGTTCCGCCGGGCGGGCGAAGTGGGCGGCGGCGGCGGCCTCCAGCTTCGCCATCAGGTCCGGCGGCACCGGCACCGGGTCGGGGTCGCCGGCGAGACTGAGGGCGGCGGCCGCCCGGTCGAACTCGTTCGGGTCCACGTGCGGCCACCGGGTCAGGAGGGTGGACAACTCGTCCGCCTCGGCGGCGGTCAGGCCGACCGTCGCACGGTCGGCGAGCAGGTCGTTCAGGCGGTCGGGGATAGCGGGTTCGGAAGTCATGCGCTGGCCCTCCCGATGGCCGCCGGGCCGGTCAGCAATTCCCTCACCCGCAGCAGGCCGCGACGGATGTGCGTCTTCACCGTCCCGACTGGCAACCCCGTCCGCTCGGCGATCTGCTCGTGCGTCAGCCCGTCGTCCACCGCCAGCAGAATGACGTTCCGCTGGTCGTCCCGCAACTCGCCCAGGGCGAGCCGGGCGCGGGCCACGTCATCCCGCCCGTCCACCTCGGCGAACAGCGACGGGTTGCTCCGCTCCGGCACCGCTTCCGGCAGCGGCTCCGGCGACAGCCGGCGGCCCGCGCGGCGCTTGTGGTCGATCAGACGGCGGCGGGTAATCATGGTCACGAACGTCGGCTCGGACGCGCAGGCGGGGTCGAACCGGGCGGCGTGCTTCCACAACTCGACGAACACGTCTTGGGTCACGTCCTCGGCGTCCGTCGCGTTCCCCAAGAAACGCCGCGCTAGCGCGAGTACCAAGCCGCCGTAACGCGCGAGGCACTCGCGGACGGCTGTCGGGTCGCCGGCGGCCACGCGGGGTAGCAGCGGCGCGGGTGGGGTGGAATCGGGCGTCATCACGACCGGCGCGGGTGAAGCGGGACGGAGATTCCGTAATGCTATTCGTCCGACCGGCGGGCGGCGATTCAATCCCCTCGCTTTCCGGCCGCGTTTCCGCAAAATCGTCCCCACCTGAAACGGCCCGGCCCCGGCGGCGTCTGGTTGGCGGGGTCTTCGTCAGGGATAGGTATTCTGGTTCGCGGACGTTTGTAAGACCTCACCCCCCGGCCCCCTCTCCGTCCCGGAGAGGGGGTGTTCAAAACGAACACGTTGCCGCTTTGCCGCGTTCCGGGCTTGGTTTTCATGGGTGGTTCAACACCACCGTGCGGAAGGCCGTTCCACCGGAGCGAGTTGAACACCCCTTCTCCGGGACGGAGAGGGGGCCGGGGGGTGAGGTCTTCGCACACAAGGGAAATCCCATCACTCATAACGGGTGGCGGGGTCCGATTCTCCAGCGGAGGGCAGGCAACATGTCCGTCATGTCTCGAATTCAACTGGCGTGGGGCGCGGGGGTTGGGGTGACGCTCGCGGCCGTCGTCGCGGCGCTGCTGACGCC
>Ga0105046_10019048_pt1 | contig 10424 bp, 7 predicted proteins | sample MAT03_FD_78385 | JGI IMG/M metagenome (GOLD analysis project Ga0105046, IMG submission 78385) | Freshwater microbial communities from Lake Fryxell liftoff mats and glacier meltwater in Antarctica - MAT-03 (megahit assembly) | ecosystem: Environmental > Aquatic > Freshwater > Ice > Liftoff... | reverse complement strand
GCATTCCCAAAAAATCATCCACAAGTGCAAAACCGAACAGCTTTTGCACCTCATGCAAGAACCCAACGCCCGCCGAGCCATGAACATCATCTCGGAACTGGTAACGGCCATCGGAAACGGCGAATGCTGAATCAAAACCAGTCAGCATTTGCAAACTATGTAACAGCAAGGCCCGCAAAACCTATGAGACTATGAACTCGACTACTTCCATCTATCATACTTTTCACGCATCGCATCAAGCCTTTGCAAAATAACTGTATTTATATCCGTGGCAAACATCTTTCGCAGTGTTGCGGATACTCTGAAGAAAGGCTCAATAACATCCGGTCCAATTTGAAATGTACTCGTCTGGCGGTGATCCCACTGGTCGCATATGTCCGCCGTAGCAGCCATCGCTTTGGATGCTTCAATCAGGGCATCCTTAAATCCCACACTCACATTTTCTAGATCCATTCGGCAGCTTATTGATCGAGAATCGTCGAAGTACGAGACAAACGACATCTTGATTGACTCGGACTGACATTTGAAGATTAACTCTTGAGCGTATATAAGCAAATCTGGCGTCACTTCGTAGATCAGTAAATTTCGATTTTCCGGTGTTTCATGGAATGCAAAAAGCACTAGTTTTTTGATTAGCTTTGCCTGGTGTAGGACTTGATGCTTCGTTACGTCCATAAGGCTGCACTCAGCAAATGATTTCCCGTCCACCCGATAGTATCTATCCAGGATCAACCGTAGTCGATTCTGAAGTTCTAAGCCTGGGATCTCTACTTGAAGCATATTGGACTCGTCGAAAATCTCGCTAACGCGATTCTAGAATTATTCGTCAGTATGAGATTACACCGTTGGAAAACAGGTGATGCATTATGATCTGATCAACAGCTGAACATCGCAGATGTTCGCGATACGTGAACCAGGCAACTTCCTGAATCTCGGATGACGCCACGATTCTGCCTTCGAACTCTCCAGTAAAGCATGTCATTTTTACTGTCGTTCCATCTGGCATGCCGTCAGCCTTGGAGCTAAATGTGCCGAAGTAACGGGCAGATGCTGGCGCGATCCGAACAGATAGTTCTTCGCCAATCTCACGAATAAGAGTTTCTAGATCCGTTTCAAACGCTTCCCTCTTTCCCCCTGGAACGTAGAAGACTTTTTTGCCGCGTGAGCGAGTGCTAAGGAGACGATTGTTCTCCACTTGAATCCAAGCAACCTTGTCAATCGTTGCGACGCAGGTATCGGTCTTTGAGACTATTAGGGACACGAGTTTTTATCCGTTTTCTTTGGTTGGTCTGTATAAAGCGTAAATCTCGTCGAGCCTTTTTGCCATTCGCAAATCATAATCTGAGATGCGATTTTCAAGATCCCAAGTCGTGTAGTGCACGCTCACAGTCACGTACTGGTGTGTCCAACTTGGGTAGTGCCGTATTTGGGCGATTTCCCAAGCGGCCGCAGCAGAAAAGCGAAAAGCGTCAGGGAAGGAATCAAATGCATATGAACGCTCAATCCCCGTGGTTTCACCTTTTTTCTGAATCGTCCACGCGGGATTTGCTTCTGCAAATTTCGCCAATTCTTCCCCATTCATTGCCCTGTAGCGTTGATGATCGATCGGCGGGAGTGTGAAATTGATTTTCCGGTGAGGCAAAATGCCATTCTTCCTTAACATGTCAATCAATTCTTGACATAACTCCTTCCCATTGCTTGGGGCAAGCCGAATGCACTGAAGTTTCGACAAAAAATGCAGCGAGTCAGGCAGAACGCTTGTTCCCGGCATTTGTGCTGGGTCAAGGACGACAGGAACGATTAACTTCCCCGCATCCCGCGCGAACAACAACTCCCTTCTAACCCAGTCGGACGCTTGGTCGATTAGACGCGATGAGTGTTCATCCTTGATTTCTAGCCATTGACTACCAATCACAACCACAACCACGCTTGCGCTACGTAACTCAGACTCAATTCTCTGTGACCAGTCCTGCCGAAGTCGACGCTTTGCGAATCGAGAAACGCGCTCCCTTCCCCAAAAACGCGTTCAATTTCTTTTTGTATGAAGTAGGTAGTCGGGAACGAATCCACCCTGCGGTAGCAGATAAAGCATCTTTTTGGGGGGAGCGAATTCATTTCAAATGATACTTAAGGAAGAGTCCGGTAACGTGCAGAGCCTCGTAGAACGAAATCAATCGACTAGCGGCTTGCTAAGCTAAGTAAAGATCTTTTCCGGAACAGTTTTACTGGCCTTCGGAGGAGCGCACAAGTCTCGGAACTTCTTCTTTTCTGGCCTGGCGTGAAGACAACCGTGAATCACCACTTGGTAAATACAGCATAATGCTGTACAACATGTATATCATGGCAGAATTCGACAATCGATACGAAAAGGCAATCACAAATTCGGCGGACTGGCTTGCAAAGACCGGTCGCTCGCAGTCGTGGCTTGCGAGTGAGCTCGGAGTTGACAGGTCGGTGCTTGGTCGGTTCTTGCAGCGTGACCCAAAATACTCGCCAAAACAAGGGCGAGAGAGGGCGATCCAGATTCTTGAAGGCATAGAACGAATTTGCAAATCAGCCAGCAGGACTGTTTTTCTATCTCATTGCACTTGCGACAAGAAGATCGCTCGCAGAATTTTCGAGGCGATTGAGAGTGAGCATGGCGAGGACGGGGAAAGTCTTTCCGCTTGGTTTGACGAAGCTGAAATCTCGCCCGGGCAAAGCATTCCGCAAGCGGTTCAGCATGGGATTGGAATGAGCGAGTACTTTGCAATCCTAATGAGTCCTGACTATTTCGCGTCAAAAAGCGGATGGACTGAGGCAGAATGGCAATCCGCCATGCATGAAGATCCTTCCAACAAACAGAATCGTATCATTCCGCTCCTTGTAAACGACTGCCCAGAGATTCCGCTGCTCTTGCGCAAATTTTTGATTCTTGACCTTCGAGGAGCTAAGTTCGTGGACGGACTGAAGGACCTCCTGCGGTACCTTCGAAAAGAACCAGCTCTAAGATCTGTCAGTCTACGCGGTGAGTTGGTTGCTTCAAGTAATGTTCGTGCAAATGGTGAGCTCGATCTCGATTTGGCCAAGCCAGATTCAATTTCGGAAGCCTTGTTTTGCAACTTATTGCCCGTTGACCGTGCGCCAAGGTTTGTTTGGATTGCACCAGTTGTTTCCGAGACGATTCGAGGCAAGCGAAAAACACCTACAAAAGCAGAATTGAAACGATTGATCCACGAAGATCTAAACCGGAGAAAACTCAAGGTTTGGACACCTGCATTTCGGGTTGCAGGAGATTTGCTCTATACGTTCCATGATCTTGAGCATCCCGAAAGTACCTTGAGGCCAATCGTCGATAACGAGGCGATCGAACGTCTTGAAACGAGAGAACTAACCACGGAACTCGATTCTCGGAACATTGTTACCTCCCTTTGTAACATGGCCGTACACAGGCATCTGAATCGGGAAAAGTTACTAAGCGACAATTCTCCCATTCAGCGATTCTTCTTTCCTCCTGCAGACGGCAAATCTAAGGTCGTGGAATGGACTCCATCCAAAAGACGTTCGAAGCGAACTGTAACACAGATGTACTTGACCCCGAACGGAGTCGCAGATGGCTGGTTGCATCAAGCATGCAGTTTCCAAATGCAGTTTTTCTCGAACAAGTACTATTTGAAACTGGAACCTACTCGCTTACTGACGAACGACGGACAGCGCGTTCGCGGTGGAAGAGATGTTGGGAAAATTGTTACTAAGTGGATTGGGAAAGAACGCAATATACATATTTTGTACAACGTCCGTTTTTGGAGTTGCATCCTTCGCAACCGCCCAGGTCCGATCATCATTTCGGCAGGAGACCAAACTCTTGAGATTTCCAAAACTCCCGCAACCATCCGACTGGGATGCGGTATCGAGCACGACCAATGCGAACTACTTGATGCCCTAGACCAAGAAGTAGAGGACCTGGCAGAACAGGAGCTAGATGCAGAAATCTTGGATCCCAAGTATTTGACAGAATTAAGCGATGAAGCAGCAGTTGGAGAAACAGACTTTGAATAAACGAAATTCGCCACCACGACAATTACCGTCGAAACTGTCGGAACGTCGCCAGGGCTCCGATTTTTCAGCGGGCGTTCTCGAAGAGCCAAAAATCCTGTTTGGCAAACGCCAAGTACATATTGACCCCAAAACAGGCTTAAGCTTGTTCGGGCCATATTGCGAAGAAGGCCAACAAGAACCTGCCTACTCGTCGATTATCATCGGTATCGTTGGCCCTGCTGCGATGATCGCAAATGCAACAGAATGGTTGCAAGCGTGCCGTACACCAATCCACAATAACGGTTCGCAGCCGTTTATGGCGCCGCATTTCCCTGGGATCTCAAAGGATTCGCCGTTTCGATGTGAGTTAAAGTTTGGAGAGCTTTGGACCCAAACTATCTCGCAATCAGAGTTAAACCTGTGCTTGAAAGAGTCCGTTGCTGAGGTGCGACTAAAGAAGGTCGTTGACGCCTACATTGCTGCTATGCGAGTTTTGAAGGACCGGAATCCACAGCCCAATGTGATCCTTTGCTGCATGCCAGATGAAGTACTCAAGGCCTGCACCGCATTGTATCTCCCATCCATTCGAGTAACGAGGCCAAAGCTCTCTCGCGCGGAGTCTCGCGTTCAAAATGATCGCGCGAGAGGACAGCTCTTTTTGTTTGATCTGCAGGCAATTGATTCGGCTCCAATGGACTCTTCGGAGACCGTGGGCTACAGAAACCTAAGACGTGGATTGAAGGCGGAAGCAATGCCCATTGGAATCCCCATCCAAATCATTTGGCCTCGGACGATCGATACACGCGATATTGGCGGCGCTGTCGTTAATAGAAAAGTGCAGGATGCTGCAACACGAGCATGGAATCTGATGACAGGACTTTACCACAAAGCTGGCGGATCGCCTTGGCGATTGGACGACATCCCACCCGACGTTTGCTTTGTTGGTGTCTCATTCTATCGCGAGACGATGGAGGAGAATCCGTATCTCAAGACATGCATGGCCCAAGCATTCACCTCGTCGGGAGATGGCTACGTTTTGCGGGGCAACTCGTTTGAATGGAACGAGAGTGAACGTGGTCGCTCCCCGCATTTGAATCACGCTTCGGCTGCGTCTCTGATTCGCGCCGTCATTGAAAAGTACATGAGCCAAAACAAAAAGCGACCTCCCTCGCGAATTGTTCTACACAAATCTTCGAAGTTTTCCGAGGAAGAGTTAGCAGGCTTTCGAAAAGGTTGCGAAGGAGTCCAAGAGCAAGACTTCGTTGCGTTCGGAAGACGTGGAGTTCAGTTCTATCGACAGGGGAGCTATCCGCCGCTTCGGGGGACTTATGTGAGATTTAGCGAACAGGAGTTTGCTCTTTACACAGACGGGTACATTCCGTTCCTTAAGACCTACCCGGGGCCGCGAGCTCCGCGTCCGCTTGAGATAATCGAACACTATGGCGACAGTCCGTGGAATCGTGTGCTCCGTGAAATCCTAGCGCTAACGAAAATGAATTGGAACACAGCAAGCTTTTGCTGCTCCGACCCAATCACAATCGCATTTTCACGCAGAGTGGGAGAAGTGCTGGCGGAGTTGCCTGAGGGGCTCGAACCCCGCCAAGAGTATCGATACTACATGTAAGCGAGTCCCTATACTTCTCGACGGCGCTTTTGACGCCATTACAAAGATGAACAATCTAAAGAAGCAGAAACGGATTTCGTTCAGGCACGATCTTGCCATTTCGTTTGCATCACCGCAAAGAGCGCTCGCGAGGGAGTTGGCAAATCGTGTTCTTGCTCGTGGATATGCGGTATTCTTCGATGAATATGCGAAGGGACAGGTGTCTGGGCGAGAGCTCGACGCTTTCTTTGGCGATGTTTTTGAAACTGGGACTCGCCATTCGCTGATTATCTCTTCACAAGCCTACAAGCGGCGATTGTGGACAAATTATGAACGGGAGTACATCATCGCTCGCAGGCTGACGGACAGTAATCATCTGCTGCTGGTAAATGTAGACGGAACGGTATTGCCTGGTTTGTCAAAAACGACAGGACACTGGTCTCTTGATCGTACAACTCCGTTGAAAATCTGCGATTTTTTGTGCGAAAGACTCGGTAAGTCCAGCGGAACGCTTTTGCGTTCTCCATCCTATGTTGGGCGCAAATGCCTTACAAATGTTGACGACCATTTCACATTGGCCGCTCGTGACGCGAAAAAGAAAGCGATCGCAGTGGAAGTATCACTTGCTATTGCAAGGGTTCCCAATCGTTATCACATAGGCGTTCTTCTCGATCAACTAGAGCAAGAAGTTGCTTGGCGAAGTCGCGAGGTCGAGACCGATTTGCTCGATCAGAATTTGGCGAAAGCAATCGGATACGCACTTGCGGATCGAGTTCGAGCACTTAGAACCAAAGCGAACGAGCAAATCGCTTCCCTACGTACAGGAAAAATCCTTATTACGACGCTGTTTGATAGACTGCTCAAGGAAGTCTAAGACGGCATTTGCTCGATACTCGCATTTACTTTTTACTTTGTCGACTTTGTACATCAGTCATGCTCTTTATCAGCTATAGCCGTATTAACCGTGACATTGCCGAAAAACTCCAGCGGCAATTGCTCAATGCTGGATTTGCTGCTCACCAAGTTTTCAAGGATAACGATCCGCGAAACGGTATTCCGCTCGGTAAGGATTGGGAACAGGAGCTTCTTGCCAACATCAAAGGGGTGACCGTGCTGATCGTGCTGGTGTCGCCAGCTTGGTTCGAGTCAAAATGGTGCTTTGCAGAACTCGCTATGTGCAAAGCTAGTCGCCATGAGGTGCGAATCATCCCCTTTGTTGTAGAAGACTTGACGGCGGAGAAGTGGCTTAAAAGCGGTCTAAGCTCTTCGCAAAAGTCTAATGTCTCATTCGAGAGTTTCGCAACTCATGAAGAGGTAATAGCAGCGTTTATCGAAGACCTCGGTCAGCGTGGGATTCGTCCCGAAAGCAGCCCCGGGCGACTTGTTAATTCGTATCCCGATGCACACTCCTATCGGCATCAGACTTTTGACTCGTGGGCAAAAGATCCAAACCTGCAGCAGCCGCTGGTGGACGACGAGAATCAGCAAAAAACGATTGCAGAGATACACTCACAGCTTCTTGGAGGAGACAACGAACCAGTCTCCCATCTGCACATCCACGGACAATCTGGAGTCGGCAAAACTCGACTTGTCTTGTCTGCTTTGGACGACGAGAGATTCCGTTCCAAAGTGCTGTATTACGAATCACCCGAGAGTTATCTGCTAGATCCCTACATACGCCGTCTTCTGCAAACGGAAGCATCCGACTGCGCAATCCTTGTGATCGACGACTGCCTAAGAGCCAACCCGAATGATTTAGCGAAGCGCGTCGAACGGATCAAGGAACGCGTAAAGGTGATTACCATATCCTTCGCTATCCCAACGGAAGAACGAAAGAATCATATCGAGTTGTTTCCTATCGATTCCAAGGGTATCCAACAGATCATCAAGTCGTATTTGCCAACGGAGAAAATGGATGTGACCGGGCTCGCAATGCAGTGTCAGGGCTCGGCTCGCTATGCGCATCTTATCGGCAAGGCCGCAAAAGACGACCAATCGATTCTCGACATCAGTGACGGTCGCGATCTAGTCGAGCGTATCATTCCATGCGGTGCACCAAAAGACTCGGAAATCGCCCGAACGCGACTGACCGTCGCGAGATTTCTGTCGCTTTTCGAACGATTTGGAATCGCGTCTCCGTATGGACAAGAAATTCGGGATATTTCGAAAGCCATTCGCCGATTTCATCCCAATTTAGGGATTGGAGATGTCCTTGAAGCTATCCAGTCCCTTCATCAAGCCCGCATCCTGCAGGGTAAAGTTACATACTACTTTGCAACCGCCTTGATGGCGTATGAGTTATGGGCGTCGTGGTGGAGCATCTATGGTGAGCAATGGACAGGAATGAAGCCGACTGGATTGTCCGAAGATCTTTTTGAAACATGGATCCAACAGTTCACAATGGTCCCAGCAGGTTCCATCACCAATCGAGCAGGATCGCGTATCGTGCAATGGCTGTCAGAGCATTCGCACTCAATCGTTGTGGGCGATTCCGTTCGTCGGACGGGAGCAACCACCAACGCTGGGAAATACGAACCGCAGCGATTACAGCGACTGCTCTACGCAGTTTTCGATCTCGCCCCTAAACAATCGCTCGAATTACTCACGCATTCACTACGTCCGTTCTCATCAGAAGACCAAAAATACTCAGTGCGAACTGGCCTACAATCATTTGAATATGCGATTCGGAAACAGGCCCGTCGCCCCGATTTGGCAATCGAAGCGATCGAGTTGTTGTGGGAGATCGAGCTGGGAAAGGAAATCGAGGGCAATGACAGCAATGTTGCTCATTCTCTTGGGAATCTAATGGCTTGGAAGGTCACGGATGAGCGTACGCCAGAATTGTTTGATCGCTTCGTTAAATTTCTAAAAAGCAAGTCATCCGCAGGCAGCAATCATCAGCGAACGGTAAGTCTTGTTGTACTGTACCATGCGATCAATGAAACGGACAATCGTACAGTTGATGCAGGCAAATACGTGGACTCGCTTTGGAAAATTGGCTCTGCTGGTTTGAAGCCATTGACCAACGCCCCCGAAGCAAGGCCTGTCTTCAAGCTTTTCGCTGCTTGTTTGCAGGAGTTTTTCTCGTTTCCCGAGTTTGCGGACTCCTGGGCTCAGGAAATTGCTTGGATCGCAGAAACGTCCCTGGAAACTCGCAAGCCGTTTCTTGCCGTGATTGAGTCCATTTGGCTTCACCCGCTTTTACACTTCCAAGAAGAACGGGCACGCAATGCGATAAAGCAGGCCTATCACCTCCTGATGGCGGGTGGGGAGGAGTCTGCAACAGAAACGGTTTTGTTGACTGACACTCGCAGCCTGTCTCCCGAAGACGAACAGAAACTGGAGCTTCTTTTCCCACGGAAAGATGTCATTCAAAAGATCTGTGCGGACGTCGTAGCGTCCCCCGCGTCCTTTGAAAATCTTATTGAGAAGATGATTGTTAGTCGTGTCTCGCAGTACAGCGTTGGAGTTTCCCTCGCCAATCTTGACACTGACCGAGCCGCCTTTCGATTTATATTGAGTGTCATTGCTGGAAACCTTGAGAGTGCGAGTAACAGCCTTCTGTTGGGATATATCTCCGGCGTTCGTAAATTAAACAAGGAAAACTCACAGGTTCTTGCCCAAGAGATCCTTGCTCTTGATTGGCCGACTCAATCTCGTTTGGATCTTAGTGCATATTTAGATATGCCGGTCGAGGAGATCGAAATGGAGCTGATCGCAACTGCCAAAGACCAAAATGCCCATCGTCGGGAGCTTTTGTGCCTTTCGAATGACCAGATCTTGGCCATGTCCGAGCTTCGGATTCTTGAAGCGATCGAAGAACTTACGAAACACAACACGATTGCACCCCTACAATCCGCAGCTTGGTTGTTTCATTCGCGGTTTAAGTCAGAGGCACAACTGAGCCAAGGAGCGCGGGAAACTTTACGAAACATTGTCTTATCAAAAGCTCTATTTGAATCGGATGAGAAAATACCACGTGGTGACATCAACATGTATTTCTGGGATCAGTGCTTCGAGATTCAAGCGAGAGTCGCGTCCGATGTTTGCGTAGAATTCGTGTCGAAGTATTGGACGCACTATGTGAATGCGCCCTTTTGGCCAAGCCATGCAGTCGCGGACACTATTTCGGACGCGGCTGAACGTACATTCGATTTAGCTGCCGACTTAAGCTGGAACGTGTTTTTCACGCAACTCGATGGATGCGAGACGAAAGCACAACAACTAAGGCTGATCGAGTGGTTGTCGCGGGAGGATGCCGGCGAAATCGAACCACAGACCGGTTCCTGGGGGATTGTTCCATTTGATCGACTGTGTCACTGGGCCGAAGTCGATCCCGACGTGCGGCTTGCATTGATCGCATCGCGAATCCCACCATTGTTTCTTGCGGGTTCGATGGTCACGGTGACTCTTGATTTCCTGTTGCTGTACGGTGAGCAATTTCCAGAATTCGAAGAGCAACTTCGAAGACGTCAGTTCGGCTACAGCGTGCCATCAGTGGGACAAATTCAGACGGCCCTAACGACTACAACCGAACACATAGATCTCGCAGCGAGTCCTAAACTAACAGCAATCCTCGAACGCGAGATCGAACACTTGACATCACTGCTCGAACGTACCAAGGACCGTGAGGAGACTGTTGGAGAGCGGCGTCCGCGCCGTCGAAGAATCTAGTGCCACAACTAGTAAATAAGCTCGCACCAAAGCATGTTGCATTGTTAATTTTATTAGCCGCACCGAGTTAGCGGCGGTTGCCTGCCCGGAAACCGGGGCTAACGCCCATCGGCTAATTGAGGCGATCGGT
>Ga0105046_10019047_pt1 | contig 10424 bp, 12 predicted proteins | sample MAT03_FD_78385 | JGI IMG/M metagenome (GOLD analysis project Ga0105046, IMG submission 78385) | Freshwater microbial communities from Lake Fryxell liftoff mats and glacier meltwater in Antarctica - MAT-03 (megahit assembly) | ecosystem: Environmental > Aquatic > Freshwater > Ice > Liftoff... | reverse complement strand
GCGGGGTCACAGTCGGGCGGCAACAACTCATGGCACATCGTCCCTCGGATCGAGCGAAGGGGTCGCGTTGGTCGGTGTGCCCGTGGCCGTGCCCGTCACGGGCCGCGTGCACACGCTGGTCTCATCGGTGTTGGCGCAGGTGCAACTCACGGTCCACAGCCCTTGACTCACGATCGTGCCGCTGCCTCCGCCACCATCCGAGGCACTGGCCCGGCTGGTCCAGCCATAGGACGATTGCAGGCACGTGCGTGCGCACTGGCCAAGGCCAAAAAAGACGCTGATGTTGTTGATCCCGATCCCCTGATCCTCGTAGAAAGTCTCGCCGTCAATCCCCGCCGGCCCGAGTGATTGCGCGAGGTTGAACGGGAACAGCGCGCCCGCTTCGCCCGGCACGCGCTGACAAAACAACCAGCTGCACAGCGGCGGCACTACGCCTAGGCCAGTCAGCGGCGACCAGTCTGAAAAGACATCAGGCACCCCGCTGGCGTCTTCCCGCCCCTGCCACACCGACTGACGTACCTCCACGCGCCCGTCTGCGAGGAGCCGATAGTTGGTGATTGAGAACTGACTGAAGCGCGGGTCGTTCTCGCGTGACGTTCGCGTCACGGTGGCCGAGCCCGAGAAGGTGCAGGTGCAAGGAAACTCGAGGACACAAATCGACCCATCCGGGCACGGGTACGACTCTCCCGCCGGGTAGTAAAAATCAAAGCAGTGCTGGCAACTGTGGAAGGTGAGCGCCCCGTCGGTATTCAAGATCCGGCTCTGCTCACCGGCGTTGATGATCTCTACCAGGTCGCGCTGCTGCGAGCAATCGACACAAAAACACAGGCTCCCAACCGGGGTATCGCCCGCCACCGAGAACACATTGCCAACCGCCCCCACCACCTGGGCGCACACCCAGTACCGCACCCCATCGGGCTCAGGGGTTCCGCTCTGGCTCCCGCGCGGTTGGTTGCTGCAAACATAGGCCGCGCAGTACAGCAGCCCGCTCAAACAGCCACGGCAAAACGCCCCCACCTCACCGCGCGGGATCACGCTGGCCGCGACCGACGCCAGCACCACCGGCGGCACAATCACGTCCGACGTGTACGGATCGGTGTCGGTCCGCCCCGTCTGCGCGAAGGGCTGAAACTCGATGGGCAGGTCAAACACGGGGTCAGGTTGGCCGCCCACCGCAGTCAGCGTATAGCACTGCCCGGCCCACGAGATGCCGATCTCAAAGCTGCGCCGCGTAGTGGGCGGCCCGTCCGCCAAGGCGCTCAGCTCGCGCACGATTTCGCCGATCGTGCGGCCCGCCCCGCCGGAGGCTCCCGCCACCATCACGTCGGAGCGAACATAGATCACCGGGAATGGGGCCCGGTTGCAGGGCTGGTTCTGGTTGCCGCCGCCCACGCCCTCAATCGCGCAGGGGAAGAACCGATAAAAGCCACCACAGCACAGCCCGCAGGCGTGGCTCAGGGCCTGCCCCTCGCCATCTACCAGCACCACGCCGTCACCAGTTACCAGCAGGCCATAGTCGCTCATGATTGCTCATCTGCCCTGGGCCTCAAACCGGATCGCCAAGCGCACCGCCCGCGCTGCCCGGTGCCCCGCTGGCCACGCCCGACGTGCCCGAGAGCACGCCCTCGCCGCCCGTCAGGGCGGTGGCCAGTTCGCCCGCAAAGCCGCCCGCGCGGCGGAAGATGAACTTGATCCGCCCCTTGCTGGCGGTGCCGTTGGCGGTGCTCACCCTGGCCCGAATCGCTCCGATGCCCGAGACGTCGATGGGCCCGCACACCGGGCTGGCCAGCGTCAGCACCGGGCTGGCCACCGTCTCGGGGGGCAGGGTTGCCGCGCTGGCGCCATCCACGCTCATCTCCAGCGTCACCACCAGGGCCGCGGCCAGCGTGCCCCCCTCGCCCTCCAGGCTCACCAGGCACTGCTCGGCGTCGATCTGCGCGCAGTCGATAAACGGCGTATTGCTGCGCTGGCCCGAGATCGGGTTGAGTTCCACGGCGCGGTACGAAACCAAAATGAAGGGCAGCGTGGCCATGGGGTTGGGTTCCTGTTCTTTGCCTCACACCGTCCGCTTGGCGGGGCCGGTGCCGCGGTCAGTTCGGGTGCCGGTAGACCAGTTGGCACCGGCCCGCGCCAGCACCTCGGTGGCGGCCGGAAAGAAGTCCACGGTGCCCACCGTGATGGCCTTGGCAATCTTTGACAAGATCACCAGCCCGCTGCGAAACGTGCAGTTGCCAGTGTCACCAAAGTGTGGCTCAAAGCTGGCGTCGTTGGGGTCACCCACCAGTTCTACCGTGCCGCCCGTGCCGCTGGCCAGCTCCACCTCCACCTTGCCCTTGCCGCTGATTTGCAGCAGCGTCCAGTCACGCTGCAAAATCACCTTGCCGCCCAGCACATACACGTTGGGCACGTTGCTGGCGGGCTGGTGGGCCTTGATGGTCACGGTCCCGCCCAGCACATAGATGTTGGTGGCGGCGTAGTTCTCCCCAATCGTCACGCTTCCCGATTCGATGGTCAGGTTGGTCGATGAGCACGCGTCGATGTTCAGGGCCGCGTTGGGGTTCTTGGGGGCAAACAGCAAGTCATAGATCACCTTGCCAGACCCGCCGATGTTCAGCTCGGCGCAGCGGCCCAGAAACTTAAACCGCCCCGTGCTGGTCTGGTTGACATCAAAGCTGATGGGGCTGGCCGAGGTGCCAATCCGGGTGGACAGATCGCCGTAGCTCTCCTCAAAGACCACGCTCAAAAAGTCCAGCGCCTGGGTCAGCCCGGAGTCAAAGGAATCGATCCCTTCATTGATCCGCAGGTCCTGGTTGTTGGCCAGGGCCGTGGCCGCCCCCGCCACCAGCCAGTAGGCCGTGGTGGAAAAGTTGGTTGAACCCTTGGTGCGATAGTTCGTAGCCATTTAAAAAGCTCCTCGTCAGCAGGTTCGTACCCGCAGCGTTTCGGTTAAAAACAACGTGTTCTCGTACCCGCCGTCGCCGGCTGGGTGTCTGCCAATCCAGGCCAACGCCCCGATCGCGGCCGGCTCAATCTTGACCCGCGCCCCCGCCAGCACCGGGCAGCCAAAGTCGGGCCGCACATTTTCCAGCCGGGCCTGCCGCCCCACGATCTGCACGTCATACCGCACGTCGGCCGGGAAGCCCAGAAAGCGGGTGGCATCGCCGGTCAGACGATGCGCCACCACCACCCCCCGCAGAAAGAATCCAAACCCCTGGGCCAGTTGCTGGCGCGCGTCCACGCTGGCCCCGCCATTGGCCAGGCCACCGGCCCCGCCACCGGCCATGCCATTGGCCGTTGCCAAAGCGTTCACCGCCCGCACCAGGGCGTTATATTCCGTGGCCGAGACGGCCCGCCCCGCGGCAACTTCATTAAGTGGCATGTACTCTCGCCCTCCCCGCGCCGCCCGGTCTTACAACAACTCGGGCCACACCCGGCTGGGATAAATGGTACTGACAAACACCGTGGTGGTGCCGCGCCCTTCGCTATCTTCAAGCCGCCAGCGAAACTTGTGGTCAGGATTGCTGTTGTTGATGATCACGCCGGGCACAAACTCATATATAATCTCAGTCGATTCCGGCCCCGGCACCGCGTGCTGCGACCGCCACCGCAAACTGCCCGGCGGGAACGTGATGGGCTGTTGCCCGGGCCAGGCCGGCGGCAGCGTCACCGCCTGCTCGTTGACGCTCTGGGTCACAATCGCAAAGTCGCGGTGATCATACTGATACGTGACGGGCTTAAACACATGTACCGCGATCGAGTAGGTTGTCACTTCCAGCGGTGCCCCCTGCCCGTTGGCCAGGGGCGGTCCAATCACATAGGGCGTGAGATCGACCTCCAGGGGGAACAACACCTGCACCGTGGTGGTCGCTGGCGTGTAGTCGGTGTAGTTGGTCCCCGCAATCCGCAGCGGCAGCCGCCCCCGCGCCGTCAGGGTTTCAAAGCGGGCCCGCACATGGGTCCGGCCGCCTTCCAGCCGGGCAGGGTCATCGGTCCCGCCCAGGTATTCGGTAGCCAGCCCCACGCATACCAGCCCCGGCCGGTCCACACTCCAGGGGCTCAGGATGGCCGGAATCCCCGCCGCGCCCAGGGCCCGGCTCTCATCGTGGCTGGAAACGTGAAACACTTTGAGCCCGCGCACACTGTCGCCGCTGATCTCAATCAACGGGGCCAAACCCCGCTCGGTTTCAAGGCGTGCAATCAGCATGGCAAACTCTTTCAGCCCGTGCGGGTGTTGCGGCAGATCAAAATCGTCTCGCGTTCGTTGACGGCGTACTCAACTTTTGCAATCACATAGTCGCCGGTGTCCAGCACCAGGTCGCCGGCCTTGGGCAAGGTCGTTAGGCTGGCGGTGGCCACGCTCAAGCGCACCGCGCCGCCCTCAGCCCCGGCCGCGCCGCCCCCAAGGCCGGGCCCGGTCGCAATGTCGGGCTGCTGCTGGGGCAACTTGTGGGCCATCACCAGCAGGTCCACATAGGGATTCGTCACCGCCCCCGTCACGGCGTTCACCACGCGGCTGCCGCTGGTATAGATTCGCAGCGTCACCTCGCGACCAAACGCCTCCAGCACGTCGGTCATGAGGGCGTCCCATTGGGTATCGCTCACCATGGTCGTTCCTTTCAGGGTCCAAAGGTGCCGGTGCTGTTCTTGTCTCGCAGCTGCTTGGTGAGCGCTACCAGTTCGGCCAGCCGCTGGTTACTGATGAGCGTGAGGGTTGAGATCGACTTGCCCTCACTCACCACGCCGCTCCCCACGCCCAGCACCTGGCTGGTCAGCCCGCCACCCAGCCCGCTGGCAAGTGTCCGGGCCCGCGTGCTCTCGGGCGTGGCCCGCTTGGCAACCTGTTTATCGAGCGCCGTCCCCTGCTGTTGGTAAAGCTCAAGTGTTTGCTCGGCAAACCGCAGGCGATCTTGCTCCTCAATGTTCACGTCACTCAAGATAAGCTGAAGTTCTCGCCCAGCGTCCAGCTCGAGCGCCGCCTTGTCGGCCAGATCGTCCTTGCCATTGAGCCTAAGAATGTCAATCTCTCGCGACGCATGGCCGCGGTCGATCTCGTCCTTTCTCATTTCAATCGCCTCCTGGGCGGCCGCCACTTCGTCCTCAAATTTGGCTTTGTTCTTGGCGTTCTCATCGCCGATCTGTTGCAGCTTATACGTAATCTCAGAGAGCGACTGGTTATATCGGCTGTTGATGTCATAGGTCAGCGAGGCCAGGTCAAAGCTTTTCTGCTGCTCCGCCGTCAGCCTGGCGTACTTGCCCTGGGCCTCCGCCAGCGACTTGTCGCGGTCGGCCCGCAACTGCATCCGGTCACCCTCGGCAGGGTCAAGCCCCGACATGCGCGCGATGGCCGACGAGCCGGCCATGTCCTTGAGTTCATCGAGCGCGACCAGCCCCCGGTTCGTGGCTTCAACTTTCTTGGCCGCCTCGGCATAGCGGAGCATGGCCGATTCCTGCTGCTCCACGGCTTGATTCAATAGCCCCGCCGCTTCCGCTCCCAGCACCTGCTGGTCCGTCCAGGCCTTCGTTGCCTTGATAGCACTATCCAGGCCCCGCACAAGGTATGTGCTGACATCGGCGATATTTTCCATGTGCCGTCCCAGCACGCTGCCAATGGTTTGCGACAATGTTTGCGCAGCATTTGTCGTTGCTGCCATGCTGTTCCCGACGACTTCGTTCTTCTTGGCGTAGTCCTCCACCGCCCCACTGGCGTAGTTCCACGCCGCCCGCAGCAGCTTCACGCTCGCCATGGTCTTGAGCGCTGCGCCCACCATAGCGCTCGCCGCCCCGCCCGCACCACCGCCGGCCGCCTTGTCCTCGCGCCGCTCCAGCTGCCGCAGATAGTCGCGGGTTCGCCCGGCCCGCTCGCGGGTGGCCTTCTCCATGGTGTTGAGCTCGGTCAAAAACCCCTTGCTGTCGAGCTGAGCGGTAAACTGCAAGTCGGCCATGTTACTTCCTCCCAAACTTGGCCATGGCCAGTTCAATCTTGCGGAGCATGATGGTCCGCACCCGCCGCCCCCCGCTCGCCTTGATCGTCGCCAAAGCCGAGGCCACCAGCCGCGCCGTCCGCTCGCGGATCAGCGCGTGCGGCTCGTGGTTGACGATGGTGAAGTTGAGCTTGTCGCCCTCGATCGTCCGTGCCCCGCTCCCGCCATAGAGCTTGGTCCGCACCGTCAGTTCCACCCCGCGGCCCTTGTTGATCACCAGAATCGCCGTGGCATCAACCTGCTGCAGCGCCGCCGTGGCCCGCTCAATATCCTTGTCAATCGTCCGCAGCGCCGAGCCCGTCTTGGCCCCAAACCGCACCAGAAAATTGCGGAAGCGGTAGAGCCGCCGCAACTGGTTCCGCAGGTCGCGCAGGTTCTGGGGGAAATATTTGCTCGCCGTCACGGTTGGCACCGCATAGGGCCCCAGCTTGGCCATGTTGGCCGCCATGGCAAAGCCCCGCACCATGCGGTTGGTGTCGCGCGGGCACCCGTCCATGATCTTCACCATGGCCGTGTCCATCACCTCAGTCAGCCCCGCCACCATGGCCGGGGGCATGGCCTTGCGGATGGCCGTCACCTTGCCGCGAAACTTTGAGATGTCTACGCCCGAAGTCGCCATGGGCTTCCTTCACAGCCGGCTCAACATCAGCGCCAGCCGATCTTCTTCACATTCGCGCACGTCTTGATAGGCCAGCAACACCGCCGCTGTCCCCGGTGGCAGGCCGTCAAACCACTCGGGCCGCTGCCCAAACCGCTCGCACACCCGCAGCCGCTGATAAAACGTGGTCCGCGCATACCGCTCGGGCAGGGTCACCGCCGCCCGCGTGCCGGTTGCCTCTGCCGGCTGGCCGCCAAGGCTTTGAGCCCCCAGCGGCCGGATCAGTTTCCCAGCGCAAGCTCAATAGCCGCCGCCGTCAGGGCGTCCATGGCCCGCACAATGCGGTCGATCTCTTCGCCAGTCAGGGTGGCCCGCAGCTTGGCCACGGCCTCGCGCAGCGTTCTGTGCTGGGCCGCATCCATTACCCCCATCACCACCACCACGCCCATCCCCACCACGGCCTGGGCCGCCCGCGTGTCCAGGTTCCAGGCCCGCCGCGCGGCCCGATACCCCGCCTCGGTCTCGTCACGCACCATCCCGGCCAGCGAGCCCTTGCGCACGTCCTTGACCAGCGGCGCCTCGGGCAGCGTAAAGCATTCGATGATCTGCTGCATCACCAGGTCCGACACCGGCTTGATCTCAAGGCTGCGGCCCCGCACCACCACCGTCCCGGCCGTCACAATATTGCCCAGTTCTTCGATTGTCATAGGGTTCCTTTGGCCTTGCTTGTTTGTGCCGTGGCGGCGCGTGGCCTTGGTTTAATACCGCGTCAGCGCCGGGCTCAGCTCGTTATCCGTGAAGCTGAACTCAATCATGTCGGTCTCGGTCCCGGCCTGGGTCTTGATGCTCAGGTTGTCCACATAGCATTTGGCAAAGATGGCCTGGTCGCCGGTGGCCACCCCCAGCCCATCGGGGGTTTTGACAGTCATGGCAAACGTGAACAGCTTGCCCGTGGCCGTCACGTTCTTGACCTTGGTGCCCACCAGCGCGCCCATGATGGACGCCAACACGCTGTCGGCATCAAGCAGCGAGGTATACCGCAAGCTGAGCTTGCCAGTCACGGCCTGCTCGTCGCACGCGATCGGGTCCTGCAACACCCCGCGGTCGCGGTAGGTCCCCGCCTCATAGCCGTTGATCTGATATTCCAGCGAGCCTTCCATCACGTTGAGCAGCGTGTCGGCCCCGATCAGGATCGTGCCGCCATTGTTGAAGCGCACCGCGGTGCCAGCGTTTAAGTTTGCCATGAGAGAGTCCTTCCTAAAAAGATTTTACAGTTCAGATATGCGCTGCGGGCAGAACCCCCTACGCCCCTACGCCCCTACGCCCCTACGCCCTTACGCCCTTACGCCAGGATGCCCTTACGCCAGTATGCTGGTGCCGGTTATCCGCTGCGCCAGGCCGGTCACGATCACGCTGGCCATGGCGATTCCGCGCTGCTCGTCGGCGGGTTCGGCCTTGATCTCGCAGCGCTCAAACTGCGCGCTGTGCTCGTGGCCGGCGGTCACTCCGGCCACGCCCAGCTCGCTCAGTCGCGCTTCATCAAGCAGGGCCGCCACCACCGCCGCCTTGGCCCGCGCCGCATACACGTTGGCCCGCCCAATATTGGCCGTCACGGTCACGTTAATGGCCACCACCACCGTCGCCAGGTCGGTGTCGCCGCCGCCCTTGCTGCGGCCCACTCCGGCCACATCCACCCGCACCAGCCGCGCCAAGGTCCCGCCCACCCAGGGCGTGGGCTCGGGCTCGCTGGGCCCCACAAAGCTCATGCCAGTCAGCCCCGCCGCCAGGCCCGTATACACAAGCCGCTCCACGGCAGCGGGATCAATCTTTGATGCCATTGTCGATCTCCACCAAGCCCACCGCTTTGCGTCCCCGGCACAGAAAGCCTCACACGATCATGGCCGTATCGCCGCTAACCGGGGCGGTCGTCAAAGCCACCACGGTCAACACCCCGGCCGCCGTGCTGGCCGTGATGTCGCTGGCCTGCCCGCGCAGGTTGCTGGTCGTCGTGTCCTTGGCGAACACCAGCAACCTGCCCTTGAACTGGTCGGTCACTCCGGCCGAGGGGTCAATGCCGCTGGTGACAATATTGGTAGTCGTCGAGGCCGCGCCGATGGTGGCGGTGGGCATGGTCTGCGCGGCCCGCTGCAAGCGATCGGCGGCATCGGGCTGGCCGTCAATAGCCACCGTGTCGGCCATGATGTTGCCAGCGGCCGTCAGGGCCGCAGGCAGCCGCGTTTGCAGGTCGTTGGTGTCGGCGAGGATCGTAACCGTCTCGGCCTTAATGGCCGCCACATCGGCGCTCACGCTGGCACCAGCCGGTGCCCCAATGCGATTGAAGATGGCGGCGATCTCGGTGTCGAGCAAGTCGTCAATGGTCGTGAGTTGCGTGTCCAGGTTGGCACTGGCCAGCCCCACAGCGCTGCGGATTCCGGCCGCGTCCAGCGTCGAAAGCCCGGTCTGGATCTTCGTCACAGCGCCGGCCGCCAGTTCGCTCGATCCGATAGCATCGGCGGCAATCCCCGCCGCCGTGATCCAGTCGGCCGGAATCGTCGGCAACGTCACGGCCGCCGTCACACTTGCCACGCTCCCAGTCACGTTGCCCGTGAAGGTAGTTGTAAACGCGGTAGTCACCGTGGTAGCCGCGTTGGTCCCGGCGATGAAGAGACCGCCCGCGGCCCCCGCTGTTACGCTGGGCAGGAAGTCTGTCTTGGTCTTGATGGCCGCGATCTCGGTGTCAATGAGGTCGTCCACCGTGTTAATCAGGGCCGCCAAGTCGCCAGCCGTCTGCGTCGTACCCGCCACCTTGCACACATCGACTCGCCCGCTGCCATCAATCGACAACGCGTCACTGTTGATGGGCGTGAGTTTGAGCAGGTGGCTCACCTGAGCCGCGCCCGCTGCGCCCTTGAGGGTGATGGTCACGTAGTCGGCCCCCGTCGCCAGAGCCGCATCGGGAATGTCCAGTCGATACACGCCGGGCATGTTGGTCGCGTCGATTTCCTTAAACCCGCCGCTGCTAAAGGCGCTGTTAGCCGCCGCCAGTGTCACCAGCGTAATGGCGGTAGCGCTCCCGCCCTGACGGTGGTAGTAGGCCGTGAACGACGCGGTGTTGAAGACCAGCCCGGTCTTGCGCCCGCCAGTGGTGGAGGCTGAATCAAGCACCTCAATGTCGATCGACCTAGACGTAGCATCTTTGGCAAAGTACATTTAGATCATCCCTCCGCGCATGCCGGGGTGGGCCAGCAGGCCGCCGCCAGACGCTACCCCGTCCTGCACCTGTGAAATCCGCACACCAAACGGGTACATCACCGTCGTCGATGAGCCCGAGAAATCTGATCCGTTGTTGGCCGTCACGCTCCGCAGTGTGGTGCCGCCGGGCAACAAGGCGCGGTGTGTTGCGTTGCCGAGCGTAGTGCGGCCAATCCGCAGATTGCTCGCGCCGGTGGCTTTGACGGCTATGCAATAGTCGGTATTGGCCACAAGCGAGACTTCGGCAGCGAGCCGGAACGATGCGAATCGTTCGGACCCGATGGACGCAAGTTGGGCAGCATCAACCGCGACCGATGCCATCGTGACGCGAGTGGCCTCGGCGGATGAGTACAGCCCTATAGTGAAGTCGCTGGCGGCATCGGCCGTTCGCATCACGCATGTCAGGGCGTCGATCTTGCAGTCAAACGGAACGCGAAAGATCATCCCATATTCGTCGGGGTTGCTGGCGTCGGCCCAGATTGCAGCACCAACAGCACCAAACAGGGTTGCGCCGTCCAGGCACCCGATCGTTCCGTCGCTGAACGTGATTACCACATTAGGACCGGCGTTTGCACCAGCGCCACCCCACGCCG
>Ga0105046_10019045_pt1 | contig 10425 bp, 10 predicted proteins | sample MAT03_FD_78385 | JGI IMG/M metagenome (GOLD analysis project Ga0105046, IMG submission 78385) | Freshwater microbial communities from Lake Fryxell liftoff mats and glacier meltwater in Antarctica - MAT-03 (megahit assembly) | ecosystem: Environmental > Aquatic > Freshwater > Ice > Liftoff... | reverse complement strand
AGAGGATGCGAAACGTGCCGGATGGGTCGATACGAACCAACACTCTTCCCACCTCGATGACCTGTTCAAACTCGGCATTTGTGAACAAGAACAGTTTTTCCGAAACGTGAGTTATCGATGCGTGGACATGAACCACATCCCGACGGATCTTCGCGGGTTCGATTTCTGTTGGTCATCATGTTCGTTCGAGCACCTGGGATCGATTGGAATGGGCGAACACTTTATTGATCAGATGATGCACTGCCTGAAACCGGGCGGATTGGCGGTTCACACCACCGAGTTTAATCTTTCATCGAATCGGAAAACCGTCGATCATCAGTCCACGGTGATCTTTCGGAAGCGCGATATCGATCGGATCGCACGACGATTGCGAAAACAGGGACATCAGATCGAGATCGATTACTTCTCCGGCGACGACGAAGCGGATCGGTATGTGGATGTGCCTCCGTATCAATATCTCCCGTCACTCAAACTTCAGTTGATGGGATATGTATCGACGTCGATCGGTCTCATCGTCCGTAAAGCGGGTTGAGACGCAATTCGATCAGGCATGGCTCATTTCCCCGACACTCCGCTAGAATAATCGAAGCCGTCCGAAACTCACAGAGCTTCCGTGATGAGTGTCAATGCTACCCTCCGCAATCAACTTCGTAAGAATGCCGAACTCGTCGCTTCCGTCGCTCAGCAACAAAACGGGCTGATCGCAAAGTTTGACGAAACGGGCGTTCGATGGCTCGACGGTTTCATTCAGACCGAACACGACCGACATAAGCCTGATAATCACGACGGTCTGATGAGCACACTCGGCGCGTTCCTCGGCGAGTGCATCATGGCAACTTACGGTGGCGATTGGGAAGAGATGAACGACACGATTTGTGTGCGATTCGATCCGCGAAACGTGACGTTCCCGTTCGTCCGCGTGCTCAAGCATCTCCAGAACGGAAAGGACGAAGCGATCCTGCCCTATTTCCTCAATTTGCCGTCGATCTTCGTCGATCGGAACGGCGAGGGAAAAGCGGACTCTTTCGGCTCCATCGAACCGGAAGCGGGAGAATGAATCATTCTCTGAAATGCGGCCGACTCCTCGGCATCGATCTGTTCATTCACTGGTCGTTCTGGTTGCTGCCGATATTCGCATACCTGAACTCGTATCTGATCTACGATCGCACACAGGCGAACCTGAACCTGTGCGTGATCCTGGCGATGTCGGTGTGCGTCGTGATGCACGAATTCGGTCACGCGCTCGCGGCCCGATCTTTCGGCATCGAAACGCACCTGATCAAACTGTACGCCTTCGGCGGGGTCGCCTGGATGAAGTCGCACGCCGAACGACCGTGGCATGAGTTCGCCATCGCCGCCGCCGGTCCACTGATGAACGTCGGAATCGCATCGATTCTCGCCGCAATCCTGATTGCACTCAGACTCCCGTTTGAATTCGAGATGATTACGGAACCGTTTTTCGCGCAATTCGTCGTGCGGTTATTCTGGGTGAACGTCGCGATCGTGTTCCTGAATCTGCTCCCGGCATTGCCGATGGACGGCGGACGAATGCTGCTCGCGTTCCTGTCCACACAGATGTCGCGCTACGATGCGACAAAATGGGCAATCCTGAGCGGAATCATCGTTGCGGTGCTGCTCGGAATCGCGGGGGTCGTGGTGTTTGAGCAACCGATGATCGTGCTGATCGCAATCATGCTCATCGTGTTCACTCGAAAGGAGTTAGCGTTCGCCCGACAGCGACACTACGAGCAGATGTACGAAACTGTACCGATTGTGCGGGTCACGCCGATCGAGAATGCGTCACCGATCCCGGATTCGGTTGACACGATGGGAAACAGTGGTCGATGACGGTAGAGGCCGAACAGGAGGTTCCGATCAATGGCGATATCGGATGTGATCGTCGCGATAGGCGACTGGTCCGCGTTCGCGGGTCGGACCATCTGGGGGGTTCTCACCGGACAAACTCCCCTGCGTGAAATCGTCCCGGTCTGCGTCGCGATCGGCGTGCAGAGTGCGGGTGTCGTGCTGGTGACGGGCGCGTTCATCGGCATGGTGCTGGCGGTGCAGACGTATTCGCAGTTCCACGCTCTCGGCCTCGAATCCGCTCTGGGGACCGTGATCAATGTGGCGGTCATCAAGGAACTCGGTCCGGTGTTCACGGGCATCATGCTCGCGGGTCGCATCGGATCGTCGATGGCCGCCGAACTCGGCACGATGCGCGTCACCGAACAGATTGACGCATTGTCGTGCCTCGGCGTGAACCCGATTCACTACCTCGTCGGTCCGCGATTCCTGGCGTGCCTGTTCATGATTCCGCTGCTCAGCGTGCTGGCGATCGTGACCGGAATCGGTGGCGGAGCGGTGATCTGCCTGAACGTGTTCGGCATCGAACCGCACCACTACTGGACGAAAACGCAGCAATATATCGATCTGTGGGATCTGTCAGCGGGCATGATCAAACCGTTCTTCTTCGGTGCGATGATCGGACTGGTAAGTTGTCATCGCGGGTTCCACTGTCGCGCAGGGGCGGTCGGCGTCGGACAGGCCGCGACGGAGGCGTTCGTGTACTCGTTCCTCGCGATCCTGGTGCTCGATTTCTTCCTCGTTCTTGCACTCAACGGCATCGAGACGATCATGTGGCCTGATGCGTCGGCGGGGATGTAAATTTGAAATTGGAAATTTAAGAATGCCGATGTTCTGGGTTCATAAATGTACAATTTCAAATTTCCAATTTCAAATCTTTCCGAAAGGTTTTCGGATGAGTGATCCGGTCATCGTGCTCGACAACGTGTCGATCGAGTTTCGCGGGCAGCACATCCTGCGGAACATTTCGCTGAACGTCGAACGCAATCAGACGCTCGTCATCATTGGCGAGAGCGGGTGCGGAAAGACCGTTCTGCTGAAACTCATCGTCGGACTGCTGAAGCCGACGTTTGGGCGCGTGTCGTTCGAGGGAAAAGTGCTCACCGAACTGGGCGACCGCGAACTGATGCGCGAACGGCTCCGGATCGGCTTCCTGTTTCAGAGCGCGGCCCTGTTCGACAGTCTGACGGTCTACGACAACATCGCGTTCGGCCCTCGTTCCAAAGGTGGCGTGAACGAATCGACGATTAAGGAAATCGTCAAAACGCGATTGCAGCAGGTCGGATTACCGCCGATCGTCGAAGCGAAGATGCCAGCGGAACTGTCGGGCGGACAACGAAAGCGCGTCGGGTTGGCGCGCGCCCTCGCCCTCGATCCCGAACTGATGCTCTACGACGAACCGACGACGGGACTCGATCCGATCATGACGGATGTGATCAACGAACTGATCCTGCAAACACGGAAACTGCGACCCATCACGAGCATCGTCGTGACGCACGAAATGAAGACGGTGCAAAAGGTTGCGGATCGTGTCGTGATGCTCTACCCACTCTCACGATTGACCCCAACCGAACCGCAGATTTTGTTCGACGGGACGCCACAGGAATTGCAGGCGTGTACCGATCCGCGAGTGAAGCAATTCATCGAGGGCGAGGCACGCGAACGGTTGATGGAACTTCGGGCCGATGTGTAAGACGAATTTTCTAACCACAGAGTCACAGAGAACACAGAGAAAGACAAAAGAGAGTAGGAGTTACGCAGTTGGGCAACTCGGATCGGAACCCCGAAGGGGTGGAATAACATAGCCTGGGGTGGAAACCCCAGGTGGGTAACGAGATACGGCGTCTCGTTGAATCCTGGGGTTCCCACCCCAGGCTATGTTATCCCACCCCTTCGGGGTTCAAAACGACAATTTTCGACCCAACTGCGTAACTTCTGGAGAGATCAGAGAATGATTATCCGTTCCTGAATCTCCCTCGTTTTATCTCTCTGCTGCCTTTCTCTGTGTTCTCTGTGACTCTGTGGTTAGAAAATTCTTCTTCCGGGTTGTACCAGCGCATGGAGAATTCGTCATGGCAACTCGTGGTCAGCGACTTCGGCTCGGCATTTTCGTGCTGGTGACGCTCTCTGCACTCGGCGGACTCATCATCTTCCTCGGCGGCGCACCACGTTGGTTCCAGAAGCGTAACGATTTCACCGTCCTGTTCCCCGACGCGCCTGGGGTGACCGTCGGCACGCCGATTCGACGCTCCGGCGTCCGCGTCGGCGAAGTGGGTGCGATCGATCTCGACGATCGAACGGGACTGGTGCGTGTGTCGCTGCGCATCGATCCGCGATTCACCCCGCGAACGAAGGAAGACGTCACGATTTCGCGGAACCTGATCAGTTCCGATAGTTCGATCGATTTTGTGCCTCGCGACCCCGATAAACAGGTCGATCTCGGCGAACCGATCCCGATCGGTGCCGAGCTCATCGGGCTGCCCCCTCCCAGCCCGCGAACACTCCTCAATCAGGCATCCGACGTTCTGCCCGATGTGCAATTGTCACTCGATGCGATGCGGAAATCGGTGCAGCGATTCGAGAAGATCGCTCCGCGTGTCGAGGAAGCACTCGAAGCGGTGCGCGATCTCGCTCGCTCCGTCGATGAGTTCGTGCCCGAAGTCCGACGCACGAACGACGAGATTCGCACATTCGTCAACGCGACACGCGGCCTCGGGCCGGAGATTCGGAAAACGAATGATCAAATTCGCGTCCTTCTGCTGAACGCCTCGAATTTGACGGAAGAAGTGCGAAACACGCTGAAAGTGAACGAACCCGAAGTCATGAAGGCAGTGCGGAACTTCAGCGATACGACGCAAAAAATCGGACAAGTGTTTAACGATCAGAATCAGCAGCAGTTCTCCGAAGCACTCAAAACGGTCAACTCGACATCGAAGAAAATCGAAACTCTGACGACGACGGTCGATGAAACGGTGCTCGAATTGCGGAAAACCCTCGATAAATTGACTCCGCAACTCCAATCGGTGCTGACCCAGGCGGAACTGACGGTAAAAGAACTGCGCACGGCGATTCAACCGCTGTCGCAACGCGCCGATCGCATCGCGTCGAATCTGGAAACGGGATCGGAAGCCATCAAGGGGATTGTGACGGACATTCGTGAAGTGGTTCGTCTCGTCGCTCGTTCGGACGGGACGGTGCAGAAATTCCTGAGCGATCCGGCGTTTTACGACAACCTGAACGGTATTCTCGTCGGTGTGAATCGGCTGGTACCGCGATTTGATCGGATTCTGATGGATATCGAAGTGTTCGCTGACAAGATCGCTCGCCACCCTGAGTCGATCGGCGTCGGCGGGGCCGTGCGTCCGAGCACAGGACTCAAGGAATCACCGAACGCGCCGCTGATCCGCCCGAGGTGATACCCACATCACGGTTTACCGTTCGCGCTTCTTCGGAATCGCGAACGGTAAACGCTGGATCGGGATTTCTCAGCTATTCCCGATTTCGATCTTGCACCAACCGAGGTCGAGCAGGGTTGCTTTCTCGGGTTCGACGGTGAACTTGGAAGGGTTGAGCGAGTAGTTGACGAAGCGTCCGTTCTTCTCATCCTGAACGAGTTTCGCCTGACGCAGCACGCCGAGGTGGTGCGAGACGTTGACGATCTCGACGTTCAGTTGCTTGGCGAGTTCCGTCACGTTCTTCTTGCCCGTGAGCAGACATTCGATGATCCGAATGCGATTCGGTTCCGCGATTGCCTGAAGCATTTCCGCACAGTCTTTGGCCACTTTGAGGTCGGTCATTCCAGGAATCCTGACGCCTGTGGAATTAGGAGAGTCGGAAAACGACCACATTCGGTTCGATTTCCGGGGCGTGCTTGTTCGGAGTCCGATCTCCGAACAATGGAGTCACGATTAGGGGATTGTAGGAGGTGTAATCGTTCGTACAAGTCAATTTTTGAAAATCATGCGTAAGTTCTGTGAAATCCAGTCGATACATCCAGATTGGCATTCGGCGAATCGTTGCAGGCATCTGAATATCGAAGAAAGAATGAAGAAGAATTGAGCAGAAAGTGATGAAGCATGAAGCAGACCGACACGGATAGATGTTCCATCACGTGTCGGTCTGTGGATGCGAAATGGAACTCAAACGCTCGCGCCGAGCGTCCAGCCACGACGGTATTCGCGCTTCAGGAACTCGTCAGCGGCCTTCACGTCCGCCTTCAGGTTTTCCGTGTCCCAATTGATCTTCTGACCGACACGCAACGACACGTTGCCGAGCAGGACGAACTCGGTGAGCGGACCAGCGTAGTCGAAGTTCGACAGAGCCTGCGGGTGTTCACCCTTGCACGCCCTCAGCCAATCCTGATAGTGTCCGCCCTTCGCGCGCGGAATCTTCTCATCGACCTTCTTCGCCATCGCGGCGACGTCTTCGTTGCTGATGGACTGCTGCGTGCCGTAATCGTCCGGCGAGAACATCGCGGCGTTGTCGCCGATGATGATCGCACCACTTCCTGGCACTTTTCCGTCCTTGATGAACTGTTTCACCTTGTCGGTAACTTCGGGAGCGGGCTTCTTTCCGCCGTCGTACCACGTCAGTTTGACGGGCGGGAGTTCACCGCGAGCGGGGAACTCGTAGCGGATGATGCACCACTTCGGAGCGGCTTCCTTGCTGACGCCGGGGATCTCCGCTTCGATCGTCTTCGGTGCGCCGAGTTTCAGCCCCATGAACGCGAGGTTCGTGGTGTGGCACGCCATATCGCCGAGTGCGCCGGTGCCGAAGTCCCACCATCCACGCCATGCGAACGGATGATAGCCCTTCGCATAGGGTCGTTCCGGTGCGGTTCCGAGCCACAAATCCCATGCGATGTGAGCAGGCGTCATCTCTTCTTTCGGGCGTTCGGTCATGCCCTGCGGCCAGATCGGTCGATTCGACCAGATGTGGACTTCGCGGACCGGTCCGAGCACGCCCGCCTGAAGGATTTCGACTCCGCGACGGAAACCGTTCTCGGCGGTGCCGCGATTACCCATCTGCGTCTGGAGTTTGCCGCCGCTCTTCGCCTTCGTCTTCGCCGCGACGAGTCGCATGACGCGCGCTTCGTAGACGTCGTGCGTGAGCGGCTTTTCACAGTAGCAGTGCAATCCCATATTCATCGCCATCACCGACGCGACGGCGTGGGTGTGATCGGGCGTGCTGACGACGACGGCATCGAGTTCTTTGCCGTGCTTTTCGAGCATTTCGCGGAAGTCGCGATAGACCTTCGCGTTCGGCGATTTCTTCAGCCCGTTCTGAGCGGTGTTGTCATCGACTTCGGCGATGGCGACGATGTTTTCGCCTTTGACGTTGTCGTGATTGCCGCCGCCCATCCCGCCGCAGCCGATGATGCCGATGTTCAGTTTGTTCATCGGCGTATCGGCACCGCGAATGATCTGTCCGCCAGCGAGCCAACTGGTGGCCCCGACGGCAGCCGTCGTTTTCATGAAACGACGACGAGTAATTCGACTCATGGAGAGTTCCCCTGTGTGTGAAGATTGCTGTGCGATAGTGTAAGGCGACGAACGATCGATCGCAACAACTTCCTGAAAAAGCGTCGGCATGGTACGATATTTTGCGAAGGAGACACATGATGAGCGCGGTCGTTGTTCAGGGAATCGTCAGAGAAGATGGGACACTCGAAATCGAGGGGACTGTTGCGTTACCACCGGGTAAAGTGCAGATAACGGTGGAACAGGTGGAGGAGTCCCCACTTCATCCGTTTATTCAACGAGTTCGGGATCGTCGTCGGCAATACGAAGAGGCAATGTTCGAGAAGTGGGACAAGGATCCTCCGGTGGAGTCGGAAATCGACGAAGAAAGCGTATCCGAAGAGGAGGATCAGACGGTCCTTTCCGACTCGCCACCCTCCTCGAACGACCTGGTCGTGGATATTCCAAAGCATCCATTCATCAAACGAATTCGTGAGAGTCGGGAACGGTACCTCCAATCAGGAGGAAAACCTCGAACGGCAGCTGAGGCTCAGGTCGATCTCGCCGAAGTTCGAGAGGAGGTCGAAGAACGGATCCGCGAATTAGGCCGGATTCAGGAAGTAGCTCACAAGGCACTCATCGAGAAATGGAAAAAGCGAGGGACAGCATGATTGTTTGCTGGTATCCGTTCACGGGTCTTGCCGACTGACTCTGTGGAAAATAGTAGAAGAGTATGAGCGAAGCGGCACCACTCCCGGATGAACTTTGGGCGAACCTGCACCCGCAGGTCCAGGCCTTCATTCTCGCTTTGATCGAGCAGAATCGAATCCTCCAGGAACGGGTCGCTCATCTGGAGGCTCAACTCCAGACCAATTCCACCAATTCCTCCAAACCGCCTTCCTCCGATCCGCCCTCCGTCAAGCGATCTCCGCCCAAACCCCCTTCCCGAAAACGACAGGGCGGACAACCCGGACATCCCCGACACGAACGGGTCATTCTGCCTCCCGAAAAAGTAAACCACTTCCACGAATGTATTCCCGTCCGTTGTGCCCACTGCGAGTTCTCACTCCAGGGCACCGATCCACAACCCGTCCGCCATCAGGTCACCGAACTGCCTCCCATTGAGCCGATCATCAGCGAGTATCGGCTCCATCGGCTCACCTGCGAGAACTGTGGGTGTTCCACCGAGGGGACGCTCCCGCAAGGCGTTCAGGGCCACTTCGGGCCACGCGTCCATGCCTGCGTTGCTCTGCTCTCGGGTGCGTATCGACTCGCCGTGCGACCCGTACAGCAATTGATGCACGACATCCTCGGTGTGGATATCTCGACCGGCATGATCGCCAAATCCCGTGCGTTGACCGGGAGCATCTGCGAACCCATCATCACCGAACTCCACAATTATGCCCGCACTCAACCGGCGAACGTGGATGAGACTTCGCTGCGTCAGAAGAACGACCGGCACTGGTTGTGGGTAATGGTAACGAGTTTCGCCACGCTGTTCTTCCACTGCCCTACCCGCAGTGCCCGCGAAGTGCGGATGATATTGGGGGAAGATCGTGGTGCGATCATCACCTCGGACCGATTCAAATCGTATGATTTTCTGAGTATCGTTCGACGCCAGATCTGTTGGGCTCATGTGAGACGCGATTTCCAGGCGATGATCGATCGAAAGAACGCGGGTAGTGAGATCGGGAAGGAGTTGATGGAATTATCGGACAACGTGTTCGATCATTGGCACATGGTTCGTGACGGGACGATGAGTCGGAGAGCGTTCCAACTACGAGTGAGACGGTGGCGACGAGAACTTCGCAGGATATTATCGCGAGGCAAGGGGTGCGTCTGCGCGAAGACCTCGGGTTGTTGTCGGGAATTGCGGAAAGTGCAGTCGGGCTTGTGGACGTTCGCCGAGCACGAGGGGATCGAACCGACGAATAACGCGGCGGAGCAGGCATTGCGTCACGCGGTTCAATGGCGCAAGACGAGTTACGGTACGATGAGCGAGTCGGGTAGTCGTTTCGTGGAGCGTGTGTTGAGCATCGTGGCGACGTGCCGTCAACAGGAACGCAACGTGTGGGAATTTCTTACCAAATGCTGGACATCCCATCTCCGGAATCAACAACGACCTTCACTCCTGCCTTCTGTTCAGAATTAACTCAACTCAAGACCCGTGAACGGATACATATTTTGAATGCAGAGTACGGGTTGTCTGGGTGGTGTACCCCCGGTGGGGCGTGGTTCATATCTACGAATCCCTTTCGCAAGTGCGGGGTGTGAACCGCGATCAGGAGTTGGATGGTGGCGAGGTACTCCCCGGATTTCGTCTCCGACTCTCGGACTTTCTACCCGAACCACAGCCTCGGACTCTCGCGGATTCGGATATCGGCCCAACGGGATGATTGGATAGTGGGGACGCACTGTCCCGATCCTGCCTTATAACACTGTTACCAGAACCGAGATAAACCGGGATGCCGACTCTCATCGAAGAAATTGCGGAAGTCGAAGCCATTACGGTCAAACACCTGCCGGATCTGTTCGAGATCATCAATGGCAAAGTGGTGGAGACGTCGCCCATGAGTGCGGACTCACTCGCGATCGCGAACGAACTTGGGTTTCACCTCAGCAACCATGTCCACTCCAATAATCTGGGGCGCACATACGTCGAAATGATCTTCCAGATCCCCTTGCCTGACCAGAAGGAACGTGGACGGCGACCCGATCTCGCGTTCGTCTCGTTTGCTCGTTGGCCCGCTGGTAAACCGGTGCCTCGCGTGGCGACGTGGAAAGTCGTACCGGAACTCGCCGTAGAAGTCATAAGTCGCCACGACAGTGTCGAAGAGTTGATGGACAAGGTGAACGAGTATTTCGCGGTCGGCGTGAAACTGGTATGGGTGATTTATCCGAAACAGCGATGGATTCACATTTTTGAATCCGTGCGTCAAATCCGAGTGTTGACTCACGAGGATGAACTGGACGGCGGGGCACTGTTCCCCGGATTTCGCGTGTCGATTGCCTCCTTCCTGCCTGAAATTCAGGAAGAGGAAAACGAAGATTGACCAACGAACAATCCTTCGTCGGCGAGCGTTGAGGCGTAAGCCCGACGTGT
>Ga0105046_10019044_pt1 | contig 10425 bp, 7 predicted proteins | sample MAT03_FD_78385 | JGI IMG/M metagenome (GOLD analysis project Ga0105046, IMG submission 78385) | Freshwater microbial communities from Lake Fryxell liftoff mats and glacier meltwater in Antarctica - MAT-03 (megahit assembly) | ecosystem: Environmental > Aquatic > Freshwater > Ice > Liftoff... | reverse complement strand
TATTTGGGAGACTGAACACATTTATATCCTCGTCTCGACCCCACCACCCTTATTTCTATCGCCTTTCTGGCGCATGCCTCACCTTGACGTTATGCTTCATTTTCCCTACAATGCCACATTCGATGTCCACGCGCAGGATTGCATCCCGATTATGTTTGAGAGCCTGAGCCAGCGCCTCCAAAATGCGTTTGACGGTCTGAAAAAGGGTGGCAAAGTCACCGAGCAGGATGTCACCAACGCCATGCGGGAAGTTCGTATGGCGCTGCTCGAAGCGGATGTTGCTCTGCCCATCGTAAAAGATTTTGTAACCCGTGTGAAGGATCGCGCCCTTGGTGCGGAGGTTCATAAGAATCTCAAGCCGGATCAACAGGTTATCAAGATTGTCCATGAAGAACTCATGGAAACGTTGGGTGAGGCCGGTCGCTTAGACTTCACCAAAGGCCCTAAGCCCCAGGTGATTATGATGATCGGTTTGCAGGGGTCGGGCAAGACGACAAGTACCGCCAAACTCGCCCTGTATCTTCGCGCGCAAGGTCGCCAGCCGTTCCTGGTCGCCGCTGACACCTACCGTCCAGCAGCGGTGCATCAATTGGTCACACTGGCAAAGCAGATTGGCGTTCCCTACTACGAAGAAGGGGTCAGCGCCTCTCCGCCGGACATCGCAAAACGCGGCCTCGAAGCTGCCAAAGCTGCGAATGCGGCGGTGGTGATCATCGATACCGCTGGGCGCTTGCAGATTGATGACACGCTCATGAATGAGCTGGTCGAAATCAAAAAGCGTACCAATCCCGCCGAAATCTTGCTCGTGGCAGATGCTATGACCGGGCAGGAGGCCGTCAATATCGCACGCGGCTTTAAAGACCGTGTCGGTTTGACAGGACTGATCCTCACCAAAGTTGATGGTGATGCACGCGGCGGCGCAGCCCTCTCTATGCGCGCTGTCACGGGTGTTCCGATCAAATTTATGGGGACGGGCGAGAAAATTGACCGTAACTCGTTCACAGAGTTCAACCCGGAAAGCATCGCCAGCCGTATTCTCGGCATGGGGGATGTGCTGGAACTCGTGCGACGCGCCGAAGAAATGTACGATGAAGACGAAGCGCTGAAGCTCCAGAAGAAAATGATGGAGAACAAATTCTCGCTGCAAGACTTCCTCGATCAATTGCAGAAGATTCGGAGCATGGGGTCGATCACCCAACTGATGGGTATGATCCCTGGCATGAGCAAATTACAGCTTCAGGGCCAGATCAACAACGAGGATATCGAGGTTCGTATCAAGAAGGTCGAAGCAATTCTGCATTCTATGACGCGACAGGAACGGGAATCCCCCAAAATGCTTGACAAGGGGCCAAGTGCTTTTGGCCGCAAGAAACGCATTGCCAAAGGCAGCGGCGTGGATGTGCGGGATGTCAATGAAGTCTTGGACCAGTATAAACAGATGCAAAAAATGATGGGGGAGCTCAAAAAAGGGCGTTTCCCAAAAATCCCTGGTATGCCCAACATGCCTGGGTTCTAACTATCAACGAGGAGCTCTACAAACAACGTAAGCATCCCCACGCCTAAAGGCGAGGGCTTTTAGCCCTAATGCTTACCAGACTCAGGCTGCAAAGCCTACGTTACGAGCGAATATATAGGCACTTCGGGATGACCTTCCAGTTCCGAACTCTGCGGTGAACGATTAAACAGGATGCTGGGGAGCAAACCGTGTCGTTCGCACATAAACCGCTTGATAACTTTGTCGAGGAAAACATTACCCGTGAAAACGGTGCTGGCCTGGGAACGAGCCGTAGGTAACTTAAATCGTTCCCTCCCTTCGGGGAAAGCATTCTGACAGCTACACATACTAGAAAGGAAGGATGACGGCATTCCCCACCGGGTTAAAACCCGATGTCCCTTGCCGTTAAAATCTATGGTTAAACTTCGTCTGGCCCGTATCGGCCTCAAGAAACAACCCGTCTATCGTATTGTTGCCATCGACGAGCGCAATGCTCGCAATGGCAAGCCCATCGAAATTCTCGGCCAATACAACCCGCGTACCCGCCCCTCGACGGAAATCCTCGATGAGGGCCGCGTCCTGTACTGGTTGAGCGTGGGCGCACAGCCCAGCGAAGCTGTGGCAGGCATTTTGCGCCGCATGGGCACAACAGATCGCTTCGCCCGTTTCCGCAATGGCGAAACCATCGAAGCGCTGGCCGCTGAAGTCGCCGCCGCACCCAAGGCTGTTGTCGATCCTCGCACCCGTTATCCTTCACCAGAAGCCGGTCAGTCGCGGGTCAAGGCCAAAGAAGCTGCTGCGAAAGCTGCTAAGGCCGCTAAGTAATAATCTTCTCTTAAGGGGTGACGCGCGATGGAAGAAGAACTCGTCCGTTTTCTGGCGGAAAATCTCGTCAATGATGCGGCTCAGGTCAAAGTCGAACGCCGCGATGCAGGGCGTACTCTCGTGCTGGAATTGAATGTGGCCCAGGAAGACATGGGCCGCGTGATTGGCAAGGGGGGGCGTGTGGCGAACGCCATGCGGACGCTGCTGCGTGCTGTTCAAGATGAGACCGAAGAGCGGCCTAAGCGCGTCGTCCTGGAGATTGAGTAGTCACAGCTTTTTTCTGACATGATTTTCTGTAGGGGCATGATGCAGGGCGTTATTGACACGTTCTCTCATGCCCCTATACGCATTTTAAGGAGGGCATCTTATGCCTGATACATCTCGTTCTGAACACCCCGCTTATCTTGCGTTGGGGCGTGTGCTACGTCCGCATGGGGTGCGCGGCGAACTACGTGTGAGCACCATCACCGATTATCCTGAACGCGTGGCCGAACTGGAAACCGTATACCTCGGCCGCGATGTGGAGGGGACGGATGTCACGCCTTATCCCATTGAATCGGTGCGTTTGCATCAGGACTATATCCTGATCAAATTCAAAAATATTCCGGATCGGACGGCGGCGGATCGACTGCGTGATCTGTATGTGCTGGTCGATATGGAACACGCTGTGCCGCTGGATGACGATGAGGTGTATCTCTATGAACTCATTGGTCTGACTGTGAAACTTGAAGATGGCACTGTGCTCGGCACGCTGTCCGAGATCATGGAAACAGGCGCGAATGATGTGTATATCGTGAAGAGCGATACACATGGCACCATTCTCGTCCCGGCCCATGATGAAACCATCGTTGAGATTGATCTTGAGGGAAAAGTCATTATAGTTGCGCCACCCCTCGGCACGCTGCCCTGGGATGAAGTGGAATAAGAAGCTAGAAGGCGAGGCAAAATCGTGTATTCCTGCCTCGCCTGCCTTTAACTCTTGGGCTACGATGAGCCTTTATCGAGCGTAATATCGATCATGATGGTGAGCGTCGTGTGCGCCACGACATCTTCACGAACAGGTTTGCCATCCACAATGCGCGTTCCAAAGGGTCGTGCTGCACCTGGAACATGGCTGAGATAGTTGTATAGAGGCTCTGTAATCACAGCCGAGTCTTCGATGGCAACCCCTGTTCCATGATAATCTTTGCCTGCCATCCGAATGGTCACGGGGCCGCCGCCGCGTAAGTTCTTCCACCACTGGGCGGCATGGGTAAACACATGGACGCGATCTGTTCCGATGCGCAAATACCCGATAGGTGTTGTGTACGTTTTTCCAGATTTGCGGCCCGTGACGGTAATGAGACCCAACTGCTTGCTCATGGCCCCATGCAGAGGTGAGCGAAGCATCATTCCCATAAACCCATTCATGACTTTAGAAAGTGGTGAATTGGTGGGCATCATCGGTGGGGGTGGTTGCTGAGACATGATATAAATCCTCTAAGGCTTTTCCAGATTAAAACAGAGACCAAGACGATGTAGAATAAAAGGACAAGCCACAAGATAATCACGGACGACGATCCAAAAATGGTTTGTTCGTATTGCCCCCCTCTCTGAATGGGAACTGCTATTTCTTTGGAAAAGCCTAACTCTCTCTTCGCTTTCATTTTCAATTGATTATAGAGACGACTTCCCTTTCTAACTATCAGACGTGTATAAATAATCGTGCCCCATATCTTGATTTACGATCTGCCTATTTGCGGTTATCTTTCTAGAAATTGATGACACGATCTGCGAGGACTCTGTGACGCAGCAACTCTACTGGCTAGGACTCTCGCTGCTCATGCGCAACAGCCCCGCACGGGCAAAGCAGGCGGTGGCGCACTTTGGTACACCGGAGCAGGTGTGGCAAGCCTCTCTGATGGATTTGCAGGCCTTTGGCTACACCGAGCAGGGCGCTCAGAGATTGCTACAAGAGCGCAAAAAGCTCAATCTTGCGCACGAGATGGATCGCATCATCCGCAGCGGCACGCAGATCATGACAATGGGGGATGCCGACTATCCGCCTGCACTGCGCTCGCTGGAGGATGCCCCGCCTCTCCTTTATATGCGCGGCACTTTGCTTGAATCGGATAGAGTGGCGTTGGCAATGGTCGGCACACGCACCGCCACACGCTACGGTCTTGATGCCGCCCATTACTTTGCCTTGGAACTGGCGCGGGCTGGAGTCACAATCATCAGCGGCCTGGCCCAGGGCATTGATACGGCGGCCCATCGTGGGGCGTTGGATGCAAAGGGGCGTACACTGGCGCTGCTCGGCAATGGAATTGATGTGCTTTATCCGCGCGAGAATGATCGTCTGGCACAGCAAATTATTGAGAATGGGGCGCTGCTCAGTGAATATCCATTGGGGACTCCACCTATCGCAAGTAATTTTCCGCGTCGCAATCGGCTCATTAGCGGTTTGTCGCGGGCGGTGCTGGTGGTAGAAGCCCCGGAACATAGTGGGGCGCTTCTCACGGCTAATGCTGCGTTGGAACAGGGACGGGATGTCTTTGCGGTTCCAGGTGTCATCTTCAATCCGTCCAGCGTGGGGACAAATCGCTTGATCCAGGATGGGGCAAAACTCGTGATGAGCAGCGCCGATATTCTGGAAGAATTTGGTTTTGAGTCGGGCGTGGTGCCTGCTGTCCCAAAGCCTACTGTGAAACATGCCGCACCAGCCTCCTCTGGCCCGCGTCCTAAAAGCTCCCGCGAAGTCGCCACTATAACTCCAAAGCGGCAGAAAACTGTTTTGCAAGCGCCTGCATCTTCTATATCAGACCCAGATCTTGCCGAACTGCCACATCAGGAAGACGAAATTGCATCGGTGAATGATTTGCCCGAGTCAGAGCGTCTGGTCTATGATCGGTTGTCATCCGTACCGATTCACATTGATGAGATCATCCGCGATTTGCATCTGTCTGCCAGCGATGTCTCCGTCGCTCTCACAATGCTCGAATTAAAAGGGCTTGCAGAGAATATGGGGGCTATGCAATACTGCCACCTACATCATTAGCCGTGTTAGGTTTTATCCTCAGGACTTATCCATGACACAGCATTACTACGCGTTAATTCTGGCAGGGGGCGGTGGAACACGTTTGTGGCCTATGAGCCGCAAAGATACGCCCAAGCAAATGCTCCCCCTGATTACCGATGACTCCCTTTTCCAGACCAGTGTTGAGCGTCTTGCCCCTCTGTTCCAACCACAGAACATTTTTATCGTGACGGGGCAGAACTATGTGGATAATTTACGGGAAAGTACACCGCACGTCCCCGCTCAGAATTTCATTGTTGAACCGTTTGGGCGTGATAATGCCGCTGCCACTGCGCTTGGCCTTGCCACGATTGAAAAGCATGACCCTGATGCTGTTGTTGCTATTCTTACGGCGGATCATCATATTGCGCGGGAAGACACCTTTCGCGATGTGTTAATGGTTGCCTATGAGATTGCCAAACAGGGCTCTATCGTGACCCTGGGAATTTCGCCCTCTTTTCCCGCGACAGGGTTCGGCTATATTCAGCAGGGCCGCCGCCTGGGAGCAGCCAAAGGATTCGCATATCACGAAGCCACACGCTTCACCGAAAAACCGGATATTATCCGAGCGACTCAGTTTCTTGCCAGCAAACAATACAGTTGGAATTCGGGCATGTTTATCTGGCATGTGAAAACGGCACTGGATGAATTTGAACGCCAGGAGCCAAAGATATTCTCCCTCATCCGTGAGATTCAGGCTGCGATTGGCACGTCGGATTACGGGCCAGCTTTGATAGATGCCTGGAAGCAAATGCCCAAAAAGTCAATTGACTACGCCATTATGGAAGGGGCTAAGAGCATGGTCGTCATTCCCATGGATATTGGCTGGAGTGATGTTGGGTCATGGGCCTCGCTGTTTGATGTTCTGCCCCAGGATGGCTTTGGCAACTGTTCAAAAGGGAAAAGTTCTGAGAATCGCGTGATCCTTGACACGCGTGATACGCTTGTCGTCAGTGATCGTTTGACTGTGACGATTGGCGTGGAAAATCTTGTCATCGTTGAAACAGATGATGTGCTGCTCATTTGCCACAAAGATCGCACACAAGATATCAAGAAGATCGTCGATTACCTGCGTGAACAGGGTAATGACGCTTATCTTTAAACTCACCCGTGTGCGGCGGGAGTCTTTCTCCTGTCCCAAGTATCACTCTGAGGACGACCATGCAGTTATACTGCCTCAAATGTAAGTCTCACCGCGAGGCGCTCGACCCTACGCCGATTTATCTCAGCAATGGGCGTCCCGCAACACAAGGCATCTGCCCCGTGTGTGGCACAAAAATGATGCGGATGGGCGCGACACCGGAACATGAGGGTCTGCCCAAACCCGAGATCATCGCTGTCCCTGCGGCAGAGCGCCCCACGAAGGCAAAAACAGCATCCAAAGCGACTGCCAAGAAAACAGCCGCCAAGAAAACTGCTGCCAAGAAGGGCACGACGAAGAAAACCGCGCCTAAAAAAGGGACGAAAAAAGAGTCGGCCAAAAAAGAAACATCCAGTAAGCGCAGCAAAACCACTCAGCTTGTCATTGTCGAATCGCCCTCAAAGGCGCGCAGCGTAGGCAGCTTCTTAAAGGGCTATACCGTCATTGCCAGCAAGGGCCATGTGCGTGATTTGCTGTCGTCACAGTTGTCTGTCGATGTCGAAAATGATTTCGAGCCGAAATATCGCGTTTTGAATGACAAGCGCGAGACAGTCAAAGAGATCAAAGAAGCGGTTCAGTCGGCCACTGTCATCTATCTCGCTACCGACCCGGATCGTGAAGGCGAGGCGATTGCCTGGCATCTGATGGCCGCTGCGGATATTCCGCCGGAGAACGCCAAGCGGGTGGTCTTCCATGAGATCACCGAGAGCGCCGTGCAGCATGCTTTTGACAATCCACGCGATATTGATATGTCACTCGTGAATGCCCAACAAGCCCGCCGTATTCTGGATCGCTTGGTGGGGTATGGCATCAGCCCGCTGCTCTGGGAGCGTGTCCGCAGCCGCCTCTCTGCGGGGCGTGTGCAGAGTGTCGCTCTGCGCATGGTGGTTGAGCGTGAGCGTGAAATCGAGCAGTTCATCACTCAGGAATACTGGACGATTGACGCGGATGTACGAGCCATAAATAAAAGTGATATGTTCACGGCCCGTCTCGTCAAATATAAGGGCGAAGACCCTGTGTTGGAGAGTCAGGAGGCTGTTCAGCCGCACCTCGATACACTGGAAAAGAGCCTTTACCGTGTTGACAGTCTTAAACGCGGCACGCGCACCCGTCGCCCTACACCGCCCTTCACCACGAGTACGGTGCAACAGGAGGCCTCACGACGTCTGGGCTTCAATGCTGCACGCACCATGTCGGCGGCCCAGCGTTTGTATGAAGGTCTTGATCTGGGCGAAGGCAAGATCAGCGGCTTGATTACTTATATGCGTACCGACAGCCTCAATGTGTCGCAGGATGCACAGCAAGAAACACGCGAGTATGTGGTGAGCACCTACAGCCCGCAGCATGTGCCGGAGACCCCGCCCATCTATAAGACAAAGGCCAAAGGCGCACAGGAAGCACACGAAGCGATTCGTCCGACGTCTATTTTCCGGACACCGGATGCAGGCCTCAAGGCGATTCTCGATAAAGCGGGCAAAGACTTCAAGATGGGGACAGACCTGTCCAAGCTGTACAAGCTGATCTGGGAGCGTTTTGTCGCCAGTCAGATGGCGAATGCCATCTATAACACCTTACGTGTTGAGGTGCGGGCCGGGCTGACCGACAAAGAGATGCCGTATCTCTTCCGCGCAACAGGCAGCGTGATCCAATTCGCGGGTTTCCTGGCGCTGTACGAGGAGACCAAAGACGAGGATGCACCCTCTAGCACTGAGGAAGGCCGCATCGCGATGAATCTCGATGTCAAAGAAAACGATCCGCTTGATCTGCTCAAGCTCGATCCCGTGCAGCATTTCACACAGCCGCCGCCGCGTTATACCGAAGCGACGCTCGTGAAAACACTGGAAGAATATGGTATTGGACGACCTAGCACCTACGCACCGACCGTCAAAGTGATTCAAGATCGCGATTACGTCGATAAGAGTGAACGTCGTCTTGTGCCCACCGAGATTGGCAAGCTCGTCAGCGATTTGCTGGTCGAATACTTCCCGCATGAAATGGATTTCCAGTTTACCGCCCACATCGAAGAAGAACTCGATGAGATTGCAGAGGGCGGCGATGACTGGAAGGCCATGCTGCGCGAGTTCTACCTGCCGTTTGAGCAGCGCCTGAACCATGCCCGCGAAACCATGCCAGAGCACAAGCGCGATGAAGAGGTTGGGCGTGAGTGTCCAAAAGACGGCGGTGCACTGGTGATCAAGTACGGGCGTTTTGGTAAGTTCATTGGCTGCTCGAATCACCCTGAATGCACGCACACTGAACCCTATGTTGAAACAACGGGCATTGCCTGTGCCCTGTGCGGCGAGACGGAAGGCGGGCAGTTGGTGGTGCGTCGGACCAAGCGCGGACGGCCTTTCTATGGCTGCTCTCGCTACCCTGCCTGCGAATACTCGACATGGACGCGTCCTAAGCGCACCGATGATGATGACGAGATTGAGACCGTTGGAGTCGATCCGGCGGCGGGGCAGGATTAGGTATGATAGATGGTTGGGGTGATCTTCTGGGTCACCCTAACCGATTTCATACGGTTCAAGTGACCTTTTGCCTATTCTTTCTTACGTATCCTTTTTGCGCCTCTTGGTGATCTTCGCTATACTCCACTATAAGCCAATACACACTCCCGCTGTTGCAGCGTGGCGTGCCATGCATAGAATAAAACTGATTGCGCATTATTCCTAACGAAAGGCATCACGCGGATGAGTGTCCAGGGCCAAGCGCCAACGGGTCAACCAGTCCCTCCCCCCGCCGGGAAAAAACCCGCCCGTCGCAACCCTATCGTGAGCTACATCGAGGACTCGTACAACGGGCTGTACAAAATCGTTCTCGAGCCCAGCATGCCGACCAAGCAAACGGTCATTCTGCTGGTGGTAGGTCTCATTATCGGCTTGATCTGGGGCTGGGCGATTAGACCTGTACAGTTCTATGATGCAGCTCCCAACTCTTTGAGTCAAACGGCACGCGATCAGTGGATCAAGTCCGTCGCAGTGGCCCATGATACGCAGACATTTTATCCCGATGATCGTGCCGAGGCGCTTCTGCGCGTTGTGCCTGATCCGGCCTCTGCCGTGAATCGCATGCTGGCTGATCCCAGCGTCGATGCGGCAGATGCGTCTGCCTTGCAAAATCTGAAACCGATTGCCGATGCCATCCCTGTCGATCAGACGCCTGCACTTGTCGCGCCGCGCGGCCTTATTGATGATTTCTTTGGCCTTCTCATTCCGATTTTGATCATTATTATCGTCACACCAATCCTTGTGGTTGTGTGGCGTCTGCTGATTTACGACAATCTCATTGCGCCTGTCATCGCTCGCATTAAAGAGGGCAGAAATCCCCAGCTACGCATAGATCGCATTGCACAACAAGACAACATCAAGCGCATTAAAGAGCAGCGTGCAGCTGCAACAGCGATGCAGGCGACACAGGTTGTCGATGTTGAGATGGGCGCTCCTGTTATGCAGGCGCTGTATATCTACAGCAAAGGCCGCAGCTTCGATGAATCCAGCGAAATCGAACTGAAAACAGGCGAGTTCCTGGGCCAGTGCGGTGCTGTCATTGCCGAAGCGGTTGATCCTGATCCGACAGCGATTGAGGTCTGGTTGTTCGATATGTTCGACCAACTGAATCTCAAGAAGGTTCTCATCACTGAGACGGCCTATGGCAATCCTTCCATTCGCGCGGCAGTTGAGGATTCAGTGGAAGACCCTGCGAATGATGTGATTGTTGCTTCCCCCGGCATGGTTGTGACACTTGAGACGCAAAAACTGCGTTTGCAGGCGAAAATGGCGGCGCTCACAACATCGCCCGATGGTCGCTTCGAGAGCTTCAACGTTCAGATGCAAGCCTGGAACAAAGACAAAGCGAGTGCGCCTGTTGGTGTACCAGCCCCTATGATGTCGACGCCCGCGCCGCTGT
>Ga0105046_10019043_pt1 | contig 10426 bp, 8 predicted proteins | sample MAT03_FD_78385 | JGI IMG/M metagenome (GOLD analysis project Ga0105046, IMG submission 78385) | Freshwater microbial communities from Lake Fryxell liftoff mats and glacier meltwater in Antarctica - MAT-03 (megahit assembly) | ecosystem: Environmental > Aquatic > Freshwater > Ice > Liftoff... | reverse complement strand
GGCGAGATCGTCGCTGCCTATGTCAAGAGCGTTTCCTACCTCACTGCAGTCGGCTGGCCCTTTCTGGCCTTCATGGCGATCGCGGCTTACTCCGCCATCCGCATCGTCTACGGGCCGCAGTGGGACCAGGCCGTGCACCTGGCGCAGATCTTGTCCGCGGCTTTCGCGTTGGAGCTGGTCCACGCGATGTCGCGTGAGGCCATCCTGGCGCGCGGCGACGCGCGGCGCGCCAATGCCTTGCAGATCTGGATGCTTATCTTCCAGGTTGCTGGCCTGATGGCGGTGGTGCCCTGGGGCATCACAGAGGCGGCGTGGGGTGTGCTGGGGGGCACTGCGCTGGGCGTGGTGGTTGCGCAGAACTACCTCAGGCGCGTGATCGGCCTGTCGGTGCCCGACATGGCGCGCGCCTGTGCACCCAGCCTTCTGCTGACGATGGGCGCCTGCGCGCCGGCCGCGCTGTGGGCTTGGGTATCGGGCGTTCACTTGGGCAACTACATCGTGTTTGGTCTGGTCGGCGCGCTGATGACTGCGCTGGCCTGGCTGGCCATGCTCAAGCTCACGGGTCACCCGCTGATGCAGGAAGTGTCGTCCACCGCCGGGCGCGTCCTGGCAAGGTTCAGACCCGCGCGCTGAGCGAACCCCGATGTTGCTGCGGTGTTGGGTAAGACTTTGCACGGGAGTGTTGCATCGAGCATGCCGAATCACCGTTTCTGGCGGCACCTTGGCCGATGCACTGGCTTACTATCGAAATTGCTAATGCGACAGTGTCGGTCCGGGCGAGAGCCCAAGCGCGGTGATCGGTACCTGCCGGCCGGCGTTTGACCGGTACTGCGCCGCGGGGTTAGCACCTGGCCCGAAAGAACTCTCCACTGCACCCGGATAAGCCAGCAACTGCTCCCCAAGAAACCCTGTGCGGACATGATCGACCCCGAACTCCAACTGCTGCTCTCGCAAGCCGCCCGACAAACTGAAGCGCGTTCGCGTTCACGTTCACGCGATGTCATTGACGACTCACGCCGCACGCGCACGGTGAGCTAGACACCTTGGCAGCCCCGACCAACGCCCGCATCAGGATCCCGATCGGTGACCCTGTTGTCATCGTTCACGCCGGCGACTCTGGCCCAGCCGCGCCCATGCCAAGGCTGGTTCTGCAATCTTGGTGCGCGCCCGTGCGCTGGCCATCGCGGGCCGATTGCGCCTGCGCAGCTTTCTGCCGCACTGCCTCCCGGGCTTTGCCGGTGCTGGAGATGACGCCTCGGGACCGGCCGCTGTGGTTGCCCAGCGTGGTCCTTTTGCGCCACCAGCAGTTGCCGGCCTGAGCGCAGCGCCCCCCAAACCGAGTACGCCGCGATGAGTCTTTTGATCACCCTGTCCACGGCCATGCCCGCGCCGTCAGGCCAAAGTCACCACGCGCTGCAGCAAATTGCACTGGCCGAGGCGCTGCGCCAGGGATTCACCGGTCCGCGCAAGCTGTCGTGGGCCACTGGCAGTGCCTGGTGGTTCCAGACGCCCGGCATGCCGGTTGGCCGCGGCAGCGGCGCATGTGTCAGCCAGGGGCAGCGATTTGCTGCCAGCGTGGGTGCCTTCCACTGGCGGGGGCTGGCTGGCGACGAGGCCTTGCACCGGCTGTTGGCGCGCGCCGAGCACCCGAGGGACCTGCCGCTGGACGAGCTGTCAGGCAGTTTTGCAATGCTCTTTGGAGGGCCGAAGGGCGTCTGGCTCTTCAACGACACGCTGGGCCTGCACAAGATCTACGCCAGCGCGCTGGGCGCCCTACGTTCCAGCTCGTTGATGGTGTGCCGTGCGGCGCTGCGCAGGCCCACGCTGCGCCGCATGCGGGCGCAGGAATACGTGTTGTTTGGCGCCACCCATGGCCCGCAAACACCGCTGGAAGGTCTGGACATCTGCGCGCCGAGCTCGGCGCTCAACCTGGAGACTGGCGAAGCTTTTCTCCTGCACCCGCCCCAGCGGTTGCGCCAGCCCCTGTCTGTGGCCACGGCTGAGCAGGGCGTGGACGCCGTGACGGCAGCCATCGCTCAGGAGTTCGCGCAGCTCGGACAGGCGTTCGCGCCGGACATCGGCATGGCCTTGTCGGGGGGGTTCGACTCACGGCTGTTGCTGGCCGCAATGGACCATGTGCAAGTCACACCGCAGCTATACGTCTACGGCAAGCCGGCGGACGAAGACGTGGTCATCGCCAAGTCGGTCGCGCAGCGTCTGGGCTTGCCCATCCTCTGCACCGACAAGTCGATGCAGGCCCGGCAGCTGCCGGCCTTGAACGCGCGGCAATTGAAGGACAACTACGCCTTCTTCGACGGCCTGCCGATCGACGGTGTGTTTGATCGCGGCATGGACCAACAGAGCCGGTTGCAGCAGGTGCAAGGCGGCCGCCTGAACCTCAATGGCGGCGGCGGCGAGATCCTGCGCAACTTCTTCTACCTGCCCGAGGGCCACTACAGCGCTGCCAATGTCGTGGGTGCGTTCTATTCCGGCTGGCTCGATGAGGTCTTCCCGTCGGCGCAGGAGCGGCGGCAGTTCGTGCTGGCGATGCAGGACAGCGTGCTTGACGCCCTGGGTCTGGAGTCGGGGTCGGCCACGGCCCGGCAGCGGCCCTTGGCGCGCGCCGAGATCGAACTCGTCTACACCCAATTCCGGCTGCGCTACTGGATGGGACGCAACAACAGCATGGCGGCGCGCTACGGGCGTTTCATGACGCCGCTGGTGACGCCCCGGTTGGTCGCCCTGGCCGCACCGCTGCCAATCGCCTGGAAGGACTGTGGCGCGCTCGAGGCCGCCGTCATCTCGCGCCTTTCGCCGCGGGTGGCGGCGGGGCCCAGCGCCTATGGCTTTGCCTTCGATGCGGGGCCGCGCTGGCGCGACCGGCTGGCGATGGCGACCACGCTGCACCGCCCGGTCTGGCTGCGCCACCATTCGCTGCGGGTGCGCCGCTGGCTGGGACGGGCGCCTTCTGCGCAAGTGCCGGCGGAATGGCGCGACGCCGCGCCGGGGTTGCCGGCGCCGGACTGGATCAACCCGGCAGCGCTGTGCGCACCCGAGCAGCTCAACCGCTTGCTGACTTTGCAGGGCCTTCTGGACGCGGACGTCTGCGGCGTGGCGACGGCGGATTGACATTCAGCGCCCAAGGCGCGCAAACAACTGCGTCAAGGTCTGGGACCGCAGACCGGTGAAGGTAAAGGCCGACAGCGACAAAAACCGCAAGCCCAGAGTAGAGCTTCAGACAGTGACCCATCAACGACAGACCGGCCACCGGCGTGTGGATGCAATCAAGCTGCTTGACTTCGAATTTCTACATTGGCCCAATTTTCTGACCTGCAGATCGAAACTTACCTTCCATTCACTCAGAGGGTTCTTGCGGGTCCGAGGTGGGATCACGGAATCAGGACATCCGTCGGCCGCGTTCAGGGGATAAGACTTAAATTCGGTGGATGTTGTTCGGGCTTTTCCAGTGTTACCAATATCCATCCCCGTAGAAACCTCAGCAGGTTGATATTGACAACCAACTTTTCATAACACATACCGAGCATGAACAAGGGGCCGCTGAACATCAGGTAATTGGGGTATTGGCTCAGATAACTGAATTCGTCCACCCTGAGACCAGCGGTGGCCGACAAGCGCTCGACGTCAGAGCGCGTGTTTGTCTTATAGGCGGTTGGGAAAGTGTCTTCTTCAGCCCGGCCTTCAACAGCCTTTACTACTTTGCCGTGAAACCGGTTTGGAACCAGTCGCGCCACCATCGTTCCATAGTCCCACTTGTTGGCGGTAAGAAATACCACTCGACCGCCTGGCTTGAGCACCCGCGCCAATTCCTGGTAAACGGAGTCTGGGTCGGTGAGGTGCTCGAATACGCTGCGCGACATGATCAAATCCACGCTGGCATCGGGCAGTGGCAAACGATTCAAATCGGTATTGAAGGTCTCAATGCCATCTGGCACGTCGGTAAATGGAACAAGCTCCACACCGATCAAACGATGCGCCATCCCAGTGAACTTTCGAAGGACAGGTACCGCCCGGCCGCAGCCCGCATCCAGTAGAACAGTTTTCCCGGGTGAAATCAAAGACCTCACCCGTGCCTCAAATAAACGATAAGGATGGGTTTCAGACTTGTAGAAACGGTCGCGCAGAAAGCATGCAATCGGGGACATAGGTTTGTTTTCTTTAATGATTAATAAATGCGGTAGAAATGCCGTTGATGGACGCAAGCCGTGCGCAGGATGGTTATGCGTCCGGGCTCGGCGTGGCTGGCGGCCTTGCGCCGAAACTCCTTGCCCTCGGCTGCGAACGTCTGCTTCAAAGCGATGCAGGCCGCCCTGTAGCGCGCAATCTCCAGCGAGCGGCTGTCCACCGGGTGTGCGGTGGCTTCCTCCGTGAACACTCGGCCGACGGCACCGCGCGTGTCAGCAATGTGCCGCAACATTTTCGACTTACGTGACGTGTGTCGCCGGCGGCGGCGTCAGGCGCGAGCTCAGTTGCTCGACATGCGGCGATCCGCCGTTGGCCAGTGTGGCCGTCAGCACGCTCCAGCCGGCCATCAGCCCCTGCATTATCTCCGCGCCAAACAGCGCCGGACGGTGGGCGAATTCGCACTGCAGGCCGGCGGCCGATTCGAGCATGTCGATGTCGATCTCCGACAGCAGCGCGCCACGTTCGACCGGCAGCGGCGCAAACGTGGTTGTCGACCCGGCGACCATCACTGCCGGCGGCGTCGCCAGCAGCTGGCTCCAGACCGGGAAACCTGGCCTGGAGAGCATCGGGTGCTGAATCTCACGCAGCACCAGTTCAAGCGGTACGCGGCCGTAGGCCAGCAAGCGACGAATGGTCGCGTGCACGGCGGCGGCGAGTTCGTCGAACGAATGTGCCGGGTCGATGCGGATGCGCGCCGGCAGCATGTTGGTCGCGCAGCCGACGAAGGTCATCGCCTGCGGGCTCCAGCGGCCCAGCGTGGGCACACCGATGACGATGTCTTCGCTGCCGCTGCGCTGGTGCAGCAGCACGGCCAGTGCGGCCAGCAGCAGCGCGAAGGTCGATACGCGACGGCCGCGTGCACGCGCCTGCAGCGCCGCCAGCGTTTGCGCATCATGCAAGGAACGCGGTGCTGCGGCGCGGAAGTCGCGGTGCCCCTTGCGCGGCGCCACGACCGGCAGCGCCACCGGCGGCGCGAGGCCGTCGAGTTCGTCGCGCCAGTAAGCGAGTTCGGCAGCGTAACCGCCGCGGTCGGCTGTCTCGATCTGCTCTTGCGCATGGTCGACCACCGACATCGACAACGGCGCCAACCGCGCCGGCTCGCCACGCAGGCGCGCTGCATAGAAGGCCACCAGATCGTCGACGATGATCTGGCGCGACCAGCCATCGCATACCGCGTGGTGCACGATCAGCGCCAACACGTGGTCGTCGGCGTCCAGACGCAGCCACAGCGCCCGCAGCGGCGGCCCGGCGACGATGTTGATCGGCATACGGGTGGCGTCACGCAGCAGCGCCAGCGCGGCGTTGAGCCGGCATTCGCTGGTCGCGCCGCCGACGTCGGTGGGCATCGGCGCCAACGGTTCGGTGGCGGCGACGGCCTGCATCAACTGGCCGCCGACCATGACGAGCCGCGTTCGCAGCGCCGGGTGGCGGTCGACGACCTCGGTCAGCGCCGCCGCCAGCCTATCGGCGTCGAGGGCGCCGCGAACGCGCCAGGGCAGTGCGATGACGTTGAACGGCACCGCGCGATGCCGCTGCGCGATCGCCCACATCGAGCGCTGGATGAACGACGCCGGGCCGGCGACGATGAGAGTCGGGCTCATTCGACGCGCGCAACGGCGGACTGGCCGGCGCCCGGCAACAGGCGGCGCAGGTAGACCGGGCGTTCGTTGACCGTCGTCCAGCCGAGTCGTTGGTAGTTGGACAGCGACGTGCCAGGCCGGCGCCGCGTTCCGGCTGCCGCTTCCAGCGTGACGAACCGCGCGCCGGCGCGGTGCAGTTCGCGCAGCTGCGTCGCCGCCAGCGCTTTCTGCGCGCCGCGTCCGCGATGCGACGCCAGCGTGCAGACCCATCCTATCCAGGCGACATCGCCGTCGATGCAGGCCATGGCGGCGGCGACCGGGGCGTTGCCGTTCCAGGCCAGCCAGTGATGCCAGCCGGCGTCGTCGAAGCTGGCCTCGAGCAACTGCGAGAAAGGCTGGCCCAATTGGAAGGCTTCGCAGCACAGCGCAGAAAACACCGCCGACTGGGCCGCGCCGGCATGTCTCACGTCGACCGCGGCGGCGCAGGCATCGCCGATCGGTTGGCAATCGCGGACCATCATGACGGTGCGCTTGAAAGGCACGTAACCCCGACGCATCAGGCGCTGCGACAGGTCGGTCGGCAGCGCCGCCGGGCTGAGTTCGACCGCGTGCGTGTCGACGCCGCAGTCGCGGTACAGCGCCTCGATCGCGTCGAGTTCCTCATCGCTCGCCGGCGCGTCGAGCCCGACCCCGATCACGCGGTTCAGCATCAGCGAGCCGGCGGCACCCGGTGCCACCAGCGCACGGGCCGACCCGAAGCAGTGCACCGCCAGCCCGTAATCGGCACTCAACGCAGCGGGCGCGCCGGCGATGAGCCTTGCATAGGCAGCGGCCTCGCTGATCTCGACGATGCGCGCGAAGTCCGACCCGGTCATCGAGCTGGTTCCAGCGCCGTCGTGCCCGCGTCAGCCGCCGCTGCGGACCGGGCGAGCGCGGTATCGACGAAGTCGACGGCGTCGCCCAGCGTCTCGATCGCCAGCATGTCCGAAGGCGCCATCCGAATGCCGAAGGCCGACTTGATCGCCAGCAGGAAGTCCATATGCGCCAGCGAATTCCAACCGGCGGTCGACTCCGGTTCCGAGTCGAGCGACAGTTCGGCCGCCGGCTTGCGGAAACACGTCGCGGCGATATCGAGCACCTGCTTCCGCGTGTCGCCGCCGCTGCCACCCGCCAACGGTGCAACTGCAGCGCGGTCGTGCTCCGCGGCGATGCGATCGGCAACGATCTGCCGCACCTGTGGCAACACGATCTTGCCGGCAGGCCCGCGCGGCATTTCGTCGATGAGGAAGACGCGGCTCGGCACCTTCTCGCGCGATCCGTGTTCGCGGCAATGCGCGATGACGCTGTCGCTGCTGATCGCGCCCGGGGAAGTGGCGACGACACAACTCACGACGCGTTCGCCCCAGGTGTTGTCGGCGACGCCGAGCGTGACGACATCGGCGACGCCGGGCAAACGCTGGATGAGGCGCGACACGTCCACGGGGTAGACATTGACGCCGCCGCTAATGACGACGTTCTTCTTGCGGCCGGTGATCGCGAAGAAACCGTCGGCGTCGCGGACTGCGAGGTCGCCGCTGTGCAGCCAGCCGTCGACCAGCACCGCGGCAGTTTCCTCGGGCGCGTCGAAGTAGCCCTTCATCACACAAGAGCCGCGAAGCAGCAATTCGCCCATCTCGCCGACGGCGGCGTCGCTGCCGTTGGCGTCGACGATGCGCACGTCGATGTTGATCGGTTCGCCGATCGTGCCGATGCGGCAGCCATGCGACGGGCGGCTAGCGCCGACCGATGAGCATGCCGACGATCAGGCCCACGCCGGCGCCGATGGCCAACGACTTCCATGGGTGGTCGTGCACGTAGTCGTCGGCGGCGTGGGCTGCGGCCTTGGCCTTTTCGGTGGCAGTGGCCTGCAGCGCCAGCAGGCTGTCCCGGGACTGGGACAGTCGCTCCTGCAGCCTTTCGCGCAGGCCTGCCGCTCCCTCGCCCACCTCATCGGCCGTCATCTTGAGCAGTTGCTCGGCGTCGGCGACCACAGTGCGCAGGTCGGCCATCAGCTTGTCGCGTTGCGTAGCGGTCATTTCGGTCATCGTTCGCTCCCTGGGGTGCACCATCAAAGAGTCGAAGGTACCACTGCGTACGACGGCCGGGCTTGCCAAATCACTGCCCGGCGGGGGGGCGTTGAGGCGCGGCGCAGCACCACGCTGCCGATCAAACCGCCGGCGCCGAAGCTGCAGATCACGCCAGGGTCGCCGGCCTTCGGGTCGGCATGGTGGGTGTGGAAGGCGATGATGCTGGCGGCGCTGCCGGTGTGGCATATACGCCCTTCGGTCTACGCCATAGGCCGCCCTGCGCCTGGATTGAGCGTCAGCAGTCCGGCTCGCAAAAGCCGCGCTGGACCAAAAAATCTCGACGGCCAACTTACACGCCACGCGGGCGGATCGCGTACATGACATCAGGCAACCGGAGGTTGCGGGTGATGTGGAAAAAGGGGATGCACTTCAGCGCGGGGCTGTAGGCGAACTTTCCATAGACGTTGGCGTTGTCATATGTTCGGTTCGATGGATCTTCCCAGGACAACACAGGGGTGCTCAGCGCGACGCTGGTGGCAACCCACGGGTCTGTAAGCACCGCTGGCAACAGAATCTCATAGATGATTGACCTACTACCTTTGATGTCGCCGATGATGATGCAGCCGTTGTCCACACACCAGCAGGCACTCGACCAGTCTTGATCCAACGGGATGTTCAGTGTGATGTTCGCGCCCGTGTTGATCCACGACGGCTGCGCCGCGGAAACGTCCATCCAGCGAGCACCCAAGAAGCCAGTGTTCTTCTTGTAAAGCATGATCGCCAGGCGGCGCTCAGGCACTCCGATCATCATGTGGGAGTAGGAGCCGCTGGCGTAGTCACTCCGGTTCAGCGCTGTACCGGTGCCTTGCACGAAAGCTGTGGCCGCAGACGTGGCAGTCAGGGCGTACCAGCGCGGCTGGTACGCCGAACTGTCTTGCAAGATGACCCGCTTTGTTGGCTGGTCGTAGACCACGTGAGCTGGAGCAGAGGCGTAGCCAGCCAGCGCCTGCCCAGCCGGGTAAGTCGGGTGTGTGAATAGCCGCTGCCAGATCGCCGCACCGCTGGGGGCCGCGGCGTCCAGCGTCATCTTGTACGCGGTGAATGATTGGGTATCAATGATTCCGTTGTACGCGCCCGCAGCAATCATCGGGGTGAATAGCGTCCCCGATGGGGCGCCTGCAGTTGGCTCCAGCACCGTTACGAGGTTGTACGAGTGCATGCCAGGGGGCTGCCCGTCCGCCGCAAGCGCAGCCGTGAACTGGTTCACCAACACCTGCCCCGCGAACCCTGGCATGCCACCCGCATACGGCCGATAGCTGAAGTCGCCTCGCGCGTTGTATGCCTTGGTGTTCACGTCCGTTCCGGTGCCGAAGATCGGACTTGGGTTGTTCACTGACTTCCAGGTGCAGACTTCGCCCAGGACCAAGGTCGGAACCTGGTTGTTGTTGCCTGCGCTGTGGCCCTGACCGAAAGCCATCAGGGCCCCGAACGGGCCGTAATAGGGGTTTAGCGTGCCGCCACTGTAATCAGACCACGTGGTGCCAAAGTAGTAGGACTGGTAATACGGCGCGCAGACTGAAATCGACTCGTTGGACAGTCGGCCGTTGGCCACCGTCAACACCGAGACGTTGGCCATCGTGCTGCTGGCCGCAGGCACCCACGACGGCAGCGTGGTCGGGCTGGGCGCCGGGGCCGGGGCGGGTGGAGGTGGAGGTGGAGGTGGAGGCGAAGGCGCCGGTGCAGGGGGTGCAGGCGGCTGCGGGGACGGCGCAGGTTGCGGTATTGGTGCCGGCGCTACAGGCGTGACCAGCAGCGGATCGGCGCGGATGCCCGCAGCTCGCTCTGTGGGTGGCGCGTCAGAGGCGCCACCGCCGCCGCCGCCGCATGCCGTTACCAGATTCACGGCGCCAAAGGAAGCGAAAGCCGTGCCGAGAAACGACCGCCTGGTTGGGCGGCCGGCCGGTTCGGACGGGACGGCGAGGACGGGCGACGGCGCGTGGGTGGGGGTTAGGCTCATGCCAACAGCTATCGGCAGGCCCGTCGCTTAACTTGATCCCAAAGACATCGCAGTTGTGACCGCGTATTCCGGTGGCTGATCGCCCCGACTGTTCGCCGATTCGTCCTCAAGGCCTATCTCACGAAGCGGTGCCATCGCCCACATCAGGCCTGACCCAACAGCTGGCGAAGACACGAAAAGCGTACGGCTATCGGATGTTCAGGATTACCGATACCCCGTGCACCACGTGCTCTGCAGACTTCCGAAGCAAAAACTCGCCCACAGATTCTTCTGACGAAGCGATTCTTCTGACGATGCCGGATTACAGGGTCCGCGCAGCGAACTCGAGCTCCTGACCATCGACGCGGTAACACAGCGTCTGGGTTGAAAACCGATCAACCGCCATGAAAGCACTGCCGTCGGCTTGCTTCAGGCCCACGGCAAAGTCGCCCGCAACATCTGCTGTAGCACCGGCTGCCCCCTTTTCCAGGAGCAGCGCCCGCCAGGCCGCTGAGACATCCGTGCCCTGCGCGGAGCCCGCAGAAAAGCGTGGAGAACCCAGCGTAAGGGTGTTTGGAAGT
>Ga0105046_10019041_pt1 | contig 10426 bp, 5 predicted proteins | sample MAT03_FD_78385 | JGI IMG/M metagenome (GOLD analysis project Ga0105046, IMG submission 78385) | Freshwater microbial communities from Lake Fryxell liftoff mats and glacier meltwater in Antarctica - MAT-03 (megahit assembly) | ecosystem: Environmental > Aquatic > Freshwater > Ice > Liftoff... | reverse complement strand
GCCCCAGGCGCCGATCCGCTGCGAATAGTTCGCGGCAAAGTCGATGCCGGTGGTGCGGATGCTGCCGATGTTGACGTTGGTTGCCTGCACACGGCCCTCGTTCAACAGCCACAGCGTGCCCAACCGGTCGCGCTGAATCAGGCTGCAGAACAACGCGCTGCCGGTGTCCAGGCACTTGGTCAGCGTGGTGTTGGCCGAGACGATGCTGATGGTGTCCTCGACCTTGATGTCGAAGTAGTCGACCGACATCGTCAAGCCGCGCATCGGCTGCAGCAGCAGGCCGGCGGTGACCGAGGTCGCCGTTTCGGGCTTCAGGCTCGGGTTGCCGCCTTGCAGGAAGTTGTACTGGTTGGCCGGGCTATTCTGGATCGTGCGGTATTGCGCCGCCGTGACACCGGTGCGCGCGCAATCAGAGGCAGAGCGGGCCGGCGTCGGCCCGCCGCAGGGGTCTGCCGTCAGGTCGAACAGGTTGTTGCCTTGCGCCTGATACAGCTCGACCAGGTTCGGTGCCCGCACCGCGCGCTGAATGCTGGCGCGGGCCTTGACGGCCTGGATCGGCGCATATTCAAGGCCCAGGCCCCAGGTGCTGGTGCTTTCGCCAGGATCGTAGGAGGAGCCGCGCGCTGACAGGTTAATGGCCAGCAGTTCGGCACCAGTCTTGCCCTCAATGATGGGGATACGAACTTCGGCGAAAACTTCGCTCACGGCGTAGCCGCCGTTCAAGCCGGGCGTCTCGCCACCCGAACCTGACAGAGTGCCCGCCGTGGTGTTGGCGTCGGTGGCGAGGACGAGTTCCTCACGCCGCCGCTCGACACCGAAGGTGGCGCCGATGCCGTTCTTGGCCGCCGGCAGCTTGAGGCCGTAGCTGCTCAAGTCGACCGTCGCGTTGGCGCCGACCACCTCCAGGCTGGTCGAGCCCTTTCGGAAGCCCGACACCTGGAGGTACTTGAGCTGCTGTTGGTTGATCCCACCCAGGCGCCAGACGTTGTATGGCAGACAGCCCTCAGCGCGCGCCGAAGCCGACGCACAGCGCATGCCGCCCGCGCCATCGGGCTCGACATCCAGTGCAGCGTCGATGCGCGAATCGAGGAAGTAGTTCTCTTCGTTCTGCGTGTAGACGACGCGGGCGTGAATGGCGTAAGCGTCGTAGCTCCACGGCCCGATGTCGCCCTTCACGCCGATCAGCGAACGGAACGAGGTGTTGCGGAACTCCGAGCGGCGGCCGCCGCCTTCGACGTTGCGGCGCTGGACCACGACGTCGGTGCTCGAGGTCGGTGAGGTGAGGCCCAGCGCCGTGCGCATCGAGGCCGACAGCAGCGTATTGTTGCCACGGATCGTGGCAATGTTGCCGAACACGCCGCCTGGTGCGATCTGTGCCACCGTCAAATCGTCGTGCATGCTGAACTCGCCATAAGCGCGCACCGCATCGCTCATCGCGTAGTTGGCCGAGGCAAAGGCCGAGTAACGTTCCGACGGGCGCTGGAAATAGTTCAACGGACCGAAGTTGTACTGGTCCAGAGAGTTGTTGAAAGCGCGTGCGGTACCTTGCGCGTCGATCACAGTGGAGACCGAACCCGTCGTCGTATTGGTGAAGCGGCCGGTAGCGTTGGTGCCCGAGCCGCCGCAAGTAAAGCGGGCAGGCAGGGTGGCGGTAGCGTCCGCAGTACCCAGCGCGCAGGCGCTGTAGTCGCGGTCACGCTGCAGCAGTGCGTTGTCGCGCTTGTAACCGAGGAAGAGTGTCGCGTTGCCCTTGTTCTCGGCAAAGTTGCCCCCCATCAATACGCTGAAGTTGGTCGACTCACCGTCGCGGCTGACATTGCCCGGCACCTGAAACCCTGCCGGGTTGGTTGTTGCGCGGCCGGCAATGATGTCGCCAACGCCTTGCGCGTTTTGCTGCTTGTGGTTGTAAAAGCTGTGATTGAGTTCGACCGAAACGCCCTGGAAGCGGTCGTCGAGGATGAAGTTCACCACACCGGCGACGGCGTCGGAACCGTAGACCGCGGATGCACCGCCGGTCAGCACATCGACACGGCGGATCAACGCGGCCGGAATTTGGTTCAGGTCAGCCGCCACAGAAGACGGGCTGCCCATCGGCAGGCGACGACCGTTGATCAGTACCAGCGTCCGGTCCTGCCCGAGGTTGCGCAGGTTGACAGTGGCTGTGCCGGACGACCCGTTGGACACCGTGGCGCCCTGCGCCGCAAAGGCCTGCGGCAAGTTGTTGACGATACTTTCGACGTTCCGGTTGCCATCGAGCTTGATGTCTGCTGCGGTGATCGACGTCACGGGGCTGGAGCCCTCATCGGACAGCGTCTTGATGCGCGAGCCCGTGACTTCGACGCGCTGCGCCGGCGGCGTTTGCTGGGCCGAGGCTTCACCGACCAACAGACCGCTGCCCAGGGCTAACAACACACCGGTGCATACCTTGGTTTTTTTGTACATGAACTCACTCCTGATAGACGTTGGATAAACAATCTGACGCTTCTTGTCGAACGCCACTTCCCGAGCTCAAGGCCACCTTGAATGACCACAGCCCTGGCAAGCCATCGTCATGATGCGGCAGTTCGTTGGTTGGCGAAAGCGAGTTCCGTCGGGGCCTGTTGCGTAACCGCATCGGAGCTGGTGTGCACTGAGGCACTTTTTGGTGAGGGCAAACCGGGATGGTGCGCGACAGCACCACCTTGGAAGACGACTGGAACCCGGACACAGCGACCGCACCTCGCCAGCAGCCGTCAACCCGGCATCACATCAAAGGCAATGGTCAGGCGATCAGTCCCATCAACGAACGGCACCGTGCCGTGCCAGAACATTGACGGGAACAGCACCAGTCTCCCCGGCCGAGGTTGCACTTTGACCCGCCCGGCCTGGCTCAGCCCCGCGTCGAAGTCGGGTTCGCCGAACTGCAACCAGCCCGCTTGACCGTCGCCGCGCAGCACCGAGTCAGGCACCACCACATAGCAGGCCGAACTGATCCAACCGTGCGGGTGCACATGGTTGCTGTGAAAGCCGCCTGAGCCCAGGCGCGAAGACCAGCTGTCCGTAAAGCGCCAAGCCTTGCTGCGCCGACGCAGAAAGGGGTGTGCCGGATCGTCGGGCAGGCCGGCGATGTAGCCCGTGATGGCCTGGCTGATGCGCAGCTTCAGGGCGTCCACCAAGGGATGACCCTGTTCGAAGATGTCGCCCAGGGTCTGGGTGCCGCCGCGCAGCGTCTGGTCCAGCGGCGCCGCGCGATCGCGGTGCAATTCGATCAGTTCTTGTGCCAAGGCGCGGTTGAAGGTCGCCATGTCGGCAAAGCCGGGCGGCGCCTGTAGATCAACGACGCTGACCAGCCGCGCCATGTCGTTGAGCCAGGTCGCGCGCGGGTCACCGGCAAGCTGCCAGGCCAGACCAAGCAAGGCCCAGGCCGATTGATCATCCGGCGCCAGCGCGCAAGCGGCCTGGGCCTGCACGGCTGCCGCGTCAGCGCGGCGGGCCATCAACAAAGTCGTGGCTTGGCTGGTGCGCAAGGCCGCGTCGGCCGGCGCCAAGGCCACGGCCTGCAGATGGTGCGCGAGACTGTCGTCCAGCCGGCCCAGGCGGGCCAGCGCACGTGCCAGCCCATCGTGAAAACCAGCGACCGGTGTCTCGCGCTGCAGCGCGAGCTCGAAGCAAGCGGCGGCGTCTGCATAACGCTCGGCACGCAGCAGCAGATGGCCATGCAGACTTGGCGCGAGCGACGACTGCGGATGCGCTGTGGCCGCATCCAGCAACTCACGGTCGAAGTCGGCCTCACCCAGCCGCCAACGCAGGCGCGCCAGGTCGTAGAGGGCCAGCTGGTGCAGCGGCTGACGCGCGAGCGCGCGTCGGTAAGCCGCCACAGCGTCGCCAAGCCGGCCCAGGCTTTGCAACGTGTTGCCATGGTTGTAATGGGCATCGGCTGCGTCCAGCCCTGCGGCCAGCGCGGCTTCGTGGTCTTGCAAAGCCTGGGCATAGCGGTGCAAGCGCTGGCGCAACACGGCGCGGTTGTGCAGCAGGGGTGGCGACGCCGGCAGCAGGCTCAAAGCCCGATCCAGTGTGTCCACGGCCGGCTGCAACTGCCCCAGTTCGGACTGGACTTGCGCTTGCAACTGCAGCAGCGCCGCCCTGGGTTGCGGGCTGAGCTCAGCCGCACGCCCAGCGGCGGCCTGGGCTTGTGGCAAACGCTTGAGAACAAACAGCAGCCGTGCACGGTTGTAGTGGGCATCGGCATAGCTGTCGTCAAGCGCGATGGCCTGCTCGAAACAGGTCAGGGCATCTTCAGGACGCTGCGCGGCATCCAGCACATTGCCCAGGTTGTTCCACACATGGGGCTGGGCCGGAAACACTTTCAAGGACCGGCGCATCAGGTCTTCGGCCGCTTGCCCATCGCCACGCTTGCGGGCCAGCAAGCCCATCAACTGCAAGGCAGTGGGATGCTCGGGCACACAGTCCAGCGCCGCCTGGTAGGCAGCCCAGGCGCGATCCGGGTCGCCCTGGGTCTGCGCGGCAAAGCCAGACTCGATCAGCTTCGTCGCTTGGTGGCCGTTCGTCGATGCGCCTTGCTTCATGACAAATGCCCTCGCACGCGGCGGCCTGGGGGGGGGGGAAGCTCAAATCAACCTGCCGGAGCCGTCGCTGTCAGGCCGAGTCGTCCGGTGCAGGCGCCCCACTGCCAGGTCAGCGAGTCGGCGGCAGTGCCGAAGGCAGGTTGTCAAGGGTTTCGCGCGCTGCGCGTTCCTGGGGTCCCAGGTCGGCCGTCGCGGGTAACACACTGCTGCCACAGGCAAGCGTCAGTGGCAACGAAAGGGCCGTGAACCCGAGGCGACTTCGAGCACGCCGAAAATCGTAAACGATCCATACACCAAAAAAAAGACGGGCCCGAAGGCCCGCCCTTGATCGAGTCTGACGCGGGCGTCAGAACTTCAACGTCGCGCCAAGAGAGTAAGCGCGGCCGACCACGTCGTACCACTGCGGGAAGGTGTTGCCGCTGTTGGTGGCCGTCGTGCCGACGTTGGCGCCCAGGATCGGTGGCGCCAGGTCACCGGCATTGTTGATGGCCAGACTCATGCGCAGGTTCTTGGTCGCTTGCCAGGCAAAGCTCAGGTCCACGTAGTTAAAGGCCTTGATGCTGGCAAACTGCGGCAACGTGGCGGGTGCACCTTGAATCGACGATTTGCCCAAGTGACGCCAGTTGTAGCCGGCCGTGAAGTCGCCCATGGACCAGGTCGTGCGCTGGCTCCACTTCATCTTGGCCGTGGGGCCACCGCAGTCAGGGCCGTTCACCCCGACGCATTCGATGCGAGCCACCGAAGGCAGTGACGTGAAGCCGTTACTGACGACCTGTGTTGCTTGAAGACCCAGATCAACCCGACCCCATTTTTGCAGCTTCAGGCGATAGCTGACACCGAGGTCGTAACCGTCGGTATCGACAGTGCCGAGGTTGGACGTTTGTGTGATCACGCCAGCGGCCCCGTTCAAGCTGCCGGTCGTGACGTTGCGCACGATCAGGCCGCAGAACGGGTTGCCCGCGTTGAAGCCCGGGTTCAGCGCAGCGGTGTAGCAACCGTCGATCACCTGGTTCGCCGTGGCGCTGGACACCGCCTTGTTGATCTGGATCTTGTAGTAGTCCAGCGTGAACGACAGGCCGGGCACAAACTCAGGCTCCCAGACGAAGCCAATGGTGGTGGTGTCGGCTTCTTCAGGGCTGAGGTTGGGGTTGCCACCGCCGGTGTTGCTGATCTGGCCTGCTGCCGGTCCCGGCACATTGCCAAACTGCGACAACGGCACGCCGGTCACGCGGCACAGGTTGGCCAGCGTGCCTGCGGTGTTGGCGTCAGCGGCGCTGACCAGGGCCAACTGGCACGGATCAACCGCCCGGATGGACAAGCCGCTGACGATGGGCTGGTATAGCTCGTTGATGTTGGGCGAGCGCGTCGCACGCTGTTGCATGGCGCGGAAACGCAGGCCCTTGATCGGGGCGTAGTCAAAACCATACTTCCAGCTGCCATAGCTCTGACTGCCGGCCAGGGTCTTGAACTTGCTATCGCGGTAGCCGCCTTCGAAGTTGAGCGAGTTGATGCCCGTCATGCCACCGGCCAGCGGCACGATGGTTTCGAGAAAGCCCTCTTTCAGCGAGATCGTGCCCGTGCGGTCAGGCAGTGGCGCGCCCGTACCCAGGACTTCGCCATTGACCTGCGATGGACCGTCCGACAGGTTGCCGGCCGACATGCTGCGCTCTTCCAATCCCAAGGCCAACGAAATTGGCGCTTTGGCGAAGGGGCTCTTGACGACGCCCAGATCGCCACTGGCTGACAAGCTCTTGACCGTCTGCCTGACCGTGGTCGACTGGACCGCCGTCTGGTTGAAGAAACTTAGCATGGCCGGGGTGACGGAACCTGCAGCGCCGAAAACGTTGATCGGCACGCAGCCGCCGGTGGTAACCGTGCAAGCCGTGGTCGACACCGAGCGCAACGATTGCTGCAGCTTCGAGCTGGAGCCCCAGTTCACACGTGTCGACAGCTGGTTGGAGGTGCCCTGTTGCAGGTAGGCGTCGTAGCTCCAGCTGTCCAGGAACGGCACCGAGCCGCGAACGCCGGCGGTCCATTGCTGCGTGGTGTTGTCGAAGTCGTTGATGCGCGGCCCGTTCTCAACCAGGCGACGGCTGATGTTGAGAGTGACCTCCTGGGTATTGCCCACGGCGCAGTTGGTAGTGATGCCAAACGCGCTGCACAGCTGGGTGCGCATGGCAGCCGGAATGAACGGGTTGCCGATAGGAATGCGCCAGTTCGGGAAACCCGCCGAGGCAAACGTGCCCGTCGGCGCCAGATTCAGCGAAACCTTGCTCTTCGTGTGATTGAGCTCGGCGTAGGCTTCGGCAAACTCGTTGATCGTGAAGCGACCGATGGCCGCCATCTGCGTCCGCTCTATCGGTGTGATGAAGTAATTGAGCGGGTTGAAGTTGAAAGCATCGACGTCCCCGTTATACGGTCGCAGGTTGCCCGCTGCCACATCGATGATCCGGTTGCCGGCCAGCGGCGCGGGAATGCCGCCCAGTACGGCCGGCACCGTGATGGAAGACCCGCCCGAGAGACCCGTGGTGGAGCTGATTGAAAACAAGCCGGCGGGCCGCTCGCCCTGCGTCAACGGATTGGTACGTGTCGTGCCAAAGCTCAATGCGACGTTGCCACGGCCATCGGCCAGGTTGGCGCCGACCGTCAGGTCAGTGCGGTAACGCTTGGCATCACCCTGCTCGGAAATACCGTAGGTGGTTTGCGCCTCAACGCCACTGAAGTTCCTCTTCAGCACGAAGTTGACGACGCCCGAGACGGCATCAGCGCCGTACACGGCCGACGCTCCGCCAGTGACGAGGTCAATTCGTTCAAGCAAGGCCACTGGAATGGCGTTGGTGTCGACGCGCCCCGACAAGTCAGAGGGCACGGCGCGCCGACCGTTGATCAGCACGAGTGTGCGCTGGGGCCCCAGGCCGCGAAGGTCGATGGTGGCAATGCCGCCGGAGCCGTTGTTGGTACCCGGGCCAATGGCTGGGATGGCTGCGGGTAGGCCCCGAATCACTTCTTCGATCGCCACGGGCTGCGAAGAGTTGATGTCTGCAGCGCCGACGCTGGTGATCGGGCTGTTGGACGCCGCGCCGATGGCCTTGATGCGCGAACCGGTGATCTCCACCCGCTCTGCGGTTTGCGCTTGGGCTTGCAGGCCGACGGCCAACAATGCGCCGCCCAGCGCGATCAGCGCCCCGGCGTTGACTTTTGATCTCTTGAACATTGAAAAGACGCTCCTGTAGTGAGTGATTCGAAGAACTCTTGAACCTGTGCAAGACCCGTACCGGCCAAAAAATGCGGCCTGCGCACACACCTGATGCTTGCATGTACGTCAATTGTCATGGCCCTGGTTTTTCACTCCATAACGGGGTAAACCATGATGGCCCTTCGACGCAACCGATCGAGGTCCAAGAAAAGATGCTGAGACGGCTGCAACAGCTTGGTGGAGCGGGACCACACACCCCTGGGCGGGGCTGAACGCGCCAGGAAACACCGCCGTCGACGTGGCTTCTTGCACAGTCAATTTGTCGTCACTCCGTTGGCTCTAGACAACACGCCGCGTGTTTCAAGCCGTCTCGGGCCACTCATTCACGGTGGCGCACCGCTCCTTGGCGAGCGCAAAACCCGCTCTTTCCAGCCGATCAAAGCGTCACGAGCCCACCGGCAGAGTTATTGTGGGGTGGACATACCCAAGGGGCAGACCGGTCAGCAGCGGCGTCTTCAAGCGTTGCTGCTGACACGAATTCCCGGGCGCAGCCGACCAGCGGCGTGCCGCATTCCTGGCCTTGATGACAGCGGCCACCACCAGGGTGGCCGCCTGCGGGCTCTTGACGGCCAAGTTGCAGCCGCTGCGCCGACATTGGCAGCATCGGCCAGCAAGCACGGCACCGCCGCCAGCAGCCTGCGCGCGTGCCCGTGTGTCGCGGCAGAGCCAGGTTAAGGATCTGCGCCTTTATCGAAACGTCCAAGCCGGCGCCCGACGCATCGCAGACGATCAGACCGCCAATGTGCGTGCCTAGGCAGCCATGGACACAGCTGCCGCCAACAGGTCGGCAGTGGCCCGATGCGCCGCCTGCAGCGCGTCTGCCAATTCGGCAGGATCTTCGACGTATTCGTGAATCATGCGGTTGCGCAGCAAGCGCAACTCGGCCCAGTCGCTGGCCGATCGAACCCAGCCCAGCCGCTCAGCGCGATAAAGGTTGTCGAGCGTGCTGCCAACGGGTTCGAGCATGGCTTCAGGCAGCCGTGAAAGCAGCCCGCCAGCCAGCGTATCTTGCAGCCGGCCAAAACGTGCAACAAAGGCGTCGACGCGCTCTGCAAGATCGGGGTTTGCGGCCAGGGTCAACACCTCAGCCGCGCCGAACGCAGGCGTAAACAGCCGATGGTCGGTTTGCGCCAGGTCATGCGCTTCACGCGTGACGACATCGGCCAGGAAGCGCGGCCGCTCGTGCAGCGCGGCCCGTTGGCCAGTCACAGCGCCACCCCGGTCTGGCGCGCCACACGGTGAATGGCCTGTTCGGCTGTGTCGGGTGTGGCGATCAGCACGTCGATGCGCTGTTCGCCCAGCAGCCGCTGCAAACGGGCGCCGATGCGCGCCGCCAACAAAATGGGTTTGTCGACCTTGTACGCGACTTCGACAAACAAGTCGATGTCGCCGCCGCGCAGCCCGTCGTCAACCCTGGACCCGAAGAGACTGACCCGTGCGTCGGCGCCGGCCACCTCGTGCACCGCCTGTCGAATCGTGGTTTGCTGGCTGGTCGAAAGTCGCATCGACAGAGTTAAGTGTTCGCCCGGCAACCGCGGCACCGCCGGTACTGCCGCCACCAGCGCGCATACACCCGCCCGCTGGCCGCGCCAATGATTCGACCATCAGGTCCTGCGTGACCAGCAATTTGCGCTTGCGCTTTTGACGCCGCCTGCCCTTGAGCCCCTGTTCGACGGACAGCCTCGAGATATCACCAGCCGATCAAAGCGTCGCGCCCTTGCACCACAAGTTGCACCTAGCGGCCCGCGGGAAGCGTCACTTTGGGGTGCACAGGCCCAAAAGCCAGGCCCGTTGGCGGCAGCGCCTGCATGAGCGACAGAAGCCTGCCGACCCATACACTCGACCCATGCGACTGACCAAGGCGGAAGTGCTTGCCATCGAAGCCGCCGCAAAGGCGGTACTGCCGCGCGGTGCGCGAGTGTTGCTGTTTGGATCGCGCACCGACGATGCACGTCGCGGTGGGGACATCGATTTGCTGGTGGAGCCCCCGACTCCCGTGGATGCATTGCTTGCCGCCGATCTGAGCACCCGTTTGGCGGCTCGGCTTTACCGCTTGATTGGCGAGCGGCGAATCGACATCGTCGTGGCAGCCGCCAGCGAGGGCGAGGACCGGTTGATCGTCCGTGAGGCCCGGCGCCACGCCATAGAACTGGCGCGAACATGACTGAAGCCGTGCGCGATGCACGCCTTGCCGCCGCCCTGTGGGAATGCGATCGGCATCGTGCGGCCCTTGACGAGGCCTTGTCGGAGTGGCGAGCGCTCGACACCCCCAGCAGCCAAGCACTGGAACAGAACTCAGGCTTGCGGCGGTTGACCGACCAGATCATCTACCGTTTTACCAAGCTGCAGGACGCGATGGGCGAGCGGCTCGTGCCTGCCGCACTGGGATGGCTGGGTGAACCGCATGAAGTCTGGCCCATGCGCGACCGCCTGGACCGCCTGGAAAAGCTGGGCTATCTGGACGTGGACGCTTGGCTGCAGTGGCGCGACGTGCGCAACCGCCTGGCACACGAATACCCTGGTGCAGTCGACCAGCGGCATGCTGCAGTTCTGGCCTCCGTGGCCGCGGCGGGCGCCATGGTGGCCGCTTTTGTGCACTGCAAAG
>Ga0105046_10019039_pt1 | contig 10427 bp, 4 predicted proteins | sample MAT03_FD_78385 | JGI IMG/M metagenome (GOLD analysis project Ga0105046, IMG submission 78385) | Freshwater microbial communities from Lake Fryxell liftoff mats and glacier meltwater in Antarctica - MAT-03 (megahit assembly) | ecosystem: Environmental > Aquatic > Freshwater > Ice > Liftoff... | reverse complement strand
TCAAAGAAAATTTGCTGACGCATTAATGTAAATCATTTGAGTGCTGCCGACCCTAGCAGCGCCAGTCTAGAATCTTCCTCCGACTTACTGTACTTTTTCGTCGAGTCGAGCCGAGTAGTCCATTACACTTCCAGGGCCGCTGAATCCAACGACCGTTTTGTCCCATGAAAGGGATTTGGAGATCAAGCGGCCTGCATCGAGGTCAAAACGGACTTCGCCGTTGCTCATTTGCTGGATCGCTTGTGCTTCAAGTTCCGGTTCGTGCATGGGTGTCAGCGGTTCACTTCGGACACTGATAACAGCGACTCCAGAGCTTACTTTTTCCAACGTGTAAAGCTCACGAACCTTAATCATTTTCGGCGAGCCATCCGTTCTTCGAACGCGAATTTCTCGTGGAGTCTCCCATTGTTGGCCAATGGTAATCGCCTCTTGTGGCATCGGAATCGTGATATCGCCCATTCCTAAGTTAGTACCGTTGGCCTTTTCGCTCCGATCAACAACTTCTCCCCAAGGCGTAATCGTAATCGTTGCCAAAGGCTTTCCAATCGAATCGGCGACGGATTGAAACTGAGTTGGTGGCGTTTCGTCTATGGTTGAGTTGTATCGGACTTCGGGTTCATCACCGATTTGCTGAGACATGTCTACCGATGCCACCGATTGGGAGAAGGTCATATTACCTTCGGCGTCGATCGATTTAACTTCCCAAACTTTACTACTTACTGTTCGTGATTGACTGGCTTGCGTTACGTCACTCATCTTCGTGTTGGTTGTAGCAAGGTGGATGACTTCGCTTACAATCTTTTCATCGGCGCGTAGTTTGTACACAAGTTTGTAAGAATTCGCATCAGTCGGTGTTGATATCGATTTAGCGGGCATTTTGGATGGTAGATCGGATTTAGCTGAAACAGTTTCAGCCACTGGCCTTTTTGCGGCAGTTGGCTCGCCCTTTTTCGATAACGGCTTCTGCGGAACCGCCGATTTTTTTGCCGGCGTAGGTGATTGTCCGGATGCTGTAGACTGGAAATCAAAGCCCGTAAAAATGATAGCGAATACGAACAGTCTTGCGAGATTCATGGGAAGTACACTGGCTAAGTGACCAAGGGATGTCTAAAAACACTCGTAGTTGATAGCCTATTTGCGTTACTTGCCGCTAGATCGAAATACCATGAATCACAGTGTTTTCATTACATGATGGAGAAATAATTTTCTACGGCGAAGTCTATGTACTCAAATTTTAGTTCAAGCGGTACTGAGTTGTAGTGACAGAAAGAACGCACTTGTAGGAGTAGATCTCGGGGATGGCAGTTTCGATAAGGTCTCGCGAACGGCTTGTAGTGCTTTACAATCAGGTATTCGACCATCTCGGCACTGAAAGGGATTTTCAGCACTTTGCACATGATTTCGAAGAGCTTCCGAAAGGCATCCTCGGTTGGATTCTGGACCTCGATTTTATAAGGTATACGTCTGAGAAAAGCGTCGTCGACAAGGTTTTTTGGCTCGAGGTTTGTGCTAAAAATGACAAGTTGATCGAAGGGGACTTGAATTTTTTTCCCACTGTGAAGCGACAAGTAATCGTGGCGTTTCTCTAGTGGTACGATCCAGCGATTGAGTAGCTCATCTACAGTCATCCGTTGACGTCCGAAGTCGTCAATTAATAGGACGCCGCAATTGCTCTTCATTTGTAGCGGAGAATCGCAAACGTTTGTCTTTGCGTTGTGCGCGACTTCTAGCATTTCCATTGTCAATTCGCCGCCAGCGATAATCGTTGGTCGTCGAATCCGAACCCAACGGCGATCGATTTGGCTATGGTCCAGAATCCCAACCGACGAATCGGGTTCGTCTTCTTCATGCATCATCGGATCGAAGATGCGAATAATGTCACCCTCGACGAGAACACAGCGTGGTATCCAAATGTACTTTCCAAAAGTACGTGTCACACGTTCTGCAATACTCGTTTTACCGTTGCCTGGGTATCCATATAGGAACATACCTCGACCGCTATTGATTGCTGGTCCAAGCCGTGCTAGCAGGGCTGGAGAAACAAGCAAATCGGAAAAGGCTTTCCGAAGCATTTCCCGGCTTGGGTGTTGATGTTCCACCGATTGCATCTTGACACTGGTAATGTAGTCTGACAATGGAACTGGCGCTGATCCAAAGTAGGTTGTCTTATCAAGATATCTTTTCGCGCGATCCCGACCAGCATCGGTCATTACATAAATATAGTCGTTTACCGTCGTAGCCCTGGCGTAGGCAATCAACTGCTGAGACTTAAGCTTGAACAATATCGGTTCGACGAGTCGAAAGGGTAGCCGGATCTGATCTGATACTTGGCGACCCGTGGCCTCACCTCGATTGAATAGGAAACGAACACTTAACTCTTCAACAATCGTTTCCGAAAGCCCAGCTTCCTGTAGCGACCTTGGCTCCAACGGCATCATCGGCTCGTCAAGAACCCCTGTTTCTTTAAGTAATGCTTTGACATTGACTTCGCCTGGTGGTGAGTGAACCGCTGGCACATCACGCCCACCTTCCGCAGTGAGTGAATTTGATTCGTGAGATGGTGCCACTGGATTCGCCAGTTGAGTCGCTGTGACTCGCTGGAACGATTCAGAACCTCTCCGTGCAATTTCTGACGATGTTCCAACAGCTCTGTTATTGGCATCTGATCCATTAGTCAACCGCTGAATTCGCTCAAGCACATCGTCCAGGCTAGCGTCTTTGCTGATCGGTATGGGTGACGAAGGTTTAGAAGAAAACACGAGGCTTTGGCTCCACGGCGCAGGCGTAAAAACAGATTTCGCATCGAACACTAATATCAAACTTGAGTCGAAGAGACGATAAGTTCGGTAAACTACCCCATACGCGGAATATCTTAACGCTACACTCGTTACCATCGGAACAATCGTTCGAGCGTCAGATAGATCACGGGAGTCGTGTAAAGCGTTACAACTTGGCTTACAAGCAATCCTCCAACGATCGTAACCCCTAAAGGCTGGCGCAGTTCTGCACCATTGCCCCATCCTATTGCCATTGGTAACGCACCAAGTAGAGCCGCAATGGTTGTCATCATGATCGGACGAAACCGAAGAACGCAGGCTTCAATGATCGCTTGACGCGCATCAACAAGAGTAGAACGTTGCGTAGCGATCGCAAAGTCGATCATCATAATGGCGTTCTTTTTCACGATGCCTATGAGCAGTAAAATCCCGATCATGCCAACAATGTTGAACTCCATACCGCAGAACAACAAAGCAAGTATTGCTCCGACCCCCGCCGATGGAAGCGTCGAGAGAATCGTTAACGGATGAATATAGCTTTCGTAGAGCACACCCAAAACGATATATACCGCGACTATCGCCGCTAGTATTAGCAGCGGTTGAGTTGCAAGCGAATCTTGAAAGGCCTGAGCTGTTCCAGAAAATTTCCCGAAGATATCCTCGGGCATCCCAAGTAGGTTTAATTGCTCTTCAATCAGCGGAACCACGCTGCCTAAAGAGACTCCAGGGAGAAGGTTAAAAGAAATAGTCGCAGACGGAAACAACCCAGTGTGGGCGACAGCCAATGATGTGTTGCGGTTCTCGGTTTCATAAAGGTCATCTAGTGGGATGTTTTGATTTGTCGAGGAACGAACATAAACATTCTTAAGTGATTCAGGTCCGAGAGCGAATTCCGGTGCTAATTGCATCACGACTCGATGTTGGTTTAATGGCCGATAGATTGTTGATACTTGTCGCTGTCCAAATGCATCGTAAAGGGTATTGTCAATAGTTTGGAAGTCGATACCAAGTCGAGATGCCATTTGACGATCGACGACTAATCGTGTTTGAATACCCTTGTCCTGCTGGTCAGAATTGACATCGACGACGCCTGGAATCTTCCGCATCTCGACAAGCATCTTCCCTGACCAATCGTTAAGCTCAAGAAGGTTGGATCCGCGTAACGAGAACTGGTACTGCGAACTCGACGAACGACCACCCAGGCGAAGGTCTTGAACTCCTTGCAGAAACAAGCTCGCTCCCGTAATCCCAGAAACACGTCGTCGTAAATTCGATAGCGTCTCATCAATGTTTGTCTTGCGCTCGCGAAGTGACTTGAGCGTAACAAATAGCCGGGCCGAGTTGGAACCTCCACTGCCACTTCCACCCGTCGAAGCCAACACGCGTTCGACGGCGGGATCCTCACTGATTTTTGAGTAGAATTCACGAATCAAGGCTGACATCGCCTGAAACGAGGTTCCTTGATCTGCAACAATGTTCCCGACCAAACGCCCTGTATCTTGCTGAGGAAAAAACCCCTTTGGAACGATCATGAATAGATAGACATTCAGTGCAATCGTGCCAACGAACAACAATAAGGTCCAAATAGGATGGTCCAGAACAACCAAAAGCGAACGACGATAAAGGTTGACAAATCGCCCTCGGGAATGGGATGGTTTGGAAGTGACGATATGACTTGCTCCCTGCGTTGGATGGCGAAGCAATATCGCGCACAACATTGGAGTCGTGGTCAACGAGATGACCAGCGAGATGACAATTGCGAAAGAAAGCGTTAGAGCGAACTCCTGAAAAAGTCTCCCAACAATTCCCCCCATGAAAAGTATGGGAATAAAGACAGCAATTAGTGAAACGCTAATCGATAGGACTGTGAATCCAATTTCTTTGGCCCCGAGAACAGCTGCATCAAAAGGAGAGTAGCCTTTCTCCAAGTAACGATTGATGTTCTCCGTGACAACGATCGCATCGTCGACTACAAACCCAGTCGCGATAGTCAATGCCATCAACGACAAGTTGTCGAGCGAAAAATTTGCCATATACATCATGGCATAGGTTCCAACCAAAGAAACTGGTACCGAAACCGATGCTACTAAAGTAAATCGCCAGTCTCTTAAAAAAGCATAGACGACTAGTGTCACCAGAATCACTGACAGCCAAAGCGTGAACTGCACATCTTCCATCGAAGCGCGAATAGCTGTCGAGCGATCGAAACCAATCCCAAGCTCGATCGAAGCTGGGATCTGTGCTCTTAATGTTGGAAGTAGGCGGCGAACACGATCGACTGTTTCAACAATATTCGCGCTAGGCTGTCGAAAAATTAAAACAGAAATAGACGGAACTCCATCGACGATGCCAAATTGTCTAATATCCTCGACGGAGTCTGTAATGGTCGCAATATCTCGCACACGTACCGGAGCTTGGTTTCGATATGCCACAACCAAAGGCTCATAATCTACTGCATACAGAAGCTGGTCATTCGTCGAAACAGAGGACGATTGCTCTTCATTGGATATCGATCCAATCGGACGCTTTACATTGGCTTTCGAAAGGACCTCGCGGACATCCTCAAGCGAGAGGTTAAGCTGATTCATCGCGGTTGGATTGACTTCTACACGAACTGCTGGAGACGATCCACCTCCAATATTTACCTGGCCAACACCTGGAACTTGCGCCAACATCTGTTGCAAAATTGTTGCGGCGAAATCATACATCTCCGCTTTAGGAACCGTATCGGAGATGAGATTGAGCATCATGATCGGTGAATCGGCTGCGTTTACTTTTCGATAGGAAGGATTGCTGGGCAGGTTTGCCGGTAGCTGGCTCCTCGCAGCATTTATCGCCGCCTGGACATCACGCGCGGCGGCGTTGATATCCCGATCGAGCTCGAATTGAAGTGTAACCGACGTGTTACCAAGTGTGCTATTGCTAGTCATCTCGGTTACGCCAGAGATGCGTGACAGACTACGCTCCAATGGAGTCGCCACAGAAGTCGCCATGATTTCCGGGCTGGCACCAGGCAGGCTCGCGCTGACCGAAATCGTTGGCAGATCGACTTGCGGTAGAGGGGCAACAGGAAGCAACCAATACGATATCATTCCTGCGATTAGCATGGCAATCGTTAGGAGCGTTGTTGCAACCGGGCGACGAATAAATGGCTCAGAGACATTCATAGAGTATCAAACTCCGATGAGGGCTGTTGAACATCCGAAAGCCGAAGCTTATCTAGCCAAAGGTAGACAATTGGCGTCGTGTAGAGAGTCAATATTTGGCTGAAGACTAACCCTCCAATGATCGTTATTCCCAATGGTTGGCGAAGCTCTGCGCCTACCCCTTCACCGAATGCTAACGGAACCGCACCAAGCAAAGCCGCCATCGTCGTCATCATGATGGGTCTAAATCGCAGTAAGCAAGCTTGGTAAATCGCGTCACGCGGCGAGAGACCTTGATTTCGCTGAGCGACGAGTGCAAAGTCGATCATCATGATCGCGTTCTTCTTTACGATGCCGATAAGTAGGATAATGCCGATCAACGAGATAACCGTCAACTCCATTCGATACCACATCAACGCCAGCAAGGCTCCAACACCCGCTGATGGAAGTGTAGAAAGAATCGTGATCGGGTGAACGTAACTTTCATACAGCACTCCCAGCACGATATAGACGGTAATGAGCGCCGCTAGTATTAGTAAAGGGGTGGTTGTCAGAGACTTTTCAAACGCAAGTGCAGTCCCTTGGAAGCCACCGACCATGCTCGGAGGCATTTCCGCTAAGCGAATTGTTTCTTCGACCGCAAGGATGGCAGAACCAAGTGAGCAACCTTCGTGAAGATTGAACGATACCGTGACCACGGGAAACTGGCCCTGATGGTTGATTGCGAGTGGCGAGTCTTGCGTGACTACTTTCGTGAACGATGACATCGGTACCATCGTACCGCTCTGGCTTTTAACACGAAGATCAGAAATCGAGGATTCAGAATTCCGGAATTCTGGCGCTACTTCCAAGATGACTCGATACTGATTCGACTGCGTAAAAATGGTAGATACCTGCCTTTGCCCGAACGAGTCATACAAGACATCGTCGATTACCGAAGTATCGACGCCTAGTCGCGAAGCCGAGTCGCGATCAATGACGACGTTCACTTGCGAGCCGTTCAAGAGCTGGTCTGTAGCCACGTCGCGCAATTCGGGGCGCTGTTTCAAACGCTCAACGAACCTTGGCACCCACTCTACAAGTTCACGGTCGTCAGCACTTTCAATAGTATATTGAAACTTTGAACGACTCAGTTTTGTTTCAACGGATAGATCCTGAACGGGTTGCACATACAAGGATGCTTCCCCAGCACCTCTCATGTTATCTTGGATTCTTCTTGCGACTTTGATCGCAGAAGCTTTCCGCTGTTCATGGGGCTTAAGTTTGATCTGAATCCGCCCGCTATTGAGCGTAAGATTCGTCCCGTCAATACCGATAAAGCTAGTAGTCGATTCGACGTCCGGATCTTGCAGAATTCGATGATTGGTCTCCTCTTGCAATCGTTTCATCTTCGAGAACGAGCAATCTTGCGGACCCTCAGTAATTCCAATCAGCACCCCCGTATCTTCATCAGGAAAAAAACCTTTGGGTATCAAAACGTATAGATAGATCGTAGCGATCATCGTGGCAAAGAAGATAAACATCGTTGAGAGTTGGTGATTCAAAACGATTCGCAGTGTCCGGCCATACATTCCAACAATCCACTCGAAAACGTTTTCCACCCCCTTGGAAAGACAGCTTGTCTCATCATTGTTTATCTCAATACCGTCTTTCTCAATAGCCTGGGTAGTAAAATGCGTTGCGTCTCCATGCGTAGAACGTGACGCAAGGAGTCGCGAGCACATCATTGGTGTTAAGCTGAGCGATACAATGGCTGAAATTACAATCGTGATACTGAGTGTAATGGCAAACTCACGAAATAGCCTGCCGATGATGTCGCCCATGAAAAGAAGTGGAATCAAAACCGCGATCAACGATACGCTTAAGGAAACAATCGTAAATCCAATCTCTTTGGCTCCCTTCAGTGCTGCTTCCCGTGGCGATTTACCAAGTTCGACGTAGCGAATAATGTTCTCGACCATGACAATCGCGTCATCCACGATAAAGCCAGCCGAAATAGTCAGCGCCATTAGCGACAAGTTGTTGATACTGCAACCGACCATGTACATTACGCCCAGCGAGCCCGTGATAGAAAGCGGCACAGCTACACCAGGAATGGAGGTCGCTCGAAGGCTTCGCAAGAAAACGAAAATGACAAACACAACCAAAACTATGGTCAGGACTAATTCGATTTGAATGTCATGTATCGAGGCACGGATCGTCTCGGTTCTATCAAGTACCACCTTGAGCTCGATACTTGCAGGTAGTGATTCTCGGATCTGTGGAATCGATGCTTTTACTCGGTCCACGACGTCGATCACGTTTGCGTTGGTCTGCCGTTGGATATTGACTAAAATCGCAGGGGTTTCGTTTACCCATGCTGCTTGGCGCTCGTTCTCAACATCGTCTAAAACTTTTGCAACATCCGAGAGCTTTACTGGCGAGTCACCACTTTGCGCGATGACGAGATCTAGATACTGTTGACGTGTAAGAACTTGATCGTTTGCAGAAATTATGATCGACTGTTGAAGTCCATCGAAACTTCCTTTGGCTTGGTTCACATTCGAAGCGACAAGCACTGATCGAACGTCGCTCATCGCTAAGCCGACATTCGTTAACGCTAACGGGTTTACTTGAATCCGAATGGCTCGCTTTTGCCCGCCAGTTACCGAGACTTGCCCCACTCCTGCAACTTGCGAAAGCTTTTGGGCTAGACGAGTATCTGCGAGGTCTTGAATACGTGAGAGCGGGAAGGTATTCGACGACAGGGCAAGAGTTAGTACAGGTGAATCAGCGGGATTTGTCTTGCTATAAACCGGAGGATTGGGCAAATCCCGAGGGAGAAACGTGGAAGCAACGTTAATGGCGGCTTGTACTTGTTGGGACGCAACATCGATCTCTAGCTCGAGCACAAAACGTAAGGTAATGACGGAGCAACCATCAGAACTCGAGCTAGTCATCTGGCTTAGACCCGGTATCTGACCAAGCTGACGTTCTAGGGGGGTTGTGATCGAGGAAGCGACGACGCTGGGACCAGCGCCAGGGTAGAAGGTCGTTACCACAATCGTCGGGTATTCGACTTGAGGTAACGCTGATACTGGGAGCAATCGATAGGCAACGCCGCCTGTGATCGCGATCGCAACCATCAACAGAACCGTAGCAACCGGACGCAGTATAAAAATCCGCGAGAAATCCATTGTGACTAGCCCGCCGAATCTGTTCTTCGCTTAGGCAAAACGACCTTCGCATTCGACTGCAACTTATCCATTCCGTTGATCACCACGACCTCGCCAAGGGCTATCCCTTCGACGATCGAGGTTTCTGTCCCGTCACTGGGTCCCAATTGTACCTTTCGCAGCTCAACAGTTTCGTCATCTCTAACGACATACACATATCGAAAATCAGGTCCACGTTGAATCGCTATCGAGGGGACGACGATTGCGTTGGGAATCGTTTCAATCAATAGTCTTGCGTTCACGAACTGGTTCGGAAATAAGGAGTTTTCAGCGTTCACGAATGTCGCTTTCAATCGGAGTGTACCTGTTGCTGCATCGACTTGATTGTTAAGAGCAGTAAGCTCACCAGTTGCTAGCCTCGTGGTAAGGTCTCGATTGAATGCTTCCACAACAAGCCGATTTTGCTTACTTGAATGCGACTGCAGTCGAGGAATATCATCTTGCGGGATAGTAAAAATAACCGCGATCGGGTTCAGCTCGGTAATCACAGCCAGCCCACCTGTGTCGTTGGCCTTCACAATATTCCCTTTGTCGATCAATCGCAGGCCGACACGCCCGCGAATAGGGGAAGTAATACGAGTATACGAAAGCTGAAGCCTGGCGTTTTCTACATTGGATCGACCGATCGCGACAACGGCTTCAGATTGCGCGACCAGTGCTTTCTGCTCATCTAGCTCTTGCTGAGAAGTTGCGTTCTGTAATTTAAGCGATTCCAGTCGGCCAAGCGTCAGTTTCGACAATTGCAAGGTCGCTTGATCGCGAGCAAGCTGTCCTTCGGCTTGCCCTAACGCGGCATCGAAAGGCCTCGGATCGACTTCAGCTAGCAGTTCGCCAGCCTCAACAGATTGACCTTCTTGGAAAGAAACCTTAATCAGCTCTCCATCCACGCGTGTTTTGACGGTGACCGTATTGGTTGCCGTGACTGTACCGATACCGGTCAGATAGACAGGCAAGTCGCGTTGCACTGCGACCGCAACACCCACCGCAGTTGGCCTTCCACCCGATTTCTTGCTGGAGTTATTTGGCCTAGAATCGTTCTGCCCGTTTGAGTTTGCTTTCGTTTGAATACCCGCAAGACGAAGCCCCTCTTCGACCACTTTTTCGAGCGTCTCTTGGTAGCGCCAACCCAAAATCCCACTAACTATCACAGCAACGAACAATCCGACCCAAAGCAATCGCAAAGACTTCCGTTTAGGCAGATAATCTTTCGAGGCAGCTGGCGCAGGCTGTTGGCTGGATTGGCTAGGAACTACGGTTGGCATCGTTTCACTATACGAGGGCGGGAACGT
>Ga0105046_10019036_pt1 | contig 10429 bp, 7 predicted proteins | sample MAT03_FD_78385 | JGI IMG/M metagenome (GOLD analysis project Ga0105046, IMG submission 78385) | Freshwater microbial communities from Lake Fryxell liftoff mats and glacier meltwater in Antarctica - MAT-03 (megahit assembly) | ecosystem: Environmental > Aquatic > Freshwater > Ice > Liftoff... | reverse complement strand
GGATTTTGCAGGGCGACAACACATGGTTGAAATTTCCTGAGCTTTTTTGGGGAATTGGCGGAAATTTGCCCAAATCCAATGAAATACTTTATAGTGCAAATCGTTTGGAACTTTCAAATGCCATTTACCGAAAAATTATAAATACTTGGTATGTTGGTCTTAGTCAGCAATTTCAAACGGTTTATGAGCTATCTATTCCCAACCAAACGCCAGATATTCCTGCTGGTTATTTAGATTTAAACCAGGGCGTTTCTTCTGGCTTAGGTCTGGGCATTCTATTCGATTCAAGAACCAACTTGCTGAATCCCAAGCCAAAAGAAGGATTGATTTCTTTGCAAGCTTTACAGTTTGGATCATTTCTTGGAAGTGATTTTCGGTTTACACTTGTTGATTTGGATATGCGCTATTATCAGAAAATAAGCGCCAAAAGTGTTTTGGCCTATCAAATATTTTCTCAAATCCGGACGCCAAATGCCCCATACAGAATGTTGGGTTTGCTTGGCGGACCGATGATTTTGAGAGGCTATTATCAAGGCAGATATCGTGACAATCAACTCTTTGCTTCTCAAGTTGAGTATCGGTTGCGGTTTCACAAATGGTTTGGCATCACCACTTTTATGGCTTTAGGAAATGTATTCAGCAGCCAATTTCCCGAAAGAAGCGGGGCATTAAAATCGGCAGCTGGTCTTGGATTCAGAATTTTGGTTGACCCAGAGGAGAACTCCTTTATGCGATTCGATTTCGCCCTCACCAGGCAAAATGATTTCGGGTTCTATGTTTCCTTTGGCGAAGCCTTTTAAGCAAGTTAATAAAGGAAGGCATGTACTATGTAGATTCAGCTTTCAATAAATTTAGCTTTTTGTATTTTATTCTTTGCTTTCATTTGAGTCAAAGCATAGCTAAATTTAAAGCTGAAAAATAGAAAACCAATGTCGGAACCAATAAAAACCCAAGCTTTTAGCCCAAATTTCAGAGCCTTGGAACTATGTTCGGAGGATGATTTTCATAGTGATGAACAGCTTTTGGCGTTCTTAACTGAAAAAATTAAACTTCTACTCCAGCACGATAGTGAAAGGTTGTTGCAGATTCTTTATCGTTTGGATGTTCGGGAAGAAAAGGTTTCGCATATTTTTCGAACTGAAGAAATGCATCATTGGTCCTCGAGCCTTGCCATAATTGTACTTGAAAGAGAAAAAGAAAGACTATTCTGGCGGAAAAAATACAGTGGCACTTTAATTGATTAGAGAATTCTTAGAGATAACAATTTGAGTAAGTTTAAGTTGAAATATCGAAACACTTCATTTTTTACTTTTTATCATATTTGCCTGCTATGAAAAATATCATTCTGCCAATTGTAGTTTTACTCTTTTTGATAAATACCAAATGCTTTGCCCAAAAACTGCTTCCTTCTCAGGTTGAAAGTTTAGTCTGGCAAACTGATTTGATGCAGGCTCATCAACTTTCACAATCTACCAACAAACCAATTTTTGCATTTTTTACAGGCAGTGATTGGTGTGGATGGTGCCATAAACTTCAAAGAGAGGTGTTTGCCAAGGCAGATTTTATAAATTGGGCAAAGAAGAACGTTATTTTATTGGAGGTTGATTTTCCGAGAGCAAAACAGCTTCCCAAAGAACTGGCTCAACAAAATGCCGGTTTGCAACAGCAATTCCAGGTACAGGGATACCCAACCATTTGGATGTTTTTCACATCTAAAGATCCGAAGGAAAACAAATTTAGTCTCAATCCTTTGGGTTCTCTTGGATATCCTTCAGGAGCAGAAAGAGGTAGAGAAGAGCTGAAATTTTTAAAGGATGCCGATTTAGTTCTGGCAAATTCAGGTAAGAAATAGTTGCTTTTTAGAATTAAAAGCTCATTCATGAAAAATTATAAGCAACCATTTTCAGCGGAATTGGATTCATCGAAACCGGCAGATGAAATTTCTTTGATCGTAAATGATCAGATAGGGCACAAACAAGCGGGTAAAAAGAATTATAAAAACAGTGTTCAAGGAGCTGAGGATTCAAATATTTTTATTCTTACGAAGGAGAAGTCTTCAATAGGCTCTCCAAATCTGTCAACTGATAATTACAAGCCACAGCAGTCTCAAAAGATTCAAGAGGAAGGGTAGTTTTTAAATTTGATTGCAGCTGCATATAAACAAAAATGGCTTTCCAATATGGAAAGCCATTTTTGTTATGAATTTTTATGAATTTTAAGCTTCAACCAAAAACTCGTCATGCTGACTTACGTCAAGACCTTGTTTTTCATCTTCTTCTTTCACCCTTAATGGAAGAATGATGTCAGTAATTTTGAACAATATCAATGACATGATAAATGCAAAAGCAGAAACCACAACAAGTGCAATCAAATGCGTTGTAAATAGTTTTGAAACACCAAAGTACAAACCTTCATCTGCAACTGCACTATTGATTGCCTTTGTGGCAAAAATTCCAGTCATTAACATTCCGACCATTCCACCTACACCATGGCAAGGAAATACATCAAGTGTGTCATCTAAAGAAGATTGAGATCTCCAGTGTGCAACAAGATTTGAAACTATTGCAGCAATTGTGCCGATAAAGATTGAGTTTGGAATGGTTACAAAACCAGCAGCCGGCGTAATTGCGACCAAACCAACTACAGCACCAATACAAAATCCGATGGCAGAAACTTTTTTGCCTTTAGCAACATCCAAAAGAACCCAGGCAAGTCCGGCAGCCGCAGCAGCTGTATTTGTGGTTGCAAATGCGATTGCAGCCAAAGGAGATGCACCAACAGCAGAACCTGCGTTGAAACCAAACCAACCAAACCACAGGAGACCAGTTCCAAGAAGAACAAATGGAATGTTTGCAGGAGGTAGAAAGTTAGATTCTGATAAAGATTTCCTCGGTTTTAAAAATAATGCGCCTGCAAGTGCAGCCCATCCAGCAGACATATGCACTACAGTTCCGCCGGCAAAATCCAAAACGCCTAATTTAAAAAGAAAGCCATCTGGATGCCATGTCATATGCGCCAATGGCGCATAAACGAAGACTGAAAACAATACGATAAATAGAACGTAAGATTTAAAGTTGATCCTTTCAGCCATTGAGCCAGTTACAAGAGCTGGAGTAATGACAGCAAACTTCAACTGGAAAAACGCAAAAACAACCAAAGGAATGGTAGCGGCAAGCGACCAAGGCTTTCCATCAAGCACACCTTTGAACATAAAGTGATCCAAAGGATTGCCAATAAAACCACCTATGGACGATCCAAAAGCAAGGCTATATCCCACCACAACCCAAAGCACAGAAATGATGCCCATGGATATAAAACTTTGAAGCATGGTTGAAATCACATTTTTGTTATTCACCATACCACCATAGAAATAAGCAAGACCAGGCGTCATGATCAAAACAAGCGCAGTAGCCATCAACATCCAGGCAGTATCGCCGGAGTTAATACCTTCAGTAACAATCTGGGTTGGTACCCCAGGAAACAACAGGGCCACAATACTTATTACAACAAGTAGGGCCAGCGGAAGAATATTTGAACCTTTCATAATTATATATACTTTGATTTAAATTTGATTACTCTTAAAATTTGTAGATGGCAGCCAAACCAATTGTGGATTGAGAATCTTTGGTAAAGACACCTTCGCTGTTCTCGAATTGCTGACGATCTTCGTCATCTTCGCCTTTAAACTTCTTAAACATATCGATTCTGAATTCTGGCTTTAGGATAAGGTGTCCGTCTGCAAGAGTGATATTTGAAGTAAAAGTAATTGAGTTGACTGATGTTCCGCGACTCCCAGTCGTTAATGAATCAATTGCATATTTATTGACTAATCCTCGTACTCCACTGGTATTATCAAAATGTTCAATTCTAACACCAAAACCAATATTGCTATTCACAGCATAGTTCGCATAAAGTGCAGCTCCTCCCCATGTTGCTGCTTTTTCTGATGGACTTGCAACACTTTGGAAATCTCCTTTTTGCGATCCTGAAGCGGCATTAAGTCCAAAAAACAACTTGTCAGTAACTTGATAGGTTGTAGTTAGATCAAATAGAGAATAGTATGAGCCGCTCGGCGCATTGCCTTTTGCACCTGGGGCAGCTTCGTTTGAACCAATCCAGTTTAGATACACATTCCAACCATTTGCTGGAGAGACAAACAATTGAGAGATAATACCTTTTGATCGATTGTTGTCGTTCAAATTATCTACATTATTAACAACACCTGCCATCAAAGAAACCTTGTCGCTAAAGGCATAGTTTGCCTTTACTCCAATGTGATAGAACGGACCGTTGTTGAAAAGATTCGAAAGCGAATAGTTATAATTTACAGGTGCATCGATAACCTCATACCCGATGTGCGTACCAAACTGACCCATCGTAAAAGTTAATTTATCGGTTGCTTTGTAATTGAAATAAGCCTGCTTGATAGCTAAAGATGTTGATGTACCCAAAGGACCAACCAAATTTCCGTAGTTCCCAAGATCTGCGTTAGGACCAAAAGCAAGATCTACTACGACTTCAGAATTTTTGTTGACATAGTTAAACTTTGTTTGAACCAAGCCCAAGGAAAACTGACCACCTCTTTGATCGAAGGCTCGGGCAGTTCCAGAACTACCAAGATTGTTCCGTGACATAGGATTGTTAAGATTTCCAAAATAGTAGGAGTCAATGTACCCACTGAATGAAAGTTTGCCAGCTGATGCTGATGTGCTGTCCTGTGCGTTTGCTAAAATGCAGGCTGCCAAAGATAATACTAGAATAATGCTTTTTTTCATAATAATAGAATGAATACTTTTTGTTTGACGATTTTATTTTCGAGGCAAATATTTGATATTTTTTACAAATTTCAAAATAAATACCTAAAAAAATTAGGTCATTTTCATGAAAATATATTCTTTTTTGAAAATATGCCATTAAAAAATGGGGTAATGTCTTTAAAAGGTATTTTTCTATTTTTTTTGCAGATTTGGTATATGTCCATATTTTCCAAATAAAATTCTGACTTTGGTTGTTTCTATATGTCATTCTTTAATCAAATTTTGTTAAGTCATATTTGAAGTGACTTTTTTCATTCATTTTCCTGAATTTTAGAATCCGTCTTATTTTTTTGACAGGTTTCTAATCAGAAATATATTTTTTTTTGATTCAGCCCTAAAAATTTAATGAGGTTAAAACAAAAAAGCTCAATCTTTTCAGATTGAGCCTTCTTGTGAATTTTTGTTATTTTCTACTTAAACCTTTTAAATCATATCAAAGCCATTAGGGATGAATTGTCCTTGCTTTCCAGCATTGACTTTCCCATTAAGAACAAATCAACCTTTCTGGCACATTCCCTTCCTTCGCTTATTGCCCAAACTACCAAGGACTGACCTCTTCGCATGTCTCCTGCGGTAAATACTTTTGCCAAATTGGTGGCATATGCCTTTTCTGTAGCTTTTACATTTCCTCTATCATCAAGCTCAACGTCAAGTTGTTGTAGAAGTCCTTCATGCTGAGGATGTACGAAGCCCATTGCTAGAAACGCAAATTCGCAAGGCAATTCCCGTTCGCTATTGGGCACTTCTTTAAACTGAGCTGGTCTGCCATCTGCGGTAATTTCCCATTCAAGATCTACAATTTGAAGTGCTCTTAGATTTCCATTTTGATCTCCTAAAAATGCTTTTGTAGAAATAGCCCATCTTCTTTCCACGCCTTCTTCATGCGATGAGGAAGTTTTTAACGTCATTGGATATGTTGGCCAAGGCATATTCACAGACCTACTTTCTGGTGGCTTAGGCATAAGTTCAAATTGAGTAACAGATTTTGCGCCATGCCTGTTGGATGTGCCAACGCAGTCGCTTCCCGTATCTCCTCCTCCAATCACAACTACATTTTTACCCTTTGCTGAAAGCTCTTCAGAAAAAATGTTGCTCTCAATTTCTGCATTTTCCAAAGGTGCTTTGCCGCTTACACGTTTGTTCTGTTGTTTCAAAAATTGCATAGCATAATACACACCTTTCAAATCCCGGCCTGGAATTGGTAAGTTTCTTGGAACAGTAGATCCACCAGCCAACACAACTGCATGATAATCACGCAAAAGATCGTTTACAGCAACATTAACACCCACATTGGCATGACAAATAAATTCAATACCTTCCTGCTTCATTATGTCTATTCGGCGATCTATGACCCATTTTTCAAGTTTGAAATCTGGAATTCCATATCTGAGCAACCCACCGGGGGAATCATCTCGCTCAAAAACGGTTACCTGGTGTCCAACAGAACTAAGCTGAGCAGCGGCAGCAAGTCCTGCAGGGCCACTTCCAACAATGGCAACCTTCTTTCCTGTTTGGAAACTTGGCTTCTTAGCTTTTACAAAACCCTTGTCAAAAGCAATTTCTATAATGTGCTTTTCTATTTCTTCAATCGGAATTGCGGGCTGATTGATGCCTAAAACACATGATGTTTCACAAGGTGCCGGGCAAATCCTGCCAGTGAATTCAGGAAAATTGTTGGTTGAAGACAGAATTTCATACGCTTCTTTCCATTGTTTTTGATAGACCGCATCGTTAAATTCTGGAATTACGTTTCCTAGAGGACATCCGCTATGACAAAATGGAACACCGCAATCCATGCATCTACCTGCCTGTTGATTCAGTTTTTCTTCAGGATATCTGTTTACAAATTCCTTGTAATCCTTTAATCTTTCCTCGGGCTTGCGTTTGGTTGGCAGTTCCCTGGTGTTTTCGATAAATCCGGTTGGCTTTCCCATGGTTTTATTGAACTTTTAATCAGAAGTTGTTTAATTTTTTATAAATACCAATGCACTTTTCTGGCTCAGCACTTTTTTGTAATCTTTTGGAAAAACCTTAACAAAATGTTTGAGTTGATTCTCAAAGTCGGAGATAATAAACTTTGCTACAGTGCTTTCAGTGTAATTGGCATGTTGTTTGATCAAGTCGAAAAGTATTTCAACATCATCATTCGACACTGGATCAAGATCTATCATTTCTTTGTTGCAATGCTCTGGAAATGTTCCATTAACATCATAAACAAAAGCAATGCCACCGCTCATTCCTGCGCCAAAATTCCAACCAGTTTTTCCTAAAATAACTGCAATTCCGCCAGTCATATACTCGCATCCATGGTCGCCAATTCGTTCTACAACCACATTGGCACCAGAATTTCTAACAGCAAAACGTTCGCCTGCCTTCCCACGAATGAAGGCTGTTCCGGATGTAGCGCCATAAAAGGCCACATTTCCAATAATGCTGTTTTCTTCTGCTACGAATGTTGATCTTTTGGAAGGATAAACGATCAATTTTGCTCCGCTAAGTCCTTTTCCAAAGTAATCGTTGGCATCTCCTTCGAGTTCCAGCGTTACACCTTTTGTATTGAAAGCGCCAAAACTTTGTCCAGCTGTTCCTGTAAATTTGAAATGAATTGTATCTTCAGGTAAACCAGCATCTTTATAAACTTTGGTTATTTCATTTGAAAGAATGGTCCCGATTGTTCTATTCGTATTTTTAATGTCGAAGGCGGCTTTTACCTTTTCTTTCGTATTTATTGCTGGTTGAGCAACTTCCAAAAGTTTCCAATCCAAAAGTGAATCCATTTCATGGTCCTGTGTTTGGCTATTGAAAAGGGTGTCACCTTCTGCTGGTTCAGATTTGAATAGAATTGGTGAAAGATTTAGTTTGCTAAACTTCCAATGCTTGATATTTTCTCTTACAGCAAGATTTTGCGCTTGCCCAATCATTTCATTTACTGTGCGATAGCCAAGTTCAGCCATGATTTCCCTAAGTTCCTGAACCAAAAACTTGAAGAAGTTAACCACATGGTCGGCATCTCCCGTAAATCTTTTTCGAAGCTCCGGATCCTGCGTAGCCACTCCAACAGGGCAAGTATTAAGATGGCATTTACGCATCATAATACAACCTTCAACCACCAAAGCGGCGGTGGCAACACCCCATTCTTCAGCACCAAGGAGTGCTGCGATCGCAATGTCTCTTCCTGTTTTCATTTGTCCATCGGCTTGTACAACGACCCGGCTTCTTAGCTTATTTTTCACCAAAGTCTGGTGACTTTCAGCCAGGCCCAACTCCCAGGGCAAACCTGCATGTTTGATCGAACTAATTGGAGAAGCCCCAGTTCCCCCATCGTGTCCGGAAATCAGGACCACATCGGCTTTCGCTTTTGTTACACCTGCAGCAATTGTACCAACACCTGCTTTACTTACCAGTTTAACATTGATTCTGGCCTTTCGATTTGCGTTTTTTAAGTCAAAAATCAATTGGGATAAATCTTCAATGCTATAAATATCGTGATGTGGAGGGGGAGAAATCAGACCAACCCCCGGTGTTGAATGTCGCGTTCTACCAATCCATTCATCTACCTTAAAACCAGGCAATTGCCCTCCTTCACCAGGCTTTGCGCCCTGTGCCATTTTGATTTGAAGCTCATCAGATTCCGTCAAATAATAGCTTGTTACTCCAAATCTACCACTTGCCACTTGTTTGATCGCCGACCGCATGCTGTCTCCATTTGGCAATTTGGTATATCGTTGTTCATCTTCACCCCCTTCTCCAGTATTGCTTTTTCCACCCAAACGGTTCATTGCAATTGCAAGCGTAGTATGGGCTTCCCAGGAAATGGATCCAAAGCTCATCGCCCCTGTTGCAAATCTTCTAAAAATATTCTCGGCAGGCTCAACTTCGTTTATTGGAATCGATTTATTTACCGGCTTAAAATCAAATAGGCTTCTGATCGTGCATGCTTTTTCGCTTTGGTCATTCACCGCTTTCGAATACTTTTTAAAAGTACCGTAGTCATTCATCCTTGTTGAATATTGCAAAAGATGAATGGTTGTGGGGTTAAAAAGGTGGAATTCCCCTTTTCGTTTCCATTGATAAATTCCTCCGGCTGGAAGCCTTTCTACCGGAATGTCTTTGCTGCTAAAGGCTAGAAAATGTTTGGCCAAGGCCTCTCTTGCTATTTCGTCCAAGCCTAAGCCTTCAATCCTTGAGGTTGCTCCAGTGAAATAATTGTTTACAACTTCTTTGTTGATGCCAAGTATTTCCATGATCTGAGCACCTTGATATGATTGCAGCGTAGAAATTCCCATTTTTGAGAAAACCTTCAAAAGACCATCACAAACTGCTTTTATGTAGTTCTTTTTCAAGCCATCGAACTCCAACGCTGTTTCTAAACTGCCATTGGATTTTAAATTCCGCAAGGTAGCCAAGGCTAAATATGGATTGATTGCAGTTGCTCCGAAAGCCAGCAAACATGCAAAATGGTGTACTTCCCAAACGTCACCAGCTTCTACAACAATGCCAACTTCTCCTCTTAAACCTTTTCTGATCAAATGATGATGAACAGCAGAAGTCGCTAATAATGAAGGAATTGAAGCATGATCGCTATCAACTCCACGATCGCATAAAATGATTACTTCAAATCCATCGCGGGCTGCGTCTTCGGCATATCGGCACAATCTATCCAAGCCTCTTTTCAATGAACCTGGCTTACCATCAGCCCTGAAATAGGTTTGAAGTGTTTTGGCTTGAAAGATTCCAGTATCGATACTTCGAAGTTTCTCAAGTTCGTAACTATCTAAAACCGGATGATGGAGTGCAACAGTATGACAATTGGCCCCCGATTCTTCCAAAAGGTTGCCTACATTTCCAAGAAAAGTCGCCAAACTCATTACCATTTTTTCCCTGATCGGGTCAATGGGCGGGTTGGTTACTTGTGCGAAAAGTTGTTTAAAATAGGAACTTAGATGTTGAGGTTGTTCACTGAGCACTGCCAATGGAATATCCGTTCCCATTGAACCAATCGGTTCTTTTCCATCCAAAGCCATTGGCTTCAAAATGGTTTCCAAATCTTCTGTAGAATATCCAAATGCTTTATGGTACCTGGAAACCGAAGTTTCTGACAAATGGGTAAAAGCTACCCTTGGCTCATCCAACTCTTCCAGTCGTATTTTGTATTTGTTGAGCCAATCGGCATATGGCTGTCGGCTACAAATGGTTTTTTTCAATTCATCATCGCTAATGATTCGGCCTTGTTCCATATCCACAACAAACATTTTGCCTGGTTGAAGCCTCCCTTTTTCTTTTACAAGGGCTGGATCAATTGGCAATACGCCTGTTTCTGAGGCCATTATAACCCTGTCATCATGAGTAACAGTATATCTTGATGGTCTTAAACCATTTCGATCCAGAGTTGCACCTATTATTTTTCCATCTGTAAATGAGATGGAGGCGGGTCCATCCCAAGGTTCCATCATGGAAGCATGAAATTCGTAAAATGCTTTCCTGTCCTTATCCATGTGGTCATTGCCATCCCAAGCTTCAGGAATCATCATCATCATCACATGCGGAAGTGACCGTCCTGTAAGGCTTAGCAACTCAATCATGTTGTCAAGGCAGGCTGAGTCAGATTGTTG
>Ga0105046_10019031_pt1 | contig 10431 bp, 6 predicted proteins | sample MAT03_FD_78385 | JGI IMG/M metagenome (GOLD analysis project Ga0105046, IMG submission 78385) | Freshwater microbial communities from Lake Fryxell liftoff mats and glacier meltwater in Antarctica - MAT-03 (megahit assembly) | ecosystem: Environmental > Aquatic > Freshwater > Ice > Liftoff... | reverse complement strand
GGGGGACACGTAGCAAAGCGCATCGCCCGACTGATTCACCCACCACAGTGATGTCAGCCAAGACCCAATTGAAGCACACACCACTTCAAATCGCACCCGCCCGTGAATGCAGCCCCTGACCAAGTCAAGTCAGCGCGTCCAGCAGTTCAGTTTCAATCTCGATTTGCGCCTTGTTTTCCTGAAGTTCTGGCCCGTCGATCAGGAAGGTGTCGTCGACCCTTTCACCCAGCGTGTTGACTTTTGCCAGCTGCAGGTTGATCTTGTGTTTGGCCAACACACGCGCCACGCAGTACAGCAAACCCACGCGGTCGCTAGCCGAAATGTTGAGCAGCCAGCGCTGGCCCTTTTCGTCGGGTTGCAGGTTGATTCTGGGCGCGATCGGAAAACTCTTGACCCGCCGCGACACCCGGCCGCGACTCGGTGCCGGCAAGGGGCCGGTTTGTGTGATGGCGTTGAGCAATTCGGTCTCCACCATGCTGGTCAGTTCCTGGTAGTGGTCCGGCATGGCTTGGGTGATGACCTGAAACGTGTCAAGCGCGTAAGCGTTGTAGGCGGTGTGGATGCGGGCATCCAGAATGCTGAAGCCGCGCTGATCGAAATAGCCACAAATGCGGGCAAACAGGTCGGCCTGGTCGGGTGTGTACACCAGCACCTGCAAGCCTTCGCCCAACGGTGACACACGCGCCAGCACGATGGACTTGCCGGAATTCACATGGCGCGACAATTGCCTGCTGTGCCAGGCAATGTCGTTGGCGTCGTGGCGCATGAAGTAGCTGACATCCACGGTGTCCCACAGTGGCTTGTGCGCCTCAAAGGGCAGGGCGTGCAGGGCCAACTGGATCAATGCCTCACGCTTGCGGCTTTCCACCTCGACATGCGGGTCGGCGGCATGGCCGCCCAGCACCCGCAACGTCAGGCGGTACAGGTCTTCCAGCAGCTTGCCTTTCCAGGCGTTCCACACTTTTGGGCTGGTGCCACGAATGTCCGCCACGGTGAACAGGTACAAGGCTGTCAGGTAGCGTTCATTGCCAACCCTCTTGGCGAAGGCTGCAATCACATCCACGTCGCTCAGGTCGGTTTTTTGCGCCACATGGCTCATGGTTAGGTGTTCGCGCACAACAAACTCGATCAGGGCCGTGTCTTCGCGTGCAATGTCGTGCTGTTTGCAAAAGTGCAGTGCCTCTTTGGCACCCAGCACTGAGTGGTCACCACCGCGTCCCTTGGCAATGTCGTGATAAAGCGCCGCCACGTACAGCACCCAGGGTTTGTCCCAGCCAGAGGCCAGTTGTGAACAAAATGGGTATTCGTGCGCGTGTTCGGGAATCACGAAGCGCCGCAAGTTGCGCAACACCATCAGCACATGCTGGTCAACGGTGTAGACATGGAACAGGTCGTGCTGCATCTGTCCCACTATTCTGCGGAACGCCCACAGGTAACGCCCCAGCACCGAGGTCTGGTTCATCAGCCGCATGGCATGGGTGGTTCCGCCGCGCTGCATCAGGATTTGCATGAAGGTATGGCGGTTGACTGGGTCATTGCGAAACTTGCCATCCATTAGGTCGCGTGCGTTGTAGAGCGCGCGCAGGGTACGGGCTGACAAACCCTTCATGCCAGGCGTGTTTTGATAAACCAGAAAGGTTTCAAGAATCGCATGGGGCTTACGCTGGTACAGGTCGTCGCTGGCGACCTCCACCATGCCAGCCTTTTCAGAGAAGCGGGCATTGATCGGCCTGAGTTCATGGGTTGATGGGTTTAGGCGCTCCTCGATGTTGAGCAACAAAATCTGGTTCAACTGGGTCACCGCCTTGGCAGTCCAGTAATAACGTTTCATGAGTGACTCACTGGGGCGCACAAATGCACGGGCGTCGGTGTTGGAAGCGGGTGCCTCGAAGCCAAATGAATGCGCCACCGCGTTTTGCATATCAAACACCAGCCTGTCTTCACGCCGTCCACTGATCAGGTGCAGGCGCGCCCGAATCAGCCACAGCAGCGCCTCATTGCGTTTCAGTTGTTTGACTTCAAACGCTGTGGCCAAGCCACTTCTGGCCAGGTCGGCCCAGTTGTTGCCATATCCAGCCGCTTTTGCCACCCACAAAATGATCTGCAGGTCACGCAGTCCGCCGGGTGACTCCTTGCAGTTGGGTTCCAGCGAATAAGGTGTGTTGTCGAATTTATTGTGGCGCTGGTTGAGTTCCAGCGTCTTCGCAATGAAAAATGCGGGCGGGTCCATGACTGCCATGAACTGCGTCTGGAAACTGCCAAAGAGCGCCGCGCTGCCGGTGATCAATCGGGCTTCCAGCATCGAGGTTTGCACGGTCACGTCCTTGTGCGCTTCACTGAGGCAGGTGCTGACATTGCGTACGCTGGATCCAATTTCCAGCCCAGCGTCCCAGCAACTGCCAATAAAACCCTCAATGCGCGCTTTCAGTTCGGCGTTGTCATCGGCAGATTGGTCATCGGGCAGCAGCAGCAGCACGTCCACATCCGAGTGCGGAAACAATTCGCGCCGGCCAAAACCGCCTACTGCAACCAGAGCCAAAGGTTCGCTCAAACCGGCACGCTGCCAAAGAACTTTGAGCAAGCCGTCAGCCAGTCCGGCAAGCTTGTGCAAAGCAGTATGAACACCTCGGGTGGACGCACCACTGGCTGCGAGCGCGCTCAGCAGAGCGGCTTTGTCTGCGCGGTATTGGGCGCGCAGGGCGCTGAGCTCGATCATGGTGGGAGTGCCCCGTTAAGGTGGGTTTAAGCGCTTGGCGTGACAAACGCCGGCAGGGCCGGGCTGTTGGCCGACATCGTCAGCACCTCATAACCCGTTGGAGTGACCAACACGGTGTGCTCCCACTGGGCCGACAGAGAGTGGTCTTTGGTGACAATGGTCCAGCCATCGCCCAGTTCCTTGATGTCCCTGCGCCCGATGTTGAGCATGGGTTCGATGGTGATTGTCATGCCGGCCTTGAGCTGGTCAAGCGTGCCCGGCTTGCCGTAATGCAGCACCTGGGGGTCTTCATGAAAATTCCGGCCGATGCCATGGCCGCAATATTCTCGCACCACGCTCAGGCCCTGGCTTTCGGCAAAGGTCTGGATGGCGTGGCCAATGTCGCCCAGGTAGGCACCTTCTCGGACCATCATGATGCCTTTCCACATGGCCTCATAAGTCAGCTTGCACAGTCGTTTGGCGGCCACGGACACGTCACCGACCATGTACATGCGGCTCGAATCTCCATGCCAGCCGTCTTTGATGACCGTCACGTCCACATTGATGATGTCACCTTTTTTCAGCGGCTTGTCATTGGGGATGCCGTGGCACACCTGATGGTTGATGGAGGTGCAAATTGACTTCGGATACGGGTGGTGACCACCCGGGGCGTAATTCAGCGGGGCCGAGATGGCGTGCAGCACCTGTGTGGTGTGCGCTTCGGCCAGGCGGTCAAGTTCGTTGGTGGTGATGCCGGGTTTGACAAACTGGGCCAGGTAGTCAAGCAGTTCAGCAGCCAGTCGGCCTGCCAGGCGCATGCCGGCAATGCCTTCGGAGTCTTTGATGGTGATGGTCATGGCGCAGATTATCCCAGAGGGGCAAAACCGAAAATACCGTGGGGCGGTTGGTTGAGAATCATGCGGGCTGGCTGCGGGACACCAACCTGGTCGGCAAGTTCATGAGTTCTGCATTTTGGCGGTGCATCGACCACACAGAGAAATGCTGTGGAGGTGGCTGAAAAGCCTGTGCGTTTTACCCGACTGTCACCAGCAGCGCGCCAACGAATTTCGGATGGTGCCGGCATCGTGCGTGGCGGCAATGCGTTGTGCGCGTTCAGCCTGGCCGTTGCGGCAGGCGCAGAACAGCAGTGGCGCCAGGGCCCGCTTATCTCCTCCTGTCAGTGCCGTTTCAAAGTGATCTGCAGCTGCGGCGACGTCGTTGTTGGCCAGCGCGGCGGCGCCAAGGACATAGGCCACGTCAGGGTTCTTGTGGTCGCCACGGTTGCCGGGTTTGTCAGTGGCGCGGGCAATGTCGACGTGGCGGGGGCTGGTGCCCAAAAGCCACAGCACCGGCGTCTTCAGCCCAGGGTGCCGCAGGGTTTCGGCGATCATCTGTAGCCGCTGGCCCCGTTCAATGACTTGCTCCGGCTCGTTCACCGCTTGATGTACGACGAAGTAGTCGAGACTGGCCTCGCGCAAGACGGGCGGCCAGAACCGCGAGATCCACGCCGACGACATGAATTGCGCTCTTGTGCGTTGCGGCTCCATCCATGACGAATAGAACTGATCGTCGATCGCCGTTGGGAAGCCTTGTGAGTAGCGCTTGGGGAAATTGTCGGTCAGGGGCAGCGTGGTGGCGAGCAGTGCCTTGAGCTGTTGGGCATCAGCCATGAAAGCGGTGCCCAACAGTTCAGGGCGCTCCAGACCGAGTTCAAGGAGTGTCGGCAAAACGATGGGGTTGCGCCATTGAGCGGTGAATTGCGCCAGCGGCACGGTTGCGGTCGCGTTGCGGCTGCCGGTCATCATCCAGTTTTTCCCGTAGCCGCCCCAGAGGCCGCAGTCGTCAAAAGCATTGCAGAAACCTTTCAGGATGGCGCGCGCGTCGCCCGCGGTCATGTTGTGTACCGGCAGCCAGTAGGTGACCAGCCCGCCTTCGGTGAGGCGATCGCGGATAAGCCGGAAGTATTCCTCGGTGTACAAGCTGATGACGCCTGGGGCGCGTGGGGGCGGGGGTTCCGAGGTGATGAGGTCGAAGCGCTGCTTTGTTGCCTGCAGGAAAAAACGTCCGTCTTCAATATGGACACGAACGCGTGGGTCCTTGAGCGGATTGGTCGCGCCAGGATAAGTGACATCGGCGTGGGCGATGATGTCGCGGGAAATATCAACGATGTCGATTTCACGCAGCGCTGACCATTGCGTCAGGCTTTTTGCCGTATTGCCAATGCCATAGCTGATCAGCAGGGCGGTATCCAGCTTGGGGTGCAAGGCCACCGACCACCATGTATACAGACTCATGTAGCGGCGGCTGCCAGGCTTTGAATCTGACATCGAGAAACCATTCGTCATAAGCGCATGCGACACCGGCTGTCCCAACCAGTCGGTTTGCAGGTATTGCAGGGTTTCGGTCAGACCTTCGTGCGCGGCAACGGTGTGCGAACCATCGGCAGTTCTGAACTTCTCGCTGGCTGCGTCCAGGTGGGCCTGCATTTGGCCAAAAGGAAATAAAGCCATTGCGGCTGCGAGTGTAATGACCGAGCTTGCCAGCATGCCGCGCAACAAATTGTCGCGCGGCAAGCTGAGTGTCGCTGCCAGACAGGCAAAGGCGGCGCAATAGACCCAGGTGAGCGCCCAAATTGCGCCTTCCACCCCCAAGTGGGGCAACAGCACGAAGGCGGCCAGCAGCGCACCGAGCATGGCACCTGTGGTGTTGGCGGTCGTCAGTGCTGCCGCCGCTTCGACATCGGAACGAATGATGCTGTGTATGGATTGGCCAAGGAAAGTAAACAAGGCACCGGAGGCCAGCGCCGTCGGGAACATCAGCAGGAACGATATCTGGGCAATTGAGCCGCGATCTATGTGCCATTTGGTGCCGGCAATGCCGGGATCGAAGACGCTGTAAGACGCAGCGAAGGTGACACCGCACAACGCGGCTGCGCCGAGGGCGAGGTCATGGCGTTGTGGCCAGCGACTGAGCGCCGCTCCGGCCAGCAGGCCTCCAAGGGCAATCCCTGCCAGTACCACAGCCAGCATGATGACAAAGGTCGCATCGGTATCGAGAAAGAACAGGCGCAGGAAACGGAACCAAAGCACTTCTGCGCCCAACAGCGCGCCACCCGCCAAAGCGCTTGCCAACAGCATCAGCCAGACCCGCCACGGGTAGCGGATGTGCGCCACACGGCGCGGCGCATCCACGGGCAAAGCCAGTCGCCCGGTTGTCGTTCGCGTCATGAGCAGCAGGCTCAGTCCGGCCGCCAGAATATTCAGTGCCGCAGCGCAAAAGCCGGTGCCCAGCAGGCCAAAGGCTTGCACCAGATAAACCTCGCCGACCACGGCACCAGCCATCGCCCCCAATGTATTGAAGCCGTAAAGATAGCCCAGCGCCTTACCGAATCCGGCCTTTTCGCGGCACAGTGCCATCACCAGCAGTGGCAGCGTCGCGCCCATTGCCGTCGTCGGAATCATCAGCAGCAGGAATACCGTTGTCAGACGTAGCGGCGCGCTCCACCACAGGCTGTCATCGAAGGCACCTAGCACCGGAGCCAGTACGCCGGCCAACGCTGGCAGCAGTGGCACCAGCAGGAGGCCGGTGACGCCGATCAACAGTTCAAGCACCGCATAGGCGCGCACCGGATTTCGCACACGCCGCCCCAATCGGCCGGCCAGCGCATTACCGAGCGCGAGGCCGCCCATGTAGGCGGCAAGGGTGATCGAACCAGCCCAGACGCTGTTGCCAAAACTCAGCCCGGCGCCGCGAAACCACAGGGTTTCAAAGATCAGTCCAGCGGCCCCCGAGAGCAGAAAGATCAGGCAAAGAAGCGGCAGATGCATATTGGATCGGGTCATTGTCGACGTTCAGAGTAACGGTTCTGTGGCTTGGCGCAGGCATGAACAAGGTGATGACATAGTTGTTGTCCGCATCAAACACCCGCTGGAAAACGATCCTCAGACGCGAGACCTGTGGCTGATACTGGTAACAATCCGTGCCTGATTCGGATGACTTCTGCTATTGTGCAGGCGCCTCCCGCATGTCTTTGAAAATTTTGGAGGCGTTCAACCAAACATCACACTTATGCGCAACTCGCGATGGCCAGTCCCGGCCCTGGTGACCCAATCAATCAGCGTGCTGACCGTCGGGTCAGGGTGTGGCGCGCTGAGTTGGTTCGCTGCCCACGCCGTATCAGGCAGCTTTGAGCCGTATGACAGCAGCATAGGCCTGGCAGCAAATCAACTCGTGCTGTGTTTGCCGGCAATGGTTTTGGCCTGCAAACCACGGCTGGCGCTGCTGCTTTTTTACTTTTTGGGTGCCTGGCTTGGAATGAATGCCTACGCATACGTTTTTGGAAGCTCCGAGCAGCGAGCCTGGGCGATGTTGGGTGTGGTGAGCAGCCTGTTGTTGCTTTTTTGGCCGATGGTTTTGGCGGTGGTGGCAGTCGTCATCCGCTACATTTGGTCGCGATGGAGTGCCGCCGATGGTTTGCACTCGCAGCAGGGAAAATAGCTCAGAATTTACTTTGATGGATGCCTGATTCGCAATGTTTGAGTTGTCACTGATCGCTGCTGTGTGTGCGCTTGTGTTGCTGGTGATCTGGCGGTGGACGGGCCAGCGGGCCTGGTTGTCGCTGGCGATTTTCTGGATGTTGTACGCGGGGTACGAGTTCATGATGTTCAAGCGGGTGTGGTGTACAGGTGACTGCAACATCCGCGTGGACTTGTTGTTGATTTTCCCGCTGCTGCTGGGCAGAACGTTTTGGGTGGCAAGTGCTGCCACTGTCGGGTGGGTCAAGCGCCGACGTCAAGGGAGAGGGTGATGCGACAACCCGCTGGCTACCAACCGTCCTCTAGATTTTGGTTGCGGCTCGCAGACTGGCTTGTGATAGGTGTCGGTGTGGCGGGGCATTAGGGTTTTTTGTTTCAAGCCCTTCGTCCCAATGGGCTAACAGTGATGGCGGTGGTGTTGCCCGCGGTGGGGGTGTTGCCCTTTGTGTTGCTGGGCGTGTGTGTTGTGACGGCAAGGGGGCGTGCTCGCGCATCTCAGGTCATAAGCGTGGCTGCCTTGTTTAATGGGCTGTTTGCCGCCTGGGTTTACTGGGACACACCTTACGTCCACCCGGACCCACAGGGCGGGCTCATCTTTATGGTCATGCCGGTGCTGGGCGTGCTGGGTGCGCTGGCGCTGCTAATTGACCGGGCCGTGACCAAACCACGCCCCAGCTAAAATTCTGCCTTGCCTTTGCCCCCGTCCCGCCAGCCTTTGTGCGGCCAGTGATTCCCAACTTGTTCACCTTTCATCAGGCCCCCACCGTGACCCTGCATCTCACCCAATTCGATGGCGGCAGCGCCCTCAGCACGTTCCGTGTTCAACAGCTTTTGCCCAGCCTGCAGGCTGTGCATGACAAGATCAATGGCATCGCGGCCCGCTATGTTCATTTGGTGGCGTCTGATGTGCTGCCCTCTGCCGCCCTCAAAGACCAATTGGCGGCTTTGCTCACCTACGGCGAACCCTATATTGGCCCGGTCGATGGTGCGCTGATTGTGGTCACACCGCGGTTTGGCACGGTGTCGCCCTGGGCCTCCAAAGCCACCGACATCGCGCACAACTGCGGCCTGGCGGTGCACCGGGTGGAACGCGTGGTGGAATACCGCGTCAGCCTCAAATCAGGGCTTCTGAGCAAGCCCAGCCTGAGCGCCGCGCAACTCGCGCAAGTGGCTGACCTGTTGCATGACCGCATGACTGAAAGCGTGATGTTTGAGCGTGCCGCCGCTTTGAACCTGTTTGCCAGCCTGCCCGCCACACCGATGGCGCATGTGGATGTGCTGGGTGGCGGCAAAGCCGCGCTGCTTGCTGCCAACACCGAATTTGGCCTGGCACTGGCGGCGGACGAAATTGATTACCTGGTGCAAGCCTTCACCCAGTTGCAGCGCAACCCCACCGACGTCGAGCTGATGATGTTTGCGCAGGCCAACAGCGAGCACTGCCGGCACAAAATTTTTAACGCCCAATTCACCATTGACGGCGTGGCGCAACCACACAGCCTGTTTGGCATGATCCGCCACACACACCAGACCAACCCGCAGCACATGCTGGTGGCGTACTCTGACAACGCCTCGGTGATGGTGGGTGTGCAGGTACAAAGGTTTAGTGCAAAATATGCATCTAGCCCAGGTGGAATAAGCGCAAGTAGCTATGAAAAAAGTAGTGCTTTACAACACATTCTGATGAAGGTTGAAACCCATAACCACCCCACGGCCATCTCGCCGTTTCCCGGTGCTGCCACCGGCGCAGGCGGTGAAATTCGCGACGAAGGCGCCACTGGGCGGGGCTCCAAACCCAAGGCCGGCCTGACGGGTTTCACCGTGTCCAAAATTAATTGGGGTCAGACTCCAATTGATTCATCGAAAACTAAATCTAAAAACAATTCGACTCTGACCCCCATTCATTACGGCAAGCCAGCACACATTGCCAGCCCGCTGCAGATCATGGTCGAAGGCCCCTTGGGTGGGGCGGCATTCAACAACGAATTTGGCCGGCCGAACTTGCTGGGGTATTTTCGTGAATACGAGCAGGCCCTGAGCTACACCTCGCCAGACGCCTCTGGTGCCACCACAACACAAACCGAGCAACGCGGTTACCACAAGCCGATCATGCTGGCCGGTGGTCTGGGTGTGATTGATGCCAGCCAGACGCACAAGATTGAATTCCCTGCCGGCAGCCTGTTGATTCAGCTTGGTGGCCCAGGCATGCGCATTGGCATGGGTGGCAGCGCCGCCAGTTCCATGAGCACCGGTGCCAATGCCGCGCACCTGGACTTTGATTCGGTGCAGCGGGGCAACCCGGAGATTCAGCGTCGCGCGCAAGAGGTCATCAACCAATGCTGGTTGCAGGGCGCTGACAACCCGATTCTGGCGATTCACGACGTTGGCGCAGGCGGTTTGAGCAACGCCTTTCCCGAATTGACCAACGACGCCGGGCGCGGTGCCGTGTTTGACCTGCGCGCCGTGCCACTGGAAGAATCGGGCATGGCGCCCAAGGAAATCTGGTCGAACGAGAGCCAGGAGCGCTACGTGCTGGCGATCGCCCCCGACTCGCTGGCCGGTTTCAAAGCCTTGTGTGAGCGCGAGCGCTGTCCGTTTGCGGTGGTAGGTGTGGCCACCGAAGCGCGCGACCTGATCGTTGGTGATGTCGATTTGGCTCAAAAGGCGGTGGTGCAGGAGAGTAATGAGGATTTGCCTGTCAGCATGCCAATGAACGTGTTGCTGGGCAAGCCGCCCAAAATGCACCGCGATGTGCTAACCGTTGCACGCACGTTTGCACCCATCAACCTGACCAATGTGGCCTTGCAACAGGCCGCCATTGACGTGCTGGCCCACCCCACGGTGGCGTCCAAGCGTTTTCTGATCACGATTGGCGACCGCACCGTGGGCGGCTTAAGCCACCGTGACCAGATGGTTGGCCCCTGGCAAGTGCCGGTGGCCGACTGCGCCGTCACACTGGCTGACTTCAAGGGCTTTGCCGGTGAAGCCATGGCGATGGGTGAACGCACCCCGCTGGCCACGGTGAACGCGCCCGCCAGTGGCCGAATGGCGGTGGCAGAAGCCATCACCAATTTGCTGGCCGCCCCCATGGAACTTGACCGCGTCAAGCTGTCAGCCAACTGGATGGCCGCGTGTGGCGAACCCGGTGAAGACGCCGCACTTTACGAGACTGTCAAGGCAGTTGGGCTGGAACTGTGCCCGGCC
>Ga0105046_10019030_pt1 | contig 10431 bp, 6 predicted proteins | sample MAT03_FD_78385 | JGI IMG/M metagenome (GOLD analysis project Ga0105046, IMG submission 78385) | Freshwater microbial communities from Lake Fryxell liftoff mats and glacier meltwater in Antarctica - MAT-03 (megahit assembly) | ecosystem: Environmental > Aquatic > Freshwater > Ice > Liftoff... | reverse complement strand
CGCTGCGGCAGCGTGATCCAGCCGGCGCTGTTCCAGCTGCCGATCAGTCCCTGCCCCCACTCTTGCTGCACCACCTGCTGCACGCGCGCGGCGGTGGCGGTGGGCAGCACCCCGAGCGAATTGCCGTCCAGGTACAACAGGCCCGGCGGCACGCTGAATTGATGGCGCAGCAGGCGCAGCGGGTCGGCGGCATCGAGTGCAAGGGCTTCGTCACGGGTGGTCATCAAAGGTCTCGGTCAAGTTCAGTGGTCGAGTGGTCGACCCGCAGGATGCGCAAAACCGGCCCTTCCAGCAGGGTCTTCCAGCAGGACCTTCCAGCAGGGCCTTTCGGCAAGGTCGTTCAGCAAGGTCTGTCAGCACGGTCTGTCAGCAAACAGGGAGCGACCTCAACACCGCGCGTACCGGCGACGCGCAGGCGCCCAGCAGTTTCAGCGGCAGCGCAATCAGTTCGTAGTCACCCGCGGGCACGTCGTCGAGCACCAGGTTCTCCAGCACCCGCAGGCCACGGCGGCGCAGCACCTGGTGACTGTCCAGCGTCTTGCTGCTGGCCGCGTCGACACTGGCGCTGTCGATGCCCACCAGCAGCACGCCCAGGTCGGCCAGGCGCTCGATGGTGCTAGCCGCAAAGGCCGGCAACTCCGCGTCCCAATGGTCCACCGGCGCGCGGCGGTAGGTGCGCACCAGCACGCGGGGCGGCGTGCCCCGCACTGCGTCGGCGATGTCGTGCCACTGCACCAGCGGCCCGCAGCCGATGGCGTGCACCACGCGGCACGGGCCCAGGTAGGGCCCCAGGTCCAGTTCTCCCACGCCCGCGCCAGCGTCGTCGTAGTGCAGTGGCGCGTCGGCATGCGCGCCGGTGTGCGGGCTCAGCGTGAGGGTGCTCACGTTGACGGGGCAGCCCGGCCCGATGCGGGCGGCCCACACCGCCGTGTACGGCGCGTCCCCGGGGAACACCGGCGACCCCGCATGCACCGCGGGCGAAATGTCCCACAGGCGACCAGGCTGCAGCCGTCGTTCGGCAGCCGCCGCGGTCGCTGCCAGGGATGTGGTGGTAGCCATCAAAAACGATCATAACGGGAGCGGGCAAATTGGTTGACATTCAAAGTATCTGCTCAAAAAATGGCTGCATGACCGCCACCATCACCCCCGCCCCCACCGACACGAACAACGCCGCCGCTTCGCCAGCCTTCCCGGCACCAGACCCGGGCGCCGGAGCCGCCACGGCGTACGTCGACACCTTTGCGCAAGACCGGCTGCCCGCCGCGCAAGCGCTGCCGGAGCTCCTGTTCGAGCTGCCGGAACTCCAGTTCGGGCCGCGGCTGAACTGCGCCACCGAGCTGCTGGACCGCTGGGTGGCCTCCGGGCACGGCGAGCGGCTGGCGGTGCAGGGCACCGGCGTGCGCTGGAGCTATGCCCAGCTGCTGGAGCAGGCCAACCGCATCGCGCACGTGCTGGTTTCGCAGCTTGGGCTGGTCACCGGCAACCGGGTGCTGTTGCGGGGCGCCAATACGCCGATGCTGGCCGCCTGCTGGCTGGCAGTGGTGAAGGCCGGCGGCATCGCGGTGGGCACGATGCCGCTGCTGCGTGCCGGTGAACTGGCCGCCATCATCGACAAGGCCCAGATCAGCCACGCCTTGTGTGACGCTCGCCTGGCTGAAGAGCTGCTGCAGGCGCAACGCGCCTGCCCGGTGTTGCGTCAGCTGACGTGTTTCGGCGGCGAACTCGAAGCCATGGCCGCAGCGCAGCCCGCGGTGTTCGACAACGTGGACACCGCCGCCACCGACATTTGCGTCATGGCCTTCACATCGGGCACCACCGGCGTGCCCAAGGGCACGCTGCACTTCCACCGCGACGTGATGGCCGCCTGTGCGTGCTGGCCACCGCATGTGCTGCGCGCCACCAGCGCCGACGTCTTCATCGGCAGCCCGCCGCTCGCCTTCACCTTCGGCCTGGGCGGCTTGCTGGCGTTTCCGCTGTCCATCGGCGCCAGCACGGTGCTGGTGGAACGGGCATCACCCGATGCACTGCTGCCCGCCATCGCGCAATACCGCGCAACGGTGTGCCTCACGGCCCCCACCTCCTACCGCGCCATGGCCGCGCAGGCGGCGCAGCACGACCTGAGCAGCCTGCGCAAGTGCGTGTCGGCCGGCGAGGCGTTGCCGGCCGCCACGCGCGCGCTGTGGAAAGCCAGCACCGGCATCGACATCATCGACGGCATCGGCTCCACCGAGCTGTTTCACATCTTCATCAGTGCCGACGAAACGCACGCCAGACCCGGTGCCACCGGCCTGCCGGTGCCGGGCTACCGCGCCACCGTGCTGGGTGATGACGGCCTGGAACTGCCGCGCGGCCAGGTGGGCCGGCTGGCGGTGAAGGGCCCCACCGGCTGCAAGTACCTGGACGACCCGCGCCAGGACGCCTATGTGCAGGGCGGGTGGAACATCACCGGCGACGCCTACCTGGTGGACGCCGACGGGCAGTTCGTCTACCAGGCACGCACCGACGACATGATCATCTCCGGTGGCTACAACATCGCCGGCCCCGAGGTGGAAGGCGCGCTGTTGCTGCACGCGGCGGTAGCCGAATGCGGCGTCGTGGGCGTGGCCGACGAAGCGCGCGGCATGGTGGTGAAAGCCTTCGTGGTGCTGCGCCCTGGTCACGCCGGCGACGCAGCCACGGCCCAGCTGCTGCAAGACCATGTGAAGCAGACCATAGCGCCGTACAAGTACCCGCGTGAAATCGAGTTTCTCGCGCAACTGCCGCGCACCGAAACGGGCAAGCTGCAGCGCTTCAAACTGAAGCGCCCGTGATGCGCCCAGCGGGCTGAAGCGTTGCACCGGGCGCGGCTACCCACGCGAGTGTCGGCGCGGCTGCCTGCGCGGCTGTCTGGGCGGCTGTCGGCGCCGCCGAAAGCATGGCATCAGGGCGCATCAATGCCGCATCAATGCCGCATGAATGCCGCATCAATGCCGCATCAGGGCCGCATCGGTGCCGCATCACGGCTGCATCAGTGCCGGACGGTTCCGCCCGCAAGCCCGAACAGGTCAACCAGCGCCGCTCGAACCTGCGCCTGCCCGACGGCATTGGTGTTGTGGTGCGAGCCGCCTTGCACCAGCACAAACCGCTTCGGATGCGGCGCGCGGTCGAACAGCGCACGGCCCAGCGCCGGGCTGATCAAGCTGTCTTCACTGCCGTGCACCACCAGCACGGGTGCTTTCACCTCGGCCATGTGCCGTGCGGCGTCAAAGCGCTGCGTGATCAGCGGCTGCAGCGGCAGCCAGCCCCATTTCAGCGTCCCGTACACGTCGGGTATGGACGTGAAACTGCCTTCGACGATCAAGCCCGCCAGCGCCTGCGACGGCTCTGCAGCCGCGCTTGCCTGCGGCGCGCCCAGGCGCGCCGCCAGTTGCACGGCCACGGCTCCGCCCAGCGAATGGCCGAACACATAACGCTGCTGCTGCGGCCACTGCGCGGCCATCCAATGCCAGGCCGCCAGCGCGTCCTCCACGGCCGACGCTTCAGAAGGCAGCGCTGGCGTGCTCTGTCCAAAACCGCGGTAGTCCACGCCCAACACCGCAAAGCCCATTTCGTGCATGCGCCGCATGCGGTGGGCACTGCCCCGCACGTCCCAGCGGGCACCGTGCAGATACAGCAGCACCGGTGCCGAGGCATCGGCCTGCGGCAACCACAGCGCGTGCAGTCGCACTGTCTCGTGCGCTGGCGAGGCTGGTGAGGCCGTTACGGATGGCCAGGTCACCTGCGGATCCGTCGGCAGATGCGCTGCGAAAGCCACGGCAGGCGAATGGTCGACCTCGGCAGCTGAAACCGCGCCGGAATCGGCACTTAAATCCGCACCTGAACCCGTACCGCTGCGGGCCCGTTCAGCCGCGGGCGGCGTTCGCCGGACCAGGCTGCTGCGCGGCGCCTCGGGTCTGCCCGGATCAAACTCGATCCACACGTCCAGCATGCCCTGCGCCGCAGCCAGCCCGCCGGCCCAGGCGCGGTCGCTGGGCTGGAAGATCCACCGGCGCTGCTGCTCGTCCAGCGCCGCGCAGCCCGCGGCTGCAGCCGCGACCAGCGCCACCAGCCCCGCCGTTGCCAGGGCACGCCGCAGGCGCCGGGCCGGGGACGGGTGTTGTTCGATGGTCGGCGACGTGGGCTGTGGAGGTGCAGTCATGATGCAGGGCGGGCCGGGGCAGTACGAACCGGCAGGAAAACAGGCAGGACAACAGGCAGGACAACAGGCGGGACAACAGGCAGGACAACAGCCAGAACAAAAGGCAGCGGGGCCACCAGCGGGTGGCCCCGTCCCTATTGATCGCCAGCGCCCTTGCGATAGGCTAGCCTACAGCCTTGGTAACTTCAAAGAGGGGCATCGCCTATGAAACCCGTATCAGTGCTGTTGGCAAAACGTGAAGGCACCCTTTGGCATGTACGACCCGACGAGTCCGTGTTCGCTGCCTTGCAGCTGCTGGCCGACTACGAAGTGGGGGCGCTGATGGTGATGGACGGTGGCCGCCTGGTGGGTGTGTTCTCGGAACGCGACTACACACGCAAGATCGCCTTGCAGGGCCGCAATTCCAAAGAAACCAAAGTTTCCGAGATCATGACCACGCAGGTTCGCACCGTCGGCGCCGACACCGGCACGCGCGCCTGCATGGCCTTGATGAGCGAACACAAGTTCCGTCACCTGCCGGTGGTGGATGGCGGTACGGTGTTGGGCATGATTTCCATTCGCGACATCATGGATGACATCATCGCCGACCACGAAGCCACCATCGCACAGCTCGAAACCTACATTCAGAGCTGAGAGCGCGGGCCTAACTTTCATGATGCGGGGCAGCGCCCCGCATCATGGAACATTTCCACGTTAACGCGGGGGGCGCGAAGAGCAGCCAGCGCTGCGCAACCCAAAGGCCCGAACCGACGCCCATGCACGCTATCCTGGTTGCCGAATGAGTGAACCGACCGGCATCGAGACCGCACTCCACCGCGAAGTGCTGCAGGGCGCATTGCGCAACTCTGCGCGGTCCGTGCTGCTGCTGCTGGTGGCCGTGCCCTACATTGCCTGGCTGGGCTGGCAGGCCGGCATTCGTGGCCCGGCCGCGGGTGTCGTGTTGCTCAGCATCGGGGTCTCAGTCTGGCGCTTGTTGCTCACGAAGGCCTACGTCAGCCGGCCTTCGATGGGGCGCCTGGAAGTCAGGGCCGTGGTGCACCAACTCGAGGGCAACGCCGCGGTGGTCGGGCTGATGTGGGCGTGGGCCACCTTCGCCATTTACCCCAGCCTGCAGGGCCTGAACGCCACCGTGTACGTGGTCATCGTCTGCGGCTCGATCGCCACCGCGGCGTTCTTCTTGTCGATGGCGGGGCGCAGCTTTCTGCTGCTGTCACTGCTGCAACTGGGCTCGCTGACCGTGGTGTCGCTGATGCCTGGCGCCGCGCACTCGATACCCATGGCGGTGCTGGCCGTGATATTCGGTTTCACGATGTTGCGCGCGACGCGAGAATTCCGCGAGATTGCGCTGCGCTCGATGCGCCACAGCCTGGAAGCCGATCGCGCGCGGGACCGGTTGCTGAAGGCCAAGGAAGCGGCCGAGGCCGCCAACCTGGCGAAGTCACAATTCCTGGCCACCATGAGCCACGAGATCCGCACGCCGATGAACGGTGTGCTGGGCGCGCTGGAACTGTTGCGCCAGACGCCCCTGGACGGCCGCCAGCGGCGCCTGGTGCGCACCGCATCGGCTTCGGGTGAGTCGTTGATGGACATCCTGAACGACGTGCTCGACCATTCCAAGATCGAGGCCGGCAAACTGGTGCTGGCGGTGATGCCGATGTCGCTGCATGCCGTGGCGGGTGCCTCGACGGCGCTCTTCAGGGCCAGTGCCGAATCGCGCGGACTGCAGCTGACGCTGGTGCTGGGCAACGGTGTGCCCGACGCCGTGCTGGGTGATGCACCGCGGTTGAAACAGGTGTTGTTGAACCTGCTGGGCAACGGCGTGAAGTTCACCGAGCAAGGCGCCATCACGCTGCGGCTGACCGCCGAACCGCTCAGTGCCACGGTCACCCGCGTGCGCTTTGCCGTTGAAGACACGGGCATCGGCATACCGCCCGAGGCGCTGGAAGAGGTGTTCATGCCCTTTCATCAGGTCGATGGCACACGTTCCAGGCTGCGTGGCGGCACCGGGCTGGGCCTGGCCATCAGCCAGCGCATCATCGAAGCGATGGGCGGCCGCATCGAGGTCAGCAGCCAGATCGGCAAGGGCTCGGTGTTCAGCTTCACGCTGCAGTTTGAGCTGGCGCCGCACACACCGCTGCCGAGTGCCGACTCGGACTTCGGCAGTTTTACGGTCGTCAACGACGAACTCAGCGGCGTGGTGCTGCTGGTTGAAGACAACATCGTCAACCGCATGATCGGCGCCGAGATGCTGAAGTCCTACGGCCTGGAAGTGCTGGAAGCCGAAGACGGCGCCATGGCGATGACGGCGCTGGAGCACCAGAAGGTGGACCTGGTGCTGATGGACATTCAGATGCCGGTGCTCGACGGCTACGCCGCAACGCGCCAGGCGCGGGCCCGGGAACGGCGCCTGAACCTGCCCCGTGTGCCTATCGTGGCGCTCACGGCCAATGCCTTCGAGGAAGACGCCGCGCAGGCCATGGCCGCGGGCATGGACGGCCATCTTTCCAAGCCTTACTCGCGTGCCCAGATCGGCGAGTTGCTCAGGCGCTGGCTGTAGCGGCGGCTGCAGCAAACCGTGGCCGCCGGTTCAAGTCAGGTCACGATGCGACTGCAGCAGCAGCAGCCCGTCGAAGATCAGCGTGTCGATGGTTTCAAACGGCAGGTCGGTGATCGGACCCAGCTTCACTGCGGCGCCGCCCGACATCAGCAGCATCGGCGCCAGCCCGGTGCGATCGTGCAGGCGCCGTGCCTGGCGTTCGATGGCGCCGGCCATCGCATTGGCGCCGCCGCTCATCAGCGCGTCGCTGGTGTTGGTGGGGAAGTCCACCACCTCCCCGGTAGGCACCTTCAGGCCATCGGTGCCCTGTTCCAGCGCGCGTTGCATGAGCCCGAAGCCGGGCAGGATGAGCCCGCCCAGAAAGCGGCCGCTGGCGTCCAGCGCGTCCACCGTCACTGCCGTGCCCACCATCACCACCAGCGCCGGCCTTGGCTGGCCACTGCGCAGCACATGCCAGCGCGCCCCCGCCAGGGCCACCCAGCGGTCGGCGCCCAGACGGCTGGGGTGGTCATAGCCGTTCACCAGGCCCGCTTCACGTGCCTTGGGCACCACCCAGTGGGGTTCCAGGTCCCACAGTTCCATCTGTTCCTGCACGCGCCGCCGCACCGCGTCACCAGCCACCACACAACCCAGCATGCTGGTGGGTGTGGGCAGCGACGCCCATTCGCCTTCAGCCAGGTCGTCGATGGTCTCCAGGAAAGCCGCGCCCTGGCATAGCAGTTCGGAGCCCGGGCGCGGCAAGGCGTAAAGAGCCCATTTCAGGCGCGTGTTGCCGATGTCGATGGCCAGGAAGGTCATGTTGCGGTGGTGGTGTGAATACGAGCGTCAAGCGCGAGCGTATCAGCGCCCGTGCACGGCACCACTGCACCGCGCTGCGGGAAAACCTGGGGCTGCGCTGCACGGCTCATCACCGGCTTGAAGGGCCCGCGCGTGCTGGTGGCATGATCTGCGCTTGACGTTGACGTCGATAAGACAGCTTGATGGCGCAGCATCCGCGGCACGGAGGGCATGGCCTGCGGACCATCAGTCACCGCCATGCACCCCCAGTTACCACCATTCACCCCAAGAGCCCGCCATGACCGATCTGTCCGCTGAGTTCAAGGCCCTGGCCACTTACCGCCCGACACACAAGGTGCGGTTCGTCACCGCGGCCAGCCTGTTCGACGGGCACGACGCTGCCATCAACATCATGCGGCGCATCCTGCAGGGCATGGGTGCCGAGGTCATCCACCTGGGCCACAACCGCAGCGTCGATGAAGTGGTCACCGCGGCGCTGCAGGAAGACGTGCAGGGCATCGCCATCAGCAGCTACCAGGGCGGGCACGTCGAGTACTTCAAGTACATGGTCGATTTGCTGAAGAGCCGTGGCGGCGCGCACATCCAGGTTTTCGGTGGTGGCGGTGGCGTCATCGTGCCGGCCGAAATCCGCGAGCTGCAGGCCTATGGCGTGACGCGCATCTACAGCCCCGAAGACGGCCAGCGCATGGGACTGCAGGGCATGATCGGCGAGATGGTGATGCGCTGCGACACGGACTTGTCGCCGCATGCTCCGGCCGATGCCGCGGCCTTGCAGGGCCACACCGACGCCGCCTGGCGTGCGCTGGCGCAAGCCATCACGGCGCTGGAAATCGGCAGCGCCTCGGTTGGCCTGAAAGCCAGCCTGGCCGCCGCCGCCGCGGGCGCCAAAACGCCGGTGCTGGGCATCACCGGCACCGGCGGCGCCGGCAAGAGCAGCCTCACCGACGAGCTGATCCGCCGCATCCGGCTGGACCAGGGCGACGCCCTGCGCATCGCCGTCATCAGCATCGACCCCAGCCGGCGCAAGAGCGGCGGCGCGCTGCTGGGCGACCGCATCCGCATGAACGCCATCGGACCCTGGTCTGCGTTCACTTCCTCTCCCACCAAGGATGAGGGGGTGGCCTCGGACAACCGCCAGCGTGTCTTCATGCGCAGTCTGGCCACGCGCGATTTCGGCAGCGAGATCAGCCAGGCCCTGCCCGATGTGCTGAGCGCCTGCAAGGCCGCCGGCTTCGACCTCGTGATCGTCGAGACCTCGGGCATCGGCCAGGGCGACGCCGCCATCGTGCCACTGGTGGACGTTCCGATGTACGTGATGACGCCCGAGTTCGGTGCCGCCAGCCAGCTGGAGAAGATCGACATGCTCGACTTCGCCGAGTTCGTGGCCATCAACAAATTTGACCGCAAAGGCGCGCAGGATGCGCTGCGCGACGTGGCCAAGCAGGTGCAGCGCAACAAGGAAGCCTGGGGCACGCCCACCGAGCAGATGCCGGTGTTCGGCACCATGGCCAGCCGCTTCAACGACGACGGCGTGACGGCCCTCTACCAGGCGCTGCTGCCGCGGCTGGCGGCACTCGGCATGCCGCTTCCTGCCCGCGGCATGCCGCCTCCCGTACTCGGCATGCCGCCTCCCGTTCCTGGCATGCCGCTTCCTGCACGCGGCATGCCGCCTCCCGTTCCTGGCGCGCCGCTTGCGGCAGGGCGATCGGACCAGACAGGCCAGCGCACCAGCGAAGGCAGGCTGCCGCCTGTCAGCACCCGCCACAGCACGCACCAGGTGCCCATCGTGCCCGGCGCGCGCGTGCGCTACCTGGCGGACATTGCTGACAACGTGCGCGGCTACAAGCAGCGGGTGCGCCAGCAATCAACGCTGGCGCGCGAAGTGCAACAGCTGCGCGCCGCCGCCACCATGCTGCGCGTGGGCAAGCCCGACAAGGCGCGCGCTGCCGAGGCCGCCATCGACCTTGCCGAAGCGCGAGAGGCTCGCCTGGACCCTGCGGCGCAGAAGCTGCTGGCGCAGTGGCCCGACATGCGCAAGGCCTACGCCGGCGACGAGTACGTGGTGAAGATCCGCGACAAGGAGATCCGCACCCAGCTGACGCACACCACGCTGTCGGGCAACAAGATCCGCAAGGTGTCGCTGCCCAGCTACGAATGCCACGGTGAACTGCTGAAGTGGCTGATGCTGGACAACGTGCCCGGCAGCTTTCCGTACACCGCCGGCACCTTTGCCTTCAAGCGCGAAGGCGAAGACCCGACGCGCATGTTTGCCGGCGAAGGCGACGCCTTCCGCACCAACCGGCGCTTCAAGATGGTCAGCGAAGGCCTGCCCGCGAAGCGCCTGAGCACCGCTTTCGACAGCGTCACGCTGTACGGCAACAACCCGGACCTGCGGCCCGACATCTACGGCAAGGTGGGCAACAGCGGCGTCAGCATCGCCACGCTGGACGACCTGAAGGTGCTGTACAGCGGCTTCGAGCTCACGCACCCGGCCACCAGCGTGAGCATGACCATCAACGGGCCGGCGCCCAGCATCCTGGCGATGTTCATGAACACCGCCATCGACCAGAACCTCGACCGGTTCAAGGCGGATAACAACCGCGACCCCACCGACGACGAAGCGCAGAAGATCCGCGCCTGGACGCTGGCCAACGTGCGCGGCACGGTGCAGGCCGACATCCTGAAAGAAGACCAGGGCCAGAACACCTGCATCTTCAGCACCGAGTTTTCACTGAAGGTGATGGGCGACATCGCCGAGTGGTTCGTGCACCACGATGTGCGCAACTTCTACAGCGTCAGCATCAGCGGCTACCACATTGCCGAGGCCGGAGCCAACCCGATCAGCCAGCTGGCCTTCACGCTGAGCAACGGCTTCACTTTCGTCGAAGCGTATCTGGCG
>Ga0105046_10019027_pt1 | contig 10431 bp, 11 predicted proteins | sample MAT03_FD_78385 | JGI IMG/M metagenome (GOLD analysis project Ga0105046, IMG submission 78385) | Freshwater microbial communities from Lake Fryxell liftoff mats and glacier meltwater in Antarctica - MAT-03 (megahit assembly) | ecosystem: Environmental > Aquatic > Freshwater > Ice > Liftoff... | reverse complement strand
TACCAACTTAGTCATGGGTGTCAGTCACATTTTCCGCGATTATTGGTGGCTATATATTCCTTTGGCCGGTGGAACTGTCACTTATCTGGTCATGCAGGTGCGTTCACCAGCTGGCCGTTTGTGGATGGAACGCAACTTTTTAAAGATACCGATTATTCGGACGTTAGTGATTCAGACAGCTGTGGCTCGCTTTTGTCGTACGATGGGAACGTTGCAGCTTGGCGGTTTGACAATGATCGATGCAATGCGCTTATCGCGGGAAGTGATGCGGAACGTGGTGATCGAAGACGAGATGAAGCGGGCTGAGGCCAAGATTATCGAAGGGAGTTCCCTTAGTGCGGAGATGATGCGTTCCAAGTGGATTCCACATATTGTGCCCCGAATGTTGGCTGTGGGGGAGGAGTCTGGCAGTACTATTGTCATGTTAAATAAAATTGCCGACATGTACGAAGACGAAATTGAGAAGAATTTAGATCGCGTCATGGCTTTAGCCCAACCTGTTATTTTAATTTTTATGGGGACAGTGATTGGGTTTGTGTTATTGGCGATCTTGTTGCCGTTGACTGATGTAAGCAGTTTTGGAATGTAAGAATAATCTGTAACCAGTGCTCCGGACATTCGGAACGGGGTTGTATAATTATTTTTAGGCTGGACGTCTATGAAAACATCTTTTATACTTACTCTTAAACATAATGGAGCTGTTATGATGCGTAAACACCTCAGAAAAAGACGAAACGTCACCCTGATTGAAATGATGATCGTCATGTTCTTAATCGCACTCATTACAGGCGTCGTCGCCTACAATTATACAGGCAGCTTAGACGAAGGAAAGAGATTCAAAACTAAACAAGCGATGGATCGTATTGAAAATGTGGTTAACTTGGCAATCGCTGAGAATCCTTCATTTGATATTAAAGACTGGGAAGAGGCTGTTAAAAAATCACCACTCATCAAAAATCCTTCAAATTATTTAAAGGATGCATGGGGTGGTGATTTCAAAGTAACACTTGATAGCGGCACTGTCAATGTGACTTCGGATAATTATGAAGCACATAAAAAAAATTAATTGCAGACGACATTTCCTAACCCTAATCGAACTTCTCATCGTCATCACTATCTTGGCCATGGTGTCTGGGGTAGTGGGCGTACAAATCCAACGTACACTACGCGAACAACGTTTTAACACCGAAGTAGCCATCGTGCTAGATAAACTGCGTCTAGCTCAGGAACTCATGCTTATTTTGCGCACGGACGCTCATGTTAAATTCAAACAAGTTCCTGAAGAAGAACTTATTACATTATGGTTGGAAGTCGAAACTCCCCTAGATCGCCTTAAAAAAGATATCGAGAAACCGGTTAACCTAAAGACCATTCAATTTGTCGAATTCAAAGACGTTTTAGAATACCAGACCAAGATGGGAGAACTAGATATCCGTTTCCTATCAGGAGGCAATGTAATGAGTCAAGGAAACATGCGTTTAGCAACCAATGAAAATGGAAACGACCGCGGGGGTCTTGAACGATTTATTGCTCTTTCGGGACATCCAAAGCCTCTTTACATCGCCTCAAAAAGAGAGTTTGATGAATCCGACGGGGTCTTGGATGAACGCCTTACCGCCATCACACAACAAGAGCTTCAGGATGCAGGTATTTTTAAACCGTAAAAGAAAAAAAACATTTACCTTATTAGAAGTCTTAATTTCATTTGTATTGGTGTCATTTTGCATGCTGCCTTTGATTTATCCTCATGTCGCTATTTTAAAAGAACAGCATAAGTTTTTGCGCAAAATTCAATTGGATCACGCTGTCAACTTATATTCGGGCCATCTTATTGAGAAGCTGCACAAGAGTGAAATTCCATGGTACATGATTGAGGAAGGAAAAGTCATGAACGTTGACGAGGAATTATTGCAGCAATTGAGTCCTGAAATTGCAGCCTTCAAGGGTGTCTATTCGTTTGAAATTCTCAAGTCCAAGCCTAAAAAAGCGGAATCGGGATCACCCAAGGCATATCTACTGAAACTTCGCCTCTATTTTTTGGCGGGTAAAGATGAACACTCATTTGCTGAATATTCAGATAAAAAAAATCCTTATCAATATGATGTCGATCTGTTTGTAAGGAGGCTATAGAATGATCATCAAACGAAGACAGTCTGTGACATTAATCGAAGTGCTCATTTCCATGGCATTAACCATGGTGCTTTTGTCCGTCATGACTTATTTTTATCAAGATATCAGCCAGTTGAATGTCGAATATGAAAAATTGCGCAAAGAAGGATTTCAATTTACTTATGTGGAAAACCGCCTCGCGGACATTTTTCCAAAAACAGTTTCTCCTACAGATAAGAAAAAAGATTTTGCATTCTTCACAACTGGAGATTCCAATGGTCTTCTGAAAATAGGACAACCCAGCCTAATATTCGCTTTTGACAGTGGTGTTGTACTCGATAAAGAATTCGCTAATCATGTCATTGGCCGTTTATTTATCAGTAAAGAAAATCAGCTCATCTTAGCAACTTGGCCCTCACCCAAACGTTGGGATTCAGTAAAGGCACCCCAAATGAAAAAAGAAATTTTGATGGACAATGTGAATTCCATCCATTTTGAATTTTATGTTCCACCTGGAAAACTTGCCAATGAGCATACGATTGAACCGAAAAATGCCTGGCACAAAGAATGGAAACAAGACTATCAGAAATTGCCCGCCATGGTGCGCATGGTATTGACGCGCCAGGAAAAGGCAATGACGTTTATTTTTCCCATTCCTGCAAGCGATTTAGTAATCCATTATGATCAGTAGGCAAGCATGAATGTATTAATTTTTGTGATGACAATGCTTATGGTCTTTGCCATGATGACTTATGCGAAGATGGAAAATTTTCGTTCTTTCTCGCATATGCAAATTCAGTTCCAACAATATATGCAAAAAATTGAGCGCAAGCACATTAGTGATCAATCCTTGGTGACTTATAACAAAACGTCAATGTCTCAAGGAAAAAGCGGGTCTAGTGCCGCTCGGACCCAGGCAAGCCCGCGTCTCAGTTGGTTTTTATTGACCAACTCAACTGAAAAAGAAAATCAGCCCGAAGCTTACGATCAGATGATGATGTTTAGTAAGAAGTTGATTCATATTTTGTATGGCGATCAACAATTCTTCAAAGAAGCATTGGAAAAACGCCCCAATATTTTGGATGAAATTTTCAATGCAATTGCTTCAGATTACAAAATGGTGAAAGCCAATGAATTCGCCAACTTGGATTTAGGCGATCCTCTTCTAAATGATACGTTCTACAAAATGTTAAAGGGAAACCAGGTTATCGAACGAGAAATAGTTCAAAAAGAAATTATCCCAGAAAAAAAAGTCGAAACTGATGAAGAAGAGCTTGCTGCCGCTTTAGAAGCCGAGTGTGAGGAACAAGAATCTAAGGCAGATGACGGATATGTTTCTCTTCTAGATTATATCACCATCGATAAATCCCAGAAAATTCGTTTATTTTTGGCATCACCTGCTTATCTACTGGCCATTTTTGGAGACGCGGGATTTGTCAATGACATCCGCGAGACGCGGTATCGCCTCTATCGACAAGTAGTTAATGAGTCAATAAAGGCGGAAGATGCCAACAATCAATTTCAAGCGATCATTTCAAGCCGCATTGGTAATTTTAATCCCGATTTGTTTGATTATACAGTGACAAAGGTAAATCCTCGTGAGTATGAGGTGGGCGAATAATGGCTTTACCAGAACTATTACAAGAGCTGATCGAAAACGAAGCAAAAAAATACCCTGCCGAAAAGTTACAAGCTGCAAGCGACGATTTGACAAGACGCTATCGCGAACGGGATGTAGGCAATCAAGCTTTTATGTTTAGCGATATCCATCGCATTGCCTATCTGGTGGCTCGCATGCCGGCGACCTATGCGGTGGTTGCTAAAGTGATAGGGAGTATTCCTTCTGTGGGTAATACTCTTTTGGATCTAGGTTCGGGTCCTGGGACTGTACTATGGGCTGCGGGTGCAACATTACATGGGTTAAAGCAAATTACTTGTGTGGAACAAGATAGCTCTATGGTTTCCCTTGCCAAGAAAATGGCTTCGCAATCTAACATTTCCCTTATTCGCGAGGCTAAATGGCAAGTCGGTGATATTACCGGTTATAGTCCGGAGCCCCATGATCTCGTTGTGTTATCTTATGCGATTGGTGAATTGCCTGACGAAGAGCGTCGAAAACTCATTCAAAAGGCTTGGTCGTCGACCAACCAATGCTTAGTTATTATTGAGCCTGGTACAATGGCTGGATTTGCAGGAATACGTGTATCGCGTGCGGAATTAATTGCTTCTGGAGCTTGTATAGCAGCCCCTTGTCCTCACAACCTTGCGTGTCCGATGGCGATGAATGATTGGTGTCATTTTGCGGAAAGATTGGAGCGAACAAGTCTTCACCGCAAGATGAAAAGTGCGACCTTGAGTTATGAAGATGAGAAATATTCCTATGTGATTGCTTGCAAGCAACCTTGTGAGCAGGTGGATGCCCGGATTTTACGTCATCCCGGCAAGCACGGAGGACATATCAGTTTTGAGTTGTGCACGCCTGAAGGATTACAGAAAAAAACAGTTTCTAAGCGCGACAAAGAAGCTTTCAAAATTGCGCGCAAGCTAGAGTGGGGCGATGAGCTTAGTCCAAACCTTTCTTAACATTACTTACGACCGGTGCGGATCCAGTCGACCCCGTTCTTCACGACATGCCTTAACTTACTTATGAACTTGAGCTTCCACAATAAATAGGGAGGAACAGATAAAATTGCCTTGAAGTCTTCCCAACCACATTTTCCGTAGATAAACGCAATCGTAACATGAATTAAAACCAAAAATAAAGCCGCCAACCCATAGATCTGTGTGAAATGAAAGGGAATTAACACCAGTAGCAGCAATATTAAAACATGATAAGACAAAGGTAACAACAATAAGTCCAATAGGGGTTCAATTAATCGCCAATTCCCTGTGCCAACACTTTTAAGTAACCTGGGTAATTCTTGAAACACCATGCGCATCCTTCCTCCTTCCCAACGAGTGCGCTGTTGTTCAAAAGACTCTGCGGTACGCGGTGGAAGGGCATAGACTCGAGTATTATCGTTATAAGCAACAAAATACCCCTCTGAAACGATTTGAAAATGATAAGACAAATCCTCAACGACCGTGTTTTCAGGTATGCCTACTTTTTCCAGTAAATACCGCGTTAAAGTAAAACCATTCCCATGGATACCAGCGGACAATCCTAATTTTTGACGTCCACTTGGCCGAACGTAATTAAATGCAACACTTGCCAAATACAACAGCCGTGTCTTCATTGTTTGGATATGCGAATCTTCAACCAAATAGGTCACTTGAACCGCTTGTATTCCATCCGTCAAACTTTTATTGATTTCATCGATTAAATTGGGTTCTACGACTGAATCAGAGTCTATAATGACATAAGCATAATAATTCTCACAAACGAGACGATCAAACGCATAGATTAATGCATAAGGCTTGCCGCGTTTAAAAAAATCCTGCCGCTCCAACACCCTGACACCACAACCTCTAGCTATTTCAGCAGTCGAGTCGTCGCAATTGTCTGCAATGACAAGCACGTCAAATTTTCCCGAACACTTTTTGATACTTTCAAGAGTGTTTTTTATATCTTTTTCTTCATTATGCGCAGGGACGATGACAGCAAGTTTTCTTAAGGTAGAAGACGTTTTGGGCTTGTGGTGAAAAGGAAGAAAATTACCAAGGGTTACTAACAATAATTCTAGAGTCCCGGGAAGAGTGATCACCATTCCCAGGACCGCGATTATTGACAAAAACCAATGAATCTCATCCATTATTTGTCAGATAATGTTGAGGAGGAAGCACAACAAAGCTGTGAGCAGGAATCTGAAATGTCACTAAACGATTTTTGCAACATTCAGCAAACCCACGTTTGATCTTAACATCGTTTTCACCTGAAAGTGTCAATACCTCATGGGGAACCAAACGATTATCATTTGGAAACTCTAGTTCAACATTCTCAGCAGCATCAGAATCATTGTAAATCGCTGCAGACCACTTAGAGGTGGATTTGAAAGCAATTCCGGTAATTTTTGAATCTTTGTTTTCCTGATGGATTTTATGAGCCGCACCAAAGATTGCACTATTCATCATTTTAAGCGCGAGGGCTGCTGAATCCTCATTATTTTTTATGGTGACGACTTGCGGCTGAATTTTAAAGCCGAGTTGTTCGATCCATTGCTTACCTAGTAGAGAGCCAGCAATCGTTTTATCATCGACAGCAATATTTTTGCCGAGTTTGCGAATTTTGTTAGCCAATTGTTTCAGGTTTTGATTAGTTTCAACTAAGATATAATCAGCGCTGGGCACGTTTTCCAAGGTACTGAGAAGTTGGTCAATTTGTATATTAGGTGCGTTTAATACCTTTTTAACGCTCACTCCTTTTCCATACCCGTCCGTTAAGTAACGAAATGCATTTTCAACTAGTTCGGGATGGTGATTATCCATTTCAACGACCACATGATTGAACTTTTCTTCTTTTAAAAGATGTCCAAGAAAGTAATAATTCTCATTTGGTAAGTCGGAAGGAATAATCAGCCACGGGGTGGAATTGAACTTTCTTGCAAAAGTGATGAATTCCAAAGCATTGTCTGGTGTCGTTACAGTACGCAAATAGCCTGGTTGTAATGTCTTGACAACTTCATAAGAATGATGATCCCAATTCATGCCTACTCTTTGCGTTTTGACTAGATGGGGCTTTTGATGGATCGTTAAGGAATGTATTTCCCTTGTCGATTTTTTGGATGATTTAGCATCCCAAGCATAGATGTTATAGCCCAATAAGCCAAGAGCCAATAAAATCACGGCAATCATAAAGTTTTTCATTTCGAAGATATCCTTTTAATTTATATCTTGTTCAGATTCTTTTGCTAAAAATATCTGCTAATCTATCGGTATTTGATGCAAGGTTGTATCTTTCGATGACGCGTTGCCGGCCAGAGGAGCCGTATCGTTGGCGCAGGTTATAATCGCTGATTAATTTTTCTAAGATACTTTTCAGTCCCTCAATATCTGAAGGGGCAACTAAATACCCATCAATGTCGTGTTGAATCAGTTCAGGTATCCCGTTAACAAATGTCGACACGCATGGAATTTCTTTGGCCATTGCTTCCATTAATACCATAGGTATCCCTTCTGAAAAGCTACACAGGACAAAAATATCAGCTTCATTGTACATTTTTTCGACCTGGGGATGATTCAACTGGCCTGTCATGGTCACTTTTCCGGTTAAACCAAGATCAAAAATCTGACTTTCTAAATTCTTTTTTTCAGGACCTGTTCCTACAATTGTTAATCGTACGGGATGTCTACTTTGATCGATTTGTGAAAAGGCTGAAATGAGAAGAGAATATCCTTTCATGGGAACTAAACGTCCGACTGATAAAATTTCCATGATTTTGGGGCTTATTCTTTTGGGGGCTGGTGTAAATTTATCTAGGTTAATCCCTAAGGGAGCCACTTCGAATTTATGCCAATGTTTTCTATCTGAAAGACGCATGAGTTGACTTTGAGCGTAGTAGCCAATGCAAGTAATGAAATCGGCGTCGGCGATTTTTTCCGGTAAGTGATTTTTGTCGACTTCGTAAAATTCATCGGGACCGTGAATGGTCATTGAAAATTTAATGGGGAATACCTTTGAAACTAGAAGAGCAACTGTGCTTACAGCCATTCCGAAATGAACGTGCAGGTTTTTCAGATTCTTTTTCTCCATCCATCTGCCGATAATTAACGCTTCGCATAGATAAAATAAGTGATAAACTAATTCCCCTAAATTCCATCCGCATAATTTAAAACAAGTGACCACACCTTTGATGAATCCAATAGGATGTAAAATTATAGCATATAGCCAAGCAATTGTTGCTCCGACAATTCCTTGCTTTTTCACATATAAAGTTTGTTCGTACTCTTCTTGTTCATCTTTCGTTAATTTGTCAAATACACGATCGGGCGAATTAATTGAGGCTACTGAAAGATTCCACCCTTTATTTTTGAGGGTACGTATTTCCTGCAAAATAAAGGTGTGTGAACTAGCCGGGTATTGACTTAATAAATAAGCGATTTTCATAATTTAATATTTACTCTTTAACCAATTTTTTATGCTTCTAAAATAGTTGACTACGTGTCTAAAAATAGGCAATTGATCGTGCCATTTAGGTTCTGCAATAGCACTTCTTGAGCTACGTTGAATGCCAAGAGAGGGGTAACAAATCCATGTCAGGCATTCAGGATGCTTGATCCTAAATAGATTATATGCCCCATCTACATGCATTGGACCACCATCGGGGTGGCCAGGGGGTCTTTCGCGGATTTCCTTAAGAAATTCGCTAAGTGGTTGAAGAATAGAACAATTTAATGCAAAAAAATGAGCGCATTGTAAAGAACCGTTAAGTTTTTGAATATGAGGTGGAAACGGTTTTTTAGGTAAAAAATGACCGAGATATAAAAAATTCCATTTTTTTTCGTGTAGTTCTCCTAATGCTTTTTCTCCGTATTCAAAAAACGCCCTTCTAAGTAGTAAATCGTCTTCTAGGATTAATAAATGCTGAACCTTGTCCTTTAAGGCTTGGTTAATAACTGCTTCATGACTCAAAAAACAACCATAAGCCCCCTTGCTTGGAAATCCGTTCAGGCTTTCTGGTTTAATAGCTGGAAAAATTCTTACATTATTTCCAATAGGACATCCCATTTTTTCTAATTCTTTGATGATTTCTTTTTTCCGATCGGTTCGTTCAGGTAAGTTAATCACCTCAATGCGATCAAAGTAGTCTTGTAATTTCATAGTATTTCTGAAATGTAATCGTTTTATCAGGTTACTTTGTTTTTAGCGTAATTATACTTTATCCGATACGATTCTACTTGGTTTTTATAGAATTCTTCCGGGTGGGACAACAAATAACCCTGAGCCAGACCAAACATAATGAATACTAGAGGTTCGATTTGTAGTCCCATATAAACAGTGGCAAGAGATAAGGATAATGTGAAAAAAATCCCGACTAACACAAAAGCAAAGGTGCTATCGTCATTTTGATCGCCCTTGTCCTTAAGACCCCTTCGCAATAGACGAAAAATAATGTAAACAAACAGAGAAATTTCAAGAGCAGGAATAAATAAACCATTGGATAATGCTGAGGAAAGATATTCATTATCCACTGACTTTTGACCCTTAATTGTCGGTACGCCCGTACGTCCCCAGCCAAAGTACGGTTTTTGCATCACGACATCATAGTAGTTTTCAAGCAACTCCATGCGATAAATGACCGTTGATTGCCCCTCGCTCGCCATTTCTTTATTAGCATTGAAATAGGATTGCAGGCTCAAATAACTCATTAAACCGACCATTCCCAAAAAGAAAAGTCTTTTATAGAGACTTTTCATACGTACCCTAGCTTGACCGACACCAACAAAACAAAAGCCTACTAACGTGGCTAACTGAGGCCCTCGTGAAGAGGTGGCAAGTAGCCCGATAATCAGGGTAACGGTTAGAATATACGACTTTCTTAGTGCAGAAGGCAAAGGAAGATACTTGAAGCTTCTAGTCCAAAGTTTCTCTTTAATAAGCCAATAATTTAAGAAAAGGGCAATCGATAAACCCATAGCAAATAGAATGGTTTGGACAAAAGAAGCGGCAATACGGACAAACCCATAACGATACAGAGTTCCCCACTCGTTCCCCTGACCTGGATAAAATAAGCGTTGGGGTAGCATAATGAACAGGTTTCCAAGCTTTAAGAATTCCCAAGCTGAAAGAATAACCAAGATGAACAATAGAAAAACTATCCGCTTTGAAAACTTTATTAAATTTTGATTGGAAATCAGATAGAGCTTTGCTAAAGAGTATGGAGCCCATACGTTGCATAACTGAACGGCTAATACGTTTGTAGCCTCTCTTGTTCCCCAAGTATAATATTCTGAAATCACTTTAAAAATAATAAGAACACTGATTAACAGATCTAGGAACGTGAACTTCCATCTCGAGAAACTTAACACAATAGCCATGATGAAAATGGGAATAATCGTGGCTGAAGAGGTGCTCAATTCGGGTAAAATAAATAAACGCCCAAGAAAGATTTGAGGAAGAAGAATTAAAACAGGGAGATAAATGTCTAGAAAAGCCTTATCAGGCGAACGCAGGAAAGAATAGATTCCAGCTGCTCCCATAAGAAAGAATAAGATAATTTCTGGCATTCCAAAGTCATCCTGTTTTCAGTCCTCATTTGTATACATTGTTATTTAATTTGTCATCCAATATGATCACAAATTGTTGAAAGGAGAATTAAGGTGAGAATTTACTTCTTTACTCCTGACTGGAATGAACCCTCTGGCGGGATTAAGCAAATTTATCGC
>Ga0105046_10019026_pt1 | contig 10431 bp, 10 predicted proteins | sample MAT03_FD_78385 | JGI IMG/M metagenome (GOLD analysis project Ga0105046, IMG submission 78385) | Freshwater microbial communities from Lake Fryxell liftoff mats and glacier meltwater in Antarctica - MAT-03 (megahit assembly) | ecosystem: Environmental > Aquatic > Freshwater > Ice > Liftoff... | reverse complement strand
TGCCAAATGGGGAGCGCACGCGACCCCGCGTGCAGTTTTTGGCGACCCGCCAAAAACTTTTAAAATACAATGCGAAGCATCACGCCGCTGGAGAGATGGAGGCTACGCCTTATGCTTTAGAAGTTTTCGGCGAGTCGCCGATAACTGCCTGCGGGGTCGCTTTCTCGCCCGCCCTTCTTACCTCCACTATTCCCTTCCGCCTCCTCGGCGCTCCCCATGCAGACGCTTCGCGTCCGCAAACATCGTCGAAAACATGTTCGTTCTTATCTAGTAAGGAAATAAAATGCTCGAACTGCGAACATCAGGAATAAGCATGTGTGTGAACACGGCTATGAAGATCGTAAGGGACACGATTACGATATAATGAAATAAGTTCCATCAGTCCTCACTAAAACGACACGGATACTCCGCTGAAAACCAGGTTGTTTTCTTCCTCCCCACCTCTCAGAAACTGCATGCCGGCAGTCAGTTCGACATGCTCTCCGAGCTTCACAGCCGGTGTGATGGCGATGGCGTGTCGCGTTTCTGTGTCGAACCACATCACCGCATAACGCGTATTCACAGTCAGCCACTGAGTTGCGTTCCAGGTGAATTCCACGGCAATCGTGTCGCGTGCGAATCCGTCATTATTCTCGTAGGCTGCAAAATGCGTCATGCTTTCGAGATCCACTGGAGTCTCCAGACCAGACGGATCGTGATCATAAAAAGAATGGCTTCCCAGCAAGGTCACATTGACCGGACCCGCTTCTAGTGTCAGGCCACCAAGCAGCATCATGTGGTTCACCGATGTTATTTCCGCAGTTGTTTCATCGCTTGCTTTAACGTGTGCGTAAGCCGGCCCAAAGAATGGGGCCACACTGATACCTTTTTTCAGTCTGAAGCGCTTGGTTGCACGTAACCCGGCGCCCCAAGCTTGTTTCTGCTCAACCTCCGTGTAACCGAAGCCAAAAACCTCGATCTCCAGCTCGTTTGGAAGTTTATGGATCAGCTCCAACTCATACGACGGCACCTCTTTGGCTCCAGTTTCTTCCTGAACTACATGAGCTCCGAACGCGATTGCAGTCGTTTCATTAAGAGAAAACTCCACCGCTGTTCCAGAGTGCCAGTAACCATACTTTCCAAAATAAAGCTCAGCTCCAATCACTTTTGACGGAGTGTTGTCTTTATTGGAATGGCCAGCGAACTCGTGCCCCTGAGATGCAAGCGTTGTAATTAAAAGTAAGGGAATCGATAGCAGTCGTGTAAGCATGCTTTAGACACTGAGTGGAGCGCCTTCTAAATGCAATGTTTTTACAATAGTTTAAATATGAAACCTGTTACTAGGGTTATTAATCGTAACAATATGCATTAATAAGTGACTCTATGGCCGATTTCAGCATCGTTAAATCGAGGTGAGGTGATTGGAGATTCACAAAAAAGAAGCGGGCGCCGGGGCACCCGCTTCTCTTACTGCAATATGACTGGCGAATTTACGGCATAATGACGGTGTCGATCACGTGGATGACGCCGTTCGAGGCTGGGATATCCGTCTTAACGACCTTGGCTTTATCGATTGTCACTGTGCTGCCATCGACTTTGACCTTCGCCTTTGCGCCGTTGACTGTTTTGACATCCATCGTCTTCACGTCAGCAGCCATCACTTTACCGGGCACGACATGATACGTCAGTATGCTGACGAGTTTCTCTTTGTTCTCCGGCTTCAACAGGTCGCTCACGGTGCCTTCGGGCAGTTTCGCGAAAGCTTCGTCAGTCGGAGCGAAGACGGTGAAGGGTCCGGGGCCGGATAAGGTTTCAGCGAGTCCGGCAGCCTTTACTGCGGCTACGAGGGTTTTGAACTGCCCGGCTGAGACAGCAACTTCGACGATGTTCTTTTCCACAGCATGAGCGGTGGTGGTGGAACCTAGGACGAAGGCTGAGAGTGCGGCCATGGCGGTGAGTTTAAGGAATGATTTCATATTTATTCGAATGGTTGTTTTGTTTTGTTGTGCCAATTAGAGAGCTCTCTGCTTGACTTGTATATGTTTAGTTTAAGTGTTGTATAACACAAGAGTTTGTTTGTTTTTCGGTAAAAAAATTCAAAAACATACTCCTCGACGCTCATAATGCGTTTCTGTGTAATATTTGTTTCATTATAAATCGATGCCCGAAACTCTGTATCCTCTCGCCATGGTGGCCAAGCTTACGCAACTCAGTCCGCAGCTGATTCGGGCTTGGGAATTGCGGCACAATGCCGTCACGCCACAGCGGAGCGCAAATGGGCGTCGTATTTACACTCATGGAGATATCACCCGTCTTCAGCGCCTCCACAGTCTCACCAACGCTGGTTTTCCGATTAGTCGGATCGCTTCACTCTCCGATGCAGACCTGGAAGAACTTGCCACGCGTGAAACCAACGCGGACATACCCCGAACGCGCGCCCTTGCCGCCACAACCATAGGCGAAACGCCCGCCGCCGGATTTGTCGCAGAGGCACTGAAGGCAATCAGCGAACTCGATGGGGATGCTTTCCTGCGGGTTCTCGAAACCGCGGATGTTACCCTCGGAAAGCCGGCCTTTCTCGAAAACGTCGTAGCCACGGTTGCGGAGGAGGTGGGCGAAGCGTGGCGCAGTGGTCGATTGAAAGTCGCACACGAACATTTCGCCACCGCGCAGTTTCGGGGCTATCTCGGTCCGTTCGGTCGCGTGCCGCATCTCAATGCAGCGACACCACATCTCATTGTCACCACACCACCGGAGCAATGGCACGAGTTGGGTGCGCTGCTCGTCGCGGCGGCTGCGCACTCATACGGGTGGCGTGTCACGTATTTGGGTCCGTCCATGCCTGTGGAGGAAATCGCCGGCGCCGCTATCGGCTATCATGCTCGAGCGGTCGCGCTCTCCATCGTTTTCCCTGAAGACGATCCGCAACTCTCGCGCGAGCTAACCCGCCTGCGCCGTCTGCTCCCAGAGTCCACGGCACTCCTCATCGGTGGCCGCGGTTCGCACTCCTACGAACCGCTGTTTAGTGAGCTCGGCGCACATCATCTTCCGAGACTTGGCGATCTTTACCCCAAACTCGATGGGTTGCGCCGGGGGAGCAATCTCCGATGAAAACGATCTGAATTCCAGGCACCTTAGCCGTGACGATGCAAAACTAGTCCACGAAAAACACCAAACACACGAAAGGTTTGTCCACGGAACCATCGGAAGGACACGAAAATGAAGGAATGGAGTAGGATTGTGAGGAAATGACATGCAGTGTGAGTGATACCAATTCTCCATTGAGAATGGAACGTCTTTCCAAGCCCCAACGGGGGCTCCGTCCTCCAGCCCAAGGTAGCTCGTGCCTCGCAACGTACTCGCCCGTCCACCGACCTCCTTATTGCCTACCGCCACTTCGCTGGACTTGAGGGCGGAGGCCCGTTGGGGCTCAACGCAGAGCATGAAAACTTGTGGGTAAGGCTGATTACAGTGACGCCGCTACTACGATGCTTCGTTCTCAATCACGAATTGGTATGAAATCACTCATCAGTGATTTGTTCACAAAGCCGTTTTTAGCTTTCTGGCTTTTTCTTTTCTGTGTCTTTCAGTGTAATCCGTGGACAAACCTTTCCTGTCTTTAGTGTTTTCGTAGAACACTTTTGCATCGTCACGGATTAGAGCAATTGCCAAAAGAAGTTTCCGGATAAATCCGGAGCGCTACTGTGTGTCCGTAGGATCAGTCGCAGTCATCTGAGCAGCAGAAAAGACTTTGGAAAGTCTTGCAGATGCGTGCTCATACTCAGATTGCGCGGCTGATTTTTAACACAGCTGTAATCCGTTTTCACCACTCGCAGCCGAAAGTTGCTTTTGGCGGATGCTCTCAGTGTTCGCTGCGCTCTAATTTCGTCTATTGGTTTTTCAACCCTGGCTGCCAGCAGAGACGCTGATTATTCTTGAGCGGGAATGAGCGGATGCTGCGCATCCAGATCCATCTGGCAGTGTCCCGCTGTCGTCATGACAACATCCCCGGCGCAGTCGCATATATGCCCGCGTGAAGCTCCGAAAAGTTGCGCCCACACTAATGCCAGCATGCAGAGTGCGATCATACCTTTGGCGGTGAGGGGTTGCTTTTTCATGTCTTTAATCGGCTGGCACTTGTCGGCGAAGGTTTCACGATGTGCAACCACTTTTTGTCATGGGCGGTGGTTGCGGATTTTGGAATCCAATGCAATAAACAGCGTTTCCTCATGGCTATTCGTATCCTTTTCGTCCTCCTGCTTTGCCTTTGCCCGACATCGCATGCCGATCAAATTGACCAGCTTGGGCGTCCGGTGGATGAAGCGCTCTTTGCGGAAGAACCTGTGCGGTTCAAGGTGGAGCTCTCGGGGGCGAAGGACAATGTGAAGCTCGCAAAGTTGAAGGATGGCTCGGCGGCTTATATTGTGAAACGGATTGGCTCGAACACGGACCGCATGCTGACCCCAGCGGAATTCGCGCAGATCTATTTTACGCAGCAATCTTCGCGCGGCTGGCTCTTCACTATCTTTAATATTACCAGCTTGGCGGGGATTGTCTGGGTGGCAGTGGGTTTCGGAGGGCAGCTGATTTTCGCGGGACGGATGCTCGTGCAATGGATATCGAGCGAAAAAAATAAACGCTCGGTAATCCCGGTGTCGTTTTGGTGGATGAGTGTGATCGGCTCCAGTATGTCGCTGGTTTACTTCATCTGGCGTCGTGATTTGGTGGGCATCATGGGACAGGCGACGGGCTGGATTATTTACATCCGTAATCTCGTGCTTATCCAGCGAGCGAAGGGGTAGAAGGAAGAAGGAAGAAGGAAGAAGGAAGAAGGATTTGGTCGGCGAAGTCAACGCATGGGGAGCGCCCGCGACTCGCGGGCAGTCTTTGGAGCCTCGCCAAAGACTTTGGAAATTCAATGCGAAGCATCGCGCCAATGGAAAGAGGGAGGTACCTCTTATGTTTTGGGCATCTCAACACCACTTTAAGGTTCAACAAAAAGTGTGAAAAATTCCGTTTATACGAGCGCAAAGCGCCTTTCCCTTTGTCCTTATACCTTTCGCCTTTTTCCTTATCCCATCTACACCAATATCTTCTTCTGCACTTTGCCGAAGACATCCGTAAGCCGGTAATCGCGTCCTTGGAATTTGTAGGTGAGATGGGTGTGCTCCATACCCATGAGATAAAGCATCGTGGCGTGGAGGTCGTGGACTTCGATGTGATTTTCCACCGCGTTGTATCCAAACTCGTCCGTCGCGCCGTGGACAATGCCGCCTTTTACGCCGCCGCCAGCCATCCAGATTGAAAAGCCCTTGATGTGATGATCCCGACCATTGCCGCCCTGGCTCATCGGCGTGCGACCAAACTCGCCGCCCCAGATCACCAGCGTGTCATCGAGCATTCCGCGTTGTTTGAGATCCAGAATGAGCGCTGCACTCGCGCGATCCACTTCCTGCGCCTTAAGCTGGATGTCGTTTTTGAGGTTCCCGTGGTGATCCCAGTCCTTGTGATAAAGCTGGATGAATCGGACTCCACGTTCTGCGAGACGGCGGGCGAGCAGACAGTTTGAAGCGAAGGATCCGTCGCCCGGCTGACAGCCGTAGAGATCGAGCATGCTTTTGGGCTCCTGCGAAATATCCATCAGCTCGGGCACGCTCGCCTGCATTTTGAAAGCCATCTCGTATTGCGCGATGCGCGTCGCAACTTCGGGATCGTTCATCACGTTGTCCCAGCGTTGATTGAGCTTGGAGGTGGCCTGAATGACATCGTTCTGCATTTCACGCGAGACGCCGGGAGGATTAGTGAGATAGAGGACTGGATCGCCTTTGCTGCGGAGGTGAACGCCTTGAAACTTGCTTGGAAGAAATCCGCTCGACCACTGACGCGCCGCGATCGGCTGGTTCTGTCCGCCTTTTCCATGCGAGGTGAGCACCAGGAAGCCTGGCAGATTTTCCGCAGGCGTGCCGATTCCGTAATTGATCCATGCGCCCATGGCGGGACGTCCGGGAATGGACGAGCCGGTGTTCATGAAACAATGCGCCGGATCGTGATTGATAGCTTCTGAGGTCATCGAGCGGATGATGCAAATGTCGTCCACGATGGAGCCGATTTGTGGAAATAGTTCGCAGATCTCCGTTCCGTTTTTCCCGAAGCGCTGGAATCCCCACTGCGGTGCGAAACACGTGAGCTTGTTGCCCTGAAGCTGTGCGAGCTGCTGTCCTTTGGTGAGCGACTCGGGCATTTCTTTGCCGTGCATCTCGGTGAGCTTTGGCTTGGGATCGAATGTCTCGAGGTGTGACGGGCCGCCCGCCATGCAAAGGTAAATGACGCGCTTCGCCTTTTGTTTGTAGGGCAGGGGATTCACAATCCCACGCCACTGATCCGAAGCTGCCGCCTGTGCGATGTCCGGCTTGAGCAGGGAGCTGAGCGCGAGCGCGCCGAGGCCGTGGGAGACACGGCCGAGAAATGCGCGCCGGGTGAACTGCTGGATGAGGTCGTCGTGCATCATATTAAAAGCGGGTGATGGTTTCGTGAAGATTGAGGATGGCGCGGGCGACACTCGTCCACGCTGCGAGTTCGGTCTTGCTGAGATTTTCCGGAACGGGTGCCTGACCGATTTTGAGAATTTCCTGCGCGGCTCCTTCATCTTTGGTGTAAATGGCGAGCTGCTTTTCGAAAAGAGCACGGAGGATTTGGATCTCATCCGGCTGCGCATCCCGCACGAGCGCCTGCTTGCATGCCCAGGCAATCCGGGCGTCCGTCTCGTTGCCGCCTTCCTGCATGATGCGCGCTGCGAAAGCGCGGGCGGCTTCGACGTAGGTCGGATCGTTCAAAAGCGCGAGCGCCTGCTGGGGAATGTTGGAATTGACGCGGCTGGCGGTGCATTCCTCGCGACTCGGCGCGTCGAACGCCAGCATGCTCGGCTGGAGATAGCTGCGCTGCCACCATGTATAAAGCCCGCGCCGCCACTGGTTTTCGCCCTGATCATTCGCCCATTCGCGTGCCGGGAAGTTGAGGTTCTCCCAATAGCCTGCAGGCTGATAGGGCTTCACGCTTGGCCCGCCAATCCTGGTTTTGAGCAGACCGGAAATTGCGAGTGCGTTGTCGCGGACAAATTCGGCATCAAGGCGGAAGGGGCTTTGATGCGTGAGCTCGCGGTTGAATGGATCGTGCTCCTGAATTTCCGGCGTGGTCTGCGAGACGAGACGATACGTGCCGCTGCTGACCATGAGGCGGACGACATGCTTCACGTCCCAGCCGGATTCCATGAACTCACACGCGAGCCAGTCGAGCAGCGGTTGTTGCGCCGGCCATTCACCCTGCGTGCCCATGTCTTCCAGTGTTTTTGAGAGACCGACTCCGTAAAACATTTTCCAAAGCCGGTTCACAAAAACGCGGGCGGTAAGCGGGTTGTCTCGAGAGACGAGCCATTGCGCGAGATCTAGACGGTTCAGGTCGCGACCCTCCACGGCAGGCTGGGGGAGATGTGCAGGCACGCCGGGTTTCACAGTTTCACCGGTCTCGTTCATCCAGTCACCACGAGGGAGGACACGGACGACTCGCGGCGTTTCATTTCGCTCGCTCACAATGCAGCGCGCGACTTGCGACTCCAGTTCGTCGCGTTTGATTTTCGCCTCGGCGTGTTCCTGGCGGATTGTATTCAGCAAAGGAGTGATTTCACGAAATCGGCCTTCGATGCGAGCGACCTGATCCGGCGTGCGCTCGGACGCAGGTTTTGCGAGATATTCCATGACGTCGTGTGGTGCGCCCTTAACTCCCGGTGCCCGCACTGGATGCTCGGTGGTAGTCGCCGCGAGCTTGAATTTTCCCAGCAAATGCTGGCCACCATAATTAAAGCGAAGCGTAAAAACAACGTTGATTTCTCCGTCTCCGGTCAGCGGCTCCTGAGTCTCAAAGCACGCGGTGTGATCCTTGCCTGCCTCCTCGGCGGTCAACCCCCAGCCGTTCTCATAAGCGGAAGCCGTGACGCCATCAATCGCCTGTGTAATAGACATGGAGCTGTGGTCGAAAGTTGCGGTCGCATTTTGTAAAACCACTGGCTGCAACTTGCCGTCGGGCAGGAGCTGTTCCACGGAAAATTCGCTAAGCCGGAAATTGCCATTGGACGCCCGACCCGGCCCGGAGGCGGGAAGCGCAGGATCGGCCAGCGCATCCAGACGAAACGCCGTGATGTGCTTCAAAGGAATCTTCGCCTTGATGCGGATGACCTCTTTATCCGCTGCCTCCTTCACAAACAAAATGTCCTGCTTCACTTCATACACGGACTTGTTTTCTGCGGCGGGTTTCTCCGTTGGTAAAATTGGCGTCCAATCTGCAACCACCGCCTCGGATTTGATCGTCTCCTTCTCCCATTCTTCCTGGGCCGCCTTGATTTCCGGCGTTGACGATACGAGTGTCTGATTCAAGCGATCCACCAAGGCGGATTGATCGTTCAGTTTCTTCTCCAGTTCAGGCGGCGCAACGATGATGCCTTGCTCCCGGCGCCCGATCGTCTCCTCTTTGATATCGGCGAAAAACGCGCCGATACGGTAGAAGTCCTTCGCGGTCACGGGATCGAATTTATGGTCATGGCATTCGTTGCACATGTAAGTCTGCGCCAGCCACACCGTCCCGACCGTCTTTACCCGATCCGTCACGGTTTTGGACTCGTATTGTTTTGGCTGCGCACCGCCTTCCTCTGTGGTCATGTTCAGCCGGTTGAAAGCTGATGCTATTTTTTGCTGCTTGGTGGAGTTGGGCAGCATGTCGCCCGCGATCTGTTCAATGGTGAACTGATCAAACCGTTTGTTCTCGTTGAAGGAATTGATGACCCAGTCGCGGTAGGGCCAGATGTTGCGCGGGTTGTCGGAGTGATAGCCAGCGGTGTCGGCAAAGCGCACGAGATCGAGCCAGTAAACCGCCATGCGCTCGCCGTAATGCGGAGAAACCAGCAGCTTCTCCACAAGCTTTTCGTAGGCATCCGCCGCGTTGTCTTGCACAAAGGCTGCCACTTCCTCGGGCTTGGGAGGGAGGCCGAGGAGATCGAAACTGAGCCGGCGATACAGCGCCGTCCGATCTGCTTCTTTCCCGGGTTTCAAACCGAGGCCGATCTGTCTCGCCAACACGAAGCGATCAATCGAGTTTTTTGTAAACACGTCTTGGGTGGCGTCCGGCGGAGTAGGTTTTGTCGGCTTAATGTAAGCCCAGTGATCCTGATACTCCGCGCCCTGCTCGATCCAGCGACTGAGAATTGCCTTCTGCCGCACCGTGAGCTGACGCTTGTCTTTCGGCGGCGGCATCACTTCTTCCTCATCATCCGAATGAATACGCGCATACAGCTCGCTCGCTTTCAAATCGCCCGGAACAATCGCCTTGATCCCATCAATGTCAGCAAGCGCACCTTCGCGCGTATCAATCCGCCGGTCGCCTTTGCGATGGTTTTTGTCGAACCCATGGCATTTGAAACAACTGTCTCCAAGGATCGGGCGCACATCGCGGTTGTATTCGATCTTCTCGGGAACAGGAGTTTCCTCACTACGCGCAGGCAGCAGAAGCATCAGGCTCAGGATGCAGAAAATCGGGGATGTGAGAAATGGACGGAACATGGGGTGAATCTTAATTCTTTGCTTGCTCTTGATCTTACTCCGTTTTCGCCGGTGAGTTTTAAGTGGAAAGAATTGGCAGTGCGCACTCAGCGCGCTGCCGATCCTATCAACCATCAACTATCATCCATCTACTTATGTCCTGCCGGGGTAAGATCAAGAGCAAGACAAAGAGTAAGATGAAAACCTACTGCGCTGGAGATAGTATTACCCGTCCAGCGCCTGTTCTCTTTGATCGTTTTCATGATAGTTGTCCAAGGCTGATTAAATATTACCGCGTTTTCGTACTGGATTTTTCGTGAGTGTAGTAAGGCCGTAAGCAAGCCCGATTTTGAAATGGTGCCCCGATGAATTTTCCGCTCCAACGATTTATTCAGCCGGTGAAACGCTCCCTCCCGGTCAGGTCAGCCAAAATAAAATCATGATTGGTTAGACAAATTACCGGTGCGACTGCGTCATCTCTCCAACTGATGTCTCTCCCCGACGAAATCGCCCGGATCTACGACGAGCACGCGCAAGCGTTGTTTGCGTATTTGATGACGCTTACCCGCAGCGAGACGGATACGCATGATTTGCTACAAGAGGTGTTTGTGCGCCTGGCTACGCGGGAGCGGCTGCTGGAAGGCGTTGCAAGCGAACGCGGGTTTCTCATCCGGCTGGCGCATAATCTTGCGGTGGACGCCATGCGCCGTCGCGACACGCGCAGCAGGAATCACGACCAATTCGGCCTTGAGCGACAGGATGAATTAGCAACCGGAGCCGATCCGGACGCCATGACGCTGCAAGCCACGATGGAATCCGCCTTGAATACTTTACCGGAAGAACAGCGCACCGTGGTGCATTTGAAAAC
>Ga0105046_10019025_pt1 | contig 10431 bp, 7 predicted proteins | sample MAT03_FD_78385 | JGI IMG/M metagenome (GOLD analysis project Ga0105046, IMG submission 78385) | Freshwater microbial communities from Lake Fryxell liftoff mats and glacier meltwater in Antarctica - MAT-03 (megahit assembly) | ecosystem: Environmental > Aquatic > Freshwater > Ice > Liftoff... | reverse complement strand
CTGTGGTTTTTAGTAGTGCAACAATAATCATCGCGATCATGGATGGCTCCGCGTAGGCTGGAGGGTTCGCTCGAACCCTTTCCTTCGTGGAAGAGCGAAAAGGGGACATCGTAGATTCTCAACGCCGAACCGCCTTATCTCCGCTGAATGTTTAACTATGTACCTTCGACGAGAACGGTTTTTTGTTCGTCCGGCGTTGGATCCGGCGAAGGCGTTAAACTTCAACTAACTTCTTCAGCACCGGGATGGTTCGGCAACGGTTGTCCTCGGGAGGGGCTTCCGTCGAGGAAGCCCCTATGGCGTCAACCCCAGCGGCTTACTTCCCCTTCGTCAACGGCGTCGCGTAGATGAATCCGTTCTGATGCCCGCTCAGGGCGGTCTTGCCGTCGGGGGTCACCGTGATGCAATAGGCCAGCGATTTCTGTTTCAGCGTGAACTTGGGTTTGGGGTCGGTCAGGTCCCATAGCGAGATGACGCCCGAGTAACCCGCGGTCACGATTGCCTTGGCGTCTTTCGACCAGGCCACGCCATAAAGGTCGTCCGGCGTCGGGCCGAACTTCTTGAGTTCGCGCGGGTCTTTGACGATCACCTTCGGCTCTTCCTTCACGTCTTTCTTCATATCCTTGGGATCGACTTTCGGATCCTTCGCGTCTTTCTTCGTGTCTTTCGGGTCGACCTTCTTCGGGTCCTTGGGATCGACTTTGACCTCCTTGGGGTCTTTCTTCTCTTCCACGTTGGCTTTCACTTCCCACACCCGCACGGTTCGATCCTGACTGACGGAAACGAGTGTTTTGTTGTCGCCGGCGAAGACGACGCCGGTGACGCCCATCTCGTGTCCTTTCAGTTGCGCAAACTCTTTTCCGCCCGGAATTTCCCAGATCTTGATGACGTTGTCGGCCCCGCCCGAGGCGAGCAGCTTGCCGTCCGGCGAGAAGGCGACGCAGTAGACCGAGCCGTTGTGAGTGCCCAGGTTCTTGACTTCCTTGCCATCGTCCGGGTTCCAGAGACGGACGCTCTTGTCGGCCGAGCCGCTGCCGGTGGCGACCAACTTGCTGTCAGGTGAGAACGCGACCGTGTCGACGATGTCGGTGTGCCCTTTCAACTCTTGAACCGTCTTGCCGTCGGGCAGGGTCCAGATGCGGACGGTCTTGTCCTGCCCGGACGAGGCCAGCCGTTTGCCGTCGTGGCTGAAGGCGACGCCGTAGACCTGATCGGTATGACCGGGAAGCGATTTCACTTCTTTGATGCCATCTTTCGTGTATTCCCAGACCTTGACGACCTTATCGAACCCCGCAGTGGCAAACGTCTTGCCGTCGGGGCTGATGGCGATGGCATGGACGAGTTCGCCATGCCCCTTCGCCTCACCGGGCGTGGGCTGCGCGGTGATCAGTTGGGTGATCGAAACGAGAAGAACAGAGGCGAGGAGGAGTCGGCGCATGGATGAGATCCGCGGGGGTGAGGAGGCGAGGAGGTGGGCTTATTGTCTCAACTCGCCGATGCGCGACAAGGTTTTCACCCCGAGTACAATTCGCTAGTTCTACTTTCAGCGATTGGATTGTGTTCTTATCGAGGACTTGCGTGACTACCGGCGGCATCATTCTCTGTGGCGGTCGAAGTTCGCGGATGCGGCGTTCCAAAGCCCTGCTACCCTTCGGCGACGAGACGATGTTGCAGCGGATTGTTCGGCTAATGCGTTCAGTGGTGAGGCCCATCGTCGTCGTGGCCGCGCCCCGGCAACGGCTTCCTGTTCTACCAGCGGATGTCCTCATCGCGCGCGACGCGATTGAGGATCAAGGTCCTCTGCAAGGCTTTCTCGCGGGGCTTGAAATGTTGCCCGACGAAGTGGACGCCGTCTATTTATCATCTTGTGATGTGCCCCTGCTGCAACCAGGGTTCATCCAGCGAATGGTCGATCTTTTGGGGGAACATGCCATTGCGATGCCGCAAGTCGCCGATCGCCGGCATCCGCTGACAGCTGTTTATCGGCGCGAGGTGATTGAACCCATCAAGCAGTTGCTGAAGACGCAACGACGCCGACTGCTCGACCTTGCCGAGCGATGCCCCACCCGCTTCGTCGAACCGGCCGAGCTGTTTCACGTTGACTACGACTTACGCAGCCTGCGGAATGTCAACACGCCGGAGGATTACGCCGACGTGCTTCGTTCCCTCATAGGATGAAGGCGTTGCCCGTGAGGAATCATCATGACGTTACCGCGACTTCAGCTTGGAAAATCGGACCTGCACATCACGCCCATCGGCTTCGGCGCCTGGGCGATCGGCGGCGGCGGCTGGGCGTTTGCCTGGGGTGCCCAAGACGACGCCGATTCGGCCGCCTCCATCCATGAGGCTCTCGATCTTGGCATCAACTGGATTGACACGGCCCCCGTTTATGGGCTCGGCCATTCAGAAGAGGTCGTGGGCCGGGCGATCCAGGGCTTGGCCAAACGGCCTTACATCTTCACCAAGTGCGCCCGCGTCTGGGACGAGCAGCGTCAGATCGGTAAATCGCTGAAGCGCGAATCGATCCGCCGTGAGTGCGAGGCCAGCCTGCGCCGCCTGAATATCGATGTCATTGACCTCTACCAGATGCACTGGCCCGAACCGGACGAAGACATCGAAGAAGGTTTTTCCGAGATGCTGGCCCTTCAAAAAGAAGGCAAGGTCCGCTGGCTCGGCGTCTCGAATTTCAGCGTGAGCCAACTCAAGCGAATCGGAGTGCTCGGGGAAGTCGTCTCGCTGCAACCGCCCTATCACATGCTCCGCCGTGAGATCGAGCCGGAGATTCTGCCCTATTGCGAGCAACACCAGATCGGGGTACTCGGCTACTCGCCGATGGCCTCGGGCCTGCTCTCGGGGGCGATGACGCGCGAACGCATTGCCGCGATGCCTGCCGACGACTGGCGCAAGACGAAGAATCCCTATTACCAGGAACCGAAGCTGACGCACAATTTGAACGTCGTCGACGTCTTGCGCGAAATCGGCACGCCGCACGGCAAGTCGCCTGGAGAAGTGGCCATCGCCTGGACGTTGCGCCTGAAGGCCGTGACAGCCGCGATCGTCGGTGCTCGCAAGCCGGGGCAGGTGAAAGGGATCATCGGCGCCGCCACGTGGCGTTTGAGCGAAGGTGAGATCGTGCGGATCGAGAAGGCGCTGGCGGAAAGTTAGCACACGGTCAAGCCTTGAATTCTGGGTTCGGCTCTTACGGGGACGGGTCTGGAGACCTGTCCTGCAACTCCCAGATGAAACTTGTCGACGCACAGTAGAGGACCAAGGACGCGACAGTTGGTGATGCGGCGCCTCAGGGATACAACCGCTTCGCGGATCGCAATGTGGGGGTGAAATCAAAGGTGGGTGAAATCAAAGGTGTCAGGAACCTTTGATAGGCGACTTCTGACATCAAAGGTTCCTGCCACCTTTGATTCCACCTCGGTCACGAATGAGCGGAGATTTCGAGCCCGACGCGTTAGCGAGGGTATATGGGATGCTCCCTCGCTAACGCGTCGGGCTCGGAAGAAGCCTCGCGCTGGACAATGTCTCAATTTGGGCCGCGAGCAGTATAAATGTACCTCTCCCCGTTACCGTTTTGCTCGTTTGTTCGGTCGTCCAACTGTCATTTCTTTTGAAAAGGTTATGTTTTCCTTCCGGACATGTTCGTTTCTTCTGGACATGTTCGTTTCTTCTGGACATGTTCGTTTCTTCTGGACATGTTCGTTTCTTCTGGGGAGGGGTCTATCCCTATGCGCCAGAAGAAATAGCTACAATCAGAATGTGTTAGGTCGAAGTTCTGCTTCACTTCTTGGGCGACATTCACATCGCCTTTTTGCTCCCCAGCATCTCCGCGTTGCGGTGTTCCTCGCTGTTGAAGAAGCCGTCGAAGCGATGGCTTTTGAAGACGAACAGGAGAGCTAGGCCTTCGTAGGATCGGGTTTTGTGAAGTGTGTCGTAGAACTCCGGCGCCAGTCGGCGTAATGCCGGCAGGCGATTCCAGGGGATGCTGGAGATATCGTGGTGTTCGGTGTGCAGGCCGAAATTGAAGGTGATCTTGTTCAGCCAGCCGTAATACGAGGAACTGGGTTGATAGATCGTTGAGCCGTGGAAATGCGAGTTGCTCAGGATCATGCCGAACATGATTGGGTGCAGGAAGCCGGTCATGAACATTTGGCTGAGCAGGAGATAAACGACGGCCTGCCAGCCGAAAACCAGGAATAACGCGGTGGGTAGGGCGAGGCCCAGGAATGCGTAGGCGACGGCCCAGCCGGGCATCCGATACTTGCGATAGCCGGAGACCAGGTGCGTGTCAGCCAGGATCGAGACCGTGATCGGGCCGGGCGTCAGGTGGCCGCGGAACAGACCTAGCACGTAGGAGATCAGGCCGATCGCGGAGCGGATGGCTTGCGTGGTCAGCATCAACAGCGCGTAAGGTATGAAGAGTGGCGTCTTGTAACGCGTGAGCAGGAAGAACGTACGGCGGCGCTTGATGAAATCTTTGCGGGCGCCGAGATCACTGTGGTGCACGTGATGTTCGATCCACCAGGCATGATGGGCGGAGAGAAACATCGGCAGCGAGGTAAACGTGAAGAGCCAGCGGTTCCAGACGTTTCGGCGGAAAACGAGTCCGTGATTGCACTCGTGGGCCAGCATGAAGAGATTGATGTTCACCCACGAACCGACGACATAAGCGGCCGCCGCCATCAACCAGAACGGCTGATCCGCGAGCAGAATCGCCAGGGCCACTTGCAGGCCCGCGAAGAGCACGCACCAGATTGCCGTCGAGGGAGACTGCCCAATCAGAGAGCGAATTTCGGGATGCGCCTTGAGCATCGCCTTCACGCGATCGTTATGCCAAACGGCGTCGGGCTTTTCGCGATCCAGGATCGATTCCGAGATGTCGACATCGAAACCAGGAAACACCGGAGCCGGTGAGCCCAGCATGCGCAGGCGAAAACCCGTGTAGAACCCACCCGGCGGCAATGGCTTCGACTCAACTCTCATCAGCGCGTACTCCCGAATCGTCTGGGCGGAAAACCTCCGGGAATCTAACCAAAAAGGCGGAAACAATCAAGATTGTAAAATGGGCAAAGCGACGACGATCGGACGGATCTTCGAGAAATGTACTTCTCACTGCTTTTGATCGAATCACACGACCATGATCGCATCGGAGAGAAATAATGAAGGGCCGCGATTTCGCGGCCCTTCATGCTCGGGTTACTTGCCTGGCAGCCGCCACTCGTCGATCAACGAGGCCGCCAGGGCGGTCCAGCCGGTCTGGTGCGAGGCGCCAAGGCCCTCGCCGGTTTCCGGGTTGAAATACTCGTGGAACCAGGGCAGATCTTTCCAGTTCGGGTCGGTCTGGAACGGCTTGGTCGCGCCTTCAAACGGCCGACGGCCATCCTTCCCACGGCGGAACAGTCCAATCATGCCTTCCGCCAGATCTTTCGCGAGCGCGCCGAGTGTCGTCAGTGGGCCGCCTTCGAACTTGGTCGGGAACGTGAACTTGCCGCCATGAACCGAAGCGAGCGACTTGAGAGCTTCGATGAGTAGGTAGGCAGTCGGGAACCAGATCGGGCCACGCCAGTTTGAATTGCCGCCCTTGATGCGTGAGATCGCTTCCGCCGGTTCGTAGCCGACCATGGCTTCCTTGTAACCGAACGGGTTCTTGTCGTGAAACTTCGACAGGCTGCGCAGGCCATAGGGGCTGCGGAACTCGTTCGTGTCGGCCACGCGCGCCAGGACGCGTTTTAGCTGGTCGTCGTCCACCAACTTGAGCACGTAGTGAACTTTGCCATCCTGCTCGACGCGGGTGACGCTGCGATCCGTCATGTCAGTACGGTTGCGGAGGAACCAGAGGAAGTTGGCCTCGAATTCCGGCAGAGCCTTCAAGGTCGCTTCGTCGATGACCTCGACGCCGAAGAGCGGAATCAGGCCCACGAGAGAGCGAACGCGGAACTTATGGTAAGTGCCGTTCGGCCAGACGAGGACATCGTAGAAGAAGCCTTCTCGGTCGCTCCAGAGCGCGAAGAGCCCATGGGCTCGCCTTCGATTCAGGGCGGCGCCGATGTAGACGAAGTGCTGGAAGAACTTGGTCGCCATGCCGGAATACGACTTGTTCTTCGTCGAAAGTTCAATGGAGATGCGCATCAAGTTCAGGCAGAACATCCCCATCCAGCCGGTGGCGTCCGACTGCAGAAGCTTGGTGCCTTCACCCAGCGGCATACTGCGATCGACGAGGGTGATGTTGTCGAGCCCGAGGAAGCCGCCCTCGAAGAGATTATTGCCAATCTTGTCGACCTTGTTCACCCACCAGGCGAAGTTGATGAGTAGTTTGTGGAAGCACTTTTCGAGGAAGGCGTAGTCGCCCACGCCTGTCCGGTCGCGTTCGATCTGATAAACACGCCAGACGGCCCAGGCATGGACGGGCGGGTTGAGATCCGAGAACTCCCACTCGTAAGCGGGGATTTGGCCGTTGGGATGTTGGAACTGCTCGAACAGAAGCAACCAGAGTTGTTCCTTGGCGTACTCGGGATCGATCAGGGCAATGGGGATCGTGTGGAAGGCGAGATCCCAGGCGGCGAACCAGGGATACTCCCATTTATCGGGCATCGACATCACGCGCATCGAATTCAGATGCGACCAATGCATGTTCCGATTATGACGACGAGATTCGGGCGGCGGCGCGGACGGTTGATCGCCGTCGAACCAGGCGTTCACATCGAAGAGGTAAATCTGCTTGGTCCAGAGTAGGCCGGCGAAGGCATGCCGCTGGATCCGTTTATCTTCTTCCGAAGCTTTGGGAGGATGGATGGCCGCGTAGAACTCATCCGCTTCCTTGATGCGGGTCGCGATGATGCTGTCCACCTCGGCGAGCGGATCGTTCATTTCCTTGTTCGTCAGCCGCAGGCGCAGGACATGTTTGCCGCCGGCGGGAATGGCGATCGGCCCGAAGTGGATGCCGGCCTTGCTGCCGCGCCGGGCGGGGTTGAGAGCGTCCGCCTTGTCGACGATTTTGCGGTGGAAGGCGTCCTTCGTGTAGGGACTATGGTTGACGGCGCCTTCGCCCCAGAGCTTCTTCGCGTTGGTCTCGTTATCGGTGAACATCGGCGTGCCGCCGGCCGGGGCGTACAGATACCTCAGGCCGAGCTTGTATTCAAACGGCAAATTGCTCAACGGCTGCGACTTGGCTTCGTCGACGACGAGACAAAGACCCTTTGGGCTTTCCTGATGAACGCGAATCTCGGGAGGCGAAGTGCGTTTCTCCCCCCATGACCAGCGATTGCGGAAAAGCAGTTGCGGGATGACGTGGATCGATGCCGTTTCCGGCCCGCGGTTGAAGATCTCGAAACGGATGATCAGATCTTCGTCGCTGGCCTTGGCGTACTCGATGAAGACATCGAAATAGCGGCCGTTATCGAAAATCCCCGTGTCCGCGAGTTCGTATTCCGGTTCGTTCAGGGCGCGCGAGCGGTTCTTTTCGAGCAGCGCCCCGTACGGATATTCGGCTTGCGGGTACTTGTAAAGGTACTTCTGATACGCATGCGAAGGCACGGCATCGAGGTGAAAGTACGCTTCTTTCACGTCTTCCCCGTGGTTCGCCTCGCCCGGCGTCAGGCCGAAGAGTCGCTCCTTCAGGATCGGGTCTTTGCCGTTCCAGAAAGCGGGAGTGAAAGCGATGAGCTGGTAACGGTCGCAGATGCCTGCGATGCCGTCTTCGCCCCAGCGAAAGGCCCGGCTGCGGGCCATGTCGTGGTTGAAGGAGTCCCAGGCGTTACCGTCCGCACTGTAGTCCTCGCGGACGCTGCCCCAGGCACGCTCACTGACATACGGCCCCCAGCGCCGCCAGTTCGCTTTCCCTTGTTTCTGATCCTCCAACCGCTGTTGTTCGGCGTTGGGCTTCGGCATCCAGGTCTCCGTCACGTCTCGGACGTCTATGTTTTGAAATTAGTAGTTTGGGTAAAATACCATACTGAAGGCCGATGAGCGACGAAATTCCGGCATCCTCTGGCCAAGTTGCCGCTTCGACCTACATCAAAACTTATATGAAGACGCTTGCCGAGTTCCGATCGGTCTACCGCCTCCCCCTTCCGGACCTGATCCACCGCGCCGGCGCGGTCCAAGCCGAGCATCGCGGGCACCAGGACATTCAACGCTGCGCCCTGCTCAGCATCAAGACGGGCGGCTGCCCGGAGGACTGTGGCTATTGCAGCCAGAGCGCCCACTACAAGACGCCTGTTCAGTCCGAACCTCTTATGAGCGTCGACGAGGTTCGCGAACGTGCCACGGAAGCGAAAGAACGCGGGGCGACCCGATTCTGCATGGGGGCCGCCTGGCGCGGCCCGAAGGATGGCCCGCAATTCGACCAGGTCATCGAGATGGTCAAAGTCGTCCGCGGCCTCGAAATGGAAGCTTGCGTGACGCTGGGAATGCTCAGCGACAACCAGGCCCAACGGCTCGCGGACGCGGGCCTCACCGCCTACAACCACAATCTCGATACCTCGCGCCGGTTCTACCCGAGCATCGTGTCGACGCGCAATTACGATGATCGCCTGGAAACACTCAAGCGCGTGTCGAATGCTGGCATCTCGGTTTGTTGCGGCGGCATCGTCGGCATGGGTGAAACCGAAGACGACCGCTTGATGATGCTGGTCGAACTCGCGAACTTGGCCACGCCGCCCGAAAGCGTCCCGATCAACTGCCTGATGCCCAGCCCCGGTACGCCCCTCGCGCTCGCGTCTCCGGTCGATTCCCTTGAACTCGTGCGGTTGATCGCGACGGCACGGATCGCCTTCCCGAAAGCCCGGGTCCGCCTGAGTGCCGGCCGCGACCGCATGAGCCGGGAACTCCAGGTGCTCTGCTTCCTGGCGGGGGCCGACTCCGTCTTCTTCGGCGAGAAACTTCTGACCGCCGGCAATCCCAGCGAAGACGCCGACGCCGCCCTTTTCCGGGCCATGGGTATGCCGGAACGTACAATTCCTTCGAAGGATTTGGCGAGCGTCGAAGCGTAAGCCCAACGTGGAACCAGCTCACACGTCGGCCTGACGGCTCGACGCTCGCCTTTCAGAGCAGGGCATTCATGTCTCTCAATTCCCGCTGGACGCAAATTCTCGACGGCCTGAAGACCCAGGGTCGCTTCCGATCTTTCGTTCTCCCGCGCGGCATCGACCTCACCTCGAACGATTATCTTGGCTACGGCAACGGTCGCCAGGTGCGCGGTTTTGATCACCGCGTGTCCCAGGAAAATCTCCCGCGCACGGGGATGGCATCGCGCCTGCTGCGTGGCCATCATGCCGTTTGGGATGAGGTCGAGGCCACCGTGGCCGCCTGGCACGGCGCGGAAACGGCCTTGATCATGACCAGCGGCTTCACCGCGAACGAGGGACTCATCGCCACCATCTGCGAACCGGCCGATTGGGTGGCCGGTGACGAGTTGAATCATGCCTGTATCGCGGAGGGCCTGCGGTTAGCCAAGTGCCGTCGCTTCGCTTACAAGCACAACGATCTAAATCATCTGGAAGAAGGCCTGAAGGCCGAGGCCGCCAAGCGCTCCGAAGGGCGCGAGATGTTCATCATCACCGAGGCACTCTTCAGCATGGAAGGCGACCGCGCCCCGCTGAAGGAAATTGCTGACCTGGCCGAGCGTTACGGGGCTCATCTGATCGTCGACGAGGCCCATTCGACCGGCTGCTATGGTGAAAATGGCTCAGGCTGCGTGGACTCCGCCGGGATCCGTGCCCGCGTGCTGGCCACGATGCATACCGGTGGCAAGGCGCTCGGCGTACCCGGAGCTTACCTGGTTTGTTCACGCCTTTTGAAGGATTATCTCATCAACCGCTGCCGGCACTTGATCTTCACCACGGCCCTACCGGCCGCGTGCGGCGGCTGGTGGCGCGAGATGCTTCCCCAGGTGCGAGCCGATCAAGAGGGCCGACGACGGCTCTTCGAGAACACGAGTCTTTTTCGGCAGGAGTTGAGTGACAAGGGAATTATGGCTTTGGGCGATTCGTACATTGTTCCCGTCGTCATCGGCGACGACGAACCAGCCGTGAAAGCCGCCCGCCGCTTGCAAGAAATGGGTTACGACATCCGAGCCATCCGGCCGCCGAGCGTGCCGCTAGGCACCTCACGCTTGCGTGTGTCGATCCACGCGGATCACAAGCCGGAGATGCTGCGCGAGTTAGCCCAGGCAATGGCGGGATAGCCGGCTCGCGCCCCCCGAGCCCGACGCGAAGCGAGGGCGTATTTTCTCGTGCCTCTCGAGCCCGACGCGAAGCGAGGTAATATTTTCATTCCATCAAACGGCCGCGGACGTAACGTTGATGCCGCCGACAAAAGTCGGAATTATCGTAGCCATCACGCTCCGCGTGATGGATTCTTTGAATGCCGTCAACAATGTCGGCCATTTTCGCTGGCTTGAGGAAATCCATCACGCGGAGCGTG
>Ga0105046_10019019_pt1 | contig 10433 bp, 5 predicted proteins | sample MAT03_FD_78385 | JGI IMG/M metagenome (GOLD analysis project Ga0105046, IMG submission 78385) | Freshwater microbial communities from Lake Fryxell liftoff mats and glacier meltwater in Antarctica - MAT-03 (megahit assembly) | ecosystem: Environmental > Aquatic > Freshwater > Ice > Liftoff... | reverse complement strand
TGGGCCTCGACATTGCCGATGCACTTGTGCGCACACGAGCGGTTTCGGTTGAGGCACTGCGCTCGTGGTTGATAGCTCACGGATTGGGCAAAGTGAGGGTGATGGCCCACGAAGACGACATCGCTGAGGTACGCGGCTTGTTCGAGTGGGCTTGGGTGCGTCTGGGCGCCGGCAGCCGCCGTCTGTTGGTGGTGCTGGCAAGCAGCGAGGGCGACGACATCGACGAAGCTTCCCTCTACACGTTGGCCCGCGTTGGCCAAGCTGGGCCGCAAGCGCTAAACGCCCTCGTCCGCTGGCACCTTGTACAAGAGCCAGTCGCCGGACGCTACACAGTGCACGCGGTGATTCGCCATGCCGTACAAACGAAGAAGCTGGTGTCGGGCAAAGTGTATTTCGATCACTACGTGTCGTTGCTTGAACGTCACCCCGACCGGGTGGCGCAGGAACAAACGCACCTTTATGCCGCCATGGACTACGCTCATCGCCATTCGTCGCTTAGTGAAACTCTACGTGTGCAAAACCTAGGCACATTGTTGGGCGCGTGACCTGGCACGGATTTTGTACCGCGTGGGCTCACAATCGGTTGGTTACAGGGCACCATGGCGGTGCGATTAGGTGCGCGCCACGATCCAGTAACCGAGTGTAACTTTTTGGTATCAAACGACGAGGACGAGATGGCGCAAATACCGGATTCAATCAAGGCGGCTGAACGCGCGAACGTACCCCTCCTAACGCTCTTGGTCGATGATGAGCCCGAGTTGCGAGCCGTATTGGAGGACGCGCTAAGCGAAAGCGGACATCAGGTCGTGACTGCCGCCGATGGTGCCGAGGCGATGGTTGTTATGGCAAACATCGTTTTCGACGTTGTGATCTGCGATGTGCGTCTACCGAAAGTAGACGGATTCGCGTTGCTACGGCATTTGCACGCCCACACCCCGCAAACGAAGGTAATTATGATAACAGCGTACGGCCACGTGCCGGATGCGGTGTCGGCGCTAAAACAAGGCGCTTACGACTACCTCAGCAAGCCCTTCGATATTAAGGAACTTTTGGAACAGCTGCGCCGCATTGGCAAGCACGCGGGAAGCGGTTCGGCGCCCCGCGCTTGAACGATCGGGCCTCACTTGGGCCCTCCTACAACTTGGCCTGGTTCTTGAAGGTAGAAGAGAAGAGGGTGAACTTCATATGTCTTCTTCAAGCATTGTCGGCGCTATGCTGCTCAGGATAGTGTCGTGATACAACTTCTAGCGAAAGCGCCAAAAGCGTCTTTGCCTGCTGAACCAGCATGGTCTCTGGCAAAAGGAGAAATTCTAGGAGGATCCTATAGGGTGAAGAAGAGGCTGGCGGTGGGAGGCATGGGGGAAGTTTACATTTGCCGTCACACCCGATTGCCCGGGCACTTTGTTGCGAAGGTCCTTACTCACGAGTTAACGGGCAACGAGGAGCATTTCTCACGCTTTCGCCGCGAGGCCGAAATCATGGCCTCGCTGCGCCACCCAAACGTAGTTCAAGTGTTCGATTTCAACGTAACGCCTTCGGGATTCTCGTACCTTGTTATGGAATACTTGGAAGGCGAAGATCTCAGTACGTTCATCAAGCCCAAACATCCCTTCCCGCTAAATCGAACCAACCGGATCGTCAGGCAGATCGCGGCGGCACTGCAGGCGGCCCACGATCTTGGCGTGGTTCATCGAGATCTGAAGCCTGAAAACATTGTTCTGCTCAACGCCGCCGGGCAGGATGATTTTGTTAAGGTCATCGATTTTGGCATCTCGATCAGTTCCACCACTTCGCGCGTAACGTCCCATGAGGTTCTTATGGGCACGCCGCAGTTCATGTCTCCTGAACAGGCTGAGGGGCAGCGTGAAGTTGACGGTCGATCGGATCAGTTTTCCTTGGCCACACTCTCGTATCTCTTGCTCACTGGTGATCTACCCTTTGAAGGACAGACACCGATGGGGGTCCTTTACGCCGTTGTCAACAGCCCGCCCCGGCCTTTTCCCGACACTCTGCCGGGGGAAATCTCTGACGTTGTAAACAAAGCTCTTTCGAAGTCGCCCGACGATCGTTTTGTATCAGTGATGGACTACGCCGAAGCTTTGCATGCAGCCATATCGCGGGTGACTGGGCCACAAGACTTTATTGATGAACCACTCGCATCGTCTGAGGGTCATCAAATCGAGAACATGACACAGCGTTTTGCAACCACCCTCCAAATCGACACTCAAACAGGGGGGCATTGGAAGCGTACGGTACTAGGTATGGCACTGAGCTTCGGGGTGGGCGCCGTGGTGACAATTTTCGTAGCTAGACATTTAGATTTCGATTGGCGGACGTGGGGCATTCAGGCCATGGGCTGGATTGGTGAAATCACCAGGACCGTTCGTAGAATGGCGGAATAAGCGCTAGACTGCTGCACCCGAGAGGCGACAGCGGTGCCAATTAACTCATCTTCAAATTCAACGGACACAGCCAATTTAAACAAACTGGCAACGGTTATCGATGAACAGCGGGAAGCGCTACTGAGGGCATGGCGTTCCCAGCTGCGCTCGTTGCCTTCCGCCAGACACTTGGACACGCCAACCCTCAACGATCACATCCCCGTACTCCTAAACGAGTTGTCGGCTGCCCTTCGTAAAGTTAGCGAACAAGGGCTTTCGGAGGCTTTGCTGGAAGGTAGTCCGCCAGCCCACGGCCAGCAGCGTTACGAAGATGGCTTCGACATTGTCGAAGTGGTGCTTGAATACAGCATCCTTCGGCATTGCATTCACGATCTGGCTCAAACCTATGACGTCGCCCTGTCGAACAAGGCACTGCATATCCTTAACCGGGTTTTCGACGAGGCTATCGGTCTGGCGGTTCATACATTCGCCACGTCGCAAGCGTTAGCGGTACGAAAGCGCCGACAGGAATATTTGGCGTTCGTGGCGCACGACTTGCGAACGCCGCTCAACGCTATATCGCTGTCGGCAAGCGTTCTCGATCGGGTCTTAGGTGGTGCATCGTCAGAACCTCAGGTTGCGCGCATGTTCACAACGTTGCATCGGAATGTCGGTCAGATAAAGTCTCTTGTCGAGCAGGTTCTAAAGGAAAGCGAGCACCTAGAGACCGAAGCGGGTGTTCAGTTGGAACGACGTGAACTTGACCTTTGGCCACTTGTTGAGGCGCTCATTTACGACCTTAAACCTGTGGCGGGTACGGCCACGGTTGACCTCATCAATCGCATTCCTGAAGATCTTAGGGTTTATGCAGACGCGGCCCTCTTACGACGCGTGTTTCAGAACCTTGTGGCCAATGCTATCAAGTTCACCGCGCGTGGTGAAGTTATCATCACCGCGCGCGTGGTAGACGAGGGCGGAACGGTGGAATGCGATGTGTCCGACAATGGCTCCGGCATCGCCCCGGATAGGTTGGAGATTGTTTTTCACAAGTTCGAAGGCAACGACACCTCTGATGAGGGACTTGGGTTGGGGCTTGCAATTGTAAAGACCTACGTAGAAGCCCACGGAGGTCGGGTAAAAGCTGAGAGCACGCTGGGGGTTGGGTCGGTGTTGCGGTTCACTCTTCCACGCAAATAGTTCCTCATTTTCATATGGTGAGCGATGCTGGCAAGCGTTTCCCACAAGATTCGAAAGCAGTTGCAACGGTCGGTCCCGATCCCGCAGACCGGCCAGATCCCCAGATTCTTGAAACTCAATCATGCAGTCGTTTGCTGATGCCAGATCGTCAATGACCGCTCGGCAGATCCCCCACAGCCCCACCGGCTGCCGTTCAATGGGAATGCCTTGTGCGAGCCTGATTCGCTTAAAGTCGAGGAGCTGTTCGATCATCCGAGACATGCGGTTTGAGCTGCTGACAATGCGGCTTACGGGTTTTGCAATCGCGTCGGACTCCGCCCGCTTGCTCACCAATGTGGCTGCCGTGGCTATCGAGCTCAGCGGGTTTCGCAAATCGTGCGCAAGAACACCGACCAACAACTCGTTGAGGCGCACAGTTTGCTCCAGTTAAAAGATGCGCTGTTCACGTTCCTTGAGGAGTTCGTTGGGGCCGAAGGGCGGTGTGTGTTGCTCAATCATGCGCCCACCCGCTTTTCGTCTGCGGCAACGTGATCTTGCTCTTCAAGCATCGCCTGAACCAGCGCAATGTTGTTCTGAAGTTGCTTTATTTTCGCGTCTGAAGATTCAGCATCGCTGCTGCGTTTATCGTTTTCAGCATGGCATCGCATTTCCCATATCAATGAAACCCGTTCCTTCATCAATCGAAGGGCCTGCCAAAGATGGGTTTCCTGAGCTTCGATCTGCCCTTCCGCCATAGCTTGAGCCGTATAGGCGTGGCCAACGTGGCAGCGGTATCGGTGCAGCTTTTCGTCGTGGATCTTCCACATGGGGCCGTGACATTCGGGACACGACACTCCTGCGTAAGAGCCGATAACATCCATGTCTTTCATCGGCATGGCCTTCATTTGAACAAAGTTGGATTCAATCTCGTTACGGCGCGAAACCGGTAAGACTACAGCCGTCTCCGTGGGCCGCTTGACCAACAAAGCCAGCAGGGGCGCTATTTCGACCAAAGGAACGGTGTGGTCTGCGCCAACGTATCTCAATGCGCTGGTAGGCATCGAAGGATAGAGGGCGTCTGCAGGATCCTGTACAACAGTTGTACCGCCGCTTTCCTTCACCGCGGAAAGTCCAGCCGTCCCGTCGTCCAACCCGCCTGTGAGAATAACCCCTATCACGCTAGAACCATAGGCTGCGGCCGCCGTGCGAAACAGCGGATCGATAGCGGGTCGGGCTCGGTTCTCCTTGGGACCCTTGGAAAGGCTTATACGGTCGCCGTTCACTAGCATGTGGTGATCCGGAGGCGCGATGTAGATCTTCCCGCTCTCGATCAAAGCACCATCGACCGCTGCCGCCACAGCAACAGGGCCCGCCCGGCCCAGAATGGCGGGTAGCAGATTCGGGCCTTGCGGGCTGCAATGCATGACTATGAGAATTGCAGCGGATAGGTCCACGGGCAGGCCGTGGGCAATCACTTGCAGGGCCTCAACGCCCCCGGCGGACGTGCCAACCACAATGATTTTCACGATGTTTCAGCCTTGCCAACGTTGCCGCTGTCCCACGCGGCGAGCATAGCCGCCAGCTTCTGCATGTTTGGCGGCTTAATCAAGTGCTGATCAAAGCCAGCCTCCTTCAACCTCTGTATGTCACTCTGATAGCCAGTCACAGCAACCAGGAAGATCTTGTTGTCAGGGTGCAGTTTGCGAAGCTTTTCAGCGATCTCGAACCCGTCCATCACGGGCAGTCCGAGATCTAGCAGCACGACCTCGGGATCAAATGTGCGCACCGCCTCCAACGCTGCGGGACCATCGTTAACGGCCAGCGTTTTGTGACCGTCTATTTCCAAAAGTTCGGCGAAGGTGTCAGCCGAATCCTTTTCGTCATCAACCACAAGGATCCGAAGAGGCCGCACTTTCTTCTTCTCAACGAGCGCACGATCGCCTTCGAGTCGCTTTTTCGACCGTCGTTCGATCACGCGTGGCAGGGTTACGATGAACTGGCTGCCTTTGCCCAAACCGTGACTTGAAGCCGACACCCGGCCTCCGTGCATTTCAACCAAGCGGTGCACCAGAGGCAATCCTAAACCCAGGCCCCCCTTGCTGCGGTCCAGAGCGCGCGGTGACTGCGTGAACACTTCAAAGACGTGCGGCAGGAAATCGCCGGCGATTCCAATTCCCGTGTCGAGAACCGAGATCCGGCACTCGTCTTCGGACGCTTCAAGCGTGACACCAATCTGTCCGCCATCATGGGTGTACTTGACGGCATTCGTCAGGAGGTTCTCCACGACTTGGCTCAGCCGGACCGCGTCCCCAGTGACGTACGCGCCTTCGTCGGGAGGGACGGATACAGTCAGCGTGTGACCGTGGCTTGCCACAAGCGATTCGACTGTTTCCACGGCGACGGCAATCACATCTCGCAGATCGACGCGGTTTCTTGACAGCTCTACTTTACCCGAGATAACGCGCGCGATGTCCAGAAGCTGATCGAGCAAGGTGCCGATGCGTTGGGCTTGTCTAACCAACATCCCGCGAACCTGCTCGGAGCGGTTGCGATCATCCGCAACGTGGCCAAGGATCTCGAGTCCATTTGATATGGCGGATAGCGGGTTTCTAAGCTCGTGACCAAGCATGGCGAGAAACTCGTTTTTGCGGGCGTCGGAGTTCGCCAGTTCGGCGGTGTACCGGCGAAGTTCGTTCTCTGTGCGTTTGCGGTCTGAGATGTCGCGGGCAATTTTCGCCGCGCCGACGATGCGTCCTGCGGCATTGAGAATCGGCGAAATCGTGAGCGAGATGTCGAGGAGATTTCCGCTCTTAAGTTGACGGACTGTTTCGTAGTGAGAAATCGCCTCACCATTCGCTACACGCGCCAACAGCCCTGACTCCTCATCGCCACCGTTCGGAGGCAACAGCACGTTGGTCGACTTACCTATCGCTTCTTCACTTGTATAACCGAAAAGGCGTTGTGCCCCCTGGTTCCAGGTTTGAACGATGCCCCGGAGGTCCAAGCTGATGATTGCGTCGTCAGACGACGAGACAATCGCTGCCAACCGAGCGGGGGCCTCTTCCGCTCGCTTGCGATCAGTGATGTCTATCATCACCAGTACAGCGCCATCCACTCTGTTGTCCGATGTCATGTACGGCCGCACGCGCAGCGAGTGCCAGCGGTCGTTTCTCTTCTCCCTCACTTCGCACTCTTGCTCGCGCACTTCAGAGATAACTTCGGAGCTAAGGCGCGCCAGATCCAGCGGGTTTTCGTCGGCACTATCAAGAAAAAGGTTGTGACGTATATTGCTGATTGGTCGCCCCACGTCGGCCACCAAGAGGTCGAACTGTTTTTCAGCCTGCGGGCTGAAACGACGAAGGGTTAGATCGCGCCCCAACAGCAAAATGGGAAGCTTGGTGGAGGCTTGTAGATTCGTCAGATCGTTGTTGGTGCGGCTGAGCTCAGCGTTCCGGTTCGTCATCTCTTCGTTGACGGTCGTGAGCTCTTCGTTGGTTGACTCAAGCTCCTCCTTGGATGTCTCAAGCTCCTCATTGACGCTTTGTAGCTCTTCGTTCGCGGATTGAACCTCTTCGTTGGCCGCCTGAAGCTCTTCATGTGCCGCTTCGTACTGTTCGTGCATGGCCTGGAAGTAGTCGCGCGTTTCCGCGGCCTCGGATTCCAGTTCCACGATGCGTCGACGTTCCTGGACCGCAGACCCAGCAGGAACAGATTCGGGCACTACATCGGCATTCGCAACTAGCCCGCGAGGCAGGGCATTCCCGCTTGTTCCGACATCCTCGAATAGGATCAGAAAGCAGCGTTGGCGTAAATTCTTCAATGGAATGACGTGGATATTTACAGTGAGGAATTCGCCGCTCCGCTGGACTACGACGTGCTCCTTCACTACCGTCTGGTTGTCTTGCTTGGCTTGATTCAGAGCGCTGCGCAGCGGTAGCATCAGCCCTTCGCGTGCCATCTTCAGCACGTCAAAGCTTGCCTTGCCTATGGGGGGCTCAAGGAATGCTCCGGTGGCACCGCGGAACTGTAGAATGGCAAGCTCGGAATTCACAAGCACGCCTGGTGGACCAAACTGACTTACGGTGATTCGGTCGGCTTCGCGCTGCGCACTGAGCTCACCGTGCAAACCTTCCTGCATCGGCAGTTCCGCAGGCTTCTGCGTTGGCCTGGTGGAGGGCGCTTCAGATGTCCCTTCGGTGCGGTCTTTTTTTACAGGAATATAGAACCCCGGAGTTGGCGCCAGTTTCTTCGTGTAAATCTTCTGCTTCTTGTCGAGCGGCTCGAACAGATCGCTAAAGCCGCTGATAGATTCCGACGCGCCAAGCAGCAAGAACCCTTCGGGCCGCAGCGCATAGTGGAAGGTGGGTAGGGCTTTCTTCTGCAGGGAAGGTTCGAGATAGATCAGCAGGTTTCTACAGCTGACAAGGTCCATCCGCGAGAACGGTGGATCAGCTATCAGGTTCTGTCGCGCGAAGACCACCGTGTCTCGCAGCGCTTTGCTGATCCGGTAGCCGCCGTCCTCTTCCACAAAGTAGCGCCGCAGTCGCTCGGGCGTGACGTCCTCCACAATGCTTTTGGCGTACAAGCCCTGTCGGGCTTTTTCGAGGGCCACTTCGTTAAGATCGGTCGCGAAGATCTGAAGCCTGCGCATGCGAGGCTCTTTTTCCGACGCCTCTGCGAACGCGATGGCTATCGAATACGCTTCCTGACCTGTTGAGCAGCCGAGCACCCAGCAGCGAAGCGCCTCGTCGCCGCCTCGCTTAAGCAGTTCGGGAAATACTTTGTTTTGCAGAACCTCGAATACTTCCGGATTGCGAAAGAAACTCGTCACGCCGATGAGCACGTCACTGTAAAGCTCGTCGATCTCTTTGGTGTTGCCGCTCAAAAAGGTGGCGTAGTCCGCAAACGCATTTTGTTTGTTAAGCACCAAGCGTCGGGTGATACGACGTCGAATGGTACTAGACTTGTAAAACGAGAAATCTACGCCGGAACGATTCCGTAGAAGGGTCAGGATCCTTTTGTAACCACTTTCGTCTGAAGGCAGGGGCGTTGCATCGTCCTGCCCGGGCGCTTCGTTGGCAGAGGGCTTGATGGGCAATGGCTGACCGGCAACGTAGGGATGCTTGGCAATTCTTGCCAGCTCCTCCGCGATGGCTGCAGGCGACATAACAAGATCAACGCACCCTGCGGCCACCGCGTTGCGAGGCATTGAGTCATATTTCGCTGATTCGTCCTGAGCGAAGGTGATTCCCCCTTCGGCCTTAATCGCCTCAAGGCCTAAGGTGCCATCGGTTGCGGTGCCAGACAGCACCACACCAACAGCCATCCCTTGCCGGTCCTGTGCCAGTGAGTCAAAAAAAGCGTTTATCGGCCGATGGATTCCAGTCGCCTGCGAACGCGGTGAAAGCTTCAGAATGCCTTCGGCAATCGTCAATTGAGTGTCGCGCGGAATGACATAAACGTGATTCGGCTCGACCGCGTCGTCGTTAATAATCTCCTTTATCGGAAGAGACGTGGCGCGGCCCAGGATCTGCGTCAGAGCGCTTTCGTGATCGGGATCCAAATGCTGCACGAGCACAAAGCCCATTCCGGTATCCAGTGGCAGGGCGCCCAGCAACTGCGTGAAAGCTTCAAGGCCCCCGGCGGAGGCGCCAATTCCGACAATGGGAAACCGCGGGCCACTAGGCCGCAATATCGGTGCTCGCTCTGCCCCGTTCATAAGCTATTCCGAAATTCCTCGCTCGCATTTGCCCAGCTTACGGAGTTGCGCGCTTGGCCTACCGGCATTTGCACCATCCCCCGCAGCCCTCTTGAACCCTCGGGTTTTCCCCGCCCAGTTGGACACTAATTCCGGGTAAACGACGGCGCAATGAGAAAGTGTGGTCGTTCGTACGTTGTTTGAGGCCAGCTGCCGTTTTCTTTACCCTTTGCCATAGAAGGTTACCGAATCCTCCCGTCACTAATAAACCGGGCCCTAGATCTCGGCGCCCTCCAACCATTGAGGGTTCTTTGCCGTGCCATCGTATTTTTGCGCAGTTTTGAAAAGTTCGTGCTTTCCATTCTGCGCAGCAGGTGCCGTTCGAGCGAGAAGGCTTTTTCGTTCGTCCCCTGACAAAGGCACGAAGTTGCGGGCCAGCTTAAGATCTTGCTGTAACACTTTGTCGCTGTCGATTCCCGTGATCACCACCGACGTCGGCAATGAAAGCGCGTAGCGCAGGCACTCTTCAGCTTTCACCACACCGCTTTTCAGAATGTCGCCCGATCCCAGAGATTTCATTCCCAAAACGCCGATTCCGCGTTGCTCAAGTATGGGAAGAACATTCTTCTCGAAGCTCCTGAAATGGGCGTCCATCACATTCAACGGCATTTGCACAGTATCGAACGCAAAGTTGGCTTTGTGCGCGGCTTGCAGCATGGCCAAGTGCATTGCGGGATCTTTGTGGCCGGTAAAGCCGATGAAGCGAATCTTTCCTGCTTTCTTCGCAGCTTGCAATGCCCCCATTACACCATCGTGAGCAAAGGCGCGCTGGGGATCTGTCATGCGAATGACTTCATGCACCTGTACCAAATCGATCACGTCTGTTTGCAGCCGTTTGAGTGATTGCTCAAGCTGTGCGCTTGCCGCGATCGCGGTGCGACCGTCTAGCTTGGTCATCAGGAAGACCCGCTTCCGATAGCCATCTTTGAGGGCCTTGCCCATACGCTCTTCACTTTGGCCGTGGTTATAGTCCCAGCAGTTGTCGAAAAAAGTAATGCCTCCTTCGATTGCATCACGCATCAGACGAATGCTTTGCCCCTCACTTAGCTTGGAACTATCACCAATGTGGGCGCCTCCAAGTCCAAGCATCGATACCATTTCCCCGGTCGAACCCAGCT
>Ga0105046_10019017_pt1 | contig 10434 bp, 10 predicted proteins | sample MAT03_FD_78385 | JGI IMG/M metagenome (GOLD analysis project Ga0105046, IMG submission 78385) | Freshwater microbial communities from Lake Fryxell liftoff mats and glacier meltwater in Antarctica - MAT-03 (megahit assembly) | ecosystem: Environmental > Aquatic > Freshwater > Ice > Liftoff... | reverse complement strand
TATGTGATTGCCGACGTTACCGTGACCAACCCCGAGGACTACGCCGCCTACCGGCCATTGGCCGCCGCATCGGTCGCGCAGCATGGCGGTCGATTCATCGCGCGCGGCGGCGCGGTCGAGTCACTGGAAGGAGGCTGGTCTCCGAGTCGGATCGTGATCATCGAATTTCCTTCGATGGCAGCCGCCCGGGCTTGGTACGATTCGCCCGACTATCAGAAGGCGCTGACAATCCGGCTCGCCAACTCGACCGGGCGCGTGATCATGGTCGAAGGTGCGCCGCCGGCCTGATTGTCAACGCGATCGAGTCCCTGATGAGGGCGTCGACTCGCTGCAGCCTTTTGTCGAGCTTCGAAGTCTTGAGGGTGAGCCGCGCTCTCCCCGGCTGCAAGGTAGTCAGTATCGCCAGCTGACGCACGATCTCAGCCCGAAGGACATTGGTGTCGATCGAGGTGACCTCGACCGTTTCTGTCATCACGCCATGTTGTCTTAGATGCAGATTGCCGCTGGTGATCCATCCTGACCGGTACCGATACATACCATCCTCGAAGGATAGGAATTTCCTTTCCTTACATGGAACGCTTTCTTCGCTACGCAGCGGTCATTCGGATGCACCGATTTTAGCAGGCGTCCCGCAGTCGGCCCTGCACGAGGCCCGGTTCGCAAATTTTTCACACAAGCGTCACAGCCACGCAGTTATGATTTAGGCGGGAGTTATCGCAATGACCCAGTTTGCCTGCTGTACGCGCATGCCACGGTCATTTCCGTGGCGGTTCCTCGCCGTTGTTGCATTCACCGCTTTCGCCGGCGGCGCGCACGCGCAGTACAAGTGCACGGCGACGGGCGTGATGGCTGGGGAAAAGTTCACTGCGAATCACTGCGCGGCAGCGGTGTATCCCGATCAGCACAGCGTCACGCTCTGGTTCAACGAAAGTCCTATCACGCCGAAGGAGAGCGACGCTTTCGAGGTGAGCGCCTATACGGATTCGAGCAAGGGCGGCAAGGAGCGCACGATGCTGCTGGTCGCGTTCTGTCCCGGCGGCGGCCAGCCCACGGCAACCGCGGCTTCGATCAGGTCGATCGATCTCGGGCTGACGCACGCGAAGTCGGCGATGGCGGGTGCGCAGTGGGTGGTGGAAGCGCCGAAGGACTTCAAGGTCGAACGCATTGCCGGGGACGTGAAGCCGGGCGGCAAGCTGACCGGCCGGATAATCGGTGCCCGCTCGAGCGATGGCCGTCCATATGCGTGGGACCTGACGTTCGACGTGACGTTGCCGGCGAAGGAGGCGGCGGCCGGCATGGGATGCGGAAGGTGAGTCTTCCTGCGGCGCGCATGATGTCGATTGCCCACGGGTTTTGCGTGACCATCCTGGCGGCCACCTCATCCGCGCCGCTCGCCGCCGCCAGCGAGGGGACGCCGTTCGGCCCATCGGGGGGCGCGGTCCGCGCGCTTGTGCAGCACGCCGCGGGCGGTGCGTTGTACGCGGGAACCTACGCCGGCGGAGTCTTCAATTCGAGCGACGCCGGCGCTTCGTGGGCCGCCGTGGCGCCGGCCATCCGCGGGTAGACGGTCAACGCGCTCGCGCTCGATGGCGCGGCTCCGGGTACGGTCTTCGCCGGCACGTTCAGCACGCACTGGCGCTCGATCCGAAGACCGTGACGACGCTCTACGTCGGCACCAACGGCGATGGCGTCTACAAGAGCACGGACGCCGGGCGCACATGGAGCGCGACCGGCGAGGCATTGCGCCAGGAGATCGTGCTGTCGCTGGCGATCGACCGTTCGGCGCCGACGACGATTTACGCCGGCACGATCAGCTCGGGCGTCTTCAAGTCGACCGACGGCGGCGCAAACTGGGCGCCCACGGGCAGCGGCCCGATCAAAAATCCGCGCGTATTCGCACTGGCGATCGACCCATCCGATCCCGTGATCATCTGGGCCGGCGTCCCCGACGCGCTGTTGCGAAGTCCCGATGGCGGCCGCACCTGGACCGACACCATGCCCGCGCTCGACTACGCGAGCGTGCGGGCGCTGGTGCTCGACAGCACGCGCCTATCCGTGGTCTTCGCGGGCACGTCGCGCGACGGCGTGCAGAAGTCGGAAAACGGAGGCAAGACGTGGACCGGGCCCGATGGCCGGCTTGTGGGCGTTCGACGTCAGCGGCATCGCCGGCGATCCATCCGCGCCGCAGACCGCGTGGGTCGCGAGCAGCAACGGCGTCTGGCGCACGACCGAAGGCGGTGCGAACTGGGCGCTGAAGAGCGCCGGGCTGACCAATCGCAGCATCAATTGCATCGTGCGCGCCGCCGCGTCACGCGTCCTGTATGCATGCACCGGCGACGGCGCATTCCGCAGCACGGATGGCGGCGAGAAGTGGTCGCGGCATCAGTCCGGGCTGTCGCGCGACACGCGGATCATCGGAGTTGCAGTGGATCCGGCGAACCCGACGATCCTGTATGCGCGGGACGCGCATTGGGTCTACCGGAGCGGCGACGGCGGGATCACGTGGAAGAAATCCGACGCCGAGCTCGAGTCGAGCGGCACCATCAACGGGTTGTTCGCGCTCAGTGTCAAGCCCGGAACGCCGAACGCGGTGTTCGCCAGCGTCTTCCGCCACTTCTGGAAGAGCACGGATGACGGCACGACTTTTGTGAAGAGCGGGTCTGGCCTGCCGCTGTCACGCGTGCAGACGGTCCTGGCGGACGCGAAAGGGACGACAGTATGGCTGGGCACCGAGGGCGAAGGCGTCTGGCGCAGCGACGACGGCGGCACCACGTGGAACGAGAGCCGCGCCGGCATGGGCGCGGTCAACGTACAGGCGCTGCTGGTGGATGCCGCGCTTCCCGGGACACTGTACGCAGCGGCCTGGAACAAAGGGGTGTACCACAGCAGCGATGGCGGCCGCACATGGCGCCTGGTGGGCGGCCCACCTCCGCATCCCGATGTCATTGCGCTGACGCTCCACCCGGCGGTGCCGGGGCAGGTACTGGTGGGGACGAGGAGCGGCGGCGGCGCGTGGCGCCTCCGGCCCAGCTAATTCGTCGCGTGTTAATGACTTGCCCAGGCGCCGGTGGATGCGCGCTTACGCAAGCAAGGCGGGGGTCGCAAACGGCTCGCTGCGAAGGACCCGGGATTGCCACGCGCACCCTCACGCCCCGGTACCAATCGCCTTCCGCGCGTCCACGACGACGAGCACATCCGAACGGGATTGCGCCAACACGTGGTTGGTGACGCTGCCGAGGAGCAACGCCTCCGTCACGTGCGTTCCATGCTTGCCCATGACGATGAGGTCGCAGTCCGCACTCTCTTCATGCGCGAGGATCTGCCGGGTGGCGTCACCCTGCATCACCTGCGCGGTGTAGTCCGCAGAGGCAAGCCCCGCTCCCTTGGCCATGCGTTTTATCTGCTGCAGGGCTTGGTCCCTGGCTTCGATCCGATAGTGGTCGATGATGTCCTGGCTGACGCCCGCGAATCGCAGCTTCACCTCGAACGGGACCTCGAAGACATGGAGCAGGTCCAACTCGGCACCTGCCGCGAGCTCCCGCGCGAGGCGGATGGAGCGTTCCGATTCCGGCGAAAAATCCACCGCGACCAACACCCTCCGATAGCGTGACCGACACGGCTCCTTGACCACCAGTACCGGGCATTGGCTCTTGCGCAGCAGCCGGGACGCGGTCGAACCGAGCATGGATCGCTGCAGGAAGCCTTTGCCGTGCGCACCTACCAGGATGAGGTCGGCGTCCGTAGCTTCGGCGTACCGCGGCACAGCGGATGCAGGCGTGCCCGGCTCCAGCTGGAGCTCGGCCACCACGCCGCAATTGCGTGACGGGTCGCCCAGGATCCGTATTAGCGCGTCGCGCGCGTCGTCGGTGATCTTTCGCGACACGTCGGTGGTGTCCCCGCCCAGCAATTCGCGCAGTTGTGCGAGCGCATCCAGGCCGAGCGCATGCAATATCGTGTAGCGCGCCCCGGTCTGGCTGGCGAGCTGGAACCCTCGATCCACGGCGTGCAGGGAGGATGATGAAAGATCGGTCGCGGCGAGCAGATGAGTCGGTGCGTTCATTGATCCCTCTTCCTTTGATGAATGATCTCGGTGAGCGTGTTGACAGCGTAGTCGACCGCGTTGTTCATCGGATAGATCACGGTGGGGACCGCCAGTCGCTTGAGGGCGATGCCTTCGATGTCCTGGCGCGCGACCACGGCAATCTCCCCACGGTACCGATGCGCCCGCAGCGCTTGCAGCAATCCGCGGTTCGAGGCCAGGTCCGGCAGGGTGCTTACCACCCACGCAGTCCGCGCGCCATCCCATCACCGAAGCGGACGTTCAATCCCTGACCGCGAAGGCTGCGCGACAGTTCGGGGTCGAAGTCCACCCCCAGCACGTCGAGCCCCGACTCCTTGAGCCCAAGTGCGAGCCGGCCGCCGTAGCGGCCGAGTCCGAACACGATGACGTCCGGATCGCCGGCCCCTGGAACGTCCGTGGAATCGTTCAGTTCCCGATAGGGGCGCCGTCGCTCGAACACGCCGAGCCACGGCCCGAGGCGCTCGTAAAGTTGATGCGAGTACAGGATCATGTAGGTCGAAAGCGCGATGGTGACCAGGCCGACCAGCGTGGTCAGTCCGAGCGCTTCGATCCCGACATGGCCGAGCGAGACGCCCATGGCGATGAATACGATCGAGAACTCGCTGATCTGCGCCACGGTGAGTCCCGCCAGGAATCCGGTTCGCTTCCGGTAGCCCATGTAGCCCATGATCGCCATCACGATGAGCGGATTGCCGATCAGCACGAAAAGCGATAGCACCAGCGCCGGTCCCACTTCGCTGCCCAGGGTGGAAAAGTCGAGCTTGGCGCCGAGGTCGATGAAGAAAAAGAGTAGGAGAAAATCACGAATACTGGTCAACCGCGCATTGATCGCGTCCCGGTAGGTCGTGGAAGCAAGGGAGAAACCGGCGAGGAATGCGCCGGCTTCCTTCGAGAAGCCGGCCCACTCGCCCAGGGCCGCGAGGCCGGTGCCCCAGGCGATCGCAAAGATCAGCAACAGTTCCTGCGAGCGCGCCATCAGCGCGACGACCTTGGGCAGCACGTAACGCATCAGGACGTACATCGACCCCGCCGCCACCGCGATGCGCCACGGCAGAGAAAGCGCCAGGTCGAAAGGTGTGGCCTCCGCTCCTCCTCGCAATACGCTCATGCCCATCATCGCGACCACCACGGCGAGGTCCTGGACAATCAGAAACCCGACGGCGATGCGCCCGTGCAGCGAGTCGAGTTCCCGCTTGTCGGAGAGCAGCTTGACGATGATGATCGTGCTGGAAAACGTCAGCGCGACGGCGACGTACAGCGATTCCATCGTGCTCTTGCCCATCAGCAGAATGAGCGCAAAGCCGATGACGATCGTGAAAGCGAGCTGACCCAGCCCGGTCGCCAGTGCCACGGGCCCGATATGGCGGACATGCTGCAGATCGAGCATCAACCCGACCGCGAACAACAGGACCGCGACACCGACCTGCGCGAGCAGGTCGATCTGGTCGTGCGCCGTGACGATACCGGCGTATCACCGCAGCAATGCCGTATCGTGCCTTCGTGTTGGCGTCGTTGCTTTGATCTGCGCCAACGTCGGGTCGGAGAGCTTGTGGCACCATTCGACCAGGTCGCGCCGATCGCCAACCAGGTGCAACTGTAACGCATGGCCTCGTTCCGATCCTCGGCGGGCCAAGCGGCGTTCGCATGGCCAGCAGCAGTCAGGTTCGGGAACCGGGAATGAAGGAATCGGCAGCGCCGCAAGCCAGCCCGCCATGGCATGACCGCCCGGTTGCTGCAGTCATGAACGAACTCGGCGCCACGCCGGCCGGCTTGACCCCTGCTGAGGCGGAGGCGCGGTTCGCTCGCCACGGACCGAACCGCCTGCCCGAGCCACCCAGGCGCAGCGCGTTGCTCCGCTTCCTGCGGCATTTCCACAATATCCTCATCTACGTGCTGCTCGGCGCAGCTGTGATCACCGCGCTGCTGCAGCACACGGTGGATACCGTGGTGATCCTTGCCGTGGTGCTGGCCAACGCGCTCATCGGCTTCATCCAGGAAGGCAAGGCGGAGAAGGCGATGGACGCCATCCGCCAGATGCTGGCGCCGCACGCCTCGGTTGTGCGCGGCGGCGAGCGCCATACCGTCGACGGCGAACGACTGGTGCCGGGGGACATCGTACTGCTGGAGGCCGGCGACAAGGTCCCCGCCGATCTGCGCTTGCTCAAGACGCACGGGCTGCAGGTCCAGGAAGCCATTCTCACCGGGGAATCGTTGCCGGTGGAAAAGCGCACCGACCCGGTGGCCCGCGACAGCGCGCTGGGCGACCGAACCTGCATGGCCTTCAGCGGCACGCTGGTGACGAGCGGCCAGGGCCAGGGTGTGGTCGTGGCCACGGGGGCGGCGACCGAGATCGGGCGCATCAGCGGCATGCTTGCGACGGTCGAGACGCTGACCACGCCGCTGGTGAAGCAGATGGATGCGTTCGCCCGCTGGCTGACCGTTCTCATTCTGCTGGTTGCCGCGATGCTGCTCGCGTTCGGCTATTTCGTCGGGCACCGCGACTTCTCCGAGATGTTCATGGCCGTGGTCGGCCTGTCGGTGGCGGCCATACCGGAGGGTCTGCCGGCCGTACTGACGATCACGCTGGCCATCGGCGTCAAAGCCATGGCGCGGCGCAATGCCATCGTGCGGCGCTTGCCCGCCATCGAAACGCTGGGTTCGGTATCCGTCATTTGCACCGACAAGACCGGCACGCTCACCCGCAACGAGATGGCCGTGGCGACCGTGGTGATGCCCGACGCGCTGCTCGCCGTCGCCGGCGCCGGCTATGCGCCGGTGGGCGACATCGCGCTCGCGGGCCGCGTGGTTGATGGCGAGGCCTTGCCTCCGCTGGCCGAACTGGGTCGCGCGGCGGCACTGTGCAATGACGCCGCGCTGCACGAGCATGAAGGCGAGTGGACGGTGGAAGGTGACCCGATGGAAGGCGCGCTGCTGGCCTTCGCCGGGAAGGCGGGATCGGATGCGCGGGAGGAACGCGGCGCCTGGGCGCGCACCGATGCCATCGCGTTCGACGCGAAGCACCGCTTCATGGCGACCCTGCACCACGACCACGACGCGCACGCGCGGATCTTCGTCAAGGGCGCTCCCGAGCGGATACTGGCGATGTGCGGCGCGCAGCGAACCGCCTCGGGCGGCACCGAGCCGCTCGACCACACTTACTGGCAGGAACAAGTCGAGGCCATCGCCGTCGGCGGGCAGCGCGTCCTCGCGCTGGCGACGAGGCCGGTGCCTCCGGGGCATACGGTGCTCGAGCACGCGGATGTCGAGGGCTCGCTGGTGTTGCTCGGCATGGTCGGGCTCATCGATCCGCCGCGCCCCGAAGCGATTGCCGCCGTGGCGGAGTGCCGCACGGCGGGCATTCGCGTGAAGATGATTACCGGCGACCACGCCGGCACGGCGATGGCCATCGGACGGCAGATCGGCCTGCAAAACCCCGATCGCGTGCTGACCGGTGCGGACCTCGACGGGATGGACGATGCCGCGCTGGCGGGGGCCGTACTGGAGACGGATGTATTTGCCCGCACCAGCCCCGAACACAAGCTGCGGCTGGTCATGGCGCTGCAGGCGCATGGCATGACGGTGGCGATGACCGGGGACGGGGTCAACGACGCGCCGGCGCTCAAGCGCGCCGATGCGGGCATCGCGATGGGCAGGAAAGGCAGCGAAGCCGCCAAGGAGGCGGCGGAACTGGTGCTGGCGGACGACAACTTCGCGTCGATCGTCGCCGCGGTGCGTGAGGGACGCACCGTCTACGACAACATCAAGAAGGTCATCGGCTGGACGCTGCCGACCAACGCCGGCGAAGCCGCGACGATCATCCTCGCGCTGCTGGTCGGCCTGACGCTGCCGATCACACCGATCCAGATTCTCTGGATCAACCTGATCACCGCGGTCACGCTCGGCATCGCCCTCGCCTTCGAGCCGACGGAAGAAAATACGATGCGCCGGCCTCCCCGTCCGCGCAACGCTCCGCTGCTGACCGGGGAACTGGCCTGGCACATCGTGCTGGTCGCGATCCTGTTCGTCTGCGGCGTGTTCGGCATCTACGCCTATTCCATCGATCGCGGATATTCGGTGGAACTCGCCCGCACCATGGCGCTGAACACGCTGGTGGTCATGGAGATCTTCCATCTGTTCTTCATCCGTAACATCTACGGGACCTCGCTGACGTGGAAGGCGGTGCGCGGCACGAAGGTAGTGTGGCTGACCGTCATCGTCATCACCGTCGCGCAGTTCTCCATCACCTATCTGCCACCGTTGCAGGCGATCTTTTCGACGGAGGCGATTTCGTTGCTCGATGGCCTGATCATCGTCGGGATAGGCGTCGCGCTCTTCGCGCTCATCGAGGTCGAGAAGCAGCTCCGCCTGCGGCTGCGCATGATTCGGGCGGCGTGACCGAGGGAAGGTCGCGTGAGCCATCGACGCACAGGCTTGCGCCGGTCGGCGTGGGCTGGCGCTGGCCGAGCGCGCATTGCCTGCCGGCCGACAGGACCTGCACCACGCCGGCGCCGAACAGGAGCTGATGCTGCTGGGCATCCTCGTCTGGCGCATCGTGTTCGTTTCGGTCCTGTTCCTGGAGGTGTTCTACCTGTTCAGCGTGCGCTCCCGGCAAGCTCGGTCCTTCACGTGGCGGGGCGTCCGCGGGACGCCGCGGGTCCTGGCCGCCGTCACCGGCGTGTTCGCACTGCAGCTGCTCTTCATCTATGCACCACTGCGCCAGCGAGGCTGACCATGCCAGGTCCACTCGCCGAAGTCGATGTCCGATGCGTCGCAAACCACGAGAGCCGGGGTCGGCAGGTTTGTTGATCCCTATCAAGCGCTTGTCCTACAGCAGGTGTCATTCTTCTCAAGCAGAGCGAACCTATTGGGGCTTCGGGCTTCTCTTAACGTCCGGCTCGTTCGTTCCCACGATGGCAAGCGACGCCTTGGTCCATCGACATCAGGAGTAACGCCTTGCAGAAACCGCTGGTACCGATCGATGGCTCAGCGAGTGCGATGCGCGCTCTGGGCCATGCCATCGCCGAGTCGGGTGGCAGGGCCGGGGTGGAAGTGCATCTGCTCAACGTGGAGACCCCGCCGGTGCACACACTCCCGACCAAGCTAATGTGGAGCGAGACCATCGACGAACTGGTGTTCGTCATCGAGGACACGCTGCGGCGGCGCCAGGGCAACATCATCATCCCGGCGTTCGCGCTCGGCCGCACGCAGGAGTTGCTGCATCTGTTGCTGGACTTGTGCCGTAAGGGCAAGCTGCCCCGCCTGCAGGTGTTCGTCGATTCGCCGATGGCCAACAAGGTGACCGAGATCACCTGGAAGCACAAGGTGTTCCTGGATGACGAAAGCCGGGCGCTGCTGTCGCTTCGCCGGGCGCACCCGGAGTGGCTGGACCTTCGATTCACGCGCAGCGTCGAGGAGTCGAGGGCGCTGAACCGCATCAAGGCGGGTGCCATCATCATTTCGGCAAGCGGCATGTGCGATGCCGGCCGCATCAAACACCACCTGAGGCACCACCTCGGCCGCCCGGAATGCGCGATCGTCATCATCGGTTTCCAGGCCCAAGGCACGCTGGGGCGGCGCCTGGTGGACGGCGACAAACACGTGCGCATCTTCGGCGAGGAGATCCGCGTGCGCGCCAGCATCCACACGATCGGGGGCTTGTCCGCACATGCCGATCAGGCCGGGCTGCTGAACTGGCTGAAGCACTTCGCCACTGCGCCGCAGCGCAGCTTCGTCGTGCACGGCGAGGCACAGACGGCCTGCGGGTTTGCTGACCGCATCGCCGACGAACTCGGTTGGAGTGTCGAGGCCTCTGCGCCCGGAACGAGGATCGACCTTTGATGAACCCGTCACGGTTGACAGCCATGCCAGCGGTTCGGACGCCGACTAAACCGATGTCGGTGGTTTCTGGCCCTTGGGAGGCGTGGCCGCGACAGTTGGTCGATCCCGTGCAGGCCGCACCAGCGCCGTCGCTAACGTCTTGTCTTCCCGCTCGGCCAAGACCGAGCGCCATCGGAGTTTGAGCCATGAAGATCCTTGTACCCGTAGACGGTTCAGAACACGCGCTGGATGCTGTGCGCTACGCGTTACGCCTGCGTCAAGAGGGCCTGAACGCCTCCTTCCTGCTAGCCACGGTGCAGGAGCCAACCTACATGTATGAGATGGTGCTCGCGCCCGATGCCGACGTACTGGATCGGGTCAGCGGCGCTGTGGGCTCCCGCGCACTTGCGGGCGCCGAGGCCCTGTTCGAGGCCGCCGGGATCGCTTACGAGCGGGAGATCGGGTCTGGCGAACCTGCTCCAGCGTTGATCGCGATGGCGGAACGTCATGGCTGCGACGCCATCATCCTGGGCGCG
>Ga0105046_10019014_pt1 | contig 10434 bp, 10 predicted proteins | sample MAT03_FD_78385 | JGI IMG/M metagenome (GOLD analysis project Ga0105046, IMG submission 78385) | Freshwater microbial communities from Lake Fryxell liftoff mats and glacier meltwater in Antarctica - MAT-03 (megahit assembly) | ecosystem: Environmental > Aquatic > Freshwater > Ice > Liftoff... | reverse complement strand
TGGGTGGGTCGAAGTTTGGGGCTTTATGATAAGAGTATTAGCACATGGGTAACTATCCAGCCGCCCCTAAATACTTATGATTTCGGACCTCGGAGAGGTCAAAGGTTTGTAGAAATGCATCGGGTTGACATTAATTCCCGACCTCGGAGAGGTCGAACGTTTGTTTTAACGCTATTTTCTGCAAACCTTCTACCTCTCCGAGGTCAGGAAAACATTGAAATGCTACATTTCTACAAACCTCTGACCGCTCCGAGGTCGTATGGCAAAAAGCATTTCAAGGCGGCTGGATAGTTACCCCAAGTTGAGTTTGAAGAAATCCATTCCAGTACTATCGAAATCAGCAAAATGCTACACGGCCTCATTGAAAGTATTCATAATTCTGTACTGAAAGGATATAAATTTCGAACACTCCTTCTTATCATTGTCACACTTTACCTGACCTTCCTTCTACCCTTCTTACAAACCCAAACCCGAAGCCAACTTCGAACTTCGAACCTCAAACCTCAAACTTCAAACCTCAAACTTCAAACTTCAAACCTCAAACTTCAAACTTCAAACCTCAAACTTCAAACTACTCAGCCGTCTCCCCCACCCGTTTAATAAAAATTTCATTAAAAGTAGGCAGTATCTCGTTGAAGCCGCGCACCCGCACCTGGTGTTGCACGAGGTAACGAAGCAGGCCGGTAGACGCTTCTTCATCCGCCACTTGTACGGTGACGGTGCCTGGGGTTTGTCTGATGACGGGAAAGTGTTCTGCAAATCCGGCGGGTAGTTCACCTTCGTAGTCTACCCGGTAAATATTCTCCTTGTATTCGTCTTTGATGGTTCCCACTTCACCGTAGAGCACGTTTTTGCCCCGGTTGATGAGCACGATGTAGTCGCACATTTCTTCCACCGACTCCATGCGGTGGGTGCTGAAGATGATGCTCGTGCCAGACGCGTTGAGTTCTGCGATTTCATCCTTGATGAGGTTGGTATTGATGGGATCGAGGCCGGTAAACGGCTCGTCGAGAATAAGCAGCGGCGGCTTGTGGACGACCGTGGCGATGAACTGAATTTTCTGTTGCATCCCCTTCGAAAGGTCCTCAATTTTTTTGTTCCACCAGTCGCGGATGTCGAATTTGGTGAGCCAATGATCAATTTCCTTCTGCGCCTGCGCTTTGGTCAACCCTTTGAGTTGGGCGAGGTAGAGCAGGTGTTCCCCAACCTTCATTTTTTTGTAAAGGCCGCGCTCCTCGGGCATATAGCCGATCTTTTCAGGGGTATTGTCGTTGATTTTATGGCCTTCCAACAGGATAACACCCTTATCGGGCGCCGTGATCGTGGTAATCATACGGATCAACGAAGTCTTGCCCGCGCCGTTGGGGCCGAGCAGACCGAAGACACAGCCCCGGGGCATATCGAAGGTCACATGGTCCACCGCGACGTAGCTGCCGTACGTTTTGACCACATTCTGAATAGAAAGAATCATGTTTGAAAGTTGATTTGGTGATGGTAATAGGGGGCACAAATTTCACCAGATCGGCATGATCCAGTTCATGGAGCATCTCGTACTGGTCTGAATCATGAAGTTCGGCGGCGGTCAGGCCGCGTATAGCAATGATTGTCGGTCAATTTACGCTCGAAAGTGGCAACACTCCGTGCTGACAATCATTTTTTTTCGGCCAATCGCTGATTTTATCACGGTATGGTGACGAACTCGCCCGACTAACCGCCTGTCGGGGCCAAAACTAAAAACGGATTTTCAAACCTGCATCGTTTGGAGGTCGTTTAAGTTTGACCGTATATTAAAAGTCGGGTATGGCTCGTTTTTGAGTGCTTCGCCGGCTGCACTTCTGTACAAGCAACACAATAATAACTTCGGTGCCACTACCATGCAAATCAAAGTCAATCTATTCATCGTCCTGTTGGTCAGTTTGCTGCTGACTGAAAGCCTCGCACAAGATTACGCTCGCGTAGACGGATACGCCCAAAGCGTTCCTTTCCCGGAAAAGCAGAACATCCCTGCATTGGCCAAAGCGTTGTCGCACGACTGTAAGACGGAAAAAGAAACGGTGCGCGCTTTCTTCATCTGGATCGCCGAGAATATCCAGTATGACATCAAAGGCGCTCAAAACAAGGAAGGTGCCGGGCTTCAGGAGCGGGTGGCCCGACAAACGCCCCGGCGTGTTTTACAATCGAAAAAAGGCGTTTGCGCAGGATATTCCAACCTGCTCGTCGCCCTCTGCGAAGCAGCAGGCATCCAGGCTTTTAAGGTAGACGGCTTCACCAAAGACCACGACGGCAAGGTATCGCCTGAAGGCCATGCCTGGTGCCTGGTACGAACCGACGGCGCCTGGGGACTGATTGATCCGACCTGGGGAGCAGGTGAGGTAAGCGGCGACAAGTACTACAAGCGTTTGACAAAGCGTATCAGCAGCGTCGGAAGAGCCGGATGCGCGCGCCTTCCACCTGGTGCGATCACCAGTATGCGCAATTGCAAACCGCTCAATCGCTCCTGTCGCAAAGTTTGAAAGTATCGGGCAAAATGAAAGAAAGCGGCAAGTATTCGGACTCGGTCAGGGTGTTAAACAAGAATGCACAGATCCAAATGCGGAACATTCAGGTGAATGTGGACATCTGCAATCTCATGTGCAGGAAATCCTGAGGTGGTCGGACATTGTTTCGATACACAATGACGATTTGAGATTCTCTACTTTTGTCGGCCCGTTCGTTGAACAACCTGCCCGACTCAGTAGCATGACCACCATTCAAAATTACATCGCCGGAAAATTTGTCCCGCCTGCCAGCGGCGCCTACCTCGACAACTTTAACCCGGCCACCGGAGCCATTTCCGGCCAAATCCCCAACTCCGGTCCGGAAGACATCGAAGCGGCTTTTCAAGCAGCCAGCGCGGCCTTTCCTGCGTGGTCTAACCTCTCCCTCGATCAGCGCCACGACATCCTGCGCGGCATTGCCGATGGCATCCTTCAAAACCTCGACCGGCTGGCCGAAGCCGAAAGTGCAGATTCGGGCAAAACCATCGCTACCGCCCGCACTGTGGATATTCCCCGGGCGGCGCTCAACTTCAAGTTCTTCGCCACGGCGCTGTTGCATTTTGCCTCTGAAAGCCACCATGCGCCCGGTTCACTGAGTTACACCCTGCGCCAGCCGATCGGCGTGGTCGGTTGCATCTCCCCCTGGAACCTGCCGCTTTATCTCTTCACTTGGAAAATCGCGCCGGCCCTGGCGGCTGGTAATTGCGTGGTCGGCAAACCTTCCGAAGTCACACCCCTCACCGCTTATTTGCTGGGAGAAATCTGCAACACCGCCGGACTGCCGCCAGGGGTGCTCAACATCGTGCATGGACTCGGCCCAGGCGCCGGCGAAGCGATCGTTCGACACCCGGGCATCAAGGCCGTGTCATTCACCGGCAGTACCCGCGCAGGTGCCGAGATCGCCCGCATCGCCGCGCCCATGTTCAAAAAACTGAGCCTCGAACTCGGCGGCAAAAACCCCAATATCATCTTCGCCGATTGTGACTACGACCGGATGCTGGAGACTACGGTGCGCTCCTCCTTCAATAACCAAGGGCAAATTTGCCTCTGCGGCTCCAGGATCTACGTGGAAAAATCCATTTACTCTAAATTCAAAAAGGACTTCCTCGAACGCGTCAACGCCCTCAAAGTCGGCGATCCGACCGACCCGGCCAATAACCTCGGCGCGGTGGTGTCGAAATTTCATTTTGACAAAGTGCTGGGCTGCATCGCGCTGGCATGCGAAGAAGGCGGCACGGTACTCACTGGCGGCGAAGCCCTGGAAATGCCTGGGCACTTATCGGGCGGCTGGTATATTGCGCCGACGGTCATCGAAGGTTTACCCGCCCACTGCCGCACCAATCAGGAAGAGATCTTCGGACCGGTCGTAACGATCCAGCCTTTCGATACAGAAGAAGAAGTGCTGGCTGCGGCCAACAGCACAGCCTATGGCCTCAGCACCACCCTCTGGACCCAGCACCTGGACCGGGCGCACCGCATGGCGGCTCAATTGCAGGCAGGTATCGTGTGGGTAAACTGCTGGATGTTGCGCGATTTGCGCACCCCTTTCGGCGGGGTGAAAAATTCAGGTATTGGCCGCGAGGGCGGCTGGGAAGTGCTGCGATTTTTTACGGAAGCGAAAAACGTGACGTTCGGGTAGAAGGACGTGTTTGGTATTTCGGATGTCGTGTTTCGACTACCTTGAAATCCAGGCAATTGCGAGTTAACCAACTCGTAGTAACACCGAATTTTGCACTGTCAGTCCCATCAATAGTCAACAGTCAACAGTCAAAAGTCAACCATCAACCATCAACTCCCTGTTCCTTAAATCCATATTCACCAGGATTGCCAGCGACAAAAAGAAGAACGAGCCGATTTTGTCCGTCTCCACAAAGTCGTTCATCAGCATCAGCAAGTTGATGAGGATGAAACAGAGCAAGGCAGCCACCAGCATCCGACGACGACCCGGGTCATGCGTCTGGTGGTAAATGCGTTCGCCTCGCAGCATGGTGAACAGGCAAAGGGCCATGAAAATAAGGAGGCCGGGGATGCCTTGTTCCACCGTTGTCATCAGGAAATAATTGTGGATGCCTGAATGTTCGGGGTTGCGGCTTACGTATGTTTTGAAACTCGTGACGGTGTATTTTTGGTAAAAAAAGAAGAATGTACCCGGACCGAAACCGGTCACCGGTTTGTCGCGGATCATGTACGTTGCCGCTACCCAGCGATACACCCGCTCCATCGTCGAAATGTCCTCCAACTTGGTCGTCGCTTCCAGCAAATTATCAAATTTCGTGTGCGTCACCGTGCGCTGGTAGTCCGGCGCGAATTCGAGCCAGTTGTCGCCTTTTCGCAAAAAAACGAAAAACAAAACCGCCAGCGCCGCTGTACCCAGCAAGGCAAATTTCATCCATCGTTGCCGCATGAACCAGTAAATGCCCACCGCAGCCGCCAGCGCCACATACGCCGCCCGCGTATAAGCGAAATTGATGCCGATCAAAAAAAGTACAATCCCAAGCGTCAGCAGCCACCAGATCGCCGACCCCCGCCGGTACCAGTAAGTAGCATACCAAACGAACGGGATAAAAATCGCCAGCATACAGGCGTACATGACGTGGTTGATAAAAAAAGGCCCCATCACGCGCTCCACATCTTTGAACGAAAAATCGAGCGCAGCGTGGCGGGCCAGCACGATCGGGACGATGCACAGCAACGGCAGAAAAAACCACCAGACCAGCCGCTGAAAATCGCGCTCCTCATTCAGCATTCGGGCGGCCAGGCAGTAAAAAACGATGACGTACCAGCCTTTGGCCAGCAGGTATTTGAAAGACACCAAAAAATCCTGCGAACTCGCCGTGCAGACGATGATCCAGGCCAGGTGGGCAAACAAAAGCAGGGTAATGGGATGTCGCAGGAAACGTTCGTCTACAGCGCGGTAGTTGCGGAAAAACCAGATGATCGACACCAGCGTCAACAACCACATCAGCGGCTCCGACACCAGATCCGTACTCAGTCCGCCCGGCAACTCTACATTGGTCGAGAGCGGAACAGCGCCCAGCATCAGGAAAAATACCTGCCGAAAATCCAGCACTGCCAGCCAAACCACCAGCAACCCGGCAGGCACTCCCAACAGCCACCACTTTTCTGTGCCGACACCCGCCAGGATCGCCGCAAGGCTCAGCACCACAAACACCGTCAGCAATCCTGCTTGCGGGTGGGTGGTGGGTACAGCGAAAAAAGCGGAGAGTCGGCGGAGCATGATTTACAAACTTTTCGTGCGCCCTCCATCTACTGGAAGGTTGATGCCGTTGATGTAACTGGCTGCCGGGCTGGCGAGAAATGCCACGGCTGCGGCCACTTCTTCGGGTTCTGCAAAACGACGCGCCGGCACCGCATTTTGAAAAGTCTCGGCAACGGTTTCAGCGGATTGACCGTTGGCAGCAGCGCGTTTTTCAATGATCTCGGTCAGTCGGCCGGTACGGGTATAACCCGGCAGCACATTGTTCACAGTAATGCCGAAGCGGGCCACCTCGCTCGCCCAGGTTTTGGCCCAGCCCGCTACTGCCCAGCGCGTCGTATTCGACACACCGAGGTTGTCCAACGGCTCCTTCACCGAAGTGCTGATGATGTTCACGATGCGGCCATAGCCAGCAGCCTTCATCCCGGGCAGCACCGCCTGCGCCAGCAATTGATTGCAGATCAGGTGGTTGTGGTAGGTATTCAAAAAGGCTTCCGCACTGGCTTCCGTGATCGGGCCGCCAGCCGGGCCGCCTGTGTTGTTGACCAGAATATGGATGGATTGACGAGTCAACAGGTTGTTTACTTGCTCCTGGAGGCCTTTGCTATCGGAAAAATCCACGACCAGATAGCCATGCTGTTGCCCCTGCGAAATGTCCAGCGCGGCCACTGCTTCGCGCAGGGTGCTTTCGGTGCGGGCCATCAGGGTGACATTGGCGCCAAGAGCGGCCAGTACGACGGCAACCGCGCGGCCGATGCCTGCGCTGGCACCTCCGACGAGGGCGTTTTTATGATTGAGTGCCAGTTTCATCCTTCCTGCATTTTGAACGCGTTGTCTGTGATTGTCAGCGCTTCAATCACCCCTTCCAGGTCGCCTTCGATCACTTTATCGAGGTTGAAATTTTTGTTGTCGCCTTCCAGCCGGTGGTCGGTGACCCGGTTCTGCGGCCAGTTGTAGGTGCGGATTTTTTCGGAGCGGTCGCCCGAACCGACCAAACTGCGCCGCGCCGAGGCGATGGATGACTGGTGTTGATGTACCTGCGCATCCTTGATCTGCTGAATGAGGCGGCCCATGGCAATGTCGCGGTTCTTGTGCTGCGAACGGCTCTCGGTGCTTTCCGCTACCGCACCCGTAGGCAAGTGCGTAAAGCGAACGCCCGACTCCGTTTTGTTAACGTGCTGACCGCCCGCGCCGCTGGCCCGGAATACATCCGTCCGGATATCCTCCTTGCGGATATCCACATCTTCCATCTCCAGTTTGGGCAACACCACCACCGTCGCGGCCGAGGTATGCACCCGGCCTTTCGCTTCGGTGTCGGGGATACGCTGCACCCGGTGCGCCCCGGATTCAAACTTGAGTTTGCCGTACACGTTTTCGCCCGTCACTTCCAGCACCAGTTTGCCATAACCGCCCAGCGTTCCGGGGCTTTCGTCGAGCACCTCCACTTCCCAGCCTTGTGAAGCAAAGTAGCGCCCGTACATCCGGTACAGGTCGCCTGCAAACAAAGCGGCTTCATCGCCACCCGTACCCGAACGGATTTCAAAAATTACATCTTTCTCATCCTCAGGGTCTTTGGGCGTAAGCAGGTCTTTGATCTCGACTTCCAGCGTGTCGCGATCGGGTTCTAGCAGGGAAATTTCCTCTTTGGCGAATTCCCGCATGTCGGCATCGCTTTCGGCGGACAACACAGCCCGGGCGCTGTTGAGATCTGACAACACTTTTTCATATTTGCCGAAGGCTTCCATGATCGGCTGGAGTTTTTTGTACTCCTTGTTCACCTTCTTGGATTTATCCATATCGGCGACAATACCCGGGTCGGAGAGTTGCTCTTCGAGGTGGAGGTATTTTTCGCGAATGGCTTGCAGTTTGTCGAGCATGATCGTGTGTTAGTTCAAAGTGGTTCAACGGTGGCTCGAAATATTCCAGAATGGCCAATCTTTGTTGAGCCTCCTGAAAATGGCGCGCAAAAGTAGCGCAAATCAGCATGAGAAACGGCGGAGATGCAAGATTTAGCGGATCAGAATAGTAGGGTCAAAAAGTGTCGTAAATTTACAAGGGAGAAAAGTTGTGATGTTAAAACTGCTGCCAGGCAAGCAGCAGAGCCGCGCAAAATTTGTAGCACAAACTGGCCAAATGATTTCAGAGGTGCAGCGCACCGGAACCAATTGCCCAAATTCCGGTGCATTGCACCTCTGACAAACACGGGCTTCAAATATTTCGGTGCGCTGCACCTATATTGTAACTATACAGATGCCATGCTGAATTCTTAATTCAAACTACTTCCCCATAGAGGTCATGCTCTTCCGCTCCAATGATGCGAATATTGGCGAAATCGCCGAGGCGGACGTAATTGCCCTTCGCCAGCACCAGTACTTCGTTGTCTACCTCCGGTGAATCCGCTTCGGTCCGCCCGATGAAGTATTTACCTTCTTTCCGGTCGAACAACGTCCGGAAGACCTGCCCGATTTTTGCCTCGTTTTTGCGCAGCGAAATCTCCTGCTGCACCTCCATGAGGCGGGCCGCGCGTTCGGCTTTCACTTCCGCCGGGATGTCGTCGGGAAGGTCGTAGGCGCGGGTGCTTTCCTCATGAGAGTACTGGAACACGCCGACCCGCTCAAACTCCTGCTCGCGCACAAAATCCAGCAATTGCTCAAACGCTTCCTCTGACTCGCCCGGATGTCCCACCAAAAACGTGGTGCGCAAGGCGATGCCCGGCACTTTCGCCCGGATTTTGGACAACAAGTCTTCCGTCTCGGCGCGGGTGATCTGGCGGCGCATCAGGTCGAGCACCGTGTCGCTGGCGTGTTGCAACGGAATGTCGAGGTAGTTGCAAATCTCCGGGCGTTCGGCCATCACATCCAAAATATCCAGCGGAAACTTGGACGGATATGCGTAGTGCAGCCGAATCCATTCGATGCCTTCCACATCGGCCAAAGCGCGGAGCAGGCGCGGCAGTTCGCGGGTTTTATAGAGGTCGAGGCCGTAGTAGGTGAGTTCCTGCGCAATGATCAGCAGTTCCTTGGTGCCGCGCCGGGCGAGGTTTTTGGCCTCTGCCACCAGTTCTTCCACCGGGCGGCTGATGTGCTTGCCGCGCATAAGCGGGATCGCGCAGAATGAGCAGGTGCGGTTGCAACCTTCGCTGATTTTTAGGTAGGCGTAGTGCGGGAGTGTGGTGATCTGGCGCTCTCCGAGCAGCTCGTGTTTGTAGTCGGCTTCGAGGCGGGCAAGCAGCGCAGGCATCTCCAACGTGCCAAAAAACGCATCTACTTCCGGGATTTCCTGTTCCAGATCGTCTTTATACCGCTGCGACAGGCAGCCGGTCACATAGAGTTTGTCAATGCCGCCGGCCTTTTTGATATCGGCGTACTCCACGATGGTGTCAATACTTTCCTGTTTCGCCACATCAATAAAGCCGCAGGTATTGATGATCACCACATTGGCGCTTTCCTCCGTGCTGTCGTGTACCACTTCATAGTCGTTGCCGCGCAATTGCGTGATCAGGTTCTCGCTGTCTACCAGGTTTTTGGAGCAGCCGAGGGTGATGACGTTGATTTTGTCGGGGCGGATAGATTTCGTCCTCATGCTTATAATTTGGCGCAAAGGTAGGAAAAGCGGCGCAACCGGAGGGCGCGTCAAGGATCCGACGGGTGAGTTGCAGATTTTTTCCTTCCTTCGCTCTCCACAACGCACCGCCAAATGCACTATATTACCGCTCCGCCCAACCCCGGCCCAATCATCGGTCGGGTGCAACTGCTCGCCGACATCCACACCGCGCTGCGCAGCGATCGCCCCGTTGCGCTCGTGCACGGCATCGGCGGCATCGGCAAAAAGACTGCCGCCGCCGCTTATGCCCATCACCCGACCTACTCGACTGATTATGAAGCCGTTTGCTGGATCGAGGTGACGAGCAGCATCGCTGGTGCTTTTGTGTCAGCCCGGGCGTTGCAGCAGTACCTCGGTGTGGAGGAGCGCGTCACCCCTCCTCACCGGGATGCTCGCCAAAATCGAGCGCGGCGCGAACTATACGCTGCCCCAGCTGCTCGCCCACGTGCGCACCCTCACCCTGCGCGAAGAAAAGTGGCAGATATCCGTCGGCACCGGCCAGAGCGGTCGCACCCACCACATGAGCAAGCAGACGCTCAAAACCTACCTCGTCCACCTTTTTCGGGAAATCAAAACGCTGCGTGAGGAAGACACGGCTCTGCTGCGCCGCCTCGCCGCGCTGCCGAACCGCAGCCATAGCACCGAGCAACTATTTGCTGATAAAGCGACTCTCTGACCCTGAACTTAGCCATCTTCATCAGGTCATCCAAGACCGGCTTGACTTGCAAGAGCAGGTGCTCTCTTTTCGCTTCCAGCAGCACACCAAGCAAGCCGATGATTTTCACGCCCATCGCTTCCGCCGTTTTGCGGCCTGCCGCTTCGTCCATAAGGAGGTAGTCCGCATGGAGTTCATCGGCCAGTATGATGGCTTCGGATTCTCCGCGATGCAGGTTTTGCATCAGCAACTGCACCGCTGCTTGGTAGATCGCAGAGATGACCTTGAGCCAAGTGGCTTCCTAGTGCCACGTCCGGTAGTTGGCGTATGAATCCAGGAGACATGTTTTTCCTTCCTCAAGGCGCGAGGAGGGCGAAATACGGGATATTTTAACCGACGAGCAACGCAGAAGAAGGGGAAAT
>Ga0105046_10019013_pt1 | contig 10435 bp, 7 predicted proteins | sample MAT03_FD_78385 | JGI IMG/M metagenome (GOLD analysis project Ga0105046, IMG submission 78385) | Freshwater microbial communities from Lake Fryxell liftoff mats and glacier meltwater in Antarctica - MAT-03 (megahit assembly) | ecosystem: Environmental > Aquatic > Freshwater > Ice > Liftoff... | reverse complement strand
TGGCGAGATCATGGAGGCCGTTATCGGCCGGCTGAACGTCGGCTCGAGGATGGTTCTCTGTGGCTTGATCTCCGGCTACAACGACACCGAGCCGCCGCCCGGACCGCGCACTTTCGGCAACCTGCTGATCAAGCGGGTCAAGCTTCAGGGCTTCATCATCCTCGACTACTACCCGCGCTTCGGAGAGGCGATCCGTGACCTCTCGACCTGGATGGCGGAAGGCAGGATCCGCTCCGAGGAAACCGTGGTCGAAGGCTTCGAAGCGCTGCCTAACGCGCTCAACATGCTTTTTGCCGGGGAGAACATGGGTAAGCTCGTAGTTCACGTCTCAGACTGATCCCCCGTTGTGGAGCCGGTTACGGCCCCGCGACGGATCACCTGGGTCTCCAAGGAGAGGATCGAATGGGAAGTAGTACCAGCAGGAACCCGCTCAGGATTGCAGGCCTCGCGATCGCGATCGCCGTGGCATCTTTGACCCTCGCTGCATGCAGCGACGGAGGTGGCCTGTCAGAAGGCAGCAGCAACGAAGACGTGACCACCGCCACGGCCGGCGAACCGACCGGCAAGCTCAAAATCTCCAACTGGCCGCTCTACATCGATGACCAGACGATCCGGGACTTTGAGAAGGAGACCGGAATCGAGGTCGAGTACGTCGAGGACATGAACGACAACGACGAATTCTTCGGCAAGGTCCAGCCGCTGTTCAGTCAGGGTGACTCGGGAGGACGCAGCATCATCGTCACAACGGACTGGATGTCGACCAAGATGCACGACCTCGGCTACATCCAGAATCTCGACAGGGCCGAGCTGCCGGTGGTCGACGAGAACATCCTCCCCAGCCTGAAGAACCCCGACTTCGATCCGAACCGTAATTTCACCGTTCCGTGGCAGTCGGGTATGACCGGTCTGGTGGTGCGCGAGGACCTGGCCCCGGACATCAAGTCGATCAACGACCTGTTTGATCCGAAATACAAAGGCAAGGTCACCGTGCTGCTGGAGATGCGCGACACCATCCCGGTGATGCTGCTGGCCGCGGGCATCGACCCGGCCGACGCGACCACCGAAGACTGGATGGAGCAGATCGACAAGCTCCAGAGGAATGTCGACAATGGCCAGATCCGCCGGTTCACGGGCAACGACTACATCCAGGACCTGGTCAAGGGCAGCGTCGTCGCGGCAATCGGATGGTCCGGGGACGCTGTCCAGGCCCAGCTGGACAACCCGAACATCAACTACGTCCAGCCGACCGAAGGCTGCGGCCTGTGGTCGGACAACATGATGATCCCTGCCGGCGCGCCCGATACGGCCGCCGCCTACGAGTTCATGAACTACGTCTACCAGCCGGAGAACATGGCCCAGATCGTCGAGTGGGTCAACTACATCAGCCCGGTTGAGGGAGTAAAGGAGATCCTCCGGAAGAAGGACCCGGCGCTCGCCAACAACGAGCTGATCTTCCCCACGGAGGAGTTTCTGGCCGGGTGCTCGACCAGCGACACGCCCCCAGGCGACGAGGCCGCGGTACGTGAGGTGGAGACCGCCTTCCAGAACGTGCTGACCGGCTGAGCAAGCGCGCGGACCGCCGGTTCAGCCGAAAGGCTGGCCGGCGGAAAGCAGCATCGGCTCGCGTACGCTCGAGTCGGTCCACTCGGAGATCCACTCCAGGGTCTGGGCCGGCATCTCCTCCTGCGGATGGTGGCCGCTGTCCTCGAAGATCTCCCCGTCGGCCTCCGGAAACACCTTTCTCAACCCCTTGAGCGAGTGCTTCGGCGGGACCATCCGGTCGTGTTCGCCCCAAAGCCCGGCGACCGGGCCGGCGAACGGGCTCTCCCGAAACGGGTTCCTGGAAAGCTCGCGAATCACGTGCATACCCATGCGGATGCCCGGCACCATCGAGCTGCGGGTCTCGGTCAGCCGCTGAACCAGGTGGTCGGAAATGTCGTGGTTATGCGAAAACAGGCCCTTGTAAGCGAGGTTGACCACCGGCCGGAACCGCATCGCCTGAGGGGCGGTGCGGCCGAGCAGGAACTCCATCTCCGGTCGGGCGAGAATCGAGGCCAGCGGGATCCGGCTGTAGCCGGCCGGGGCGATGACCGCGAGGCCACGGAACCGGTCCGGCTGGCTCGCCGCCATCGCCGAGCAGAGCGCGCCCCCGAGCGAGTGGCCGAGCAGAAAGCAGCTGTCGACCTCCAGCTGGTCCAGGGCGCGGTGGAAGAGCCGCTCCCATTTGCCGAGGTCGTCGCCGGCCAGCGAACTCTCCCCAAAGCCGGGAAGGTCCAGTGCCAGGGTCGGTCGCGAGATCGCCTGGGCGAACGGGTCCCAGCTCTCGGCGCAGTCCATCAGCCCGTGGAGCATGACCACCGGGTGTCCGCGGCCCGGTGTGCGCCTCAGCCCGAGGCTGAACTCGCCCACCTCGAGGGCCTCCTGTTCGGTAAGGGTCATCACTGCGCTGCGGGGCCGAAGACTTCGATGATGCGATCGCTGTACTCGGCGATCTGTTCGTTCGGAATGAAGTAGGTCGGGGCGCCGGGAAAGACCACGTCGGCATACGGTGCGATCCCGGCAACCTTGGCCCTGACCTTGTCCGGGGTGCCGACCGCGCAGTAGAGCTCGACCATCTCGTCGGTGATCGCCGAGGCCACCCCCTCGATGTCGCCCTTGCGGAAAGCGGCGGCTGCGTCGGCCGCGTTCTGGCCGAAGCCGTGGTGGTCGAACAGCGGCAGGTAGGTCTTGACGGTCGAGTAGAAGGCGAGCGTGCGGCGGGCGGCGTCAAGCCCGCGCTCGTAGTCGTCGTCGATCGCGACGCAGATGCTCGGTATGAAAGTGAAGTCCTTCCGGTTGCGTCCGGAGCGCGACAGACCGAGCTCGAAGTTCGGCACGATCACCTCTTCGATCCAGCTCGGAGAGCAGATCAGGTGGCCGATCAGCCCGTCGGCGACGTCGCCGGCCATCCGGCACATGCCGCCCTGGACCGCAGCCGTGTAGATCGGGATCTCGGCCCTGACCGGCGGAGTCGATCGGTACCAGCCCTTGATGTCGATGTCGTAGTACTCGCCCTTGAAGGCGGCGGGCTCGCCGGCTGCGGCAGCGCGGATGATCTCGCGCACCGCCTGGATCGTCTCTCGCAGGTGCGGCGCGGGCCGGCCGTAATCGGCGTTGTGCCAGGTCTCGATCAGCCGTTTGACCCCCGGGCCGACCCCGAGCCGGAACCGGCCGCCGGAGATCTCGTCGATGTCCATCGCGCTCATCGCCATGGTCATCGGGCTGCGCACAAAGCCCCAGGCGATCGAGGTGCCGATGTCGGCCTTCTCGGTCTGGCTTGCCAGCCAGGTCGTCTGGGTGAAAGCGTTGCGGAAAAGCTCGATCGCCCAGACCGAGTCGAAACCGGCGTTTTCGGCTCTGCGAGCCAAGTCGGCCATCTCCCCCGGCGTATCCCCCATCGCCCCGATCGCTACGCGCTCCATTGCGGTCATGGCCTCAGGCTATAGACCGGACCGGAGGCCCGGGAGTGGGCCGAATAGGGAGTTCTGGAAAGCGTCGGGCCCGGCGGCAGGCGCGGATGCCTGCCAGAACGTGGCCGGGGTTGATCCTGGCCAGAATCACCAGGTTTTTACCGTAGTGCTCAGTCTGAAGTCACCTGAACGGAGGCCCCGGCCAGAACCCGCCCGTTCACCTGAACTTCGATCAGATGCGGGCCGGGATGGATTTTTCGGGTTGTGACCTGGCGGATTCGGTGTTCCCGGTGGAAGGTGGTTTCGACTTCCGGTTCGAGGACGGTTCTCCTGAGCTTGAAGACCTTGGGACTGCGGGTGCCTTTGGCTCCGGCGTGGTGGACTGCGTAATCGACCATGACCGGGGTCCGCTCGGGGGCGGTCAGGGTGAACTCGATGGCTACCGCTTCCCCGATCCGGATCTCGGTCGGGCCGACGTTGAGCGCGCTGAGCGAAACCGATGCGTCCGGGTCGAAGCCGAGCAGGCGCAACGCCTTCGGGTCCCCCGCCTTGACCAGGGTCCGCAGGCCGTGGGAGGCGATCCATCGGCGTCGCTCGGAACCCGGATCCTCCTGCCTCCATCGGGCGGCGGTCGCGATTGCCAGATCAGGGTGGTCTTTAGCGATGTCGTTGAGATGGTTGGCGACCGACTTGCGCACGTAGAGCGAGGAGTCGTCAACCAGCCGGCCGAGCAGAGCGATCGTCGGCGTCGGGTCCCCGATGAAGCCCCGCAGCTGCGATGCCCACGGCAGCCGCGGTCTTGACCCCTCCGAGACCAGCCTGCGCAAGTGCTCGTCTTCACTCTCTATCCAGCGGTCGAACTGTTTGAAGGTCCGCTGCTGGTGGGCCTCGATGAACGGCCGGATCGCGTACTCGGCGGTCCAGCGGGAGGTCAGACGGCCGAGCAGCGGCAGCGCGGTCTCCGGGTGCTCGATTCCGTAGCGGGCGACCCAGTCGTCCACCGGGAAGATGATCCAGCCGTCAAAGGTCGGCTGTTCGATCGCCCGGTCGATCACCGCCGCTGCATCCCCGAAGTCCGCGGGCAGGGCCGTCGCTAATGCGTCGGCAACATGCACCACCCGCGCCTTCAGTTCGAGGTCGTTCAGACCCGCTGTCGCCTGCCGGACGAACGCCCGCTTCGGGAAGCCGGGCATCGCCGCGGCCAGGTCAGCTGAGAGCCCACCGACGGACTCGGCCGAGATCCGGTCCTTGAAGTCCCCCCCGCTGCCGGATCCGTCGGCGCTCGGCATCAGCGCCTCTGTTCCAGCCGCCCGGCCCGCCCTGTCAGCGGGCGTTGATGTCGCGCAGGACCGTCTGGAGGATGCCGCCGTTGAGGAAGTATCGGACCTCGTTCGGGGTGTCGAGCCTGACCTTCGCTTCGAAGCTGACCGGATCGGCCCCTTCGCGCTCGGCGGTCACCGTGACCGACTTTGCCTGACCGTCCTTCAGGTCCCCGACCGTGAACAGCTCCTCGCCGGTGAAGCCGAATGACTCGGTGCTCTCCCCTTCCGGGTACTGGAGCGGCAGCACGCCCATGCCGATCAGGTTGGAGCGGTGGATCCGCTCGTAGCTCTCAGCGACCACGGCGCGCACCCCGAGCAGCTTGGTGCCCTTGGCGGCCCAGTCGCGCGAGGATCCGGAGCCGTACTCCTTGCCGGCCAGCACGACCAGCGGGATCCCGTCGGCGGCGTAGCTCATCGCCGCTTCGTAGATGCTCGTCTCCTCCCTGTCGGGGAAGTGGAGGGTGTAGCCGCCGGAGCGCTCTACCAGCTGGTTTCGCAGCCGGATGTTGGCGAAGGTGCCACGCACCATGACCTCGTGGTTGCCGCGGCGGGAGCCGTAGGAGTTGAACTCGGCCGGACCTACGCCCTGCTCGACCAGCCAGGCACCGGCCGGGCTGTCCTTCTTGATCGCTCCGGCCGGGGAAATGTGGTCGGTGGTGATCGAGTCGCCGAGCACCGCCAGCACTCGCGCGCCTTCGATCGGGCTGATCCCGGGCGGATCGGCCGGCATGTTCTCGAAGAACGACGGACGGCGGACGTAGGTCGAGTCCGGCCAGGTGTAGCGATCGCCCTCGGGAACCGAGACGTCGCGCCAGTTCTGATCACCGGAGTAGACCTCCCCGTAGTTCTTTTCGAACATTTCGCTGCGGATCGAGTTTCCGACCACGGTCGCGACCTCTTCCGAATCCGGCCAGACGTCTCGCAGGTAGACCGGGTTGCCGTCGGGGTCCTCGCCGAGCGGCTCGTTCTGGATGTCGATGTCCATGCGGCCGGCCAACGCGTATGCGACCACCAGCGGCGGCGAAGCAAGGTAGTTGGCCTTGACGTCCTGGCTGATCCGGCCTTCGAAGTTGCGGTTGCCGGAGAGCACGGAGCAGACGACGAGGTCCTTCTCCTCAATCGCCGCCGTGATCGCCGGATCGAGCGGACCGGAGTTGCCGATGCAGGTGGTGCAGCCGTAGCCGACCAGGTTGAACTGCAGGCCGTTGAGATGCTCGGTCAGGCCGGCCTTGTCGAGGTATTCGGTGACTACGGTCGAGCCGGGTGCCAGCGAGGTCTTGACCCACGGCTTGCGCTCCAGGCCCCGGGCCAAAGCGTTGCGGGCGAGCAGTCCGGCGGCGACCATGACGTACGGGTTCGAGGTGTTGGTGCAGGAGGTGATCGCAGCGATCACAACCCGGCCGTGGTCGAGGTCGAAGCTGGTGCCGTCTTCGAGCGTGACCGGGACCGAGTCGCGCGTGCTGCGCTCGAGCACAGCTGCCGGAACCGATTCCGGGGCGTGGCGCGGCTTGCCGAGGTCGTTGGAGACGTCTTCGGCCGACGGATCGGAAGCCGGGAAGGACTCGTTGAGGGCCTCGTCCAGCGGGCTGAGCTCCTGGGCGGCGTCGCTGTTGAACTCGACCAGCGCTTCGAGAAAGGCCGGCTTGGCGTCAGACAGCGAAACCCGGTCCTGGGGGCGCTTCGGGCCGGCGATCGACGGCACCACCGAGTCGAGCTCGAGCTCGAGCGTCTCGCTGAACACCGGGTCCTCGGAGTCGGCGGTGTGGAACATGCCCTGCTCGCGGGCGTAGGCGTCAACCAGGGCGATCGTCTCGGTCGGGCGACCGGTCAGCTCGAGGTACCTGAGGGTCTCCGCATCCGGCGGGAAGATCGCGCAGGTCGAGCCGAACTCCGGTGACATGTTGCCGAGCGTGGCCCGGTCGGCCAGCGGCAGGGTCGGCAGGCCGGGGCCATAGAACTCGACGAATTTGGAGACCACGCCGCGCTCGCGCAGCATCTCGGTCACGGTCAGCACCAGGTCGGTCGCGGTGGCGCCGTCGGGCAGCTTGCCGGACAGTTTGAACCCGACCACCTGGGGCAGCAGCATCGAAACCGGCTGGCCGAGCATCGCCGCCTCGGCCTCGATTCCGCCGACGCCCCAGCCGAGCACACCGAGGCCGTTGACCATGGTCGTATGCGAATCGGTGCCGACCAGGGTGTCCGGGTAGGCGGAGAGCACGCCGTCGCGCTCGCGGCTGTAGACCACCTGGGCGATGTACTCGAGGTTGACCTGATGGCAGATGCCGGTGGCCGGCGGTACGACGCTGAAGTTGTCGAAGGACTTCTGTCCCCACTTGAGGAACTCGTAGCGCTCCTGGTTTCGCTCGAACTCGCGCTCGGCGTTGACCTCGAAGGCCATGCCGCTACCGAATGCGTCGACCTGGACCGAGTGGTCGATCACCAGGTCTACGTCGACCAGCGGGTTGATCGCGGTCGGATCGCCGCCAATTTCGTCGATCGCATCGCGCATCGCGGCGAGGTCGACCACGGCCGGGACGCCGGTGAAGTCCTGCATCAGGACACGGGCCGGCTGGAACGGGATCTCGACCGAAGGCTCGGCCGCGGCATCCCAGGCGGCGATCGCCTCGACGTCGGCCGCGGTCACCGAGACGCCATCTTCAAGCCGCAGCACGTTTTCAAGCAGGACCTTGATCGAGTACGGCAGTCGGGCTACATCGAACTTCTCCTGAAGCGCGTCCAGTCGGTGGATCTCGTAGTTCTTGCCGTCGACCGCGAGGGTCGCTTTCGCTCCGAATGAATCGCTGCTCATGAGTTCTTCTCTCGTTCGATCATTTATCTGACTATCGCTTGTCGGTCTGGCCGTGGGCCACGCTATCGGCCGCCCGCTGGCCGGCCTGGCCTGACTGAGCACGGTGCGAGATCCACGGGCTGACCAGCCCGATGTGGGCCATCGTGCGCTGAAGTGCCGGGGCCACGGTTATCTCGAGGCGTTCGCCTTCGATCGCCCTGACCACCGCATCGGCGACCTGGTCCGGGGTTGCCGTGCCCATGCCGGCCGGGGCACTGGCCCCGGAGTCGGCGAACATGCCGGCCTCACGCACGAAGCCGGGAGCAACCACACTGACCCCGACGCCTGAACCGGCCAGGTCGCCGCTCAACCCAAAGGCGAAGCCGCGCAGGCCAAACTTGGTCGCGTTGTATACGGAGGAGCGCGGGCTGCCCGCCTTGCCGGCGAGCGAGCCGATCAGGACCACTTTGCCCCTGCCGCGATCGAGCATCCCGGGCAGCAGGGCCTGGGTCAAAAGGACTGGCGATTCGAGGTTGACCCGCAGCATTCGGGCGACTTCCGCGTCGCCGAGTTCGGTCAGTCGGCCGGTGGCCGGCAGGGCCGCGTTGGCGACCAGGCAGTCGATCGGTCCGAGCGCGGCGGCCAGTTGGCCGACAGCATCCGGCTGCCCGAGGTCGGCGACCACGGTGCCGTGTCCCGGGCCCGACAGCTCGGCGGCCAGCTGCTCCAGCGCCTCAGCCTTCCTTCCCGTCAGCGTGACGCGGGCGCCGCAGTAGGCCAGCCGATGGGCCATCGCCCGGCCGAGACCGCCGGTGGCGCCGGTCAGAAGTACGTTCTTGCCGCGAATCTCCATTGGGCCAAATCTACCAGCGGGCCGGTCAGCGACCGCCTCGGCCGCCCGCAGTCGGCGCCCCTTCCCCTTGTTCGCCGGAAGGTGCCGGCCAACTGTTAGCGAATTACGTGCAGACGGTCTGCGGATCGTGTATTGTCCCGTCAATCGAAAACCGATGAGCCGAATCCCTGAGCGTCAAGTCGCAAGGGGATCGGGGGAACCGAGTATTTGGGGCGAATCCGCCAAGCAAGGCGGAAGCGCAAGCTCCTTCAGAGCGCCAGCCCGACAGCTAACCCCGTAGGCCGACAAGGGAGACCGGTATCAGTCCGTTTCATACAGTTCGTAATTTTGGAATAAGCGCGATAGCACTGGGCATCACCGCCACGCTTTTCGTCGCTCTGCTCATGGTGATCTCACCTTCGGCCTCCTTCGCCGCCAAGGGCTGTGCCGAGTCCTCAAGTGGTGGACTGAACATGTCAGTCGGCGAATGCAAGCCGGCCAAGAAGGCCCGTCTGGTCAACGGCATGGCAATCGCCCCCGCCAGCGCCCCGGCCCGGGTCAAGAAGGTAATCGCCTGGGCCAACCGGATCCGCAACAAGCCTTACCGCTACGGCGGTGGCCACGCCAGCTTCTTCGACACCGGCTACGACTGCTCCGGCACAGTCAGCTTCGCCCTTCGCGGCGGCCGCTTCGTCTCCAGCCCGATGCCTTCGACCGGCTACATATCCTGGGCCAAGCCTGGCCGCGGCAAGTGGATCACCACCTACTCGAACCCGGATCACATGTACCTGGTGGTTGCCGGACTTCGCTTCGACACTTCGATGACCCCGGGCGACGGCCCCGGCTGGAGCAAGAGCATGCGCTCCACGTCCGGAAGCTTCATTGCCCGGCACCCCGGCGGCCAGTTCTAGGCCCCGACCGACACAGCGCTTCATGGGGCTCCGTGAGAACGGGGTCCTTCTTTTTGGCCGCGCGGCCCTAAGATCGGTCCCATGCAACCACCCTTCACTGCGGAGCACGATGAACTGCGTGCGAGCGTCCGGCGTTTCGTCGAAAACGAGATCACGCCTCACGTCCCCGAATGGGAAGACAATCGACAGTTCCCGCGCGAGCTCTACGCCCGTTGCGGCGAGCTCGGATTCCTCGGCCTGAAGTTCCCCGAGCAGTACGGCGGCCAGGGCGGCACCCACGTTCACGACGCGGTCTGGGTCGAGGAGCTGTCCCGCCGCGGGGCTTCAGGCGGCGTCGCCGCCGGGCTCAACGCCCACTCCTCGATCGCGATGCCACCGGTGTTCAAGTTCGGCACGGAGTGGCAGCGCCAGCGCTGGGTCGTCCCCGGAATCAAAGGCGAAAAGATCGGCGCGCTCGGGATCACTGAACCTGGGGCTGGATCGGACGTCGCCGGCCTGCGGACCCGGGCGGAGAAGGTCGACGGCGGGTGGCTGGTCAACGGCTCCAAGACCTTCATCACCAACGGGGTCACCGCAGACTTTCTGGTCTGCGCCGTAAAGACCACCGAAGAAGGCGGCCACGGCGGGATCTCCTTCCTGGTGATCGAAACCGACTCGCCCGGCTACGAGGTGACTTCGAAGCTGGAAAAGCACGGCTGGCACTCCTCCGACACCGGGGAGATCGCCTTCACCGATGTCGAAGTACCGGATGAGCACCTGCTCGGCGAGGAGAACGGCGGCTTCCAGCTGATCATGGCCAACTTCGCCTGGGAACGGCTGCTGATGGCTGCCGGTGCGATCGGCGCGATGGACCGGATGATCGAGCTGAGCATCGCCTACGCCCAGGAGCGCCAGGCCTTCGGACGCCCGATCGCCGGATTCCAGGCGATCCGCCACAAGATCGCCGAAATGGCGACCAAGACCGCCGCCGCCCGCACGCTCACCTGGGACACCCTGCGCCGCTTCGAGGAGGGCGAGGAGGTAGTCCGCGAGGTCTCGATGGCCAAGCTCTTCACCCAGCGCACCCTGGTCGAGATCGCCGACGAGGCGGTCCAGATCCACGGCGGCTACGGCTACATGAAGGAGTACGAAGT
>Ga0105046_10019011_pt1 | contig 10435 bp, 11 predicted proteins | sample MAT03_FD_78385 | JGI IMG/M metagenome (GOLD analysis project Ga0105046, IMG submission 78385) | Freshwater microbial communities from Lake Fryxell liftoff mats and glacier meltwater in Antarctica - MAT-03 (megahit assembly) | ecosystem: Environmental > Aquatic > Freshwater > Ice > Liftoff... | reverse complement strand
GTGCCCGATGTCGGTGGTTGGCAACTGGCAGCGGGAGGCGGCCCGTTTCGCCCCGGACTTGTCGCTGTTGATCCACCACGGGCCGGAACGGGCGAAGACCAAAGCGGCCCTGAAGAAAGCCGCGACGAAAGCGGCCGTCGTGCTGACCAGCTACGGGCTGCTCGCCCGCGACCGTGAGTTGTTCGAGCCGCTCAAATGGTCCGGCGTCGTGCTGGACGAGGCGCAGACGATCAAGAACCCGAACACGAAAACCGCGCAGGCGGCCCGCGCCATCGCCGCCGAATACCGGGTCGCCCTGACCGGCACCCCGGTGGAGAACCACGTCGGCGACTTGTGGGCGCTCGGTCAGTTCCTCAACCCCGGCCTGCTGGGCAGCGCCAGCTCGTTCCGCGACCAGTTTTTCACCCCCATTCAGCGGCACCGGGACGCGGCGGCGGCCGAGAAGTTGAAGAAGCTGACCGGACCGTTCCTGCTGCGACGGCTGAAGACCGACCCGACCGTCATCCGCGACCTGCCGGCGAAGATCGAGACCACCGAGTATTGCACCCTCACCCGCGAGCAGGCGTCCTTGTACGCGGCCGTCGTCGATGAGCTGAGCGAGGCCATTTCCGGCAGCGAGGGGATTCAGCGGAAGGGGCTGGTCCTCGGCGCGCTGTCGAAGCTGAAGCAGGTGTGCAACCACCCGGCGCAGTTCCTCGGCGACCGCTCGGCCATCCCGAACCGCTCCGGCAAGCTCACCCGGCTCACTGAAATGCTGGACGAGTTGCTCGACGCCGGCGACAAGGCGCTGGTGTTCACGCAGTTCACCGAGATGGGCGACATCCTCCGCCGGCACCTGCAAGAGACGTTCGGCCGCGAGGTGCTGTTCCTGCACGGCGGCACGAGCCGCAAGCAGCGGGACGCGATGGTCGAACGCTTCCAGTCCGACAATGGCCCGCCGATCTTCCTGTTGTCGTTGAAGGCCGGCGGCACCGGGTTGAACCTGACCGCCGCCACCCATGTGTTCCATTACGACCGATGGTGGAACCCGGCCGTCGAGACGCAGGCCACCGACCGCGCCTTCCGCATCGGCCAGAAGCGGACGGTGCAGGTGCATCCGTTCGTTTGTTCCGGTACGCTGGAAGAGAAGATCGACGAGATGCTCGCCCGCAAGCGGGAGGTCGCGGCGTCGGTGGTCGGCACCGGCGAGGCGTGGCTGACCGAATTGGGCGACGACCAACTGCGGGACGTACTCACGCTCCGGCCCGACGCGGTGGAGGATTGACCATGTGGTTCCACGACTACTACCCGAAGTCCCGGCCCCTCGCGGTGGCTGGCGGCATCAAGGCGCAGACCAAGACTGGCGCGTTCGGCAAGACGTGGTGGGCGAAGCGGTGGATCGCAGTACTCGAAGGCTTCGACATCGGGTCGCGGCTGGCGCGCGGCCGCAGTTACGCCCGCAAAGGGCAGGTCACGGCCATCAAGATCGACCCCGGCAAAGTGACGGCGAAGGTGCAGGGGTCGGACCCGAAGCCTTACGCCGTCTCCATTCAAATTGACCGGTTGTCGGAAAAGGACTGGGACAAGTTGGCCGGGGAGTTGAACACGCAAGCGGCGTTCGCCGCGAAGTTGCTAGCCGGCGAGATGCCGCAGGACATCGAATCCGCGTTCGCCAAGGCCGGGCTGTCGCTGTTCCCGAAGTCGCTGAAGGAGATCAAGACGGACTGCTCGTGCCCGGACTACTCGAACCCGTGCAAGCACATCGCGGCCGTGTACTACCTGCTCGGCGAGGAGTTCGACCGCGACCCGTTCCTCTTGTTCCGGCTGCGCGGCACCGACCGGGAAAAGTTGTGCGGGCGGTTGTCGGCCGGAGCCACAACGACGGTCGCCGATGAAGCGGCCCCGCCGAGCGCGGCCGACCCGCTGCCGACCGACGCGGCGGCGTTCTGGGGCGCGGAACCCTTACCGGCGGACGTGTGCGGCGAAGTGCGGTTGCCGCCGGTGAACGCCGCCGGCCCGAAGCGGCTTGGCGGGTTCCCGTTCTGGCGCGGCACCGACCGGTTCCTGGACGCGCTCACCCCGACGTACTCCGCCGCCGCCCGCCGGGGGCTGGCCGCCTTCGACGCGGATAAGCAATCCGAGCCGGACGCGTGAGCGACGGTCTCATTCTGACCCGTCGCTCACGCGTCCGGCTCGGACCACCTCCGACTACTTCCGCAACTCGGCCCCGTACACCGCCGCCGACCCCAACTCCTCCTCGATCCGTAGCAGTTGGTTGTACTTGGCGATGCGGTCGGTGCGGCAGGCACTGCCGGTCTTGATCTGCCCGCAGTTGGTGGCGACGGCCAGGTCCGCGATGGTCACGTCCTCGGTCTCGCCGCTGCGGTGGCTCAGAATGGCGGTGAACTTGTTCCGCTTCGCCATCTCCACCGCTTCCAGCGTCTCGGTCAGGGTGCCGATCTGGTTCACCTTCACCAGGATGCTGTTCGCGCAACCCTCGACGATGCCCCGCTTCAGCCGCTCGGTGTTCGTGACGAACAGGTCATCCCCGACCAGTTGCACCTTGCCGCCGAGTTTGGCCGTCAGCTTCTTCCATCCGGCCCAGTCGTCCTCGCTCAGCCCGTCCTCGATGCTGACGATGGGGTACTTGCCGCACAGCGTCACCCACAGGTCGATCATCTCGTCCGACGAGATCACCTTCTTGGGGTCACTCTTGAAGAAGCAGTACCCTTCCTTCTTGTGCTGCTCGTGGGCCTCCATGAACAGTTCCGTGCAGGCGGCGTCCAGGGCGAACGACACCTGCGAACCGAGCTTGTACCCGGCCTTCTCGATAGCGTGGCTGATGATGGCCAGCGCCTCGTCGGCGGACGGGATGTTCGGGGCGAACCCGCCCTCGTCGCCGACGGCCGTGTTCAGGTGCTTGTCGTGAAGCACTTTCTTCAGGCTGTGGAAGATTTCGGCCCCCACCCGCAGCGCCTCGCGGAACGTCGGTGCGCCGTGCGGGACGATCATGAACTCCTGGAAATCGACGGTGCTGTCGGCGTGCTTGCCGCCGTTCAGGATGTTCATGAGCGGCACCGGCAGGACGGTCGCGTTCGCCCCGCCGACGTACCGGTAGAGCGGCAGCTTGGCCTGCGCGGCGGCGGCGTGCGCGGCCGCCATGCTGACGCCGAGGATGGCGTTCGCGCCGAGTTTGGCCTTGTTCGGCGTGCCGTCCACCTCGATCATCTTCTTGTCCAGCGCGACTTGGTCCCGCACGTCCAGGCCGACCAGCGCCGGGGCGAGGAAGGTCGTGACGTTGGACACCGCCTTGGTGGTGCCTTTGCCGAGGTAGCGGGCCTTATCTCCGTCTCGCAGTTCGACCGCCTCGTGCGCGCCGGTACTGGCCCCGCTCGGCACGGCCGCCCGGCCGCGGGTGCCGTCGTTCAGGATCACGTCGCACTCGACGGTCGGGTTGCCCCGACTGTCGAGGATTTCGCGGGCACGGACGGCGTGGATGTTCGCGTGGCTCATGGGTTCCGAATGCGGGTAGAGTACGGGCGTCAGCCGGCGGTGCCGGTGGTGTTGGAAATACGGCCGGGTACGGGGAACGGAAAGCCCGCGATTCGACCCGGAAACGGATTGGCGAGACAGACGGCGGTCGGTGTCCGGTATAATATCAGCTAACCGAACCCTCGCTCCCGGTGCGCTCATGAGCCGCCTCAGTTCTTCCACACGTTCTCGCGCCATGATGGCGGCCGTCGTCCTCGGCACGGCGCTGACGGCGACCGACGCCCTCGCCGCATCGGGGGCGGCCCCCGCCTCGTTCCCGCAAGACTCCGCCATCCGCGACCTGAGCCGCTACTGCCAGGCGTGCTGGCGGAACGCCCGGCTCCCCACCGACCGCTGGACGGACTGCACCCAACAGGTGTTCGTCCGCCTGCTGGAGCGGGTGGAACAGGGGAAATGGGCGGCCCTACTGAAGTCCGAAGGGGAGGACAAGCGGGAGTTCCTGCGGGCCATCGACGCGGTGAAGAAGCGGACCCAGCGGGCCAAGCGGGCGGTGGAATTGTCCGCCGACGTGCCGGACTTCCAGAACAAATCCGACGCCACCTTGCGGGAGCAACGGGAAACGGTGCGACTGGCGGCGGCGGAAGTGTTAAGCGACCGCCAGCGGGCGATTCTGGACCTGTCCGCCGACGGGTGGGCGGTGACGGAGATCGCCGGCGAACTGGCCACCACCCCGGAGCGTGTCAGCGACGAGAAGTACAAGGCGATCCGCAAGCTCCGCCACCATCTACGGGTGGACGCGTGAGGCGTGGCGACGGTACTTCCATCCGAGCCGGAAGCGTGAGCGACGGTTCCGTTTGAAGGCCGTCGCTCACGCTCACGCTTCCGGTTCGGCGGGAAGTCCACGCCCTCCTAAAAACGAACCCATTTTGGCCGAGTCGCCCACCCATGCAGTCGTACCTGTCTTCCACCCGGCACCCGTGGACGGCCTTCCTGTTCGTGGTGCCGTTGCTGGTCGTGTACGAAGTGGGGGTGGTGATGCTGGCGGACCGGGCCGGCGCGAGCGGGTTGCGGAACGGGGCGGATGTGTGGCTCCGCGGTCAACTGGTGGAAAGTGGTATTCGCTTTCCGTGGGCCCTGCCGGGTCTGGTCGCGCTGGTGTTGCTCGTGCGAACCTGGTGGGCGTGGGCCGACCGCCCGAAGGCCCCGCTGACGGCCGTGTTCGGGACCGCCGTGGAGAGCGTGGCGTTCGCCGTCGGCTTGTGGCTGGTGGCCCGTAACTTCCGTCCCATCATGGAAGCCTTCGGGGTGCCGCTGGCGGACGTGTCGGCCGCGCCGACCCAACCGGTCCCGGCCGACCAACTCATCCGATTCGTCGGGGCCGGCATTTACGAGGAAGTGCTGTTCCGGATGGGGCTGTTCTCCCTTCTCTGCGTGCTGTTCAAGTTCTCCCTGCTGCCGAGTTTCATCACCGTGCCGCTGGCCGCCGCCGTCGGGGCGCTGGTGTTCACCGCCGCCCACCATATTGGCGCGCACGGGGAGCCGGTGGTGCCGGTCGTGGTCGTGTTCCGCGCCGTCGCCGGGTTGCTGTTCACCGCCCTGTATCAGTTCCGCGGGTTCGGGGTCGCGGTCGGCACGCACGCCGGGTACGACATCCTGGTCGGCGTCAGCGTCGATTGAAGTCGCTCGCCTCGGTCAGCCACTCCTGTGCTTCCGACAGTAGGGCGGACGAGAGCGCCCGCGCGGCGGTTCGGGCCGTGTCGAACATGGGTGGCCACGGCAACAACTCGAACACCTCCGGCGGCAGCAGCGGACCAGCATCGGCCACCACCGTATCCTCTGCGTTTGACGACAAACTGCCCCACGTCCAATGGTCATGCCCCGATTCGTCTGTCACTTGCAACGATGCCCGATCCGACACCGACACCACTTCCGGGCCGTCCGGCGACTGATATAACGGCTCGCGGAGCAGCAACCGGGGCAACTCGCGGCGGACGAGTTCCAGCGGGCCGAGTACGCGGGCGATGAACCCGCGCTCCCAGTAACAAAGCAGTTCGCCTTGCGGCACCCATCCGCTCAACGGGGTAAATTCGGTTCCGGTCGGTAGGGTGTCGGTCACGATAGTGCAGTCCGACGTGCCCGCGCAGGACGAGCGGATGTACGCCGCGCGAATCGGTTCGCCGCTGGCATCCAGCAGATCGGCGGCCGCGAGCCGGGGTGCGTTATCCCCATTTGGCGAGAGCGCGATCTCGGTTAGCAAATTCCGCCATTCGGCATTCGTGAACAAGTGAGTCATGCCGACTCCGTCCGGTGAACTGTTGACCCGGAAGTACCATAGCTCACGCGCGGCCGACGGGCGGAACTTGGTCGCGCATCAATCCACGACCCGACCATTCGCCAAGCGAAGTTCGCGGGTGACGGTGCCCGGCACCTGGGCGGGAACGTGGGTGACGAAGATGAGGGTCTGATCCGGGCGGAGGGTGGCGTCGAGCCAGTCCCGAATGCGGTCGGCCGTCGTCGCGTCCAACCCCTGAAACGGTTCGTCCAGGATGAGTAACGGCGGAGCCTTCACCACCGCGCGGGCGAGCAGCACCAGCCGCTGTTGTCCGACCGACAGCCGGGCGAACTTGCGGCTTTGTAAGTCCTCGCACCCGAAGGCGGCGAACACCACCCGCACCGCCTCGGCCTGGTCGGGCGTCGGCGCGCGGTACAAGAGCGAATCCCCGAAAGCGGTGGCGGCGGCTTCAAACGCGGTCAGCGGTTCGCGGAAGTACAGGTGGAACTCCGGCGACACGAACCCGATCTTCCGCTTCACGTCCCAGATGGTTTCGCCCGTCCCGCGCCGGCGGCCGAACAGCTTCACGTCGTTGCTGAACGCCTGCGGGTGGTCGCCGCACAAGAGCGCCAGCAGGGTCGTTTTGCCCGCCCCGTTCGGCCCGACCACGGCCCACCGTTCCCCCCGCCGGACGGTCCAGCCCACCCCGTCGAGGATCGCTTTCCCGCCGTGCCGGACGGTAACGCAGCGCATCTCGATGATCGGGGGCCGTTCTTCCACCTCTCCCCGCTGGGGAGAGGTCGGTTGCGGAGCAACCGGGTGAGGGGGCCTTGTCTTGCCGTGTGGTAAAAGCCCCTCACCCGGAACGGCTTCGCCGTTCCGACCTCTCCCCAGCGGGGAGAGGTGTGAAGCGCTGGTGTCCCCGGTAGGAATCCCCCGCCCCCGCCCGCCTTCCAACTCCATCACATGCGTCACCCAGGCCGGCACCCACTCGCGGGCGGTGGCGAGCAGCAGTTTCCGCCCGGCCGACACCAGTTTCCCCAGGATCGCGGCCAGTTCGGTGCGCCCGTGCGTGTCAATGCCGTTGAACGGGTCGTCGAGCAGCAGCCAGTCCGGTTCCGCGATCAGCGCCTTGGCGATTCGTGCCCGCCGGGTTTGGCCGTTGGACAACGTGAGGAACGGTTGATGTAACTGCCCGGCGATGCCGAGCGCCTCGGCTACGGCATGAACCGCGCCCGGTTCGGCCGAGGTGCGTGCCAGCAGGTATTGCGCGAGTGACAGCGGTTCGTCCGTGTCGGCGAACTCGTACCGCTGCTGGTAGTAGTGCCCGGCGTAGGAAAAGGTCCGGCTGTCCTCCTTGAACGCGACCAGCCGCGCGGAGCCGGCGGGCGGGGTCCACGTCCCGGCGGTCAGCCGGTGTTTTCCTTGCACCGCTTCCAGCAAGGTCGTCTTGCCGCTCGCGGTCGGGCCGACGATAGCCCAGGTTTCGCCCGGACGGACGGCCCAGGTGAAATGGTTCAGAACCGCCCCGCCGTCGGCGCGAGTGACGGTGGCGTTGTCGAAAGCGAGGACCGGGGAAGCGGACGGATGCGAACTCACTTCTTCACCCACGCGAGAACCAGTTGAACGACGACGGTGACGAGCAGCGAGGCCATCGCGCCCGCGAAGATGTAGACGAACTGCCATTGCCGCTTGTCGGCCTCTTCCGCCCGCCGTTCGAGTTTGACCACCCGGTCTTCGAGGACGGCGTTCGCCTGCCGCAGTTGGGGCAGCGCATCCGCCTCCTTGCGAAGTAACACGAGTTGGCTTTCCACCACGGCGCACCGCTCCCGCAACTCCGGCAGTTTCAAATCCTTGATGTCGCTACGGAACAACTCGAACTCGGTGCGGAGGACCTCCCCCTGGCCCAGTGCATCGTTCGCCAGTTCGGTCGGGGTGGCCACGATTACTCCACACCAGAGGAAGAGTTTCGCAGAGCCGCGGTTCGAGCGTCCATCTGCTTCCACCGTTGCGCGATGACGCCATGCAGCACGTCGCGCATCCGGCTCCGTCGGCTCACCGGGTCGAAGAAATCCTTCGGGGGGAACCACTGCTGAACCGCACGCTCTCCGAGGTCGTCGTGTTCGGAGTAGCTCACCCACACCCGCTCGCCGTCCGGATGGAGCGGATCGTACCGCCACGTCATCGCGCGGTCTTCGCCGAACGCATCGGGATGCCGGCCGACGAACTCGTCCAGGAAGTCGCTCGCCACCTCCGCCGCGCGGAGCAGGTCGGGCCGCTCGCGCATGGCTTCGTCCATCTCCACCCGCATGTCGGTCGTCGCGGTCATAGTCGTTCCCTCCAGGTGGTTCGGTTAATATACCCCGTCGCGGTCACGTCTCCAGCGTCTCGTAATCGACCGTCAACTCCTCCCCGGCCGCGACGGGTCGGGTGGTCTCGAAGTAGTCGCCGCCGTCCACCGATTGCAGGTTCGGGTTGGACGAGTGGTTGAGGAACACCACCAAGTCGTACACGCGGAAGCCGTGCGGCGGCAGGAAGTAATTTTCGTCGTCATGTAGGCAGTACCGTTGCACCAGTTCGAGCGCGTGAGGGGGCAGCGCTTCGACGGCCGGGATCGGCACCGGCACCCACGTCCGGGGCGGGCTGAACAGGTCGCGGGTGCGGGTCGGGATGTCCACCAGCGCGAACACCCCGACCCCGTGGATGTCCGACGGGGCGAGGGCGATGCGGGTGCCGCGCAGGTCGGCGAGCAGTTGGTCGGGCGTCATGGCGTCCGTGCGGAGTTGGGGGCGGGGCGGACAGGAGTATCGTACAATGGCCGTCCCGTCGTCGCCGAGAAGAATCCATGCCCGCCGAGAAGCCCCTCACCGTGCCCGACTTCCGTTCCGCCCGCGAGACCGGGAGGAAGTTGGCCGTCGTCACCGCCTACGACTTCACCGCCGCCAAGATCGCGGACGCGGCCGGGGTGGATTGCGTCCTCGTCGGCGATTCGCTCGGCATGGTGCTACAGGGGCACTCCACCCCGCTGCCGGTGTCGCTCGCCGAGATGGTGTACCACACCCGCTGCGTGGCCCGTGGGGTGACGCGGTGCCTGATCGTCGCCGACCTGCCGTTCCTCAGTTACCAGGTGTCGCCGGGGCAGGCGGTTCGCAGCGCGGGGAAGTTGCTAAAAGCCGGCGCGCACGCGGTCAAACTGGAAGGCGGGGTGCGGATGCTGCCGGCGCTGGACGCCCTCCAGCGGGCGGACATCCCGGTGATGGGGCACGTCGGGCTGACGCCGCAATCGGTCCACCGCATGGGCGGGTTCAAGGTGCAGCGGGACGCCGAGGAGTTGCTGGCCGACGCGCGGGCGGTGGAGGCGGCGGGGGCGTTCTCGCTGGTGGTCGAAGGGGTGCCGACGGCGGTCGGCAAAGCCATCACGGAGATGGTGACCATCCCCACCATCGGCATCGGGGCCGGCCCGGACTGCGACGGCCAAGTGCTGGTGTGGCACGACCTGTTGGGGCTGTTCGACGGGTTCCGCCCGAAATTCGTGAAGCGGTACGCCGAACTCGGAGTATCGGCCCGCGAGGCGCTCGCCGCGTATTGTGCCGAGGTGCGGAGCGGGGCGTTTCCGGGTGCCGAACACGGCTTCCAATGAGGACGCGGGCATGATCTCCTTCAAAGCCGGTTATCCGCACGACATCGTCCTGCTCTCCTTCTCGCCGGATGCGGGCCTCTTGGCCGTCGGTTTGGAATGGCAGCGGACGGAATTCCGCGACCCGACGACGGGCGAGTTGACGTTCGCGCTGGATCGTGGATGCGGGCGGAACGCGCTCTTCTGGGGTGGGGCGAACCGGCGGACGCTGTTCGTCCATCGGCCGGACGATGTCATCATCCCTATCGATCCAGACGAAAGGCAGGTACTCCCCCGGCTGAAGGGTTGGGGCGGGAACGGGGCGGCCTGTTTCACTTCGGATGGGCAGTTCGGAATCAACACGCAAGACCACTACCAGAACGCCGATCTCATCTGCTGGAAGTTGACGCCGGGCGGCGTTACGCGGGTCTGGACGCGGCAGGTCCAAGACGCACGGGTTCAGTACCGCACCCCGCACCTATTCTTGCCTGACGACGACCACTTCGTGTACACCGAACGGCGCGGGCGTTGGGGGGCGGGACTCACCATTGTCGTCGCCAGCCGCACCGACCCGACCAACATGGTCGAGGGTTACTTCCCCAATCATGAGGTCGGCTACGGCGGGACATCCCCGTGCGGAAGTTGGCTGGCGCTGGGGGCGGCTTACGGGCCGTCCATCCACGTCTACCGCACGGACGACCTGAAAGCGGCCCCCATACGCCTGACGAGCAAGTCTCGCAAGCACTACACCGGGTTGGCCTTCCACCCGTCCGGCCAGTACATGGCCGCCACCAGCAACGACGCCACGGTCACGTTCTTCGACACCCAGACGTTCACCGAGGCGCGGGCGTTCACCTGGAAGATCGGCCGGCTACGGTCGGTCGCGTTCAGCCCGGACGGGGCACTCACGGCCGTCGGCAGCGACAAAGGTCAGGTCGTCGTGTGGGACGTGGACGTGTAACTCGATTGTCGGCGAACGGCGCGACGTGAGTCCGCCGGTTCTTCCCCACCGGCGGACTCACGTCGCGCCGTTCGCCGGATCACACAAGCAGCCCACGCAACCCCGCGACCCGTTC